>Ga0129312_1000476_pt1 | contig 34238 bp, 29 predicted proteins | sample O827metagenome_FD_94434 | JGI IMG/M metagenome (GOLD analysis project Ga0129312, IMG submission 94434) | Orangutan group fecal microbial communities from Wisconsin, USA - O827 metagenome | ecosystem: Host-associated > Mammals > Digestive system > Large intestine > Fecal | place: USA: Wisconsin... | reverse complement strand
GTCGGCGTGCGCTACTATCCCGCGGGGAACGCCGTAGCGGAGGCGGATTACCTGCCCATTCTCCGGGCCTACCTGCAAAAAGAGGGCGCGGCGGGCCGTCAGGCCCTTGCGGAGCAGCTGAGGGTCGACCCCAAGCAGGCCACACATATATTAAAAAGGATGGTAGACAGCGGAGCGCTGGAATTGGTTGGTAAACGGTATCGTTTGCCGGAAAACACCCGCTAACATCACGCATCTATAACAATTCACTGACAACATTTCACAAAACGGCTGTTCTCATTACGGTTTTGTTACAGAACCCCAAAACCCATTTACAGTCAAAAAAAACCGTGCTAAAGTGTATCCTGCAAGGAAGGTTATAGCCCGAAGTCCCGATTCAGATATTGGGTAGGCTAGCCACGATATGTAAATCGGGGCTGAAAGCAACAGCCAGACTTGCAAAATTACCACTCCCGAAAAGGGAGAATTCAAAAGGAGGAAACCCCATGAAGAAGTTCCTTTCTCTGGTACTGGCTCTGGTGATGACCATGTCTCTGGTCACCGTCTCTGCCGGTGCTAAGGACTTCACCGATGACAGCAAGATCAACTATGACGAAGCTGTTGCCGTGATGTCCACCCTGGGCGTCGTTGGCGGCTATGCTGACGGCTCCTTCAATCCCTCTGCCACTCTGACCCGTGGCGCCGCTGCCAAGATCATCTGCAACGTGATCCTGGGCACCACCACCGCTAACGCTCTGGTGGCCAAGACCGCTCCTTACAAGGACGTTCCCGCCAACCACACTTTCGCTGGCTACATTGCTTACTGCCAGAAGGAAGGCATCATCTCCGGTTATGCTGACGGCACCTTCAAGCCCGCCAACACCCTGACCGGCTATGCCTTCATGAAGATGCTGCTGGGCGCTCTGGGCCTGGACGCTGAGGTTGAGGGCTACACTGGCCCCAACTGGTCCATCTCTGTTGCCAAGCGCGCTCTGTCCGACTCTGTTGATCTGGCTAACGGCCTGAAGGGTGACTTCAACGGCGTCAAGGCTGTGACCCGTGAAGAGGCCTGCCTGTATGCCTTCAACATGATCCAGGCTAAGAAGTTCACCTATGATAACAGCTCCACCATCGTTGTGGGCAATATCACCGTGAAGAACAACTCCAAGGCTACTCAGGATGGCAACAGCGTCTACTACAAGGTCGTGTTCACCAAGCTGAAGGCTCTGGAAGAGGACGTGACCGATCACTTTGGCCGTCCCGCTACCACCTGGAAGTATGATAACAAGGAGATCGGCACCTATGCCAAGACCGCTGATGCTACCTACACCGCTGCGGTGAAGGAGAAGGATCTGTGGAAGGATCTCGACATCGGCAAGGGCACCTCTCTGGACTTCAAGTATTATGAGGATGGCAAGTATAGCACCATCTCCCTTGACAAGGACAGCAAGGACAAGCTGGGCGGCAACGGTGTTGTTCTGGAAGCTTTCTATGACACCGATAAGGATGGCAAGGTTACCACTTCTACCATCGTTGAGATCAACACCTACTTCGGCCAGGTCGATGATGTTGATAAGAACGACAACAAGGAGCGCATCGTCACCGTTGACGGCATTGACTATGTGACCAACGAGTTCGAAGAGGACGACAAGGTCATCTACACCAAGGGCCTCGACGGTAAGGACGAGGTCATCATGTCCATGGCTAAGGCCGAGAAGAAGACCGGCGAGTACACCAAGCTGAGCGGTGATGATGTCACCATCAGCGGCACCAAGTACACCCTGAACGCTGAGGGTAAGAAGCTGGCTTCCGTGAAGGACGACGTTGACTTCTATCTGGACGCCAACGGCTACATCATCTACATGGAGACCTCTGATGAGGAAGCCAATGTTGATAACCTGGCTTATGTTGTTGAGGCTGGCAAGTCCGCAGGCGACTATTACGCCATCCTGCGTCTGGCTGACGGCTCCAAGAAGAAGGTTGACGCCGACACGGACTACACCACTGTTGCTAACAAATATGTCAACCACATTGTCACCTTCAAGGACACTAAGAACGGCGTGAAGCTGACCGATAAGGCTACCTACGAGAAGAATGAGTATGTCTATACCAACGAAAAGGCTCTGTTCAAGAAGGGCAAGCCCACCTTTGATATGACTACTTCTAAGGACTTCAAGACCGACTCCAAGACCGTGTTCGTGTATGCTACCACGAATAAGGGTGATACGGAGTACAAGTCCTACACCGGCTACAAGAACGCTCCTTCCATCGGTTCCAACGATAAGGCTGCTGAGACCACCGTGGTTTCCGCTTACCTGAAGGACGGCGTGGCTGTCATGGTGTACGTGGCTATGCCCAAGGCTTCTGTTGGCACCTCTTCTGCCGATATGACCTTCGTGGCTTATGACAAGGGCGCTGACTGGACTAACGAGGGCGATGATGTCGCTTACTACGAGCTGAACGCCGTGGTTGACGGTAAGATCACCACCGTGAAGGTCAATGCCGATGTCTATAAGACTATCGCTAGCGCTAATGATGGTGCTGGCAAGGATGAGCTGGTTGCCGCTTATGACGGTCTGACCTACAACAGCGATAATATCGCTACTTCCACGACCCCTGCTACCGATACCGTGAAGGGCGACTTCACCGTTAAGGCTCTGAAGAACGACATGATCCAGATCGGTACTGACGCTTATGCTTTCACCGATGACGCTAAGGTGTTCTTCGTTGACGGCTGCGACTTCACCGAGGGTAAGACCTCCAGCATCCGTGACGACAACAACGGTACCAAGAATCCCTACAAGCAGGTCGTGTTCCACACTGATGATGGCGATATCGACATCATCTTCCTGGTGAAGAAGTAATTAACTTGGTTATTTCTTCTCTGTAACTACAACAAAGTAGGTACGACTGCCCCCGGACTTCGGTCCGGGGGCTTTTATATGCTTTTACCGAGAAACAGCACTCAGTTTGCGCAGTTCGTGTATATCCTTGCCGGGTTTCGATCGCTTCCGCTTTTCGCTGGGTCTCGTCCAATTTCGCTTTCTCTCTGTACCTCTTGTGCAGTGCGCATAACCTTTTCCAGTTTTTGGCGTGCTTTTATAACCGCATAAAATCGGGAAAAACCTTGAAAAAGCTTGTATTCTCAGGCATATAGGACTATAATAAACAATATCTATGACCAAATGGGCCTTGCGCCTGTTTCCATTTCCTCTGCGGGGAAGCGCCCCGCCTGATTTTGAAAATTCCCCGCCTGCACCGGGATCATAATTTTAGAACAGAGCGGCGGTTGTCACAGACCGCTTTTTTGGCGGGTATGCACCGCTTTTGACCGTGAACTCTCGTATAGGAGGCTTCTGCTTTGAGCGCGAAAAAATCAAGAAAAGACAACATTTCCGTCCCGGCGGCCCAGCAGTCCGCCCCGGCTGAACATACGGAGAAGACCTCCGTTCCCGCCGCCCCTCAGCAGGGCTGCTGCGGAGAGAGCGTGTTTTCCCGGAAGGATACCCCCATGGTGGTTCTCTATTCCGTTCTGCTCTTTCTCGCCATGACCGTCCAGACCGGCACCGTGAGTATGCTCCTGTGTGCGCTGGCCTTTTTGAGCCTGCTTGGTAAAAAGCCGTTGCTTCGCTTTCGGCAACGGCTGTGCGTGCCTGTGCTGGGCCTGCTGGCTTTCGCCATCATCTACGGCGCGGCGGCCATCTACACGCCCTTCGGCGCCAGCGGCTTGAAGGAGTTTTACAAGTTCCTGGCCGCATTTTCTCTGGCGGTGATCCTGCTGGCCCGGTATGACCGGCGGCACGTCCCCGGCCTGCTGTGGGGCGGTGCGTCCGTCTCCGCTGTGATTGCCCTGATCTCGCTGGATATGAGCTGCGGCAGGATCTTGTTCGGCCCCTTCAATTCCCTGATGGGCGCATTGGGAATGGATTATATCAGCGCTTTGCCGGCGTATCTCACCGCCCGAGTCAACGGTATCTATAATGACGCCAATGTGACGGCCTGCCTCTTTTCTCTGGCGCTGTTCATGGCGCTGTATCTTCTGCAAAATTCGACCTGCGTCTGGCGGCGTTTGGCCGCGTCCCTGCTGGCGGGCGTCAATGCCGTGAGCCTGCTGCTCACCGGCAGCCGCGGCGCTTTGCTGTGTTTTGCCGCGGCGTGCCTCGTCTGGCTGCTGATGGAGCGGGCGAACCGGGTGGGGCTGTTCCTCCTGCTGGTGGAAACGGCGGTGGCTATGGTCGCCGCTGCGACCCCCGCGTCCTCCATGGTGACCCGCGGTGACGAAACGGCGGTGGCACTGTGCCTGCTGAGCGGTGTGGTGCTCTGGGCGTTGGATGTTCTGGCCGGCCGGAGATTGGAACCGCTGCTGTCCGCCCATAAGAAGGTGGCGCTGGCCGCTGTGGGCGTACTCTGTGTGGCAGCTGTGGCTGTCTGTGCGGCTGTGTTTCTGCATACTGGTCCTTATACCTTTGCGGCGGATGGCGACTCGGTTACCTACATTTTGCATGATGGTATTTCCGGAGAGGTGACGCTGACCGGGGATGTGGACGGAGATCCGGAGGTCCTGGTTTATTCTCAGAGCTGGCTGGAACGATATCACAGCAACGGTACCACGCTCTATACTGGACCGCTGTCTCAGTGCGTATTTACAGTTCCGGAGGATGCCGCGGAAGTTCATGTCCGCGTCACAGGACAGGAAGGCGAGACACTGCGGCGCCTGACGGCGAGTGATGGGACAGAGATCACGTTGAGCTACCCATGGCTTCCGGATGCAATTTCGTCACGTCTGCTGAATGACCGCTTGTTGGGCGGCAACAGTACCTTTATGAGACAGACGTATGTAAAGGATACGGTTTCTTTGTTCGCAAAGGCTCCGCTTATGGGCCACGGCCTCGGTTCCACAGAAAACCTGACCCGCTCCGTCCAGTCTTTCCAGTATGAGTCCAAATACGCCCATAACCACCTGTTGCAAACCATGGCCGACACCGGACTGGTGGGGACTGTGTTCGCACTGACCTTTGTGCTGGGCGCGGCGTGGCTGTGCCTGCAAGCCGTCCGGAAAGAGAAGGACGGCTTGGCTGCCACTCTGCTGGCGGCGTGGGTCATGATGAACCTCCACAGCCTCATGGAGATCAACTTCTCCGTCCGGGGCTTCAAGTGCTTTGCCTATGCGTTGCTGGTGGTACCAATTTTGCTGTATGCCCAGCCGTTGATTGATGGTGATACGGCGAAAATCAGAAAGAAGTCAAAAACTGCAAGTATTATTTTAGCGGTTGGATACGCATTGTATTTGACTGCGTTCGGCGGCCTGCTGGAAAGCGCCCGCATGACGGACCGGAAGGCGGAGCAGTTCCAGACCAGCGACGTCTATGAGTATCTGAACTTTCTCCGCGGCTGTGTCCGGGGCAACGTGTTTGACCACGACTTTTACCAGCGTAATTATGTTGCCAACGCCGTGCAGTTGGATGACCGCGCTTACAACGGCGATGTGCTGAAATATGTAGAGCAGCTGCGGGCCTCCGGCACCTATGAAAATGACAGCGCACTGGCCCGGTATTATTACCTGCCCCGTGAGAAGTGGGACGAGCTGTTCGCCTGCTCCCGGGAGGGCATCTGTCAGGTTCGCAGCAGTCCGGATGGATGGAATTTGCAGATGGATTTCTACCGGGAGGAGGTCTTGTCCGCCATGGGCGCGGAGAACATGGACACCTTCCTTTCCGGTGTGCTGGAGCTTGGGGGCGCCCTGGACGCCATGAATGCCGAGGGTAGACTGGAAACGGTGGAGCTGAATGAAACGAATCAGGCATTTTTGGCGCTGTGCCGTTCCGTAAAGGAGCAGGGCATTTCCGGTCAGGACGCTTACACCGTGCTATCCCTGATGGCCCAGAGCGGAGAAGCTGAGGCGGATGGAGTTGCCTAATAAGTAAAAGACACCGGTCTGCCGGTGAAGGAGTACCCGTATGAGCCGTTTTCGGAAACAACTGTTGTTCCTCTGCGATGCCTTTTTGTTCGCGGTGGCAGTGGCAGGCTACAAGTTCATCACGGTGCTGCTGCCCTATACCGCCACTGGCGCGGAGGAGAACTTCTGGGGCAACGCGGCGCTGCTATACGGCTGTACGGTCCTCGCCCAGCTTGTGTTCAAGACCTACGACAGCTTGTGGCGGTATGCCGAGAGCCGGGAGTATCTCATGCTGATCACTTCAGCGTTCTGTGGCTTTACCGTCTATGAGGCCATCGCCCGTCTGAGCGGCACGGGAACCATCTCCTTCGTCCTACTGGCGGCCATTGCAAGCCTGTGGGTGCTGGAAATGCTGGTGGTGCGTTTCGGCTACCGTAGCTACCGCGCCCTCATGCTGCGCAATCGGCAGACGGGCACGATTCCTGTGGCCATCATCGGCGCGGGGGCGGCAGGTGTGCAGCTGTTGGATGAGATCCAGCATAACCCAAACAGCCGCTATACTGTCCAGTGCTTTTTCGACGATGACGCGGGGAAGCTCAACAAACGGATCCGGGGCGTGCCGGTCAGCGGAATAATCTCAGAATCGCTGTCCCGTATGCGGGCTATGGATATCCACGAGGCCATCTTCGCCATCCCCTCCATGGATGACCTCCACCGCAAGGAGATCCTGCGGCAGCTGGCGGACCGGAGCATCCGGGTGTCCACCCTGCCCAGCACTTTGGAGCTGATCGACCAGAAGCCCATTCGCACCCAGTTGCGAGAGGTGAAGATCGAGGATCTGCTGGGACGGGATGCAATTCAGTTGGATAATACCGCTGTGGATGGTCTGTTGACTGGCCGTACCGTGCTGGTGACAGGCGGCGGCGGCTCCATCGGCAGCGAGCTGTGCCGCCAGATCGTCAAGCATCATCCCAAGCGGCTGGTCATCTTCGATATTTACGAAAACAACGCCTACGACATCCAGCAGGAGCTGCTGTACCAGTACGGCAGGGACCTGCCTCTCAGCGTGGAGATCGGCTCCGTCCGGGATCCCCGGCGGCTGGAACTGCTGTTTGATACATACAAGCCCGACGTGGTGTTCCACGCTGCCGCCCATAAGCACGTCCCTCTGATGGAGACCAGCCCCCAGGAGGCCATCCGCAACAACGTGTTCGGCACGCTGAACACCGTCCGGGCGGCGGATGCCCACGGCGTCAAAAAATTCATCCTGATCTCCACGGATAAGGCCGTGAACCCCACCTCTGTCATGGGCGCCAGCAAGCGCCTGTGCGAAATGGTGGTGCAGTCCATGGCCGGGTACTCCGGGACCACCTTCGCCGCGGTGCGCTTCGGCAACGTGCTGGGCTCCAACGGTTCCGTGGTTCCTCTGTTCCGCCGCCAGATCGCGGCGGGCGGCCCCGTCACCGTGACGGACAAGCGCATCATCCGCTATTTCATGACGATCCCCGAAGCCGCCCAGCTGGTGCTGGATGCGGGGGCTATGGCCAAGCAGAACGAGCTGTTCGTGCTGGATATGGGCCGCCCGGTGAAGATTTTGGAGTTGGCGGAGAACATGATCCGACTGTCCGGCTACGAGCCTTACCGAGACATCGAGATCGTGGAGACCGGCCTGCGTCCCGGCGAGAAACTTTACGAGGAACTACTGATCGCCAGCCGGGATCTGGAAAAAACTGGCAACGGCATGATCTTCGTGGAGCACCAGCCCCCGGTGACGCCGGAGGAGCTGGAACGAAAGCTGACGTTATTGAACGACGCACTGGAAAAGACCATGCGGACGGAGGACGTCTCCTGCATCCGGGAGGTGCTGCACCGGGTGGTGCCCACCTTCCACGAGCCGGAGGAGGTCAACCGGACGCAGGGCGATACCGTGGAAATTCCCGTTCAGGGGGAAGCGAAACCTGCCGAGGTGTAAAGGAATGTTTTTATGTATCAGCATAGTTTAAAGCGTTTGCTTGATTTTTTATTGGCATTGTGCGGACTACTGGTGTTGTGGCCGGTGTTTCTCATCATCGCTATTGCCATCAAAATCGATGATCCTGGCCCCGTTTTTTTTTCGCAGAAACGGGTGGGACTACATAAACAGTATTTTCAACTCTACAAATTCCGTAGCATGAAGGTCAGCACGCCGGATGTGCCGACGCACCTGTTGGAGCATCCGGAGCAGTACATCTCCCGTGTGGGTGGCTTTTTGCGGAAAACCAGTCTGGATGAACTTCCCCAACTGCTCAATATCCTGCGCGGTGATATGGCGGTTATCGGCCCTCGGCCTGCCCTGTGGAGCCAGGAAGATCTGATTGCCGGGCGGGATAAGTACGGAGCCAACGATGTCCGCCCCGGACTTACCGGCTGGGCCCAGATCAACGGTCGCGATGAGCTGACGATTGAAGAAAAGTCTGCCTATGACGGCGAGTATGTCCGAAATCTCGGCTTCACCTTTGATTGCAAGTGCTTTTTCGGAACCATCGGTGCAGTGCTCCGGCACGACGGCGTAGTGGAGGGCGGTACCGGGACGCTTGAGGAAAAGGTGGAAGAAACCGAGAAGAAGCTTGTTGTGAAATGAAAATTCTGCTGATTACCGGCATCGCTGGAAAGTCCGGTCTTGTGCTGGCAAGACTGATTGCCGCAGGTGGATTGGAAGAGCCGTATAAGCTGCGCCTCGCGCTACGCCCGACTTCCTGTGGCGGGACAGAAGTATAGCGGCTTTTGCCCAATGCGAAGGTGATCGAGGGCGACCTGACCGATTCCAACTATCTCCGGCAGCTCACAAAGAATGTCGATGTCATGTTCCACATTGCTGGTATCGGGAAATCTCCGGCGTTGGTGAGCGCCGCATTGTGCTGGTGCATACCACGGGGATTTATTCCAAGTATAAGGCAGCAGGAGAGTGGTATCGGCAGGCAGACGCAGAAATCACGGCGCTCTGTCGGGAGCGGGGCATTGATCTGACCGTTCTTCGCCCCACCTTGATTTATGGTACGTTGGAGGATCAGAATATTGTGAAGTTCATTAAATGTAAATGGTAGATAGGCTCAGCCCCATGCCGGCTGTGAACCACGCCAATTATCTGCTCCAGCCGGTGAACTGCCGCGATTTGGGAAACGCCTATTTGCAGGTGCTGAACCATTTGGAGCAGACCTCCGGAAAGAACTACAACTTCTCCGGCCGTGATGAGGTATTGCTCATCGACCTGTTCCGCATTATCGCAGATGAGTTGGGGGCTTCCCGGAAATATCTCAGCGTGCCGTTCCCCATTTGCCTATGCAGGCACGTGGTGTATTTATTTGTTGAGCCTGACCAAGGTCGATATGCGGGAAAAGGTACAGCGGCTGTGTGAAAGCAGGGCCTATCCTTATGGAGATGCCGTCCGGGATTTCGGCTATGACCCCATGCCCTCTGAAGAGCGATTGCGGCAGGAAGTGCGCGAGTACTTGGCCGCAAAAAATGGAAAGAACTGACGAAAGGGAGGCTCCAGCGTGAGAATTCTGGTGGTTTGTCAATATTATAAGCCAGAGCCCTTCCGCATTTCCGATATCTGCGAAGCGCTGGCGGCTCAGGGCCACAGCGTTACCGTGGTTACCGGAACGCCCAATTATCCCGAGGGAGAAATCTACGCAGGCTACGAGGGGCAGGCACATCGTGATGAGACCATCAACGGTGTGCGTGTCCATCGTTGCCCCATCCACCCTCGCAAAAAGGGTGCCCTGCATCGGTTTTGGAATTATTACAGCTTCGTTCTTGCCTCCAATCGCTATTTGCGCAGCCTGAAGGAGGACTTTGACGTGGTGTTGGTGAACCAACTCTCACCTGTCATGATGGCGGAGGGTGCGTTGCGATGGGCAAAGCGGCATCGAAAGAAAACGGTGCTCTATTGCCTGGACCTTTGGCCGGAGAGCCTGAGTGCGGGAGGAATCCGTCCGGGCTCGTTGATTTATCGTATATTCTGGCATATTTCTCGCCGGATTTATCGAGGGGCGGACATGATCGCCATCACTTCCCGGGGATTTGAAGACTACTTCCGCACGACACTAAGACTTCCATCGGCAAAGCTGGTGTACCTGCCGCAGTATGCGGAGGAGTTGTTTGACCGCTTGCCAAAGGCTCCGCTCCATCCCGGCGTGTTCAACGCTGTGTTCGCAGGGAATATTGGCGAGATGCAGACGGTGGAGACCATCGTGGAAGCTGCGGGAAAGCTAACTTCGCGGCCCGACATTCACTTCCATATCGTGGGTGACGGCGTACGTCTGGATGCCTGCCGCCAGCTGGCGGAGGGGCTGTCCAACGTTACATTTTACGGACGGCGGGACGTGTCCGAAATGCCGGACTTTTATGCCATGGCGGACGTGATGCTGGTGACGTTGAAGGCAGACCCTGTCCTGTCACTGACGCTGCCGGGAAAGGTGCAGTCCTACTTCGCCGCCGGGAAGCCGGTAGCCGGGGCCATCAACGGCGAGACTGCCGCGGTTGTAGCGGACGCGAACTGCGGTGCCTGCGTGGCCGCGGAGGATGCTAACGCTCTGGCGGAGGCCCTTGTTTCCCTGGCGTCTGCTCCGGAGCGGCTGGGGGAATACGGCGCCAATGCCCGCCGCTACTATGAGGCCCATTTCCAAAAGGATGCCTTTTTACGGGCATTGACCGATGTACTCAAGGAGAATTGCTGAAAATGAACCATTCGATCTTTCAGAACAAGACCTTACTCATCACCGGCGGCACGGGCAGCTTCGGCAACGCCGTGCTGAACCGCTTCCTCGCCACCGATATTGCCGAGATCCGCGTCTTTTCCCGTGACGAAAAGAAGCAGGACGATATGCGCCACGAGTTTCAGGCCAAGCTGCCGGAAGCGGCGGGCAAGATCAAGTTCTATATCGGCGATGTGCGGGACCTTGCCAGCGTGAAGTCCGCCATGGTGGGGGTGGATTATGTGTTCCACGCCGCCGCTCTCAAGCAGGTGCCCTCCTGCGAGTTCTTCCCCATGGAGGCCGTCCGCACCAACGTCATCGGCACGGATAACGTCCTCACCGCCGCCATCGAAGCGGGGGTGGAGAGCGTCATCTGTCTGTCCACCGACAAGGCCGCCTACCCCATCAACGCCATGGGCATCACCAAGGCCCTGGAGGAGAAGGTGGCGGTGGCCAAATCCCGCACCTCCGGGCAGACGAGGATCTGCTGCACGCGTTATGGCAACGTCATGTGCTCCCGGGGCAGCGTTATCCCGCTGTGGATCGACCAGATCCGGAACGGCCAGCCCGTCACCGTCACCGAGCCTGCCATGACGCGCTTCATCATGTCGCTGGAGGAAGCGGTCGATCTCGTCCTCTTCGCCTTTGAGCACGGTCAGAACGGCGACCTCTTTATCCAGAAGGCTCCCGCCTGCACCATCCAGACCCAGGCCGAGGCCGTCTGTGAGCTGTTCGGCGGCAAAAAGGAGGATATCCGCGTCATCGGCATCCGCCACGGCGAGAAGCTCTATGAGACCCTGCTCACCAACGAGGAGTGCGCCAAGGCGGAGGACATGGGGGACTTTTACCGGGTCCCCGCCGACAACCGCAGTCTCAACTACGACAAATATTTCTCCGAGGGGGACGAGCAGCGCAGCACCCTCACAGAGTTCAATTCCAACAACACGCGCATCCTGAACGTGGCCGAAACGAAGGCGCGCATCGCCGCCCTCGCCTACATTCAGGAGGAGCTTGCGCGGCAGGAGAAGTGATATGAACATTCTTGTCACCGGCGCGAAGGGTATGGTGGGTACCGCCCTGTGCGCAAACCTCAAAAACCTGTGCGACAGCAAAAACCGCACCCGCCCCGGCCTGCGCATTGATGAGATTTACGAATATGACCTCGCCTCCACCCCTGCCGAGCTGGAGGACTACTGCGCCAAGGCGGATTTTGTGTTCAATCTGGCGGGAGTGAACCGTCCGGAAAATCCTGAGGACTTCATGCGCGGCAATTTCGGCTTCGCCTCGGAACTGCTGGACTGCCTGAAGCGGCACGGAAACAAGGCCCCTGTCATGCTGTCCTCCTCCATTCAGGCGACACTGGCCGGGCGCTTTGCCGGGAGCGAGTACGGCCGCTCAAAGCTGGCGGGGGAGGAGCTGTTCTTCGCCTACGGCAGGGAAACGGGCGCGCCGGTGTATGTCTACCGATTCCCCAATCTCATGGGCCACAGCCGCCCCAACTACAACAGCGCCGTTTCCACCTTCTGCTGGGCGGTGGCCAACGGCGAGCCGTTCACCGTCAACGACCGCTCCACGGAGCTGGAACTGCTCTACATCGACGATCTGGTGGAGGGTCTGTTCGACCTGCTGGAGGGGAAGGAGCAGCACTGCGAATTTGACGGCGTGGAAACCGTTTTGAAAGAGGACGGCCGCTACTGCTGCGTCCCCGTGACCCACAAGGTCACTCTGGGGGAGATCGTGGACCTGCTGCAGGAATTCAGACAGCAGCCGGAAACGCTGCTGATGCCCAGGATGCCGGACGGCTCCTTCGCCAAGAAGCTCTTTTCCCTGTACTTGACCTACCTCCCGGCGGCGCAGTTCAAGTATCCCTTGAAGATGAATGTGGACGACCGGGGAAGCTTTACCGAGCTGCTCCACACCGCCGACTGCGGTCAGGTGAGCGTGAACATCTCCAAGCCCGGCATCACCAAGGGCCAGCACTGGCACAACAGCAAGTGGGAGCTGTTCATCGTGGTCCACGGCACGGCGCTCATCCGCGAGCGCTGCCTCGCCACCGGCGAAACAGTGGAGTTCACCGTTTCCGGCGAGCACATCGAGGCGGTGCACATGATCCCCGGCTGGACCCACAGCATCACCAACCTCAGCGAAACGGAGGAGCTGGTGACGGTCATGACCTGCAACGAGGTCTTTGACCCCACCCGCCCCGATACCTTTTTTGAGCCGGTCTGAGCCGGGAAAGGAGACACCATGGCGTCCTTTGCCAACAACGGAAAGCTGAAGCTGCTCATCATCGTCGGCACGCGGCCGGAGATCATCCGTCTGTCCGCCGTCATTACCAAGTGCCGCAAGTATTTCGACACGGTTCTCGCCCACACGGGGCAGAACTACGACTATAACCTCAACGGCGTCTTTTTCCATGACCTCGGTCTTGCCGACCCGGAGGTGTATCTGGACGCGGTGGGGAAGGACCTGGGCGAGACCATGGGCAACATCATCGCCAAGAGCTACGCCCTTATGGTGGAGACGAAGCCCGACGCGGTTTTAGTGCTGGGGGATACCAACTCCTGCCTGTCCGTCATCGGCGCCAAGCGGCTCCATATCCCCATCTTCCACATGGAGGCGGGCAACCGCTGCAAGGACGAGTGCCTGCCGGAGGAGACCAACCGCCGCATCGTGGACATCATCTCCGATGTGAACATGGCGTATTCCGAGCACGCCCGCCGCTATCTGGCGGACTGCGGACTGCCGAAGGAGCGCACCTATGTCACCGGATCTCCCATGGCGGAGGTGCTGCACCAGAACCTCGCCAAGATCGAAGCGTCCGACATTCACGCACGGCTTGGTCTGGAAAAAGGGAAGTACATCCTGCTCTCCGCCCACCGGGAGGAGAACATCGACACCGAGAAGAATTTCACGTCCCTCTTCACCGCCGTCAACGCCATGGCGGAGAAGTACGATTTGCCCATTCTCTACTCCTGCCACCCCCGTTCCAAAAAGCGGCTGGAAGCGAGCGGCTTCCGGCTGGACAAGCGGGTCATTCAGCACGAGCCCATGGGCTTTCATGACTATAACTGCCTGCAAATGAACGCCTTCGCCGTGGTGTCCGACAGCGGCACTCTCCCCGAGGAGTCCAGCTTCTTCACCTCCGTGGGCCATCCGTTCCCGGCGGTGTGCATCCGCACCTCCACCGAGCGGCCCGAGGCGCTGGACAAGGGCTGCTTCATTCTGGCGGGCATCGACGAAAGATCCCTGCTTCAGGCGGTGGATACCGCCGTGGAGCTGGTGAAAAACGGCGACACCGGCATTCCCGTGCCGGATTACACAGATGAAAACGTCAGTGATAAGGTGGTCCGCATCATCCAGTCCTACACCGGCGTGGTCAATAAAATGGTTTGGAGGAAGGAATCGCCGTGAACATTGCCATTATTAACGTGCTTGCCCGGCAGAAGAGTACCGGTAAGATCGCTTATGGCCTGTTTTCTTACCTTCGGCAGCAGGGTCATTCTGTGACGCTGTACTATGGCCGTAGAGATGATGAAGCGCCAACAGAGGATCGCGATATTATCCGGATCAGTTCAGATCGTGATAACTATGGTCACGCCGCTCTATCCCGCGTACTGGGCGAACAGGGAATGTACTCCCGTTCTGCGACCAGAAAGCTTCTTGAGATGCTGGAGGACCGCCATACCGAAGTCGTTTATCTTTTGAACCTTCACGGCTACTATCTGAATTTTCCCATGCTGTTCGACTATCTTGGTAAAAAGCATATAAAAGTGATTTATTTGATGTTGGACGAGGCGGCATTCCTCGGGAAATGCTGCTTTGCCGGAGAATGTAAGCAGTATCAGACAGGCTGCGGCAGTTGTCCACAAGTAAGAGAGTATCCCAAAAGTCTCTGGCTGGACCGTTCACGCCAGCTCTTTACCATGAAGCAGCGCGCCTATGCGAAGATTCGAGATTTGACCTTTGTCGGAATACCTTACACGGTAGAAATAGCAAGACAGTCTGCATTACTGCGAGATGCTAAGATGGTCGAACTGGACGAGGCGGTAAATCTGCGGGAGCTGTATTACCCGCGGGAAACGGCAACACTGCGGAAGCAATTGGGAATCTCTGCGAAGAGTCGCGTGATTCTTACGGTGTCCCCTTATTCTGATTCTCGTAAGGGAGGAAGATTCTTCTTACAGGCGGCAGAAACCTTGCAGGATCAACAGGATCTAACGTTTGTGTATGTCGGATATGATGGCGATGAGAAAGAATGCCCCCCGAATCTGATTCCAATTTCTTATGTATCCGACCAAAACAGGTTAGCAGAGTACTACTCGGCGGGAGATCTCTTTGTGTGTACCAGCTTGGCGGAAACCGTCGCCAATACCTGTCTGGAGGCACTTTCTTGCGGTACGCCGCTTTTGGGGTTTCGTGTCTGTGGGATTCCGTACAGTGCAGATGCGCAACACGGAACATTCGTAGAGGCGAAGAATGTAAACGAATTGGTGCGGATCATTCGGGATACGCCCCGAAAAACAGCAGAGATCACAGCGTCCTGCCGCGCTTATGCAGAGTCTCGTTATGATGCGCAGATATATTTTGAGAAGTTGGAAAAGTTGTGCCGAGGCTGACTTTTTGTTTTCTCAATTCCATAAAGAAAAGGAAGTGATAACCATGGAAAGGATCAACGTGACGAGATCCTCTATGCCACCGTATGAAGAATATTGTAATGAGATCAAAACGATTTGGGATACGGCACACCTAACGAATATGGGCGCCCTCCACAAACGTTTAGAGGCAGAAGTAGCGGAATACCTGAAAACTGAGCATGCTCTTCTGTTCAATAATGGCCATATAGCGCTGTACTGCATTCTGAGGGCTATGGAACTGCAAGGAGAAATTATTACTACCCCGTTTACCTTTACCTCCACGGTCAATGCAATCGTACAGGCGGGCTGCACGCCGGTTTTCTGTGATGTGAAGCCGGATTACACAATTGATGAGACGAAAATTGAAAAGCTTATTACTGAAAAAACCTCTGCGATTCTCGGCGTCCATGTATATGGCAATGTATGCGCTGTGGATAAAATCCAGAGGATTGCAGAGAAGTATCATCTAAAAGTTATTTACGATGCGGCACACGCATTTGGCGTTGAATATCTCGGCAGGGGAATTGGCACATTTGGCGATGCCTCTATGTTTTCTTTCCATGCAACAAAGGTATTCCACACCATCGAAGGTGGATGTGCGACCTATCAAGACGCAGGATTGGGTAACGCTCTCGAATTGCAGCGCAACCATGGCATCTGTGGAGAAACACTGAAATGTGTTGGAATGAATGGGAAAATGAATGAATTCCAAGCAGCGATGGGACTTTGTAACCTGCGTCATTTGAAAGAAGAGTTATCAGCCCGCAGAGCGGCCTATGAGCGGTATTCGCAATGTTTGGCAAATGTGAGAGGAATCCGGCTTCCTCCGGTTAATAAGGACATCACTGCAAAAAACTATTCATATTATCCCATTCTGATTGATGCTGAACAATATGGGGAGAGCCGGGACGAATTGGTCGAACGTTTGAATCTGCACAATGTTTTCCCGCGAAAATATTTCTTCCCGCTGGCTTCTGAAAATGAGGCTTTTGAAAAAGGCCTTGCTGAACAGACTCCGTATGCAAAAATGTACTCAAGGAACATCCTCTGTCTGCCGCTATATGCGCATATAGATCCTAGGGATATAGATTATATCTGCAATATCATTACAAGAAAGTAAGTAGAGGAGACATCATGAGAGGTATCATTCTTGCCGGGGGAGCCGGAACACGGCTCTATCCCCTGACCACGGTGACGTCTAAGCAGTTGCTTCCCATATATGATAAGCCCATGATCTATTACCCGCTTTCCACCCTGATGCTGGCGGGGATCCGCGATATTCTGATCATCTCCACGCCGACAGATCTGCCGAACTTTGAGCGCTTGCTGGGGAACGGCAGGCAGTTCGGCATCGGCCTCTCCTATGTGGAGCAGCCCTCTCCGGACGGTTTAGCTCAGGCCTTTCTGCTCGGAAAGGAATTTATCGGGGAAGATCCTTGTGCCATGGTATTGGGCGACAATATTTTCTATGGCTCCGGCTTCGGCTCCCTGCTCAAGCAGGCCGCCGCAGATGCGGAACAGGGGAGAGCAACGGTGTTTGGCTATTATGTCCCCGATCCCGAAAGGTTCGGCGTGGTGGCGTTTGATAAAAACGGGAGAGCCACCTCGCTGGAGGAAAAGCCGAAAAATCCCAAGAGCAACTACGCCGTCACCGGTCTGTATTTCTATCCGAAGGGCGTCAGCGCTTTAGCAGGTGAGGTAAAGCCCTCCGCGCGCGGCGAGCTGGAGATCACCACGCTCAACGAAATGTACCTCGACCGGGATATTTTGAATGTCCAGCTCCTTGGCCGCGGCTATGCGTGGCTCGATACCGGCACCATGGATTCTCTGGTGGATGCGGCCGATTTTGTGCGAATTCTGGAAAAGCGGCAGGGTATCAAGATCTCTGCGCCGGAGGAGATCGCCTTCCGCGCCGGTTGGATCGACAAAGCGACGCTTCTGAATAGCGCCTCTCTTTACGGTAAATCTCCCTACGGTGAACACCTGCGGAACGTAGCGGAGGACAAGGTTTATCCATCCGCGAGGTAAAAATAGGAGGAGGGCTTGATGACTTATCTTGTGACCGGCGGAGCCGGCTTTATCGGTGCAAATTTTATTTACTATATGCTGAAGGAGCATCCCGATGATCGCCTCCTCTGCGTGGACAAGCTGACTTACGCCGGCAATCTTTCCACGCTCAAAAACGCTTTGGAGCATCCGAATTTCCGCTTTGTCCGCGCGGATATTTGTGACCGCGCGTCGATTGACGCGCTGTTTGCCGAAGAACACCCCGAGGTTGTGGTAAACTTCGCTGCTGAAAGCCATGTGGACCGCTCCATCGAAAATCCCGGTGTTTTTTTGGAAACAAACATTATGGGCACGGCCGTTATGCTGGACGCCTGCCGTAAGTACGGTGTGAAGCGTTTCCATCAGGTCTCCACGGACGAGGTCTACGGCGATCTTCCGTTGGATCGTCCCGAACTTTTCTTTACGGAGGATACCCCCATTCACACGAGCAGTCCTTACAGCAGCTCCAAGGCATCCGCCGATCTGTTAGCTATGGCTTATCACCGCACCTACGGCCTGCCGGTGACCGTCTCCCGCTGTTCCAACAACTACGGTCCCTATCAGTTTCCGGAAAAGCTGATCCCTCTGATGATAGCCAACGCCCTCAGCGATAAACCTTTGCCCGTGTACGGCGAGGGACTGAATGTGCGTGACTGGCTGTATGTCGGGGATCATTGCAAAGCGATTGATTTGATCCTGCAAAATGGCCGCGTGGGCGAGGTCTACAACATCGGCGGCCATAATGAAATGCGCAACATCGACATTGTGAAGCTTATTTGTAAGGCGCTGGACAAGCCGGAGAGCCTGATTACCCACGTCGCTGACCGCAAGGGTCACGATATGCGCTATGCCATCGACCCCACCAAGATCCACAGGGAGTTGGGCTGGCTGCCGGAGACAATGTTTGCCGACGGCATCCAAAAGACGATCCAGTGGTATTTGGAGCACCGCGCATGGTGGGAAGAGATCGTCAGCGGCGAATACCAGAACTACTATGAGAGGATGTACGGAAAACGATGAGTATTACACATAAACAAATGCTCCCCACGGTCATCTGTAAAGATTCAATCTATATATCATTGGCTTTTTGATTCATTCCCAGCGATAAATGGCTCGCGTATGGATTATGTCGATTTGATTCGTGGCCTTTCTATGTTGACGATCATCTACGCCCATACAAATGCAGTTTTAGAGTTTAAACTTTTGACGAAATATGTTTACTCGTTTCAGATTTGGATTTTCTTTTTTATTTGTGGCTATTTATGCAAACCATTAATAAGTTTACTCACATTTCTGAAATGAGACTCGGCTATGTTCCGCTGACATATTTTAGCGGAATTGCTGCAATAGTTGGTATATTTGAGGTTTTCTCCAGCTAAGAAAACTTTAAAGGCCCTGCTTCCCGTTTTCTGGAATGGGCTGGACAGTATTCCCTCGGGGTACTGTGCATGCATTTATTCTGCATTTACTTAAATTATCATTATGTTCTTCCACAACCATGGAGCCCTGTAGGAATATGGATTCTGCTGGTTTGTAATATTATTCTTTCTTTTATCGAGATGGCAATTCTCATTGCCCTATGGCATCGATTCATCGGTTGGCATCAATACCATAATGTAAACGCAATGTAATACTTTTTCTATGAGAGTTGCCGGAAAGAGGAACCTATGCATATTCTGCAAATTGAAGATTTTTTTCACCCGGACGCAGGGTATCAACTGAATGTCCTTTGCAAATACCTGGTCAAGATGGGCCATCAGGTTACGATCCTGACGGGCGAGATGGAGAAATTCCCGGACTATCTGACGGCGTTCTTTGGCCGCGACCATATGGAGGAACGGGATCGGGTCTATGAAGCATCCTACGGCGTGCGGATCATCCGCCTACCGCTCAAGGCTTTTGTTAGCGGCCGTGCAATTTTTGAAAAGGGCCGTCTCCTTGCACAGATCCGCGCGCTCGCGCCGGAGCTTGTCTATGCGCATGGCAACGATACGGAAACCGCCATGTGGCTTTTGTGGAATCGCAGAAAGCTGGGCTGTCCCATCATCACGGACAGCCATATGCTTGAAATGGCGTCCCAAAACCGCTTCAATAAGATTTTCCGCGGCTTTTATCGCCGGGTCTTTACGCCGATCCTTGTGCGCGAAAATATCACGGTTATCCGCACACAGAACGACCCCTATGTGGAAAAATGCCTTGGTATCCCACTTTCGCAGGCCCCCTGGATCTCCTACGGGTCGGATACCATGCTGTTTCACCCCGACACCGCGGCGCGTGCCTCTTTCCGGCGGGAGCATGGGATCCCGGAAGACGCCTTTGTGACCGTCTATGCCGGGAAGCTGGACGAATCCAAGGGTGGCCAGTTGCTGGCGGAGGTCGCCAGTAAGCCCCTGCACACACAACGAGAGGTCGTTTGGCTGATCGTCGGGAATACCGCGGGCGAGTACGGCGCGGCGGTCGAGGCGGCACTGAAAAAGAGCCCGTACCGGGTCCTCCGCTTCCCGACGCAGAAGTATTCCGGGCTGGCTCCCTTCTTTCAGGCCGCCGATCTCGCGGTCTTTCCGCGCCAGTGCTCTCTGAGCTTTTACGATGTGCAGGCCTGCGGCCTGCCGGTGCTCTCGGAGGACAACAACATCAACGTGGACCGCTGTTCGCACCACAACGGCTGGAACTTCCGGTCGGAGGATTCCGCCGACTTTGCAGCAAAGCTGGACGCAATCTTGGCGCTGCCGCGAGAGGACTATGCCAAAGTCTCGTCGAATGCGCTGCATTTCATTCAGTCTGGGTATGATTACGCGGAAAAAGCGCGGGAATACGAAGTGATCCTGCTAGCTGCCGCCGGAAAAACGGAAAAGGAATAAGTGGAGGAAAAGTTTTCATGGTTAATGTGATTGGAATGGGATATATCGGGCTTCCCACAGCCCTGATGCTGGCATCGCACGGTGTTGAGGTCATCGGCACGGACTATAATCATGAACTGGTTGACACGCTCAATCAGGGCAGAGTTACCTTTAAGGAGGACGGTCTGGAGGAGCTGTTTCATCAGGCCGTGGAAGCCGGCATCCGTTTTACCACGGAATATCAGAAAACGGACGTATATATTATCTCCGTTCCCACGCCGTATGATAAGTTCAGCAAGAAGGTGGATGCTAGCTATGTCGTCAGCGCCGTTCAGGACGCCCTGACGGTCTGTCCCAAGGGCGCTGTGCTGGTCATTGAATCCACCATTTCTCCCGGAACGATCAACCGCTGTGTCCGCTCGCTGGTGGAGGCCGCCGGGTTCACCGCAGGGGAGGACATTTACCTTGTCCACGCACCGGAGCGGATCATTCCCGGGAACATGGTCTATGAGTTGCTGCACAATAACCGCACCATCGGCGCGGACGAGCCGGCGGTGGGGGAGCGGGTCAAGGCGCTGTACGCCTCCTTCTGTCAGGGCGAGATCGCGGTGACGACGATCCGCACCGCGGAGATGACCAAGGTGGTGGAGAACACCTTCCGCGCCGTGAATATCGCCTTTGCCAACGAGCTGCTGAAGATCTGCGACCACAACGGCATGGATGTATACGAGATCATCCGCATCTGCAATATGCACCCGCGCGTAAATATTCTCTCCCCGGGTCCCGGCGTCGGCGGCCATTGCATTCCGGTGGATCCCTGGTTCCTGGTGGGGGATTATCCGTCCCTAACAAAGGTGATCGGGGAATCCATGCAGGTCAATGCCTCCATGCCGTCCTATGTGCTTGAGCGGATCCACGCCATCATGCTCGAGCGCGGCATGACGGATCTCTCCCGTGTCGGCCTTTACGGCCTGACGTATAAGGAAAACGTGGACGATTTCCGGGAGTCTCCCTCGCTTCAGTTGTTGGAGGTCCAGCAGGCACACCTGGCCGAGCCGCTGAAGTCTTACGATCCCTTTGTGACCCGTGACATTGTGAAGAACCAGTATCACGATCTGGATCGGTTCCTTGCGGACGTTGATCTGGTGGTCATCATGGTCGGACACAATGAGATCAAAAACCATATGGACAAGCTCAAGGGCAAGGTCATTCTGGATACCCGCCGGGTATGCGATCTTCCGGAGACCTATCGGCTGTGAGGGCGTACCGCTCCTGTTCAGTATTTTCTCATTGAAAGAAACGGAGGAATCCGATGTCTAAGCATTTGAATCAATGGGTCACGACACTGCTACCTCTTTCTTTTGTTGGAGTGACTTTCCTGAATATTTTATGCTATCCGTTGGGACTGCACGCCTACGACCAGCTGCGTACGCTTCTGGTTTTTGGACTGCTTGGCGCAGTGGCCTCGTCCTGCTTTTGTTTTCCAGTGTTCTCTTTCCTCGCAGCGATATCAATAACCGCTTTCTCTCTTTCTGGAAGGAGCTGACGCCTTCCACTTCCGTTACCATAACCGAAGAAGACCGCCAGGAAGCCGCTGCGATCATGGACAAGCTGAATCCTCCTGTGGGGGACGCAGAGGGCAAGCCCTCCGGCAGCAGCGGAAACGGCGAGAATATGGAGAACATCGTAGACACAATCATCAGCGGGGAAGCGCAGGAGCAGTTGAATGCCGCCACGATCACGCAGGATGAATACGATGCATTGGAGGAAATGAAGCAGAAATTGAATAACACCAGCACCGGCGCACGAAAATACCTTTGGGCCGCCGCTCTGGATGAGATACGCATCGCACCGCTCACAGGCCATGGTCCCCATTCCTTTCAGGAGAAATACGGGACCTATCCCCACAACTTCTTCTTGGAGCTTGCCGCGGATTTCGGCCTGCCGGTCACGATTGCGCTGCTCGTATTCGGCTTTTACGTCTTTCTCCGTCTGTTTCTTCTCTCCCGCTCTTCCCGCTGGTATGCGGCTTTTCTGTTGTATGTACTGACCTTTTTCCCGCAAGTCATGCTCAGCAGCTCGCTTTATGAGGCACGCGCTTTTTTCCAGTATGGCTTCTGTGTCCTGCTGCTCTTCTGGCCGCCGGCCGGATGGCTTGCCAAGCAGGAGTAAGGCACATATCGACTGTCTTTTTCGGTTCTGTCCGGCTCTCGTCTTATCATCCGCACATTCCTGTGACGGTGATCGGGAGTCAAAAACCGAAAAGGAGTTTTTCTCATGCGCCAACTTTTCGCACAGACTGCGCTCCTGCGGACAAGACAGTCTATTCTTTCCATCCTCCAGCCCCTGTCCGCCTTTGCCTCCGCCCACCACACCGCTCTGATCTGGTGTCTTGGCATTGTCTATAAATTTGCGCTGGATGCCATGTATGTCTGGGCCGCCAGCCCGCTGTATTCTTATGCCGGTCTTACCTTTTCCCCCAGCTTTTTTAAATATGTGGTGGCATCTGCCATGTACTTTATCCTGTTTGCGCTTCTGCCAAAGCGGGAGAATGACATTGCATGCTTTTTAATGCATCTGCAACTTGCCTATACCGTCGCGCCGATGCTCTCGTTTTACGCGTTTTCCGGCGCCAGCAGCCGCTATATGCTGATGGTCTTTCTGGCGGTTGCCATTCAGGCCTGCATTGTTTTCGCTCCTGCGGCAGAGCGCAAGCCGATCCATATCACCGGGATCAAAAATTACGTAACCGTCGCTCTTGGCGTATTGGGCATTTTTGTTCTCGTTGTTCCCGTCCTCTATAACGGATTTGCGGGGATCAAGGCATTTGACTTCCGTTATATCTATGAAATGCGCGCCAATGCAGTGTATCCGCCCGGATTTGGCTATCTCCAAATATGGCTGACGCGTGCGATTCTTCCTTTTGCGCTGCTGACATGTCTGATGAAAAAGCGCTACGTTCCGGCGGCTCTCTGTGTGGCCGCTCAGATCATTGCCTACATGGAAAGCGGCACGAAATTTGAACTTTTTATTCTCGTTCCTATCTTGGCAATCTGGCTGCTCAGCCGCACGGGCCATCTGCTCAAGCTGATGTATCTTGGGATGACCTGCATATGCGTTCTTGTGCTGCTCAGCTATCAGCTTGACCATGTCAGCGGTGCCGCATTCGGCCTTAATGTCAGTTTTATCATTGGCGTTCGCGCCATCTTCCACCCGGCCGATAATAAATTCAATTTCTATCAATATTTCTCGCAGCACCCGAAAATCCACTTCAGCGAGGGGCTGCTTGGCAAAGTCTTCTCCCTCACGGATCTTTATGCCGGCTCGGTCGGTCAGGTAAGCTACGCCGCAGAGGGCGGCGAATTTCTCGCGGCCAATATGAATACCGGCTATCTCGGGGATTCCTACGCCCAGATGGGATTGATCGGGACCCTTTCCATGGCGTTTCTCTTAGCCCTGATTGTTCGTGCTCTGCGCACGTACAATACGCCGGCAGCCTATCCTCTGCTGGTCTCACTTTTCTCGATTTATTTTATTATCCTGAACGATATTGCACTGTTAACCGTACTCTTTACGAATGGCATGCTCGTCGCATTCCTGCTCGTCTTTATTTATCTTGGAAAACAGGAGGATTCGTCCAATGGAATACAGCGTATCTGATCTGATCCGCATTCTGCTGAAAAGGTGGTATGTGGTTCTGCTGGTCATGGCGATCCTCGGCGGTGCGGCCGGCGTCCTGTCTCAGCGCTCCTATCAGTCCGCCCTGGCGGAATACGAAGCCTATACCACCCGCACCGTTCCGGTGAATCAGGAGACCGGCGATCTGGTCGCATCCTACCAGTGCGATTTCTCCATGCAGGACATGAGCCGCTACCGCGAGCGTGCCGCGTCCAAAAACCGTTTCATCGAGGCGTATCTTGCTCAGGATGGTGTTTCGTCTTCCGATGCCCGCCGGTATCAGGAGGCAGAGAACGCCTACGCGGCCGCGAATGCGGACTTTTTACAGCTGTTCACACAGGAGTCCGTCCTTGCGGAGGTGCAGGCCTTTGCCGCCGGGCAGGGGTATGATGAGCCGGTTGTTGTTCAGGCGGACGGTACGGTTTCCGAAGCGGAGCAGCCCTTGCAGACAGCGGAGCATTTCCAGCTGGAACTGGACAGCACCGGCCTTTTGACGGTTTCCATCACGGGCCTTTCCGAGGACATGGCCTCCGCACTGCTCACCGCCTATTGGCAGGCTGTCGAGGAAGCGGGAATGGCCCTCTATGACATGCAGATCTCCGCCGAGCCGCTGACCCGCGTCTACGTTCCCCAGAAGCTTTCTCTGACAGAGGATGCCATCCTCAGCCAGACGGTCATGCAGAAACCGGAACGCGCTCCCATGTTCCTTCGGGCCGTTGGGAAGGGTGCCGCCTTTGGCTTCCTCTTCGGCTGCTTCGGTGTGTTGCTCTACACCTTTATCCGCGACACCGCGCCTGAGAAAAAACCGCGCAGGGCAGGGGAGAGCGTCGGATGAACCGTCTAAGACGCATTTCCGGGGATTTTATCATCAGCATCCTTGCCTCGGTGATCTATACCTTTGCCCGGCAGATCGTGGTGTTCCCGCTGCTGGCCGCCCACCTCACGGACGCGGATTACGGCACGCTTTTAACGGTGGCCGGCTTTGCCAATGTCTGCACCGCCATGACCGGCAGTACACTCAACAACATCCGCCTGATCCGCAATGAAGCCTATGCCGAGGCCGGAACCTGCGGCGACTTCAACCGTCTGAACCTGTATGGCTGCTGCATTGCGGTCATCTGCGCGGTCGTGCTGCGGCAGGTGTTCGCTCTCTCCTGGATCACGTTTCTTTTGCTGGCCGCCTATCTGGCCGTTTCCAACCTGTACCAATATGCAACCTCTTTTTTCCGGCTGGAATTAAACTTCAAGCGTTCATTCCTGTGCAACGTGGTGGTCAGCCTTGCCTACTGTCTGGCCGTCCCGCTGTTTGCGAGCATGCAGCTCTGGCCGGCGATCTTCCTCATCGGTGAGGGCGCTGGCTTACTGTTCGTCGCCAAAACCACGCCCTTTTTTCACGAACCGTACCGCCGCACGCCGCTATGGCACCAAACGACGACCGCTTACCTGACGCTGGCCGGAACGAACCTGATCGCAAATCTCCTGACCTACGCCGACCGCATGATCCTCTATCCCATCCTCGGCGGGGAAGGGGTCTCCTATTACTCCACGGCCTCCTTTTTCGGGAAGAGCGCGGGCATCGTCATGGTGCCCATCGCCGGCGTGCTGCTCGGTTATTTCGCGCAGAAGGACTTCAAAGCATCCAAAAAGCTCTTCGCCATCGTGAACGGCTGCTCTCTGGCCTGTCTCACCGTGTTTCTGCTGGGCTGCTGGATCTTTGCCCCCTGGTTCACCCGGCTGCTGTATCCCTCGCTATACGAAGGAGCTACGCCTTATATACTTTTGGCGAATCTCGCCGCGGCCATCTCCATCGCGGGCAACATGGCCCAGCCCATGGTGCTGAAGGCCTGCTCCGTCCGCTGGACGCTGTTCACGCAGGTGCTTTACGGTGCCAGCTATCTGCTCTTTGCGTGGCTGTGGCTGCCGGGCTACGGCCTGCTGGGCTTCTGCTGGGCCTCGATTGCTTCCAATGCCGTCCGCCTGCTGGCGCTTTATGCCATTGGGTTCGTGAAATTCTGATAGGACACGCCTATCTATATAATGTCCACTGAACAAGTGCCCAATTTTTGTTCTGAGCGAGAATCTCCAGAAGATATGTGAGCATTCTCAAAAGAGTGCGCTGAATCTTGCGGAGATTCAGCACCAGAACGGACATGGCGATCACATGGGCCGCAGTCTCCCGCAGCTTTGCGGTGACCAGCCCCATGCCACATTTACGCTTCGCCAGACTGAATCTGCGCTCCACTTCCACGCGCTCGCACTCATCCCGATCGTCCTGAGCCTTGTCTCTGGTTTCACCCTTCTTGGGCCGCCCCAGAGCCGGGCCGGAAAGACGGATTCCATGCGCCCTGCAATAGCTGAGATTCTCCCGGTTTCGGTAGATTTTGTCCGCCAGGATCCGGCTGGGGTAATGCCCCTCTCGCGCTCGGAAACGCTCTGCCATTTCCCGCAGATTTCCCGCCTCATTGTAGGCGTCAAAAGAACAGCACTCCAGCCGCGTCCATCCGTCAACGACACTGATGTCCAGCTTCGCGCCAAACTCCACCGGCTTTCCCGCTTTTCTCCGCACAATGGGCCGAACGAAGGGCTGGCTCACGCTGACGATCCGGTCAGGTACGCTGTGGGTACGGTTATCGTACATGTACTTCTGCTGCTCATAGACGGCGCGGATCGTGCCCAAACGTTCCGTCTGGCGAGGGGGCAGATTTTTTCCGATGGACAGTTTTCCATCGATGGCATTCAGGTCCCGCCGGAGGTAAGCCAGCTGTTTCCCAATGGCTTTGCGGGTCATTTTCGCGGTGTGTTTACGGCATCTTGTGTATTTCAGGTAATCTTTCCGGGCGCATTTGCGGTAGGTTCGAGGCTTCTTTCCGTCCGCGGGATCGTGAAGAACATCCAAAAGCGTTTCGGCGTTCTCCCTGGCCTCGTTGAGCAGAGAAACATCCTGAGGATATCGGATATTGGACGGCGCACAGGTGGCGTCCACGATCATAGTGCCGCTGTTTCCGCCAGTTCCCGGCTGGCCGTCAGAATCATCATCGTCATCCTTGGATCCGGCTTCTCTGGCCTGCCGCTCCTTTGCGTCCCGCACGATCATCTCATTGATCTCACCCAGCACTTCCGGCGTCAGGCGCTTGCGGAAATACACCATCAAAGACGGATCAAAGGGCAGCTTTTCGTCATCATAGCCAGGATACCCGCAGAAATATTGGAGATATGGGATTTCCTGGATCTGGAGCGCGGTTTCCTCGTCAGAATAGCCATACTCCGCCTGAATGATGCAGGCTCCCAAGGCCAGACGCAGCGGCTTGGCCACATTGCCTTTCCGGTTGGTGAATAGGGCGGCGTAGCGCTTCTCGATCTCCGGCCAGGGGATCGTCTGGGCTTTCTTTACCCAACGGTTGCTTTCCTTCAGATTCATGCCCACCGGCTGTTTGAAATCCGCCAAGCTGATCTGGCCATTGCTGTAACGATACATAGTTGCCCTTCAAGTGCAAGGTTTTTTGCTGGATTCTTGCCATTTTCCTTGCTCCAATTATACCACGAATTGGCCTCTATGAATTGAAATATAAGGCTTTTTCTATTATTCAGTGCACATTATATAAAAGGAAAAGGGGTACTGCTTTCCTGCAGTACCCCTTCTTAATTATAAAGAAAAACCATGTGTCTCACACATGGTCCGATACAGATTCGATCAAGGAACGGTTTTGCCAAAGAAAAAGCGCATCCGTTCGCGCAAAATTCGCCCATTTACCCCTTGACAAATTAGAAAGATATGGTATAATTAAGGGTGCGAAATACTATAATCTCCAGGTTTCTGGAGATCGCTTGTCAGTGTGTTAACTTTTCCACTTGAGAACGTGCTTAGTTTAACACAGCTTAATCCGGCTGTCAAGCGAAAATCCATCATTTCCTGCAAGAAAAGAAAGGAGAGAGCGCAGTGACATAGTATTTTGACATTAGAGAAACCGCCGCACCGGACGCGGCGTAGAAAGAAGCTTCCAGCATGGATGCTAATTACACCGTTGATAACGTTACCCGCCTTATTCGCGCCTCCGCGATTCCTTCTGAAGAGGAATACTACCGCAGCTATCGCGGACACCTTTTTTGCGAGGTACCCGGCTGCCCCGCGCAGCTCATCTGGGTCAACCGCCAGAACCGCCCTTACTTCCGAACCTGGCCCGGCAGCAAGCATGCCGCGGACTGCCCCCACGCGTACGAAACGGATCCCTCCAAAACCGTCAGACAGCCCACGGAAGATCTTTTCGTTCGCTTTACAAGAGAGCACATTCAACGCAGCTTGAAAACCTCCCATCGCAAGCAAAAGGAAGACGCCGGGCTTCTGCCCCAAAAAGCGCCAAAGGCGGCGTGAGCGAAGCCTACCCGCCCCACAACAAAGGCCGGCGGCGTACATCTCGTCCCAACAAATGATCCCTCTGACCCGCTTGCGGAAAAAGGGATGCGTCAGCCGTATATCTTCCAGCGCAATTGCGAGCAACTTCGTCCGCAGGACGACGGGAAGATTGTATGCGTCCGCGGCCGTGTTATTGACGGCGACGTGCAGCTGCAAAGCATTCACCTTTTCCTGGAAACAGCCAACAGCTCCGCGGTGGACGTCTTTTTCTACAATCCATTCCGCACCAATTCCCAGCAAGCCTATGGACTTGTTGAGGACATTGCGCGGCGCATCCATTCCGGCGCCATTCCGCCGTTCCAGCTCAGCTGCGTCGGTGACTGCAGCATGAAAGAAGACGGATACCGCATTCAGGTGCTGCACGAAGCGGATTTCACGCTCAACGAGCACTCCCTGAGCAGCTTTTACCGCGATCTTCCCGCGCCGCCCAAACGCAGTGCTCCGGCCTTCGACCCCAACCGTGCTCCCCTCCCTCCGCAAATTTCGTAATTCCTCCGCGCATGACAGGACGGCAGGCGAAAGCCTGCCGTCCTTCTTTATCCCTGCACCGCGCTCCGCACGACCGCCTTCTCTTCCTCCGTCAGCTTTCCGTAGTCTGAGAGCACCGTTTCCAGCGCCTCGCCCGCATTTACGCGGCGCTTGACCACGCGGCATAAGAGCTTCAACGCCAGCGTCATGCTTCCTCACCCCCGAACAAAAGCTGCGCCACCAGCTCTTCCAGCTCCTCAATGCGCTCGCCGTCCGAGGGCTCCGCTTCGCTCCACGCACCGCCCGAGAGGCTGTAGCCGGAAAAATCCGCCACCATCGCCGCTTCAAAGATGCACGCGCCGCCCGCATTGTAGGCGCGCACGAAGTCTGCACCCTTTTCCACATGTGTGCAGGGAGCAGGTTTTTTATGACGACACGCTCATCGTCGTCATCGGCGACCATCCCCGGATGGATTCGGAGCTGGTCGGGGATGTGGCGGATCATGACCGCACCAACTATAACCTCTTCCTGAACGTCGACGCTGCGTTGTCCGACGGCGCGCAGACAATCGACCGCCTACCGCAATCTGGAGCGGACGGAGGAAACAGAAAAATATCGGGATATGCCGAAAGATATAACCTTTGCGGTATTTGGCGCATCGCATGGGCGAGATGCCTTCCCAAAAGAGGACTATGGCAAGGGCTTCTTCAATTTCTCAATGTCCTCGCAGGCGCCGCAGTATGATTTGATGCAGCTGCGTGAGTTTTCAGGACACATCGCTCCAGGAGCGACGGTGGTGCTGACGGTGAGCTACATTTCTCCCTTTTGGACGGATGCGGAGGAGTTATTCGCGGCCAAGCAAGGGCGGTATTACCGCATTTTAAGCCCGCAAAATATTGTAAACTGCGATGTTGGGCACTGGCTGTTGGAACGCTGGTCTCCCTTGCTGACTGCGGAATGCGGCAATGTCATATCGGCATTTTTGCAGCCAGAGAAGCTGCGAAAGGACACAAATACCCTATATGGGCGGCAGGAATTGACGCAGGAAGTCTTGACGGATGAGCAAAAACGCATACAGAGAAATCATGTTCAGTCCAGTATTGTGGCGATGCCGGACGGAAATCCGGTGATGCTGGATGCCTATCGGGAGATTTTTTACCTGTGTGAGAAAAATGGGTGGAACGCCGTTCTGGTAACGCCGCCTTACCCTGCCGTGTATACTGAGTGCTTTCCTTCGGAAATGCTGGCTCGATTTTGCGAGATCATGGAGGCGTTGAGCGAGGAAGCCAGCGTACCATGGCTGAATTACTCACAGGACAGCGAGTTTACGGAGACTTTCGCGTATTTTAGGAATATCGACCACTTGAATCTGGCGGGGGCGCACACTTTTGCGACAAAACTTCAACCGAGGTTGGCAGAACTGGGGCGCTGGTAGTAACTATTATTATAAGTCGGCTTTCGTGTTTTGATTTGCTGCAAACAGCACTGTGTACTAATAATTACCTGCATTTTCAAGAGGAAGAAAGTGTGAGAAGATGACATGCAGACAATAAAAGCTGCGTGAAAGTTTTCAATTACGATGAAGCACGATTGTACCAACAGCGGTATTTTCCATGCAACCGTGTTTGCTAGATTTGAAATATCTTCCATTACCTTTTATTGTTCCCGCTTTGTTTGGCAAGAACCACTTAATAGCAAGCGAAAGCCTCTCGTGGACTGGCATTGCCAATCTGCGAGGGGCTTGTAAAAAATTGTATCACAAGGCGGGGACATATGGACTGATGAGGTCAAAATCTTAGACCCTGTTGCAAAAATTGTTGCAACAGGTCAAAAATTGGAGGCGACAATCGTTTGTGGTGTAACGGATAGAGGCCTGCTGTGATAAATTCCTTGACGTGCAGGGGGCGCATATTTGAGTTCGGAATCCATCCTCCGAATAAAACCCAAAGCGCCGCAGGAAATTGAGAGATCCGTTATAGATTCAAGACTGGTTTTACCTGTTCATCCTCCTTGTTGGGCGGGAACGTGATTGCAATGAAGCGTGTATGTTGATTGGATGTATATCGGCCGAGAAATGATCTGCAACATCAAGGGGAAGCGAGTTAAAATTATAGAACTGCTTGAACAATTTACAGCATATTGCTATAATGCGAATAAAGCATTTGCTTGAGTGAGTCTATCGAAGGGTGGAAAAGGTAATGGCACAGAACGAAGTTATTGAAGCAAGCTGTATCAGACTGACCTCTGATCTTGGCGCGAAATATGCAATCCTCCCAGGCGATCCGGCGCGGGTGGAGGTTATTGCCCGGTATTTGGACAACCCTAAATTTATTAAAACCCAGAGAGAGTATACTAGTTGGGAAGGCTATCTGGATGGAGAAAAAATCTTGGTCATATCTACCGGCATGGGCGGCCCATCTACGGCTATGTGTGTAGAGGATCTGTATCAGATCGGTGTACACACCATCATCCGTATTGGCACTTGCGGTGGTATGCAGCTCAATGTAGAAAGTGGCGATTTGATTTTGCCGACCGGCGCTATTCGTCAAGACGGAACGACGTTGGAATATGTAAACATCGAGTATCCCGCGGTCTCTGACTTTGATGTGACACTGGCACTGCGTAACGCTGCTCAAAAACAAGGCTTCCGCTATCACACCGGTGTAGTACAGAGCAAGTCCTCTTTCTATGGGCAGCACGATCCCATGCGAATGCCTTGTGGAATCGAACTGAAAAACAAATACGATTCCTGGATCAAGGCGGGAGCGCTGGGCTCTGAGATGGAGTGTTCGACGGCGTTTACAGTAGCAGGCATCTTGCGTATGCGCGCTGGAGCGGTATTGTTGGCGATCTGGAATCAGGAGCGAGCGGCCGCAGGATTGAGCAATCCCACGGTACGAGATATGGATAAGCCGATCAAGACCACGATCGAGGCCCTGCGGGAACTTATTAAAGCAGACAAAGCTGCGGGCAAATAAAGAAAGTGTTGGGACTGGCGTTAAAGGATTACAAGTTTGGCGCGGTAAAGTAGATATGCAAAAAACAAAGTAGAGCGGTTGTAGCATAACTGCCCAATATAGTGTTGGATTGCGGGGGGTTATTCCGCAATGTGAGATAATGATCCTGAGAATTCTCGAGAAAACCCGAGCGTTCTCAGGATCATTTTATGCGAAGGTGTCATCAAGGAAAGCCAATTTGGTGTCCCATCATGCTACATCCCTCCTATTGCTATTTTACCACAGAGAGGATTTGCGCGTCACTTTGTCAACAGGTCCGTTATTGTACCGGATCACTTGATTGTCTCTTTTCAGAATGTTGGTCATAGCTTTGACCAACCAGGGGCTGCAAATTATGTTTTTCCAATTTACGAAACCTGCTTTAAAACATTCCTGTTAGAGTTGCTTAACTTGATTTATAGGAAGAAAAGTGTGCGAGACATGAACGAAAATGTTGAAAACGGCGGCGGAATTTGTGGTTTTCCTATAAAACAAAAAATTAACAGTCAAAACAGAAAAATAATGGAGAAAATAAAGACAAAAATAGCAGATTGCACATACTACGAGGTGGAGAAAATGCCGAAAAACGCTTGTGTTAAGTTGTGATTTGTTGACAACATTAGATAAAACTGCTAATGTACTAATTAAACTTGATGAAAAAAGTAGAAGTTATGAGGAATGTGTTGAAAAACGGTTTTCTCAAAAGTTGACACGCAGAAAGGATGCGCAGGGCGAAAATCCCGATATGCCTGAAACCGTTGGCGCAACAGGAGTTTTCTGCTGTGAGGATCGTTTGCGCGGAGCTACGATCAGAGGATCACTTTTATGTCTTGGGCCTGACAATAGGTGGTCCATTCTGCGGAGAGTGGTTCATCGGTGATAATGGTATCGATCAGTTCCAGACCATTGAAGCGGATATTGGCACTTTCGTCAAACTTGGTGTGATCCATGATGAGGAGACGTTGCCGCGCGTGCTTGAGCATGGTTTCCCGCACACGGGCTTCGTTGAGGTAGTTATCCGACAACCCTTCGGACAATGTGACTTTAGGACAACTGATAAAAGCGCAGTCTGCATAATAGGTAGCTAAAATGTCTGTGGTGTGATAGCCCACAAAGGACTGCGTGCGGGTGCGGAGGCTTCCACCGAGACAAATCAGATTGATATGGCTGTTAGGCTCTGTACAAAGGCTGCAAATCAACATGGAGTTTGTTACGATGGTCAAACTCAGCTTGCTGTCCAACAACAGGCCGGCCAGAGTCAGGCATGTTGTGCTGGAGTCCAGAAAGACCACATCTCTGTCGTGGACGAACTCTATGGCTTTCCGGGATATCTGGCTTTTTTCCTTTTGATAAAGTGTTTTCCGTAGAGGTGAGGCATACGTCTTATCGTACTTATCGGAGAGATAGGCGCCGCCGCGAATGCGGTTCAGCCTTCCAAGGGTCTCTAACTCTCGCAAATCCCGACGCACAGTTTCGTCACTGCACTCCAGCATTTGGCTGAGCGTTGGAATGTCCAAGCTGCCCTTTTCCTTGAGTTCTTCTTCAATACGGGAAAAACGTTCAATTTTCAGCATCGCATATCCCCCTTATCAAATTTACCCATGTTTGGCTATTTGCAACATTATAAAATGAAATTCAACAGAATTCAACAAATACTCGCTTGCTTGAATTGATAGATGAGGTATTCACTATGTCTGATTACAGCGCATTTTTTCTGATGAAACCGGAGGATGTGAAGCGGTACGCCGTGGAGGTGCTCCACTATTTTGAACCGGGCGAAGAGACGGATTGCGTCGAGATCGGTGATGGCAACATCAATTACGTATTTCAGGTCCGTTCCAGGAAGGACGGCCGTTCCGTCATCGTGAAGCAGGCGGACAAATTGCTGCGGTCCTCCGGCCGTCCGCTGGATCTCTACCGCAACAAGATCGAGGCGGAGACCCTGATGCTGGAGGCACGGCTGGCCCCCAAATTCATCCCGGAGGTCTATCATTACGATGAGACCATGGCTGCCCTCTCTATGGAGGACATTTCCGCCTATAAAAATCTCCGCAAGGAGCTGGCGGCGGACCGGGTCTACGGCCATCTTAGCGAAAATCTCTCTGACTTTCTGGCCCAGTCCATGCTGCCCACCACAGACCTGGTGATGGATCGGCAGGAGAAGAAAAAGCAGGTCAAATTCTTCACCAACCCGGAGCTGTGCGACATTACAGAGGATCTGGTGCTGACGGAGCCTTATTGTGCCGAACCCATGAATCCTCGGAACAAAAATATCGTCACCCCCGGCAATGAGGACTTTGTGAAGGAGTACCTTTATGAGGATGAGGTCCTCCACGGTGAGGTTGCCACCCTGCGGAACAACTTTATGAATAACGCTCAGGCGCTGATCCACGGCGATCTCCACTCTGGCTCTATTTTTGCCAATGAACAGGGCATCAAGATCATTGACCCTGAGTTTGCCTTCTATGGACCCATGGGTTATGACATCGGAAATGTGATTGGCAATCTATTCTTCGCCTGGGCCAATAAGACCTACACCGGAGGCAGCGCG
>Ga0129312_1000475_pt1 | contig 34239 bp, 36 predicted proteins | sample O827metagenome_FD_94434 | JGI IMG/M metagenome (GOLD analysis project Ga0129312, IMG submission 94434) | Orangutan group fecal microbial communities from Wisconsin, USA - O827 metagenome | ecosystem: Host-associated > Mammals > Digestive system > Large intestine > Fecal | place: USA: Wisconsin... | reverse complement strand
TGGGATGGGACTATTTTTTGCAAAAACTGTGGCTGAAAAATATGGTGGAGGTATTAAACTTTCAAATTCTGAAAATACAGGTGGGGCGAGGGTAGAAATATTTTTCCTGAGTAGTCAGGAAACGCGCTAAATAGACCGCAATGATAAGAGAGACATACTGCGTTGTGATAGTCTTTCTTCAGTTGATGATAAAAGGTGGGTTACTTTTTTATGCTATTGGACTTGACAAGTTACCAAACGGTTACTATAATATAAAGTAACCAAAAGATAACTTATAATATTATAAGACAGACGCATAGACGCAGTGCTTATTTCCTTGATGTGGATTTTAAGTGCTGCCTTTTTAGTGAATTATATAAGCTGTTTCCTTATATTTGTTAGGAAACTGCTACAAAAAACATATTTATATGGAGAAAGCAGATGAAAGTATCAGTCATTCGTTCTTCTTCGGATGAGGAGGATGAAATAATATTCAGGTGTCATACCTTATCAGATGACATGGACAGATTAATACATAGATTACGATATGGTGAGATAAAGTTTGCTGGATATGATGAGCATGGAATCAGTACGATTGTAGCATCGGATATCTATTATTTTGAGACGGTGGATAACAAAGTATTCGCTTATTGCAGGCAAAGTGTTTATGAGGTTAAGGAAAGACTATATCAGCTAGAAGAGGTGATAGAAGAACTTCCATTCATGAGGATTTCAAAGTCCATGATTGTAAATATTGAAAAAATCCTGCATATTTCGCCGGCACTTGGTGGCAGATTTGAGGCAGTGCTGGAAAATGATGAGAAAGTAATTATTTCGAGGCTGTATGTGCCAATTTTGAAAAATAAATTTGGAGTGAGGTAAGTGATGAGTATCAGAGAAAAGAATACAAAGGAAAGAATTTTAGACGAAGCATTAAAGCTGTTTGCCCAGAGTGGTTATATGGGAACTTCCATGAATGATATTGCCGACAGGATGGGAGTGACGAAAGCAGCTCTATATAAGCACTATAAGAGCAAGCAGGAAATCTTAGACAGCATTGTGGAGAAAATGAACCGGATGGATCAGGAAAGAGTGAAGGAATATGATATGCCGGAAGGAAATATGAAAGAAGTGGTGGAGGGCTACCGGTCTACAGCACTTGATAAGATTAAAGAATTTACGAAGGTGCAGTTTTTACACTGGACGCAGGAAGAATTTCCGTGCTGTTTTCGTAAAATGCTGACATTGGAGCAGTACAGAGATCCGGAAATGGCAAAGCTGTATCAGAATTATCTGTCAGACGGTCCTCTTGTATATATAGAAAATGTTTTTCAGGGACTAACGGAGCATAAGGAGGAAGCAAAGCAGCTTGCCTTGGATTTCTACGGACCGATTTTTTTGCTTTACAGTATTTATGATGGAGCTGAGGATAAGGAAAGAATTATTGAGCTGGTTGAACAGCATGTGGATCGTTTTTCTGAGCAATTTATGAATACGAAAGAAGGGATAGCAGATGCTAAATGAAAATCAAAATGGGAAGCAGGAATGGGTGTACTGCCCGGTCTGTGGAAATAAAACCAGACTGAGACTTCGGGAAGATACAGTTCTTACGCATTTTCCACTATTCTGCCCAAAATGTAAAAAAGAAAGTCTGATAGATGCAAAGGAATATGTGGTAAAGAAAGTGTAACTATTCTGAACCCCTTGAAATAAGAAAAATTGATGCGTCATGCTGGTATGTAAGCAGCAATTTTCTTATTTTAAGGGAACTCGAATAGAGTTACCGCCCAATACATGAGCAAAATTAGCTGCGTAGCAGCGGGAAAGCACGAGTATCGTGCGGTTTTGCGAATGTGTGGGGTGGGGTTCTGAATAGTTACAATCAATAAAGTGAGCCAGACGCTAAGACGCAGTGCGGATTGTGAGTAATACTACAATTCACATTGCGTTTTATTTACGCGAGCAACGAGCCAAAGTCCGTGCTTGCACGAGACCTTGGCGACTGCCGCGATAACTTGAGAAACTCGCGAAGCGTGTTTCTCATAGTTTATACGCATGAACAAGGAGAAAAGAAAAATGAGAGCAATCATTTATACATCAAATACAGGAAGCACAGCTAAATATGCAAAGCTGTTGTCACATCAGATTTGTGTTCCGTCATATAGCATGGAGGAAGCAAAGGCAAAGGTGAAGCCGGGAGCAGAAATCATTTATATGGGATGGATTATGGCAGGAAAAATCAAAGGATATCCGGAAGCAGCAAGAAAATACAGGATTCAGGCAGTCTGTGGAGTTGGAATGGGACAGACTGGAACACAGCTTACAGAGGTAAGAACGAAAAACAAAATTCCACAGAGAATGCCACTTTTTACATTGCAGGGAACCTTTGATATCAGAAAACTTCATGGTGTTTACAAAATGATGATGAATGTCATGGTAAAGACCGCCGGAAAAGCATTGGCGGATAAATCCGACAGGACGCCCGAGGATGATGACATGCTGGACATGATGATGAATGGAAGTGAACGTGTGAAAGCCGAGAATCTGAAACACATAATTGACTGGTATGACACAGCAGAACGAGGTGAAAAGTAAATATGAGAATAGAACACATTGCTATGTATGTGAAAGATTTGCAAAGAGCAAAAGATTTCTTCACAAAATATTTTAATGCAACAGCAGACGCTGGATATCTTAATAAAACGACGGGTTTTCGTTCTTATTTTTTGACTTTTGAAGATGGATCCAGACTGGAAATTATGAACCAGTCAGATTTGGTTGACTATGAAACAGTATTGCTGAGAACCGGTTATGTTCATATTGCATTTAGTGTAGGAAGTAAAGCTTCGGTGGATACATTGACGGAAAGGTTAAAAGGTGATGGATATCAGGTTGTCAGTGGTCCGAGAATTACCGGAGACGGATACTACGAAAGCTGCATTAGAGGAATTGAAGGAAATCTGATAGAAATCACTGAGTAGAAAAGAGGTAAATATCTATGAAATTATATTTTGGAAATACAGTAGCGACAGTTACAACAATTATGATTCTTGTATTGCTTGGATTTATTGGAGGATCCATAGCAAACCGGTCAAACATCAATTACTGGGGACGTAGAAGTCTGTTCCTTCTGGTATATGGACTGGTTATATGTTGTTTTGCGGCGGCGAGAGATGGGCTTGATAAAACGATTCAGAATACAATCGATGGAAGTTGTGTTCCAGGGATGTTTTCACTGGTCAGTATCCCGAATCTGATTGGATGTATTGGAGCTGCAATCATTATCATTGCGGCTGTCGCAACTCCGATAGCAAAGTCGCAGCATATGAGACAGATTTGGTTTTATGTCATGTCCAGTGGAGTGATGCTGAAGATCCTTGTAATGGAAGCGGCAAGAATTATTTTCAGAGTGTAATAATTTTATTGTGTTAAATAAATAGGAGAAAGCGACTATGAGTAATATCATTATTTTGGCAGGAAGCGAGCGAAAGGATGGCAATACAGACATGCTGGTTGATGCTTTCAGAAAAGGTGCCGCAAAGAAAAATAAAGTAGAGGTTATTTCAGTCAGAAGTCATGACATAAAACCATGCATTGGCTGCAATTCATGCTTTACCGGACCGGGAAATGAATGTTTTCAAAAGGATGATATGCAGATGGTATATGAAAAATTGAAAACTGCAGATATATTAGTGATAGCCTCACCTGTGTATTTTTATGGTATCAGTGCGCAGCTGAAAGCAATCATAGATCGTCTTCATACTCCTATGCGAAATGAATTTCCGATTAAAAAACTGGCACTTATATTAGTTGGAGCAGCTACGCTGCCGGAACTGTTTGATTCCATAAAATTGCAATACAGGCTTGTACTGAGTTTCTTTCATCTTGAAGATGCAGGGATGGTACTTGTGCAGGGAGCAAAGGATATTGGTGATGTAAAAAAAACGGAAGGACTGGATAGAGCATACAAATTAGGACTTTCTATTGGATGATTGAGATGAGGCGAATGACAATGAGTAAAAAATTGGGAAAAGAACTGTTAATGCAAAAGCTATGTCAAATAAAACTATACCGAGAAAACTATCACTACATTTGCAAAAGAAACAGGAGCATTCCTTACGATTATGCCGGAGGGGGAGCATTGGTTTCATACGGAGAAACAGATGGAATTGTTTTTAGCAATTATAGTAGTTTTGGGATTGACCGCCTGCAGCAAAAAGGAAGGTTTTTCAGGGAACATAGCAGCGGATGATACATATTATGATATGATTTTTGACTGGCTGGATGCGACGTATACCTATGATATGTATCTGGAGCAAGGTGACAGCGTCGAAGTATTTCTGGAAAAAGAACGAGGAAATGTATCAGCAGTAATTCAATTGGGAGATGAGGAACCTGTATATCAGGGAGACGAGATTGTATGGGTATCAAGTGATAAGAGTATTGCAACTGTTTCGTCTAAAGGTGTTGTGACAGCTAAGAAAAAAGGAACTGCTTATATTTATGCCATTGTAAATAGTAAGTCGTACAAGTGTAAAGTGGCAGTATATTGAAAACGCTCTTAAGGTGCTTGCAAAAAACATTCTTAAAGCGTTATAATATTGTTTATATAATACAAACGCAAAGGAGAATGAAATGAAAAACAACTGGAAAAAAGTCATGAGTGCCATTGCGGTGGTGTTGTTGGTTGCTTTTGTTGTACCGACGATGATACCAACACAGAGGAATATTGCCAAGGCGGCATCTAACAGTAAGAAGCCGGCACTTTGCTCAACACACGATGGTGTGGTAAGAGAAGGTATGCTTATGAATGTTGGTAATGAGGTGACCTTGAAACTACGAGGTGCGAAGGGAAAAGTATCTTGGAAATCTGACAATAAGAAAGTAGCAACTGTGAAAAAAGGAAAAGTTGTAGCAGTTGGAAAAGGAGAATGTAGCATTATTGCTACAGATTCGAAGAACAAAAAAGAGTATTACTGTAATGTTCGCGTGACAAATTGGTTAAAATCAAATGTTTCCGCTATTAAAATGAAAGCTGGAGAAACAAAAACAATCAAATTAAAGTATAATATGTCATGGGCTGATGTGCCGTATTGTTACTCCTGTTATGAAGAGGATGGCAAAAAAAACATTGCCAGTCTCCAGTTTGATAATTTTAAGAGTGGTGATGCGGATAGTGGAAAATCAACGGTCACTCTTAAAATAAAAGCAAAGAAGGCTGGAAAAACTTCGGTTCTGATAACTACATACGCAGTGTATGATGATGAAGATTATGTGGCATATGAGAAGGCTGGTCGGAGTGATGAAGCATTTGACAAATATGCCGAAGATCAAGAGTATATTGTTATTCCTGTTACAATTACAAAATAAATAATTAACAAAAAAACGGACTGATTTAATTCAGCTCCGTTTTTTTGTTTGGGAAATAAATCCGCAAATTTTTTTGCAAGCTTGTCCTTTTGGATTTCTAGCATCATTCTATGTAACAAGGGGTCAAATGTGTGGTTGACAAGATTTTGTTTAAGGTATTTCATATAGGTTTTCTTGTTGAATTTGAAGCTCCATTGTGGTAATCTATAAGTTGCTATATTGGAGCTTCTTTTATTTTGGAAGGAGCTGGAATTATGGGTAAGGACTTAAGAGGAAAGGAGCTTGGTGAGGGAATCTATCAGCAGGCGAATGGTACATATTGCGCAAGGTTTGTAGATAGATTCGGTAAAAGAAAATCAAAACGCTCTAAGAAATTGCAGGAAGTGAGACAATGGCTTGCGGATGCAATTTACATCAATGAACATAGTGATATAGAACAGGCTGCTAGTATGATGGTAGATGCATGGTTTGAATACTGGATTGATGTGCAAAAGAAATTTTTGGAACAGGCAAAAGGACAAAGCTGCGAAAATCAATACAGATTTATATTGCAAACCGGACATTAAAAATTCAAAGATCAATGGAATATCGTCATAGTGTCGGTGTTTGGCGAATAGGAGAACCAAAAAGTAAAGCTGGTTATCGAACGATTCCGTTAACAGATGAAGCAGTCCGTATATTGAAAGCACAGAAACCTATAAAATAAAGGATTATTTAGGAGGAAATATAAAAAATGAAATTAGGCATTGTTGGTCTCCCGAATGTGGGAAAGAGTACATTATTTAATTCGCTGACCAAGGCAGGCGCATTATCTGCAAACTATCCGTTCGCTACGATCGATCCGAATGTGGGTATCGTATCCGTTCCGGACGAGCGTATCGTAAAGCTCGGTGAACTGTATCATACAAAGAAAGTGACACCTGCTACGATCGAGTTCGTGGACATCGCAGGTCTGGTAAAGGGCGCGAGCAAAGGTGAGGGACTCGGTAATCAGTTTCTGGCTAATATCCGTGAGGTAGATGCGATCGTACATGTGGTACGCTGCTTTGAAGATACCAATATCGTGCATGTGGATGGCAGTATCGATCCGGCGCGTGATATTGAGACGATCAATCTGGAACTGATCTTTTCCGATATTGAGATTCTGGACCGACGGATCGCAAAGGTAGCTAAGCAGGCGCGTATGGACAAGACGCTGGCAAAGGAGATGGAGCTGTTAGAGGCTGTCAAGGCACATCTGGAGGATGGCAAGATGGCGCGCACATTTGAGGTGCCCGAGGATGAGGATATGGAGAACTGGTTCGCATCCTACAATCTGCTGACCGCAAAGCCTACGATCTATGCTGCAAATGTGGCAGAGGATGATCTTGCAGATGATGGGGCATCCAATCCCCACGTTGCCAAGGTGCGTGAGATGGCAGGCGCAGAGGGCGCGGAGGTATTCGTGATCTGTGCACAGATCGAGCAGGAACTGGCAGAACTGTCCGATGAAGAAAAAGAGGAATTTCTGGCAGATCTCGGCGTGAAATCCAGCGGACTGGACAAACTGGTCGCAGCCAGCTACAGTCTGCTCGGTCTGATCAGTTTCCTGACTGCAGGAGAGGACGAGTGTCGTGCATGGACGATCAAAAAGGGCACAAAGGCACCGCAGGCAGCAGGCAAGATTCACACAGACTTTGAGCGTGGATTTATCAAGGCAGAGGTCGTAAATTATCAGGATCTGCTCGATAACGGCAGTCTGGCGGCAGCACGCGAAAAAGGTATCGTAGGTATGGAAGGAAAAGAGTATGTCGTCAAGGATGGCGATGTCATTCTCTTCAGATTCAACGTATAATCATAAGATTGATAAGTATTGCGGCAGCACTGTTTCGGTGCTGCCGCATATTTTATATAGAACAGATATCAGGCGGGCATAGTATGCGTTTATGTGAATTGGAAGAGAAAGAGGTCATCAATGTCGTGGATGGGAGATGCCTCGGCAACGTGGTGGATCTGGAATTTGATCCGCATTGCGGCCAGATCGAGGCGCTCATCGTACCGGGCCCCGGCAGATGCTTTGGACTGTTCGGCAGAGAGTATGAACTCTTTATTCCGTGGAAGTGTATCTGCAAGATCGGACCGGATGCGGTTCTCGTGCAGATCGATATCGATAAATGCAAGCACAAAGGCTGATTCCGGGCGCGATTTCCGGCGAAAATAATTGACTTTTTTTGCCGGAATTTCTATAATTATTTTAAGAGTTATCGTGAATACCTTTTTATAGGAGGGAGCATATGAAGTGTCCGTATTGCAGTAGCGAAAATACCAGAGTCATTGATTCGAGACCGGCTGATGATAACAATTCCATCCGCCGTCGTCGCCTGTGTGACGAATGTGGCAAGCGTTTTACGACGTATGAGAAAGTCGAGACTATTCCGTTGATCATTGTAAAAAAGGACAATAACCGTGAACCGTATGACCGTTCAAAGATTGAGGGCGGTGTGCTGCGTGCATGTCACAAGCTGCCGATCTCAGTGGCACAGATGAACCGGCTGATCGATGATGTGGAGACGGAGATCTTCAACCGCGAGGAGAAGGAGATACCGAGTATTGTGATCGGCGAGCTCATCATGGACAAGCTCAAGGATCTGAATGCAGTCGCATATGTGCGTTTCGCTTCTGTATACCGCGAGTTCAAGGATGTAGAGACATTTATGAACGAGCTGAAAAAAATGTTGGTATAGTTTGGTCGTCAGGGGTTAAGTATTTGTCCTTCACTCCGATATACATAGTGTCAGACAGATAAACATACGAAAGTAACCAGAGACAGGGTGTAGATGTTATGAATATTTCAGGAATCGGATCTTATTCCAACAGCTACAATTCCATAAGAATCAATCGACTGTTCGATCAGCAGCAGGCACAGAGCATACAGCCGCAGCAGAGTGAGCAGGCTGCACGCCCGCAGATCGATCCGCAGGAGCAGCAGGCGATCCGTGCAAAGCAGAATTTCAGTTCAGAGGATTATGCGAAGCAGTACGAATCCGGTAAGACCTATGAGATGAAGGGTGTGGACAGCGAGATCACTTCCCTGGATACTTCCGGAATGGTTACAGGCAGTCAGAAGTCGCAGATCATGCAGCAGTATCAGATGTTCATGGGCGAGACGCAGGCACAGGGTGTCAACCAGTTCGCAATGAACACACGTGCAGTTCGCGGAGTCGAAAATTTTGCATTTTAAGGTCCTGAATAGTTATTACATATTTGAAAATGAATGGAAGAGCCTTCGGTGTATAGCCGGAGGCTTTTTTTCGCATACTAGAGTATGGCACGTTCATTAGTGTTTTAGAATATTCAGGAGGAAACAAAAATGATCTTAACAGAAAAAGAAAAGACAGCGATTCAGGATCTGCAGACGCAGGAAAAAGGGCTGGTCGAGAAATACCAGCGCTGTGGCAGTGAGGCGAAGGATCCGGTACTGCAGGATCTGTTTAATGAACTGGAGAAAAAGCAGCAGAAGCACTATGATACGTTAGGTGAAGTGCTCAGTGGCAGCGTACCGAGCTGTGACTGTAACTGCAAGGCGGGTGCGGATTACCAGCCGAAAGCGACTTATACCGGTATGACAGATACCGAGGATAAGAAAAACGACTGTTTTTTGGCGACAGACTGCATCGGTGCGGAGAAGCTGGCATCCGGAGAGTACAACACCAACGTATTTAATTTTAGTGAGCCTGCGGTGAGAAAACTGCTTGCTGATATCCAGATTGAGGAGCAGAATTATGCGGAGATGCTCTACAAATATAAAACGGTGAACTCCATGCAGTAGGCAGCTGCACGGTAGTGTGTATGCAAAGGCTTCCGGCAGATCTGGCCGGGAGCCTTTTGCTGTCATGTACCTACAAGAAGCAGCCGGCATATATATTTAACTTGCGAAAAGTAAAAAATGTGCTAAGATGAATAAAGGGAAAATATGTGAAACGTCAGGAGGATGCAGGCATGCTGCAATGCTTTTATCCGCGGGAATATGTGGATTCGACTTATGGGATAGATTTCGAGAGCTGGAGGGGCAGAGGCTATCGGGGGATCATATTTGATGTGGATAATACACTGGTTCCGCATGGTGCGCCTGCCGATGAGCGCGCAAAAGAGTTGTTTGGACGGCTGCATGCATTGGGATTTCGGAGTGTATTGCTGTCCAATAACAAGGAGCCTCGTGTGAAGTCCTTTTGTGAGGCTGTCATCGGTGCGGATTACATATATAAAGCAGGTAAACCGAAACGGGCGGGGTATGAACAGGCAATGAAGCGTATGGGGACGGATGTACATACAACGCTGTTTGTCGGTGACCAGATTTTTACGGATGTGTGGGGTGCAAATCGTGCAGGTATTTACACGATTTTAGTTAAACCGATTCATCCGAAAGAGGAGATCCAGATCGTGTTCAAACGATATCTGGAACGTATCGTATTATATTTTTATCAGAAGGAGAAGGGGAAACATGAAGATTGCAATAGGAAATGACCACGCAGCAGGGGAGTTAAAGACACAGATTATGGAGCTGATCACTGGAATGGGACATGAACTGATCGATGTCGGTGCACCGATCGGAGAGACAATCGATTATCCGATTCCGGGCGAGAAGGTCGGCAGACTGGTCGCATCGGGAGAGGCTGATCTGGGTGTACTGATCTGCGGAACCGGAGTCGGCATCTCTCTGGCAGCGAATAAAGTAAAGGGAATCCGTGCCGCCGCAGTATCTGACACTGCTACCGCGCGCCTGATCAGAGAGCATAATAACGCGAATGTGATCGCGATCGGAGCGCGTATCGTAGGATCGGAACTGGCGAAGGACATTATCAGAACATTCCTTACGACGGATTTTTCGGGAGCGGAGCGCCATCAGCGACGGATCGACCTGATCTCGCAGATTGAGGAGAATTTTGGAAAATAATCGTGTATTTATGGGGTATCAGGTAAAAAAAACTTGAAAAAGCGCCATTGATATAGTATCATTGCTATTATACGGTGTGCAATCGTACATTTGCCGCCAAGACAGACATTGAAGGAGGATCATTTAAATGATTTCAGCAGGAGATTTCCGCAATGGTGTGACCATTGAGTTAGAGGGAAACATTTATCAGATTATTGAGTTCCAGCACGTAAAGCCCGGTAAGGGAGCAGCTTTCGTCCGCACAAAGTTAAAGAATATCAAGAGTGGTGGTGTAGTTGAGAAGACTTTCCGCCCGACAGAGAAGTGCCCGACCGCACGTATCGACCGCAAGGATATGCAGTATCTGTATGCAGACGGCGATTTATTCTACTTCATGGACGTAGAGACCTATGACCAGATCGCACTGGATTCTGCATCTATCGGAGATGCATTAAAGTTCGTGAAAGAGAACGAGATGGTTAAGATGTGCTCACACAACGGCAACGTATTCGCTGTAGAGCCGCCGTTGTTTGTCGAGCTGGAGATCACAGAGACAGAGCCCGGATTCAAGGGTGATACAGCAACAGGTGCTTCTAAGCCCGCTACTGTAGAGACCGGCGCAGTCGTATCTGTACCGTTATTCGTAAATCAGGGAGATGTGATCAAGATCGATACACGTACCGGAGAGTACCTTTCAAGAGTATAAGATCTGAGGTATCAACGTAATAAAAAGCTGAATGAAAATCATATGATTTTCTTTCAGCTTTTTTTAATCCCATTTCCGGCTGCCATATGCTCCGACAGGTTCTCACGGATCACGATCGAATGTGCAACATACTGTAGCTCATTTTCCGGACGGATACCGGATGTGAGGTATTCGAACAGGATATCCAGTGCGTGATAGCCCTGATGGTAGGGCTGCTGGCTGATCGTGGCGAGGATCGTGCCGTTTTTTAACAATTCCAGAGTGGTAGGTACTTCATCAAAGGTGATGATGCGCGGGTGCATGCCGGATTCTGTGACAGCTTTGCATCCACCGTAGATACCGCCTGCTGTGAAAAAGAGTGCATCGGTCTGAGGATGTTTTGCGAGCAGCTCTCTGGTGACGGTATAGCTCTCAATCTCATCATCATGGTTTTCGGCAACGCCAACGATATTGATATGCGCATAAGAGCCGGCGAGTGTCGTCTGCAGGCCGCGGATGCGCTCGGTATGGCAGAGTACACTGTCCGAACCGGTGATGATGCCGAGTGAGAGTGCACCGGGTGCGGCTAATGCAAACAGGCCGGCAGCGATGCAGCCGCCCTGATAATAGTCGCTGCCGACATATGCCAGTCGGCTGGAACCTTCGATATCAGTGTTGATCGTCACGACCGGTATATTGCTATCGGATAATTCATCGATGCGTCCGCGCAGGGCGGTGTCGTTGTATGGTGCGAGCACCAGCCCGTTGATGCCTTCCGCGACGAGCTCATCGATTGCTGTCAGCTGGGCATTGACGTCAAAATCGACCCGGCGCGTGATCGTGGTGATGCCGTAGCTCTTCAGATCATCTGCTTTGGCTCTGACACCGCGCATCACATCATCAAAAAAGAGGTTGCTACGTCCAAAGAGGATGACACCGATCTTATATTTTTTCTTTTGCGCGGCGAGCGCTGTTCCGGCACGGTTCGGCTGATAGTTCAATGCCTGCACGATATTCATGACTTTTTCGGCTGTCTTGGGGTTGACAGAGCCGCGATGGTTCAATACACGGTCTACCGTTCCACGGGACACACCTGCCAGATCAGCGATCTCTTTGAGTGTAGTCATAAGGTTCCTCCATTACATATAAATAGATACGTTAAGCATATCATGAGCGCGGAAAGAAAGTCAATAAGCGTGCACGAGTAACATTTGAAACAATGTACAAAAATAAGAGATGATTATTGTGCATATTTTACAAAAATGTATTTGCTAATGAAAAAATTATGTGAATGTATTGCAAAAACCATAGGGATTCATGTACAATAGCCATAACATGATCGTGCACGTGCACGCAATGATGCACACGCGGTAGGGACAGCCGGCCCGGACCGGCTGACATACATAGGGAGGTTAATATATGCTGTATATCGGAGTGGATCTGGGTACTTCGGCAGTCAAGCTGCTGCTGATGAACGGAGAAGGACAGATCCAGAAAATCGTATCAAAAGAATATCCTATTTATTTTCCGCATCCGGGCTGGTCTGAGCAGAAGCCCGAGGACTGGTTTGAACAGACGATGACCGGACTGAAGGAGCTGCTGGCTGATTGTGATAAGAGCCAGGTGGCAGGCATCAGCTTCGGCGGACAGATGCACGGACTGGTCGTACTCGATGAGAATGACGAGGTGATCCGGCCGGCATTATTATGGAATGACGGTCGTACTACAGAAGAATGTGATTATCTCAACAATGTGATCGGCAAAGAAAAACTCTCAGAGTACACTGCCAATATCTCATTTACGGGATTTACGGCACCGAAGATCCTCTGGATGAAGAATAAGGAGCCTGAGAATTTTGCACGGATCAAAAAGATCATGCTGCCGAAGGATTACATCGCTTACAAGCTGACCGGTGTACACTGTACAGATGTATCGGATGCATCCGGTATGCTCGTGTTTGACGTGAAGAACCGCTGCTGGTCAAAGGAGATGCTCGATATCTGCGGTATCACCGAGGATCAGATGGCAAAGGTGTATGAGTCTTATGAGTGCGTCGGATGCGTATTACCTGAGATCGCTGCCGAGCTTGGCATCCCGGAGACGACCAAAGTCGCTGCCGGAGCCGGAGACAATGCGGCTGCAGCCGTCGGTACCGGTACAGTCGGTGACGGACAGTGCAATATCTCACTGGGAACGAGCGGAACCGTATTTATCTCTTCAGAGAAATTCGGTGTAGATAAAAACAATGCATTGCATGCATTCGCACATGCAGACGGACATTACCATCTGATGGGCTGTATGCTGAGTGCAGCGAGCTGCAACAAGTGGTGGATGGATGAGATCATCGGAACAACAGACTATGCCGCTGAGCAGAAAGCGATCGGAAAGCTGGGAGAAAATCACGTATATTTCCTGCCTTATCTGATGGGTGAGCGTTCACCGCACAACGATCCGAATGCACGCGCGACATTTATCGGTATGACGATGGATACGACGCGCGCAGATATGACACAGGCGGTACTGGAAGGCGTTGCATTTGCACTGCGTGATTCACTCGAAGTAGCCAGATCTCTCGGTATTTCGATCGAGCGGACCAAGATCTGCGGTGGCGGTGCCAAGAGTCCGCTGTGGAAGAAGATCATTGCCAATGTGCTGAACATCAAGGTAGATGTACTGGCCAATGAAGAGGGACCGTCCATGGGTGGCGCGATGTTAGCGGCAGTTGCCTGCGGAGAATATGCCAATGTCGAAGAGGCAGCAGCAAAGATCGTCAAGGTCGTAGATACGGTAGAACCCGATCCCGAACTGGCTGCAAAATACGAAGACCGCTACCAGAAGTTCAGACAGATCTATCCGACCTGCAAACCGCTGTTTGGATTGATCCAGTAAAATAAAAGGAGAACAGGTATGAAGATTCAGAATGTGACAGATGATTCCTTCCGCAAATACGGAAGAGTGGTAAAAAATATTGATTTTTCAGGACTGGTTCAGGTATTGAACGAGAAGACTCCCACACCGGATGATGTCGTGTATGAGCCGTCTGTAGCAGCACTTGAGGAGCTGCCCGTATTCGCAGAACTGCAGTCTAAGACTTACGGCGAACTGCCGATCCAGATCGGATACTGCAACGGACAGAACTATCTGCTCAATGCGGTTGAGTATCACAGATCTTCCGAGATCAATGTGGCAGGAACCGATGCGATCCTGCTCGTTGGACAGCAGAAGGACATCACAGACGATTTTACATATGATACTTCGCTGATCGAGGCATTTTTAGTGCCGAAGGGAACTGCGGTAGAGCTGTATGCGACGACGCTCCACTATGCACCCTGCAGTGTCGGCGATGCAAAGTTCCAGGTAGCGATCGTACTGCCGAAGGATACGAACCTCCCTCTTGAAAAAGGACATGAGGGCTGGGAGGACGCGTTGATCACGGCAAAGAACAAATGGCTGATTGGACACGCTCAGGGTGGCTTGCCGGAAGGATCACATATCGGTCTGATCGGTGAGAATATCTCTGTAAAATAAAATAAGAATAAAAAATCAGGAGGATAAAAAAATGAACAACATTCCCAAAGTAAAAGTAGGTATTGTGGCAGTCAGCCGTGACTGCTTCCCCGAGTCTTTATCTGTAAACCGCAGAAAAGCACTCGTAGCAGCATATGAGGGCAAATATGGCAAAGATGACATCTATGAGTGCCCCGTATGTATCGTAGAGAGCGAGATCCATATGGTTCAGGCATTAGAGGATATCAAGGCAGCCGGATGTAACGCATTATGCGTATATCTCGGAAACTTCGGACCGGAGATCTCAGAGACATTGTTAGCAAAGCATTTTGACGGACCGAAGATGTTCGTAGCAGCCGCTGAGGAATCACAGAATGATCTGATCCAGGGCCGTGGCGATGCTTACTGCGGTATGCTCAATGCCAGCTACAACTTAAAGCTACGCAACGTAGGCGCATACATTCCTGAGTATCCGGTAGGCGATGCAGATGATCTGGCAGATATGATCCATGGATTCCTGCCGATCGCCAGAGCAATCATCGGATTATCAGATTTAAAGATCATTTCATTTGGCCCGAGACCGTTGAACTTCCTTGCATGTAATGCACCGATCAAGCAGCTGTACAATTTAGGCGTTGAGATCGAGGAGAACTCAGAGCTGGATTTATTTGAGGCATTTAACAAGCATGAGGGTGATGCGAGAATCCCTGAAGTGGTTGCAGATATGGAGAAGGAGCTCGGAGAGGGCAATAAGAAGCCTGAGATCCTCGCAAAACTGGCTCAGTATGAGCTGACCTTACTTGACTGGGTAGATGAGCACAAGGGATATCGCAAGTATGTAGCGATCGCCGGAAAGTGCTGGCCTGCATTCCAGACACAGTTTGGTTTCGTACCCTGCTATGTAAACAGCCGTCTGACCGGCAGAGGAATCCCGGTATCCTGTGAGGTAGATATCTACGGATGCTTAAGCGAATTTATCGGAACCTGCATTTCTGAGGACGCTGTTACACTGCTCGATATCAACAACTCTGTACCGAAGGATATGTACAAGGAGTCCATCGAGGGCAAGTTCGATTACAAGCATACTGATACATTCATGGGATTCCATTGCGGAAATACATGCTCTAAGAAGCTTGCAAGCCATGAGATGAAGTACCAGATGATCATGGCCAGAAGCCTGCCGATCGAGGTTACCAACGGAACACTCGAGGGAGATATCGCTCCTGGAGATATCACCTTCTACCGTCTGCAGTCTACTGCTGACTGCAAGCTGCGTGCATATGTGGCACAGGGCGAGGTTCTTCCGGTAGCTACCAGATCATTCGGTGCCATCGGCGTATTTGCGATCAAGGAGATGGGACGTTTCTATCGTCACGTACTGATCGAGAAGAACTATCCTCACCACGGAGCAGTTGCTTTCGGACATTACGGAAAAGAGTTATTCGAGGTATTTAAGTATCTCGGAGTACCAGTAGAGGATCTGAACTACAATCAGCCGGCATCACTTCCTTATCCGACAGAGAATCCGTTTGCATAATCTGTATGAGGTGAATGCGGTTCACAAACAGCATGTAATTTGATATAATAGCAACCGGAATATACCTGTGAGTATCCATAGGTGTATTCCGGTTTTCTATACATGAGACATTTCAGCAAGAGGGGAATTGGATGAAAAGGAAAAGGATAGCTATTTTTTTGCTGGTGGCAGTATTCATTCTGGCACCGGTCGCGTTGATGCTGTACGGGCGCCTGATCTATGGTGGCACGAGCAAAGAGATAGAACAGATGACAACTTATGGCAGGCATTACGTGATGATCACCGGAGAGGAAGACAGTGGCTTGTGGGATGCCGTGTATGAGAGTGCAAGAGCGGAGGGTGAAAAACGCGGGATCTATGTGGAACGGTTTGGAGAGAATCTGGCAGTAAAATACAGCAGTTATCAGCTCGTAAAGATGGCAGTGGAGGCTTCCGTGGATGGTATCATCGTCAATGGTGATGAATCTGAAGAACTGGTCGGCTGTATCGATGAGGCTGTGGATGCGGGTATACCGGTGGCTACGGTGCTCAATGACTGCAGTGGCAGCAAGCGGCAGTGTCTTATCGGCGCCAATAATTACAATATCGGACAGGAATACGGCAAGCAGATCCGGCAGATCTTAGATGATGCGGACGATAATAGCATGAAAAAGGTACTGGTGCTGACAGAGAATAATTCTGGCGATACTTCCGGTAACCTGATTCTCTTAGGGATCCGTGAGTCGCTGGAGCATGAGATCAAAGTCACGCATGAGGTGTCTGTGGATGCAGCAGTACAGGTAGACAATTCGGACAGCTTTGGCGCAGAGGAGTACATTCGGGATGTATTTCTGGATGAGAAGCAGATACCGGATATCCTGGTCTGCCTGAGTGGAGTCTATACCCAGTGTGCCTATCAGGCGGCGGTAGATTACAACAAAGTCGGTGTCGTACAACTGCTCGGCTATTTTGATTCGCCGCAGATTCTGGATGCGCTGGCTAAAAATATCCTGACAGTGACGATCGCACCTGATACGATGGAGATGGGACGCTTATGTGTGGAGGCACTTGACGAGTATCGACAGACGGGATATACCAATGGCTATACGGCCGTAAATGTACAGATGATCACCCCGGCAGAGGCAAAGCAGCGTCTGGCCAGAGAAATGCAGGAGTAGCGTATGATGAAAAAGAAATGGATGAATATGACGCTGCGGCAGAAACTGGTAGCATTGTTTATCGTCACTTCCTGTGTGATCGTGATGGTCAATCTCTATACATATGCCTCGATCAACCGGATGATGCAGCGGGTAGAGAAAGTCTATATCAGCAATGCCAGCCTGAATGATCTGTCGGATGGTCTCGAAGCAGTCCAGCGGACGATGACGGATTATCTGCAGACGAAGAGCTCGGATGCGATGGAAAATTATTACCGCAGTGAACAGGATTACAGGGATCAGCTCGAAATGCTCAACCGGAAGGCGACGGATAATGAGGTGCTGATCACAGAGAAGAATATCTATGGATTATCACAGAGCTATCTGGATCTGTCCGGAGAGATCATACAGGCAAAGCGTGGACGCAACGTGGAGAGATATGCTTCGTTGTACAGTGATGCCAGAGAATTGTACGATCAGATCAACACGTTTATCTACAGTCTGAACAATGAACAGTTTAAAAATAATTCCATGACATACCGGACACTGGTAGAGTCATTGAGATATACGGAGATGATCACTGTGATCGTCCTGCTGCTCGTGCTGATCGGTAATATCGGACTGATCGTTATGAGTACGCGGCTGATCACGGAGCCGTTGAAATTGCTGGCAGAAGCTGCCAATGAGGTGGCAAAGGGTAATCTGGAGATCGAACAGCTCCCGGTGCATCAGCAGGATGAGGTCGGTATCGTGACGGTTGCGTTCAACCAGATGGTAACGAGTATCTGTACCTATATTGAACAGCTGCGGATCACGATGGAGCGCGAGAGCCAGCTCAAGGAGCGCGAACTGATGATGCAGAGCCACCTGAAAGATGCGCAGCTCAAATATCTGCAGGCACAGATCAATCCGCATTTTCTGTTTAACACACTCAATGCGGGGGCACAGCTGGCGATGATGGAAGACGCGGCGAAGACGGAGCAGTTTTTGCTCAATGTGTCAGAATTTTTCCGGTATAATGTCCGTAAAAATAATCAGCAGGTGACGCTTGGTGAGGAAGTACGTCTGGTGGATAACTATGTATACATATTAAATGTACGATTTGCCGGAGAGATATTGTTTGAAAAGGATGTGGATGAGTCGCTGTGTAATGTGCAGGTTCCGGGTATGATCCTGCAGCCGCTGGTGGAGAATGCAGTTAACTACGGTATCCGCAATATTGAGTGGGAAGGACGGATCGAGCTGACGATCTGTAAAAAGGATGACTATATCAGCATCAGTGTCTGGGATAACGGCGCCGGCATGACGCCGGAACGGATCGAACAGGTGCTGTCCGGATCAATCGACGAGGAAGCTGCGACCGATCATTCAAACGGAGTTGGTATGCGTAACGTGATCGAGCGGCTGAATCTGTTTTTCCATGATCGGGCAAAGATGGAGATATTCAGCGAGGGATTAAACAAAGGAACGGAGGTCGTGCTCACGATACCGTTCGCGGATGAGGAGGAATAACATGTATCGGATCATGTTGGCAGATGATGAGGGAATCGTGCGTGATTCCTTAAAGATGATCATTGAGAAGAACTTTCCGAATGAATGTGAGATAGAGATGGCCCGTACCGGTCGTGATGTCATTGAACTGGCAGAGATCTTCCGGCCGGATATCGTGTTCATGGATATCCAGATGCCGGGTATCAATGGCATCGATGCGATCCGCGAGATCAAGAAAAATAACCAGACGGCTGAATTTATCGTGCTGTCGGCATATGATAAATTTGATTACGCAAAGGAGGCCGTGAATCTGGGAGTCCTGGAGTACATGACCAAGCCGTTTGATAAAAAGTCCATCTGTGAGGTCGTGAAACGTGCGATCGACCGGATCGACTCGCGCAGGAAGAAGCGCAGTCAGGATCTGTTCATACGGGAAAAGATGGAATCGGTCACACCGATCATAGAGAACGGATTTATCTATGCAACGATGTTCAACGAATATGCGCAGGAGGACGTAGAAAACTATAAGAGCCTTCTTGGACTGGAGACGGATTACGGTTGTATGCTCGCATTTGTCATGGGTGATGACCAGCACGGCAGACAGATGACCAATGCAGTCGGTGCCAGCGTGCGTATGCAGAAAAACTACCAGAAATTCCGTGAATTGTTAAAGGAACAGTGGAACTGTGTAGTCGGAGCGGTGATCTCCAATAAAGTGCCTGTATTTCTGCCATGCGCCAGACAGCAGGTGACTTATGAAGAACGTATCGAGATGATCGATACCTGCCGCGCACTTGCACGTAAATTAAAAAAAGAGATCGACATTTCTTTCCGCATCGGTATCGGCTCAATCCGGAAACTGATGGACAGTATGGACTCCTACGAGGAGGCGCTCAAAGCACTGGACAATTCAACCGGCAGCGTCGCACATGTGGATGATCTGCCGATCCAGTGCCGCTATGATGATGAGTACCGGCTCGATCTGGAAAATGAACTGTTCGAACTGCTCAGAACAGGAACGGCTGAGGAATGCAGCCGGGCAGCGGGGCGCTTTTTTGACTGGATGGTGGATAATTATAAGGATAAGACCGAGAGCGTCCGTTTGAAAACACTGGAATTCGTGCTGTTTGCAGAACATGAGGTCTATCTCAACGGTGGTATGACGTATCATTTTGATGAGCGCTCTGATTATCTGAATGTGATCATGCAGACAGAATCCGTCCGTGAACTGCGCAGCTGGTTCGTGGACAAATTCCGCGAATGTAATGCGAATATGCGCACAAAAAAGAATGAACATGAGAACAGTCTGGTGCAGCGTGCGCAGGAGTATATCAGAGACAACTATCAGAAGGATCTGTCTCTGGATGAACTGTCCAGGGAACTGGATATCAGCCCTTACTACTTCAGTAAATTGTTTAAGGAAGAGACCGGCAACAATTTTGTGGAGTATCTGACCGGGCTGCGTATGAACCGGGCCAAGGAGATGCTAAAAGATGACAGGTGCAGCATGAAGGAGATCTGTGCACAGATCGGTTACAGTGATCCAAATTATTTCAGCCGTATTTTTAAGAAAAATATCGGTCTGACACCAACAGAATATCGGGAGCGGGAGAAGCAATGAGAAGAAAGAAGAAATGGGGCAGACTGTTGCTGCCCGTGATATTGAGCAGCCTGCTGCTGGGCGGCTGCCAGACAACAGAACCGGTAGATCAGCAGGAACAGCAGAGCGATGATGACAGGGTACAGATCGGTATCACGTTTGATTCGTTTGTGATCGAGCGCTGGCAGAGAGACCGTGATGTGTTTGTGGCTGCGGCACAGGAGCTGGGTGCGGATGTCAACGTGCAGAATGCAAATGGCAGTATCGAGGAGCAGATCAACCAGATCGAGTATTTTATTAAGAAGAAAGTCGATGCGATCGTGATCGTTCAGGTGGCGGCAGAGGGAGCTGATCTGAAGAACGCAGTCGCGGATGCGCACCGGGCGGGGATACCGGTGATCGCGTATGACAGACAGATCATGGATGCCGATGCGGATCTGTACATCTCGTTTGACAATGAAAAGGTCGGCGAGCTGATGGGAGAACATATGCGGAGGCATCTGAAGGGAACCGGAGAAGTTCTCCAGATCTGCGGTCCGCTGGCAGATAACAATGTGTCCCAGATCATGGCAGGTTTTGAAAGCGCACTGGCAGGTTCGGATCTGAAGATCACATTGACGGAGCATGCACAGAACTGGCTGGCAGAGACCGGATTTTCCGTGACGAGCAGCTATCTGGGAGCCATGAAGGAACCGGATGGTATCATGTGCGGAAATGACAGCATCGCAGGTCAGGCGATCCGTGCACTCTCAGAGCACCGGCTTGCAGGCAGTGTCTGTGTGGTCGGACAGGATGCGGATCTGGATGCGTGTCAGAGGATCGTGGAGGGAACGCAGTGCATGACTGTCTACAAGCCGGTAGAGAAACTGGCACAGCGCGCGGCGCAGCTGGCGGTAGAACTGGCAAAGGGAGAAGATCCCGGAGTGACCCAGACGATCTCGGACGGAACGAATGATATCATGTATGAGTGCCTCGAGCCGATCGCAGTCACCAAGGAAAACATGGATGAGATCATCACGGGAAAATATCATGAAAAAAGCGAGATCTATCTGAATGTGAAGTGAAGATCAAAACAGATGATTTTGCAATAGGAAAAATTTGTGCAGGACGGAATTGGATAGAACAATTTTGTCCTGCTCTTTTTCTGCCGTTTTTTCTGTGCAGAAAAAATGTGCTGAACATTGCAAGTTTGTACAGAAACCGATGTGGTATAGTTAATTCATCAAAACAAGGGAGGGTTTTCAAAGATGAAAAGAAAACTTTTAGCAACGTTACTTAGCGTAGCAATGGTAGCAACCGTATTTACCGGTTGCGGAAGTTCTGCAGCAGATGCTCCTGCAGCAGATGATTCAGCAGCAACAGATGACACAGCAGCAACAGATGATGCAGCAGCAACAGACGATGCAGCAGCAACAGATGACACAGCAGCAACAGGCGAAGGCGGACTGATCGGTGTTGCAATGCCGACCAAGGATCTTCAGAGATGGAACCAGGATGGTACCAACATGAAGGAAGAGCTTGAGGCAGCAGGATATGATGTAGACTTACAGTTCGCATCAAACGATATCGCTACTCAGGTTTCACAGATTGAGAACATGATCAACAACGGATGCCAGGTACTCGTTATCGCATCTATCGATGGTGATTCTTTAGGAACTGTATTAGCACAGGCTAAAGAGAAGAACATCCCGGTTATCGCTTATGACCGTCTGATCATGAACTCTGATGCAGTTTCTTACTATGCTACATTCGATAATTACCTTGTAGGTAAGACTCAGGGACAGTACATCGTTGATCAGTTAGACCTTGACAATCAGGACGGACCGTTCAACATGGAGATCGTAACTGGTGATCCCGGTGACAACAACGTGAACTTCTTCTATGGCGGCGCTATGGACGTATTACAGCCGTACATCGATGCAGGCAAGCTGGTAATCCCTTCAGGCCAGGTAGCAAAGGAAGATGTTGCTACAGCTAACTGGGCAACAGAGACCGCACAGGCAAGATTTGAGAACATCTTATCTTCATACTACACAGACAAAGATCTGGATGTTGTATTAGCATCTAACGATTCTACCGCACTTGGTGTTGCCAATGCATTAGCATCTAACTACACCGGCAAGTACCCGATCCTGACTGGTCAGGACTGTGACGTAGCAAGCGTTAAGAACATCATTGATGGCAAGCAGTCAATGTCTATCTTCAAGGATACACGTGCTCTGGCAGCACAGGTAGTTATCATGGTTGAGAGCATCATGAAGGGCGAGGACGCTCCTGTAAATGATACAGAGACATATGACAACGGAACAGGTATCATTCCTTCTTACCTCTGTGAGCCTGTATTTGCTGATATCAACAACTACAAAGAGCTCCTGATCGATTCTGGATACTACACAGAGGATGATCTGAAGTAAAATCAAGTAACACGAGTTATAGCAGGCGGGTTGTAGACAGCCCGCCTGTTTTAAGGAGATAAGCAGGGAGGGATTCTTTTGGCAAAGACATTGCTTGAAATGAAAAATATTACCAAAACATTTCCCGGTGTAAAGGCATTGGATAATGTCAACCTTCAGGTAGAAGAGGGCGAGATCCATGCATTGGTCGGAGAGAACGGTGCAGGAAAGTCCACACTGATGAATGTATTGAGCGGTATTTACCCCTATGGAACCTATGAGGGTGACATTATATATGATGGGGAATTGTGTAAATTCACAAAGATCAAAGATAGTGAAGAAAAAGGAATTGTTATTATCCATCAGGAGCTGGCACTGATTCCGTATATGACGATCGGTGAGAATATGTTCCTTGGAAATGAACGTGGAAAAAAGGCAAAGATCGACTGGACCGAGACTTACGGCCAGGCAGATAAGCATTTACAGACAGTAGGATTGAAAGAATCTTCGAGAACACTGATCAAAGATATCGGTGTCGGAAAACAGCAGCTGGTCGAGATCGCGAAGGCATTGGCAAAGAATGCAAAGCTTCTCATCCTGGATGAGCCTACCGCTTCTTTAAATGAGACAGATTCGAAGGCTCTGCTGGATCTGCTTTTGAAGTTTAAGCAGGAGGGTATGACCTGCATCATTATTTCACATAAGCTGAATGAGGTCGCTTATGTGGCAGATAAGATTACCGTGATCCGCGATGGTTCGACCATCGAGACGCTGGTAAAAGGTAAAGACGAAATTAACGAGGACCGTATCATCCGCGGCATGGTTGGCCGTGAGATCGCAGACCGGTTCCCGAAGAGACCGGATGTAAAGATCGGCGAAGTAAACCTTGAGGTAAAACACTGGACCGTTCATCATCCACTGTATACAGAGCGTAAGGTAGTTGACGATGTATCACTCAATGTCCGCAAGGGCGAGGTTGTAGGTATTTCCGGACTGATGGGCGCAGGCCGTACAGAGCTGGCCATGAGTATCTTTGGCAGAAGCTACGGAACCAACATCTCCGGAACGATCATCATCAACGGCAAGGAAGTACAGTTAAAGACCGTTCGTGATGCGATCGATCATAAGCTGGCATATGTGACTGAGGATCGAAAGAGTAACGGACTGATCCTGTCGAATCCGATCAAGATCAACACGACACTGGCAAATCTGGATGCCGTTTCATCACACCGCGTGATCGATAAGGATAAGGAATATGCAGTCGCAGTTGATTACAAGGAGAAATTAAAAACAAAATGTCCGACGGTCGAGCAGAACGTAGGAAACCTCTCCGGAGGAAATCAGCAGAAGGTGCTGCTTGCAAAATGGATGTTTGCTGATCCGGACATACTGATTTTGGATGAGCCGACCCGTGGTATTGACGTCGGTGCAAAATATGAGATTTACTGTATTATCAATCAGCTGGTAGCAGCCGGTAAATCAGTGATCATGATCTCTTCCGAGCTTCCTGAGGTTCTTGGCATGAGTGACCGTATCTATGTCATGAATGAAGGAAAGATCGTTGGTGAGGTATCCAAGGAAGAGGCAACTCAGGAGAAGATCATGTCTTACATTCTGAAATCAAGCAAAGGAGAGTAGACAATGAATAAAGAAACTATTATGGAATTTGTAAAAAAATATACGATGATCATCGTATTGTTACTCGTAACAGCGTTCTTCGCATGGAAGACAGGTGGCAAGATCCTGTTACCGCAGAACATCAACAACCTGATCGCACAGAATGCATATGTATTCGTGCTGGCAACCGGTATGTTACTCTGTATCCTGACCGGTGGTAACATCGACCTTTCCGTAGGCTCTATCGTCTGCTTCGTCGGAGCAGTCGGAGCTACCCTGATGGAGAATAAGGGTGTCAATGTATGGGTATCCATTCTCATAATGCTGCTCGTTGGTCTGGCAATCGGTGCATGGCAGGGCTTTTGGATCGCGTTTGTACATGTACCGCCGTTCATCACGACACTGGCAGGTATGCTCGCATTCCGAGGACTTTCCAACGTAGTGCTGGATGGTATGACGATCTCTATCAAGAATGAGACATTTATCAACCTGTTCGGTGGTGGTGCTGATTGTTATATCGCTGATATCTTCGGCAATGCATCCATCAACCTGACTTGTCTGTTAGCAGGTGTTCTCGCAGTAGTGATCTTCGTGATCGTACAGTTGAAGGGTTACATGACCAAGAAGTCAAAAGGATATGAGACAGGTTCTTTTGGCGCACTGATCGGAAAGACTGTTGTATTAAGTGCAGTTATCCTGTGGTTTGCATACAGCCTTGCAAAATACAAGGGAATTCCTACCGCGCTCGTATGGGTACTCGTGATCGTACTGATCTACGGTTACATTACATCAATGACAACAACCGGACGTTATTTCTACGCTGTAGGTGGTAACGAGAAGGCAACCAAGCTCTCCGGTATCAACACCAAGAACGTATACTTCTTAGCATATGCGAACATGGGCCTGTTATCTGCTCTGGCAGGTATGCTGACGATCGCACGTATGACATCTGCCCAGCCTACATACGGACAGAACTACGAGATGGATGCGATCGGTTCATGTTTCATCGGTGGTGCTTCTGCATATGGTGGAACCGGTACAGTTCCCGGCGTTATTGTCGGTGCGGTTCTGATGGGTGTCATCAACCTGGGTATGTCTATCATGGGTGTGGATGCCAACTACCAGAAGGTCGTTAAAGGTCTTGTATTATTAGCAGCAGTTATCTTCGATGTTGTATCAAAGAAGAAGAGTGAATAAAAACAAATATTTTTCATAGTTCTCCCATTTAATTTATAAAAGTGCACCGCAGACGCGGTGCACTTTTTTGTCAATTTTAGGTTGATTTATATTTGATTTATAATCGAAGTGTGGTAAAATTATATATAATTAAAATTAGTTCAGGGAGGCAGTCAAATGAACATTAGAGATTTTGTGGACAGACAGCAGTTAGATAGTATCCTCAGTGCATGGTCGAAAGCGACCGGTATGGCTACCATTGCTCTGGATGCGAACGGTGAATATATTTCCGGAGAGATCGGATTTACAGACTTTTGTATGAAATATACCAGAGGCTGTGAAAAGGGAGCCAAGCGGTGTCTCAAATGTGACCAGGAGGGCAAGGACGTATACTTCTGTCATGCAGGTCTGATGGATTTCAGTAAGGATATCGTGGTAGACGGTACCTATTTCGGTAAGATCATCGGCGGACAGATCCTGCCGACTGAGCCGGATGAGAGCAAGTTCCGTGCAATTGCAGAGGAACTGGGTGTGGATCCGGATGCATACATAGAGGCACTGGGCAAGGTGAAGATCAGCTCAGAGGAATCGATCCGTGCAGGCGCAGATCTGCTGGGTATCGTTGTGAACAATATGGTGAGCAACGAATATTATAAGCAGCGGGAGAACCATCGCAATTCCAAAGTGCAGGAGGATATTGAGAATGTGGTATCCTATATCCATAATATCAATTCCTATACCAAGAATCTGGATAAGCTGGAGAAAAATCAGAAGATCCTCTCCCTCAATGCCAATATCGAGGCTGCACGTGCGGGAGAAGCCGGCAGAGGATTTGCGATCGTTGCCAACAAGGTCGGATCACTGGCCGCAGATTTCGGTTCATGCAATCATCAGATCAAGAATGAGCTGGAGCGTCTGACGGAGGCAGTCGATGAGATTACCGGACAGCAGTTATAATCATGAAGCGTTTTAATTGGAAAAATCCCGCAATGCTGTTGCTCGCTGCATTTATCTGGGGCAGTGCGTTTGTTGCACAGAGTGTTGGCATGGAGTATGTGGGTCCGCTTACGTTCAGCTGTGTGCGCAGTCTGATCGGCAGTGCGGTGCTGGTGCCGTGTATATTACTGCTGGATCGCCTGAAATCACCGGGAGAACGGGAACGTGCCGCGCAGATGGATCGAAAGACGCTGTGGATCGGTGGCGTGAGTTGTGGACTGGTGCTGTGCGCTGCGACGAATCTGCAGCAGATCGGGATGAAATATACGTCTGTCGGAAAGGCTGGATTTATCACGGCTCTTTATATCGTGATCGTGCCGATTCTGGGTCTGTTTTTCGGACGGCGATGCGGACTGAAGGTGTGGATCGGTGTGCTGATCGCGTTAGTCGGTTTTTATCTGCTGTGTATGACAGGTGGATTTTCGCTGGAGCGGGGAGACCTGTTTTTACTGGGCTGTTCCATCCTGTTTTCGTTCCACATTCTGGTGATCGACCATTTCTCGCCACTTGTGGATGGTGTCAGGATGAGCTGCATCCAGTTTCTGGTCAGCGGTGTGATCTCCGGTGTGTTGATGTTCCTGTTTGAGACACCGAGCCTGCATGGGATCTTCGCAGGTGCGCTGCCTATCCTGTATGCGGGTGTATTGTCCTGCGGAGCGGCATATACGCTGCAGATCGTTGGACAGAAGAATTACAATCCGACTGTAGCGACATTGCTGTTGAGTCTGGAATCTGTGTTCTCCGTATTGACAGGGTGGATCGTATTACATCAGCAGTTGTCGGCGCGTGAACTGGCCGGCTGTATACTGATCTTTATTGCAGTGATACTGGCGCAATTGCCGGATAAAAAAGAATAAAAAAGTGACCTGATTTTTCAGGTCACTTTTTTTGCCCTTTTGTTATGTATCAGCCTTTGCTCTCTGCTTCTACGAGGCGTTTGCCACAATAGATCTCGCGCAGCTTGGGCTTTTCGATCTTTCCGGTAGGATTGCGCGGGATGTCAGCAAAGATAACTTTCTTCGGACGCTTGTAACGCGGCATATCCATACAGAATTCATTGATATCATCTTCGGTACAGGTGACACCGTCTTTTAATTCAATGATGGCTGCGGCGATCTCGCCGAGACGTTTATCGGGAAGTCCGATGACAGCCACATCGTGAACGGCATCGTATTGGCGGATAAAGTCTTCGATCTGAACGGGATAAAGGTTCTCGCCGCCGCTGATGATGACATCCTTTTTGCGGTCTACGAGGAAGTAGAATCCATCTTCATCCTGGCGGGCCATGTCTCCGGTAAAGAGCCAGCCGTCTTTTAATACTTCGGCTGTTGCCTTTTCGTCATTGTAATAGCATTCCATGACACCGGGGCCTTTGAGGACGAGCTCACCGACCTCCCCCTGTCTGACTTCGTTGCCATTCTCATCACAGATCTTGCATTGCCAGCCATAGCCGGGTACGCCGATCGCACCGACTTTGTGGATATTCTCAACACCCAGATGAACTGCACCGGGTCCGATCGACTCGCTCAGACCGTAATTTGTATCATATTCATGATTCGGGAAGTATTCCTTCCAGTGACGGATCAGAGAAGGCGGAACCGGCTGTGCACCGATGTGCATCAGACGCCACTGGTCCAGCTTGTAATCAGACAGCTTCAGTGCACCTGAATCGAGCTGCTCTAAAATATCCTGCGCCCACGGCACGAGCAGCCAGACGATCGTACATCCTTCGTCGGATACGGCATTTAATATGTATTCGGGTTTGGTGCCTTTTAACAGTACGGCTTTGCTCGCTGAGATGAGAGAACCGAACCAGTGCATTTTGGCGCCTGTGTGATAGAGCGGCGGAATGCACAGGAAGACATCATCTTTTTGCGTGGAATGATGCTTCTGCTCGACAGCGGCAGCATGCATCAGGCTGCGGTGCTTGTGAAGGATCGCTTTCGGGAAACCGGTCGTTCCGGAAGAAAAATAGATGGCACCGAAATCATCATCCGTGATCGTGACATCCGGTTTCTTGCTGGAACAGTTGGCAGCTTCGCTGATATAGTCCTCGGCAAAGCTGGGGCAGTCATTGTCGCCTACATAGTAGAGCAGGCGGTTTTTGCTGATCTTGTCTGCGATCTCCTCCACGCGGCCGATGAATTCGGGACCAAAGATCAGGATGTCAGCTTCAGCCAGCTTGACACAGTACTCGATCTCGTCGGAGGAGTAGCGGAAATTTAAGGGAACAGCGATCGCACCGGTCTTTAAGATACCGAAATAGATCGGCAGCCATTCCAGGCAGTTCATGAGCAGGATCGCTACCTTGTCATTTTTTTTGATACCGCGTGAGATCAGCAGATTTGCAAAACGGTTGGCTTTTTCGTCAAATACCCCCCAGGTGATCTCGCGTCTGTAGGCGGAAGCACGGTTGGGCTCCATCAGGTCATATTCTCTCCATGTGACACGCCGGGTCTCTTCCATTGCGGGGTTGAGCTCTACCAGGCAGATCTCATCTTCGTAATTGCGGGCGTTATCCTCTAAGTACTGTGTGATCGGCATAACGTTTGTCTCCATTCTTTTTGTAAATAGTATTGTCGGGCACTTTTACACTTTAAAGCGCCTGCTGAATAAAGTATACGTTTTTTTCATATAAAAGTCAATGATAAAAGCCAATCATAACAGTGGTTTCGGGTATTTATTCGGCGTCCGTATTGCCGTCTGCATATATGAGAGAATCGCCGTAGCGCAGGTTCAGTTCCAGATCTTCCAGCGCATCGATCGAATTGTCTGAGCCGGACTGAGAGGTTGACGCAGGGGTATCATCAGGTGTATTGATCTGATTCATCCGCTCCTCCAGCTCAACCATCTGATCGGAGATTGTTTCATCGTCCTGTGACTGTGTATCCGGATCGCTGGTGTCGTCGGGGGACTGTGTATCCGGGCTGCTGATATTGTCCGTGGGCGTCGGAGCCGGAAGCGTATCCTCGTCGATGGCTGCGCCTGAGGCGGCATTGTCAGCACCGTTATCTGCGCCGGGTGAAGCGTCTGTAGCCGGATCCGATGCCTCCTGACCGGAGGATGTGAGCTGCTGCATGGCTGTGGGTGCATAACGTAAGATAAACAGCAGAGCCAGCAGTGCCACAGATGCGATGAGCGCGATGCGCAGTAACGGTGTGCGTCTGACCGGCTCCGGTGGAAAATGGATATGTACATCGAGCATACGCCAGATCCTTGCACGCTCATTTTCGTCTAATATGACAGTGCCGGCTTCCATCTGCTGTGACACGGAGGGCGCGACCGGATCCTTTCCGATCGACAGCTGTGTATAGCGGTCGTAGATCATACGGGAGATCCATTTTTCGATGCTCTGTTTCTCATCGTATTCGGGCAGATGCAGGTAGATATACTGATACACATCTACCATAAAACGGCAGGCATCCTCGTGGGATGGATAGAGCAGGCGTGCGCTGCTGTAGATAAACGCAGCCGTGCCTTTGTAAAACGTCTTAAAACCGGATTTTGATCCGAGTGCCATTGCATGTAATGCTTTTTTGAGTGATTTATTTTCTGCCATAGGGACATCTCCTTTGCGTATAGTATAGAATCTTTTGCGGATGCTTGCAAGAGCCGGATAGCCATGTTACACTGGAAGTGGACAGCCGGATGACCGGTAGCGACAGAAACGGAGAGGCATATGAATTTTAATACAGACATTCATGCACAGCAGGATAGCAGCCATGCACAACAGGTGCAGATCATCTGCTCGGGAATATTGAGAAAAGACGGGGACAAGATCATATATGTGCGCTTTGAGCGCGGAAAAGATTATGCGGAGGGCAGTATACCGGGTGGCAGGATCACAACACACAACGGATTTACGCCGGAGGAGCTCGCGCAGTTCGAGGATTATCTGGCGGAACATCGTTTCGAGATCATTGAGCAGGCAAAAACGGTGAATCTCATGAAAAATTTCATGAAATGATGGAAATGATCGGCATACCTCTTGACAGGCACGATGAATGAGCATATAATATATGAGAAGTTATTATAATGTTTGATGAAAAATTCGCTCTTATTTTTCATAAAAACTTCCTTCTTACGCAAAGAAGCCCGCTGGTTCAGCGGGCTTCTTTATTTATGATCATGGAATGTACGCATCGCGGACATTCCATGATTTGATAGTCTTCAGTGAAGGGCATAGCGTACCTGTGTATCCCGGCTCAGATAACACCATGCAAATCCCTTACGAACCTGACAGGAGTAGATATCCACTGTCTGGGGATACTGTGAGGATGGCGTTGCCGATCCGTTGTCTGACAGGAGACTGGTATCGTCAAAGCACAGTAGGATACCGTTCGTACAATGGAATGTGTAGATCGTCCGATCGCCTTGCGTATCTGTCTGATAAGACTGGGGATCGATGGAAAAGCTGGCAGCCGGAGTGTGTGTCAGAACATCCGTACCGTGGGATACGGCTGCCAGATACAGGCATCCGGCCAGCAGATAACCTGCCGCGGTGACGGCAATGACCGGTGCGAGACGTACAATGTGTCTTGATTTCATTTGCAGCAGGAAGATCATATTGATGATCAGTACTGCGATCGCGATGATCAATATCCAGTAAAATATATGCATGAGATCATAAACTCCCGAGTGATTATTCTAATGACTGATATCCGGCAGAACAGCCTGCCAATCTCATCACATACTATCATAGCGGATAGATTTGTGCGTTGTCAATAATACTTTTCGGAGTTTTTCGGCTTGTAGGCGGAAATATTTTAGAGTATAATTATCTGTAACTATCGGGAAACAGTTGAATGGGCAGGCACAGTCTGCTGTATGGAAAGACCAGAGAGGAACAGGTGACGATATTGTTTCAATATAATTATGAATTGCTTGGCGTGACAATGCTGACGACGATCCTGTTGTTAGCACTTACATATATCAACCACAGTTGTGGAACAAAGCGTTATAATATCATGAAGCTGGGGCTGCATCTGCTGCTGGTGAATCAGATCTTTGATATTTTCCGTGCCCGGATCCTGTTTGACGGAGCCGGTTATCCGCAGCCGGTTACCTATATCGTATTTGTGGGATATTATCTGAGTGCAGCTACGGTCATGATCCTCATAGTCATGTATTCGCTGCTACAGTTCCCCTGGCTGTCGGATCATTCGCAGAGGATGAATACGATCTTTTTTATCTGCGAATTTACGGTCACGGCACTCATACTGACGACTGTGCAGACCGGATTTGTGTACAGGATCAGACAGGGACATGTCATGACCGGCATAGGCGACGGACTGTTTTATTTTGCGCGTGTGATCGTCCTGATCGGTTTTGTTGTCATGCTGCCAAAGTATCGGAGGATGCTGACACCGAGGATCTTTCGCAACGGGATCGTGATGCTGGTCGTGGCGTTGCTGCTGCACATTCCTCCGCTGTTCATATATGGATTGAATGTGTTTGCCGTGTTTGCAAATGTGTTTTTTGCAATGGCATACAGCCTGTTTTACAGTGGCAACTTTGAAGAAGGTACGGCGCGGATGAGAATGGATATGTACCGTGACGAACTGGCTTATCAATTTATGAAAAAGAAGGATTTTTATGTATTCGAAGTGCGGTTGATCAATTATGAAGCGCTGGTGGAGCGCAACCAGAACCGCTACGGGGAAAAGGATCTGGTGCAGATGTACCGTCTGCTGGATGAACGGCTTCACGATACGCGGCACGTATATATCTATCAGAAGAGTGTCAATTGTATCGGTATCGTATATGCGCAGGCGGATCATGCGCTTGCGATGCAGGCTGCACAGACGATATGTGAGGTGTTAGGCGGATCCTTTGGCGGAGATCTGCAGTTTCGCGCAGTGGGGGTCGAATGCCCCAGATATGCGGTGAATGAAACTGATATCATGAGACTGTTCTATGCGCTGCAGGAAAAATGTCCGGATCACAATTATCTGTTGTGTAATGAGGACGATTATGAGCAGTTCTGTGAGAAAAAGGATATCATGATCCTGCTCAATGAGATGCAGCTGGAGAAACAGAATGTCGTGTTATTTGGCAGACCTGTGGTAGACAGCAGCGGACTGATGACTGACCGGATGGAGATCCTGTGCCGCCTGCAGCTGGCAGGAAAGGGTATCATTCATTCGGATCAGGTGATCCGGCTGGCAGAGCGTTATGGCTATATTCATGAAGTTAATATGCTTGTGCTCAACAATATCTGTGAGTTTCTGCGCAAGGATACACAGGCTGCGCGCAGCATGCGTGTCTCACTGCACATTTCCAGTGAGGAACTGGAAAATCCACAGTTTATGGATGATGTATGCCGGATCCTCAAGCAATTCGAGATCGGATCTGAAAAGATCGATTTTGAGGTGACACTGGCATCCGGGCAGGTGGATATTGATCATGTGCGTGAGTCAATGCAGCAGCTGCGGATGTATCAGATCGGCTTTGTTTTATCAGAGTTTGACCCGTCAAGTGTTGATTTCGAGAGTGTGGCGATGCTGCCGTTTAGTGCAGTCAAATTTTCTGGAAAATGTGTGCACAAGGCATGTGAGAACCGAACTTACTATGATATGACGGGTATGCTGGTGGATATGTTAAAGGAACGCGGTTATACGATCGTATTTACCGGGATCAATAATGATGAACTGGAAGATATCGCAGTATCTCTCGGAGCGGATTATATGCAGGGAGAAAAATATGCAAGACCGTTCCCGATCGAAGAGATCGAGATGCAGATGAATATGGATCATGTATTTTAATAATCGGAAAGGACTAGGACAGATATGCAGCATCAGTTAACCAGACAGGATATTGAAAAGATGCGGGAGGAGATCGAATACCGTAAGCTGGTAGTGCGCAAGGAAGCGCTGGAAGATGTCAAGACGGCGCGCGCACACGGAGATCTCAGCGAGAATTTTGAATATAAGGCAGCAAAACAGTATAAAAATCAGAATGAGAGCCGGATCCGGTATCTCGAGCGCATGATCAAGAGTGCGGATATCATAGATGATACATCGGCAGAGGATGAGGTCGGCCTGCACAATACAGTTACGGTATATATCGAGGAGGATGATGCGGAGGAGACTTATCGTATCGTGACTACAGCGCGTGGCAATTCGCTCAAGGGAATGATCAGTATAGAGTCACCGTTGGGAAAAGCGCTGCTGGGGCATAAGGTCGGTGACCGGGTGCTCATTACCGTCAATGCAGATTACAGCTATTATGTCGAGATCCGTAAGATCGAGAATACACCGGAAGATGATTCGGAGGTATTGCGCAAGTTCTGATATATGATATAAATGTAACAAACAGCCCGGACGCAGATTGGCGCGTCCGGGCTGTTTTCATTAATCACCCGGATGAGAAAAAGGATTCTGATAGCTGCTGTCAAACAGTGCTTCCTCAATCTCGAGGAGCCGGTTGTACTTGACAACACGTTCACTGCGGCAGGGAGCGCCTGTCTTGATCTGACCACTTCCGACCGCGACAGAGAGATCTGCGATAAAAGGATCTTCCGTCTCACCGCTGCGATGGGAGATGATCGTACGATAGCCATGCCGGTGAGCCAGTTCGATCGCGTCCAGTGTCTCGGTCAGTGTACCGATCTGATTGAATTTGATGAGGACCGCGTTGGCCGCATGCAGCCGGATACCTTTGGCGATGCGTGCGGGACTGGTCACGAACAGGTCATCGCCGACGAGCTGGACGCGGCCACCGATACACTGTGTGAGCCGGATCCAGCCTTCCCAGTCATTTTCATCGAGACCATCTTCGATAGATACGAGTGGATAACGGTCACACAGATCTGTGTAGTAGGCGATCATTTCATCGGTTG
>Ga0129312_1000474_pt1 | contig 34419 bp, 35 predicted proteins | sample O827metagenome_FD_94434 | JGI IMG/M metagenome (GOLD analysis project Ga0129312, IMG submission 94434) | Orangutan group fecal microbial communities from Wisconsin, USA - O827 metagenome | ecosystem: Host-associated > Mammals > Digestive system > Large intestine > Fecal | place: USA: Wisconsin... | reverse complement strand
GGAACACAGGACATGATCGTTACATCAACAGGTCCTATCCCGGCATTCGCTAATGCAACAGCTAACTGGGCTGTTCTTGACCTTCCTTACCTCTTCCCGACATACGAGACAGCTTATGAGGTTCTCGACGGCGAGGTTGGACAGTTCCTTCTCGGCGAGTTCGAGGGAACAGGTGTTAAGGCTCTCGGATTCTGGGAGAACGGTTACAGATGCACAACAAACTCCAAGAAGGAGATCGTACATCCTGATGACCTTAAGGGCATGAAGATCCGTACAATGGAGAACAAGGTTCACATGGCTACATATACTGTACTCGGTGCAACACCTACAGCTATGGCTATGGGCGAGGTATTCTCAGCACTTCAGCAGGGAACTATCGACGGACAGGAGAACCCATTCTCAATCACATACTATGCTAACAAGCTTCATGAGGTTCAGCCTTACATGACAGAGAACAACGTATTCTACAGCCCGTCTGTACTTGCAATCAGCCAGGACGTATTCGATGGTCTTACAGAAGATCAGCAGAAGATCCTTCTTGAGGCAGCTGATCTTGCAAAGGATGAGCAGCGTCAGATCGAGCAGCGCATGGCTGTTCAGGCTCGTAAGGATATGGAAGCTTACGGAATCGTTATCTCTGATATCGATCAGGCTGAGTGGATCGAGGCTACAAAGCCGGTATATGAGGACAGCTCACTTGGTATCGATGCAGACCTTCTTGCAAAGATCCAGGCAGTTACAAACAAGTAATTACGGTTTAGTATATTCGTTTAGGGGTAAGCGAATGCGAGCCGCTAAATAACTGTTATTGATCCGGTCTGCCCGCGTCAGGCAGGGCAGATCGGATTATGTTTCTTTATACGTAAAATAAACGTTCTTGCAGTGAACAAAGTATTGAGAGACATAAGCCTGACGATTTATCCCGGGTTATGGTTTTGTTCCGGGATAATATGGATAGAAAAGGGGGCACTTTACAATCTATGAAGATACTCGATACATTCAAGAAATTCATGGAGACTGTGATAGTTCTGGTAATGATCGCCATGGTTTTGGTTATCTTCTTTGCAACTGTCGGACGTTACACCGGGCTTTTTTCCATTCCGTGGAGTGAGGAGTTCGCAAGATATTCAATGATCGCAATGACCTATCTCGGAGCTATGATAGCAGCTTCAAGAGGAAGTCATTTCGCGGTTGAAGTTGTCGGAATGGTATTCCCTAAAAAAGTTCAGAATATCATTACAGTAGTTAACATTATTGTAGTTGATCTTTTCTCGGTATTTATCCTCAAACAGGGATGGCAGATATCAAACAAGATGCTTACTCAGGGTAAGCTCTCACCGATGCTTGAGTGGCCTCTCGGACTTGTATATATGCTTATTCCGGTAGGACTCGTACTGATGGCCATTTATTTTACCGCCTTTAACATTAATAAAATAAGAACAAAGGAGGAGAAATAAATGCTGATAGGATTACTTTTCGGTTCACTTTTCCTGTTGCTTTTCCTTGGTGTTCCGATCGGAACCAGCCTTGGAGTTGCGGCTGCCGTAACAATGTATGCAACAGACAATCTGCAGTATCTTAATGCAGTTGTAACAAGACTTTTCACACAGGTTGATAACTTCGTTCTTATGGCAATACCGTTCTTCATCCTTGCCGGAAACATCATGGCAGAGGGTGGTATTTCCAAGAGACTTATAGCTTTCTTTGAGATAGTTCTTAAGGCTATACCGGGAAGACTTGCAGTTATCTCGGTTGTTGCTTCGGCATTCTTCGGTGCCATCTCCGGTTCCAACCCGGCAACTGTTGCCGCTATCGGAGGTATCACAGCACCTCGTATGCTTGAGAAGGGTTATCCTAAGGATAAGGTAGCTGCTATCGCAGCATCGGCAGGAACACTCGGAGTAGTTATTCCTCCGTCAATCCCGATGGTTACATATGCGGTTACCGCAGACCAGTCGATCCTCTCCATGTTTAAGGCAGGATGGATCCCGGGAATAATGCTTGCTCTTGCACTTTGCATTACCAATATTGTTACCTGTCACGAATTTGACTCGGTAGACAGAACAAAGTATTCTGTTAAGGATTATCTCGTTCGCTTTAAGGATGCTTTACTTGCACTCCTTATGCCGGTCATCATCCTTGGCGGTATCTATGCCGGAATCTTCACTCCTACAGAGTCGGCATCGGTTGCTTGTATCTACGCTTTGATCGTATCAGCAGTCGTTTACCACGAGCTTTCGATCAAGATCCTCTACAAGATATTCCTTGAGAGTGCGGTAAGTGCAGCTTGTGTACTTTTCGTAGTAGCTATGTCAGCACCGTTTGCATGGTTCATGACAAGTGAGAACATACCGAATATCATCTGTAACGCAGCTCTTGAGCTCTTCAGCAACAAGTACGTTATGCTGTTAGTTATTAACTTTATACTTCTGTTCCTTGGATGTTTCCTTGAGACACAGTCGATTATCCTGCTTGTTACACCGATCCTGCTTCCGCTTTGCTCGTTCCTCGGAATCAGCCCTGTAGCACTCGGACTTATTATAATCGTTAATACATCTATCGGTATGATCACACCTCCTATGGCTGTTAACCTCTTCGTTGCAGCAGGTATTACAAAGTCTTCCATAGGCGGAGTATCAAAGAAGATCATCCTTTACCTTATTATCGAGTTTGCGGTATTGCTTCTCTATACCTATATACCGGTAATCACAGGTGTAAATCTGACATTCTGAGTATAGTTTGACGAGCAGCTCGGATAGTCAAGAATAATAACAAAGGCCAAATGTTTAAGTTTAATTAACAAGCGCCGAAAGCCCTCGATTAAGGCAGTTTTCGCGACGTTTTAGTCGGGGGCTATTTTTGTACCCTTTTATGTACCTGTTTTTATACAATCCAAGCAAAAATAGTGCTTGCATTTTTGTTAAAAACCGGACTTTAAAAAGGTGCAAAACCTAAAGAATATATTCAATTAAAAATGCAGCTTTTGATTTATTGTAAAGTTTTCTGTTTAAGGGAGGTAGTATACAATGGAAATTAAGACTGATATTGAGATAGCACAGGCATCACACCCGGCAAAGATATCTGAGATTGCAGAAAAAGCAGGCATTGATGAGAAATATCTCGAGCTCTATGGAAACTACAAAGCTAAGATCGATTATAAAATGCTCAAGGAGGACACCAGACCGGACGGTAAGCTTATTCTTGTAACAGCTATTACACCTACACCGGCAGGTGAAGGAAAGACCACAACCACAGTAGGACTCGTTGACGGACTTCGTAAGATCGGCAAGAATGCCGTATGTGCGCTGCGTGAGCCTTCACTCGGACCTGTATTCGGTGTTAAGGGAGGCGCAGCAGGAGGCGGTTATGCTCAGGTAGTACCTATGGAAGATATCAACCTTCATTTCACAGGAGACTTCCATGCTATAGGAGCTGCCAATAACCTTCTTGCAGCTATGCTTGATAACCATATTCAGCAGGGCAACCAGCTCGGCATAGATGTTAAGCAGATAACCTGGAAGAGAGCCGTTGATATGAATGACCGTCAGCTCAGACATATTATAGACGGACTCGGAGGAAAGATGCAGGGAGTTCCGAGAGAGGATGGATTCGAGATCACTGTTGCATCAGAGGTAATGGCAGTTCTCTGTCTTGCATCGGACATCAGCGACCTCAAGGCAAGACTCGGACGCATGATAGTAGCATATACTTTTGACGGCAAGCCTGTAACTGCTCATGACCTCAAGGCAGAGGGAGCTATGGCTGCACTGCTTAAGGATGCTCTTAAGCCTAACCTTGTTCAGACACTTGAGCATACACCGGCATTTATTCACGGCGGTCCTTTCGCTAATATCGCACACGGATGCAACTCGATAACAGCTACACGTATGGCACTTAAGGTTGGTGACTACGCTGTAACAGAGGCAGGCTTTGCTGCAGATCTCGGAGCTGAGAAATTTGTTGATATCAAGTGCCGTTATGCAGGCTTCAAGCCGTCAGCAGTAGTAATCGTTGCAACCGTAAGAGCACTTAAGTACCATGGCGGAGTGCCTAAGAAGGATCTTAACAACGAGAATCTCGAAGCACTTAAGGCAGGTGTTCCGAACCTCCTCAGACATGTATCAAACGTTAAGAATGTTTACGGACTTCCATGCGTTGTTGCTATCAATGCATTCCCGACAGATACAGAGGCAGAGCTTAAGCTTGTAGAGGATGAATGCAAGAAGCTTGGTGTAAATGTAGCTCTTTCGGAAGTATGGGCAAAGGGCGGCGAAGGCGGCAAGGCACTTGCTGAGGAAGTTGTAAGACTTTGTGAGGAGCCTAATAACTTCAGCTTCGTATATGATCTTGATCAGAGTGTTAAGGAGAAGCTTGAGGCTATCGCTAAGAAGGTATATCATGCAGACGGCGTGGTACTTACAGATAATGCGCTTAAGCAGCTTGCTCATATCGAAGCTCTCGGTTTCGACAAGCTTCCTATCTGTATGGCTAAGACACAGTACTCCTTCTCCGATGATGCAAGCAAGCTTGGCGCACCGGAAGGATTTAAGATAACAGTTCGTAATCTTAAGATCGCTGCAGGTGCCGGATTCATAGTTGCACTTACCGGTGATATAATGACCATGCCGGGACTTCCTAAGGTTCCTTCGGCAGAGAAGATCGATGTTGATGATGAGGGACGTATCACAGGTCTGTTCTAAGTGCAAAGCTTAGGATATAATAAACTGTATCAGTATACAGAGCCTCGGCAATAAAGATACCGATATATAATTAACTGTTCGATCGCCAAGGTCTTTAGATGAAAATCGGACCTTGGCGATTATTTTAAATCTGACTATATATAGTAAGGAGGATAAATCGTGAGCGAAAAGATGACGGCAAAAAGCTGTGAGGAATTTGTAAGTGTACTTGCAAGCAGTGCCCCGGTGCCGGGAGGCGGAGGTGCTTCGGCGCTTGTGGGAGCAATAGGAACAGCGCTCGGAAATATGGTGGGAAGCCTTACAGTTGGCAAGAAAAAATACGCAGATGTTCAGGATGAGATACTTGAACTGAAAGCAAGATCCGATAAGCTTCAGGAAAAACTCCTTATGATGGTTGAAAAGGATGCAGAGGTGTTTGAACCGTTATCAAAGGCATACGGACTTCCTTCCGGAACCGAAGAGGAAAAGGCAGAAAAGGAACGTGTGATGGAGACTGTATTGAAAGCAGCATCCGAGGCACCTTTCGGGATCATGGAGCTTTGCATGGAGGCTATAGATATAGTAAGCAGATTCTCAGAGATAGGCTCAAAGATAGCTATAAGTGATGCAGGCTGTGCCGCTGCCTGCTGCAGAGCAGCACTCAATGCTGCAAGCCTCAATGTCTTTATCAATACTAAGCTTATGAAGGACAGAACATATGCCGAAGCTATGAATAAACGTGCCGAGGAGATGCTTGAGCTTGGTAATGTTAAAGCAGATGCGATATTTGATACGGTAAAATCCGGACTCATGTGATCGTCCGGAATACGCTTGTGCCTGTGAAGATAAGATGATGATACAATGAACGCAAGGTGCCCGCAGGCTGTTTGCGGCTTATGATGAATATCAATACAGCCGCAGTGAATATGGGAGAGCGTTGAAGCTAGGTATCACTTAGTTAATTAAGAGGAGATATAAAATGGCAAAGCTTTTAAAAGGCGCAGAAGCAGCCAAAGCGTTGACGGAACAGCTTATCGTAAGAGCTGATGAACTTAAGAAATCGGGAATCAAGCCGTGTTTAGCCATAGTTCGCGTCGGAGAAAGAGATGATGATATAGCTTATGAACGCGGAGCAATGAAGCGCTGTGAGAAAGTCGGCATCGAAGTAAAGAATGTATTGCTTCCGGTAGATATTACTCAGGAAGCTTTGATCGAAGAGATAGAGAAGATCAATAAGGATAATGACATCCACGGAGTACTTTTATTCAGACCGCTTCCTAAGCATATAGATGATGCAGCGGTATGTGAGGCACTCGCAGCCGAAAAGGATATGGACGGAATAACAAGAGGCTCACTTGCTGCTATCTACTCCGGCAGAGGAGAAGGCTATGCTCCGTGTACGGCACAGTCCTGCATAGAGATACTTAAACATTTCGGTATCCCGGTTGCCGGCAAGAGAGCTGTGGTAATAGGAAGAAGTCTTGTTATAGGTAAGCCGGTATCTATGCTTCTGCTTAATGAAAATGCTACTGTTACCACCTGCCACAGCAGATCCGAAAATCTTCCGCAAATCTGCCGTGAAGCTGATATAATAATTGCTGCCGCAGGAAAAGCGGCAATGGTAACAAAAGAATACGTTAAGCCGGGACAGACTGTGCTTGACGTAGGCATACATGTAGATGACGAAGGAAATATGTGCGGAGATACTGCATTTGCAGAGATAGAGCCTATAGTGGATGCGATAACACCTGTTCCGGGAGGAGTCGGATCCGTGACAACGGCAATACTTGCAAGTCATGTTATCGAAGCAGCGGAGAAGGTCGCAAAATAATGACGCTTGAAGAAGCAATAGCTTATATAGAAGATTACAGCTGGAGTACATCAAGACTCGGGCTTGACAGAACAAGAGAACTGCTCAATAAATTGGGTGATCCTCAGGATAAACTCAAGTTTGTACATGTGGCAGGCACGAACGGTAAGGGCAGCACCTGTGCAATGACGGAAAGCATATTGAGACACGCCGGTTTTCGAACCGGCTTCTATCCGTCACCTTTTATAGAAGATTTCAGGGAACGCATACAGGTCAACGGTGAGTACATTACCGAGGAGGCTCTCACACGTATCACAGAGAGAGTGAGCAAAGTCGCTGATGCAATGGAAGATCACCCGAGTCAGTTTGAATTGATCACGGCTATAGGCATGCTTTATTTCGAAGAGATGAAGTGTGATATTGTCGTGCTTGAAGTGGGACTCGGCGGAGCGCTCGATTCCACCAATGTCATCAAAGCTCCGCTTGTTGCCGTTATTACCAATATAGGACTGGATCACACAGAGTATCTTGGGGATACGGTTGAGGCTATAGCAAAGACAAAGGCAGGCATCATTAAGCCGGGGACACATTGCGTAAGCTACAGACAGCTTCCGGGAGTTGAGGCTGTTATCCGGGAAGACTGTAAGGAAAAGGACGTTGACGTTACATTTGCAGGGGAATGCACTAAGCTTTCGCATACACTTGACGGGCAGAGCTTCAGCTATAAGGGCAAGGTATATGAACTCGGATTACTCGGAGTGCATCAGTTAAGGAATGCGGCAACGGTACTTGAGATAATAGACTGCTTAAGAAAACAAGGCTATAAGATAAGTGAAGAGGCTGTGGCAGAAGGACTTAAGGAAGTCAGATGGCCGGCACGATTTGAAGTGCTCGGTAAGGAACCGCTGTTCATACTTGACGGAGGACATAATCCACAGTGTGCGGAGGCACTTATTGAGAGCATCAGGGAGTATGTTGCGGATCCCGATAAGGGAGAAAAGGTGACATTTCTTATAGGAATGCTTGCAGATAAGGACTACGATACAACACTGCGACTTTTAGCACCGTTCGGAGCCGAATACATTTGCATTACTCCGGACAGTCCGAGAGCTTTGAGTGCATCCGGACTGGCTGATGAAATCAATAAAATGTGCACAGAAAACGGAACCAAAGACAAGGTCAAGGTATGTGTGAGAGAAAATATTGATGATGCTATAATGACAGCGGATGCAAGTCTGTATCCGACGATAGCCTTCGGCTCACTGTATTCGGCGGGAGAGATAAGACGCCGATACAGAGTATTGCATAAGTGATAGTAAACACTTGGCGAACTGTTCGATATTTCGTGATGTTATAAGGCAAGAGAGAAATTACAGAGATATTTCCTATATATAAAGGAAGAAAAGACTGCGAGATTTCAAAAATAACTTGACTAAACATCATGCACATGTTAGACTAACAAAGCTAAAAGGGGGAACCCCCTTTTTTCTTGCAGGAATTTTTCTGCACAGCAGCAGCCGCAAAGGCGATAAATAACTAATTTTTGGGAGGTGAATAACCGTGGCTACAAAGCGTACCAAAATCACTCTGGCTTGTACCGAGTGCAAACAGCGTAACTATTTCCTTACTAAGGAGAAGAAGAACCATCCTGACAGAATGGAAGTTAACAAGTATTGCAGATTCTGCAAGAAGCACACACCGCACAAGGAGACAAAGTAATGGAAAGCGAGGCTCGCAAGGCTTCATTAATTGAGAGGATCAAGACTTATTGCTCAGGCGTTAAGGCTGAGTTTGGCAAGATCATCTTCCCTAATACGGAGGATCTCAAGAAGCAGACGGTACTCGTTATCATTGCAAGTGTACTTATAAGTCTGCTTATACTTATCATTGACAGCATACTTAAGTTCGGTTTAGGATTCATTCTTTAAATTACAGGGAGTTTCATAATGGCAGATACCGCTTCGGAAGCCAGATGGTATGTAGCTCATACATACTCAGGCTATGAGAATAAAGTAAAAGTCGATATTGAAAAAACTATCGAGAACAGAAACCTTCAGGATCAGATCTTAGAGGTAGCGGTTCCGGTACAGTCAACAGTAGAGTTAAAGAATGGTGTTGAAAAGAAGATCGATAAAAAGATCTTCCCGGGATACGTACTTGTTCATATGATCATGAATGAGGAGACCTGGTATGTCGTAAGAAATACCAGAGGAGTTACCGGATTTGTTGGACCGGGATCAAAGCCGGTTCCGCTCTCCGACGAAGAAGTAGCTATGCTCAGCAACAACGATCAGCAGGAAGTTGTATTCGATTACAGCGAAGGCGAGACTATCACCGTTGTTTCGGGAGCATGGAAGGATACTGTCGGAGTTATCAAAGCAATTAATCCGTCCAAACGTTCTGTTACTATCAGCGTAGAGATGTTCGGACGAGAGACACCTGTTGAGTTATCGTATGCAGAGGTTAAAAAGCTCTGATACAATGCATGCTTTAATGCGTGACATTTTATTAAGAGATTTTTACATAAATGTTTGAGCTCGGGTCAACCGCCCGAGGCTTATGTGCAAACAGGTGGGAGGGTGTTAAAACCCCCGCTATTACCACAAGGAGGCTAATATGGCAAAAAAGGTTACAGGTTATATCAAACTTCAGATTCCTGCCGGCAAAGCAACTCCGGCACCACCGGTAGGTCCGGCTCTCGGACAGCACGGTGTAAACATCGTTGAGTTCACAAAGCAGTTCAATGCAAAGACAGCTGAGATGGGCGACACAATCGTTCCGGTTATCATCACTGTTTATGCAGACAGAAGCTTCAGCTTCATCACAAAGACTCCTCCGGCTCCGGTTCTTATCAAGAAGGCTTGTAAGATCAAGAGTGGTTCGGGTGCTCCGAACAAGACTAAGGTGGCAACTATCTCTAAGGCAGATCTTCAGAAGATCGCTGAGACAAAGATGCCTGACCTTAACGCAGCAAGCCTTGAGGCAGCAATGTCAATGATCGCCGGAACATGCAGAAGCATGGGCGTTACCGTTGAAGAGTAAGGAGGGCACTTAAGAGATGAAAAGAGGAAAGAAGTATCTTGAGAACTTGAAGAAGTTTGATCGTGCTCAGACTTATGACAAGGATGAGGCTATCAAGATCGTTAAGGAGAGCGCTACTGCTAAGTTTGATGAGACAGTAGAGCTTCATATCAGAACAGGCTGTGACGGACGTAAGGCAGATCAGCAGATCAGAGGATCTGTAGTTCTTCCTAACGGTACAGGTAAGAAGGTTCGCGTACTTGTATTCGCAAAGGGACCTAAGGCTGACGAGGCACAGGCAGCAGGAGCTGACTTCGTTGGAGCAGAGGAGCTTATTCCGAGAATCCAGAACGATGGATGGTTTGACTACGATGTAGTTGTTGCAACACCGGACATGATGGGTGTTGTAGGACGCCTTGGTAAGGTGCTCGGTCCTAAGGGACTCATGCCTAACCCAAAGGCCGGCACAGTTACAATGGATGTTACAAAGGCAATCCACGATATCAAAGCCGGACAGATCGAGTACAGACTTGACAAGGCAAACATTATCCACGTACCGTTTGGTAAGGCTTCATTCACAGAGGAGCAGCTTGGCGAGAACTTCCAGACAATTATGGACGCTATCAACAAGGCTAGACCGTCAGCAGTTAAGGGCGCGTTCATCAAGAGTGCCGTTGTTACTTCAACAATGGGACCTGGAGTACGTCTTAACGTTGCTAAGATCGTTAATGGTTGATTTTAATATCGAATATTTAAAGCGGTGTGCGCATTATGCGCATGCCGCTTTCTTAGCGCATAAACGGAATCGGGAACATGCGGATGAGCAAGTTTACTTGCGATCATCCGCATGTTTTTGATTGCGTTTATGCGCTAAAAATATAAGATGTATGTTTCATTACACAAAATGTCATAGAGGAGTAATTAATAATATGCTACTATAAAAGCGTAAAAACCTACACTTGGAAAGGTGAACTGTAAGGCACGATCAGATCGCATGGAGGGAGAGCATGAAGAGTATAGTAAGGGGAATCATTTTAGCTGTGATAACGATTGCGGCACTGATTATCATAATTTTTACGGCAGTATATTCGTCAAGGTTTAAAACGATAGGAAGCATAGAGAAACTAACCGATTATGATGAGTATAATGTGTACAGAATGGATGTCAAATACGACTATAGCTTAGATGATGTAATAAATCATGGAATAAGCGATACTCAGACTATGATAGATGCGATAGTTGCGGAGGCACTTCCTCTTCTGCCGGTGCATATAGAGGTGCCGAGCTTTGGCTGCAGTGCATTCAGCGTTACCTCCCCGGATGGCAACATTTTAATGGGACGAAACTATGATTTCAAATACGATACCTCCGCTTTGATGATATATTGCACGCCGAAAGACGGGTATAAATCGGTAGCATTTGCGGCACTTGATAATATAGGCGCGGACATCCCTGATGAAAGTATGGCAAAGAAGATGGCTTGTCTCACGGCTCCGTTCATATGCCTGGACGGAATGAATGAAAAAGGCGTGTCCATGGCAGTTCTGACACTGGACAGTGAACCGACTGTTCAGAATACAGGCAAGCCGGTTATTGCGACCTCTTTGGCTATAAGACTTGTACTAGATCGTGCGGCAAGCACACAGGAGGCCGTGGATCTGCTTGAGAGCTATGATATGTTTGCGGCGAACGGCAGAGATTATCATTTCTTTATAACCGACGCAAGCGGGGACAGCAGAGTAGTTGAATATGACTGCAACAGCGGACTCAGAGATATGACAGTGACACCGTCAAGAGCTGTAACAAACTTCTTTATCATGTATAAGGATCTTGTTTTACCGAATCAGCATAATGATCCATACGGACACGGCAGAGAACGTTATGATGTGATGGAGGAAATATTCGGAGATAATGAGACTGTAGATCGTGAGGATGCGTGGAGTGCGCTTAAAGCAGCCTCGCAGGAGCCGAAGGAGGGCGATGTGACAAGCAACACTCAGTGGTCTATACTCTATGATGATACAGTACTGTCGGCTGATGTTGTACTGCGCAGAGACTGGAGTACTGTTACCCACTATGAGCTTAACGGCAATGAGGTGAGTAAGGGCGAAAGCGTAGAGGAGATCGGCTGAACGGTCTTTACGTGCATATCGGAAATCACCAAATAAGGATCACTCGGCTTATATATTGTCGACATTGATCAAGGGATAAAAGATGATAAATGCTTTGCCTGATAAAAGCTGAGCTGATTCAACAAAGAATAAAAAAAATATATCGAAGTAATTGACACACCCGATACAGTGTGTTATATTATATAAGCTTTAACTGCCGAAGACAGCAGGTGTAGCGTCAAGCTACGTAAGGATCACACGCCTGCCGAGGAAGGGTACATTTCGATGATTATTCCCCGTGTCTTCAGACTCGGGGTTTTTTATATTCATAAGATATCTCGTTTTTTCGCAGTTGAGTGAAAAAATACAGGAGGTAGAAAACATGGCTAAGGTTGAACTTAAGCAGCCTATAGTTGACGAGATCAAGAGTGTTATCGATGGCGCACAGTCAGTAGTTGCCGTTAGATATCTTGGTATCACCGTAGATCAGGATACTAAGCTTCGTAAGGAGCTCCGTGAGAACGGCGTTGTATACAAGGTATACAAGAACACTCTTATCAAGAGAGCTATAGATGGCACAGAGTTTGCCGGACTTGAGCCGGATCTTGAGGGTCCTACAGCTATTGCCGTTTCTAAGACAGATGCTACAGCACCTGCAAGAATCGTAGCAAAGTATGTTAAGACAGTTGGTCCGCTTGAGCTTAAGGGCGGAATCGTAGAGGGAGAGTACTATTCAGCAGAGGGTATGACAGCAATCGCTGCTATTCCTTCAAGAGACGAGCTTCTTTCAAGACTTCTCGGATCTCTCCAGTCACCTATTACAAACTTTGCAAGAGTGCTTAACCAGGTCGCTGAGAAGAGCGGCGAGGGCGCTGCTCCGGCAGCTGAGGAAGCACCTGCAGCAGAATAATCAGAATTTATCTTATTTGGCCGCAGATTGAGCGGCAAGTATAATCAGGAGGAAAACGAAATGGCAAAGTTGACAACAGCTGAGTTCATCGAGGCTATCAAGGAGCTTTCAGTTCTTGAGCTTAACGATCTCGTAAAGGCAGTAGAGGAAGAGTTTGGCGTATCTGCAGCAGCAGGCGTTGTAGTTGCAGGTCCTGCAGCAGGCGGAGCAGCAGCTGAGGAGAAGACAGAGTTTGATGTAGAGCTTACAGATGTAGGTCCTAACAAGATCAAGGTTATCAAGGTTATCCGTGAGATCACAGGTCTCGGACTTAAGGAAGCTAAGGATCTCGTTGAGAGTGCACCGAAGCTTGTTAAGGAAGCTGCTGACAAGGCAACTGCTGACGACATCAAGGCTAAGCTTGAGGCTGAGGGATCAAAGGTTACTCTTAAGTAATATTAGCGCATAGCAAGATCATAAACGGCATGTGTAGAGAATTTATTCTCCTACACATGCCGTTTTTTGATCTCCAACGGATATATTAATTGTTTATAAGTTTTTAATAATATTTTGCTTATTGTAAGAAAATCCGCGAAGCCTTTAAGCTACCGTAAGGACTTAAGGCTAAAAAATCGGTATAATAATACCATAATGCTTTGCACGCAAATAATTTAAATGGAGTAGGATTTTTGAATAGATTTAAGTATATAACAAGTCTTTTAGTATTATTAATGAGCTTATCATTTGCAGTACCGGTCATGGCGGCACCGTCTGACGGAACTCAGAATACAGAGTATACAGGAATTTCAGAGGAGCCGGAAGGTGCAGTATCGGATGAAACATCAACAGCTGAGTCTACGGATTACGAGGCTAAGGCAGTGAGAGTTATCAATGCGCTTACCGAAACAGACAGTGCATTGACAGAGGCTGTTGAAGAAGAAGCTGCAGCAGCAGAGGAAGCCGCCGTTGTCGAAGAGCAGAGTTCGGGACTCTCAGGATCACAGGTAGTCGAATTTGCAAGACAGTTCCTCGGAAGAAATTACCGTTACGGCGGAACAAGCCTTACGAGCGGTACAGATTGTTCAGGCTTCACTATGGCGGTCTATCGTAACTTTGGAATCACACTTCCGCATTCGTCTAGATCGCAGAGAAGCATAGGAACGGCAGTAGGCAGCCTTGAGCAGGCACAAGCCGGAGATCTTATCTGTTACAGCGGTCATGTTGCTCTCTATATGGGCAACGGACAGATAATACATTCCATGAATTCTAAAAAAGGAGTAGTGATCTCCAATGCCAGATACAACAGTATCCTTGCAATAAGAAGAGTGCTGTAATCAGCAACTGTGTATTGAGCATAATTTTTACAAAAACACTTCACAAATAAATATTGTTTATCATATAAAGAGCAGTCGTTTGATAGATATGTACCTTCTTTAGAGAAACTTTGGTACATGGAGACATATCAGATACGAACTGCTTTTTTTTAATCCATAGGAAACTGCGTCCTATGAATTAAAAAAAGCTCCGCGGGATGCTTGACTCGCGCAAAGGAGAAAACTGCCGCAAGCGACCGCGCTCGGCGCATATGTGTGCCAAGGCACATTCTTTTCTATGCAGAAGAGAAAGGAAGAATAATACCGACTATAGAGAGACAAATTCTCAGATAAGAGATGTGATATTTTACTCATCAAAACCGGTTTGATCAGTACGGATTATCTAAATGCGGTAAGATTTTAATAAAGCTACTTTGTGAATATTTTATCATATTTTATACATATACATAGTAGTGTGATGACGCATAAAAACATATCTTTTCTATCAAGAAAGCGTTAATTTAGGGCAGATTGTTACAAAAATATCACAAAACTTGTTGAAAAGTACCGGTAAAATTTGTGAAAATGTTTTTTAATGTATTTATTCTTGTTGTATGTTGAATTATGTAATTGCATATGATATACATGTGATAGTTTGCTAGCAAAATATTTTGATTACTAACTTTTGGAAGATGAAATAAATGAAAAAATGGACTGAAATAATGAAAAACCTGACTATGCTTTCGCAGTTGGGAATATCATTTATCACTCCCACTTTGATGTGCCTGGCAATATGCTACCGGCTGAACAACAGCTTCCAAATAGGTACCTGGATATATTTGATAGGATTTTTCTTCGGACTCGGAAGCTCGTTTATGGTCGCTTACAAATTGTATCTGTCGATCATGAACAAGGAGAAGAAGGACGATAGAAAGAAAACAATAAACTTTAATGAACATGAATGAGGTTTTTATGAGTGTTTCTGATCATAAAATCCAGCCTGAAGTCATCAGGCAGACAAAAAAGGTTGCGGTTATTACTATTTGCGGTCTTTTTTTTATGTGGGCGGTTTTTTGGATACTGTCTGTGGTGGGATTGAATGTTTCATTTGATAAAAGCGTTGTGCTCGGAGGCATCGGAGGTTCGGCCGTAGCCATTCTTTCATTCTTTATGATAGGTATGACGGTACAGTCTGCGGTGGCTGAGGAAAATGAAGACAATGCACGAATGAGGATGAAGGCAGGATATTCAAAGCGCATGATGCTTAGGATGTTCTGGGGCATAGCAGCACTGATATTTCCATGCTTCAACTTCGTGGCGGCAATATTGCCTTTGCTTTTTCCGAATACCGGGATCAAGCTTTTTTATAAATGGATGAGCTCTGATAAATAATGATCCGGAGCATAAAGTTTTTAGGGAGAAAGTACTATGAATATTGATATATCGGGTGCAAGGATCTTGTATACGATCCCAATCGATTTTCCGGTCCTCGGAAAGATCGAGATCAGTGAGACCATCGCGGTAAGCTGGCTTGTAATGCTCGTAATAACATTTACATGCATCTGGCTTACAAGAGGCCTCAGGGAAACAAACATAAATAGAAAACAGGCATTTGCCGAGATGCTTGTGGATATGGCACACAATTTTGTTATCGGCAATATGGGAGAAAAGTTCAGATATATGATACCATTCGTGGCGGCTCTTTTCTCGACAAGCCTTATATCCAATCTGATAAGCCTTGTAGGCTTCAGAAGCCCGACGGCGGATCTTTCCACCGAAGCGGCATGGGCAGTAGTCGTCTTCATAATGATCACAAAGCAGAAGATCAAGAGTGCAGGTCTCGGCGGATATCTCAAGGGCTTCACAACACCGATACCGCTTATGACTCCGTTCAATATTTTGTCGGAGCTGGCAACACCTGTAAGTATGGCATGCCGTCACTTCGGTAATATCCTTTCGGGAATCGTTATCAACGGCCTGATATATGCAGCACTTACTGTTGCGAGTAAGGTGCTTCTGGGCATGATACCGGGTATGGTAGGAAATATTCTTTCAAATATACCTGTGCTTGCAGTCGGAATTCCGGCGATCTTATCGGTCTACTTTGACTGGTTTACAGCATTTATGCAGGCATTTATCTTCAGTATGCTCACGGTTATGTATATAGCCAATGCATCAGAGGAATAATAATCAGGAAAAGATAATCATAAAGATTATTAATATAAAAATATAACAAGGATTTATTTTAGGGAGGAAAATTATGGATTTCACAGTACTTGCAAAAGGTATAGCACTTGCAGGATGCGCGATCGGAGCAGGCTGCGCACTTATCTCAGGTATCGGCCCGGGTATCGGAGAAGGTAACGCGGTAGCTAAGGCTCTTGAGGCAATCGGACGTCAGCCTGAGTGTAAGGGAGATGTTACATCTACCATGCTTCTTGGATGTGCAATTGCAGAGACAACAGGTATCTATGGATTTGTTACCGGTCTGCTTCTTATCTTTGTGGCTCCGAATATGTTCATGGGCATGCTTGGCTAACTCGGCATTTCATTCAAAATTTTTTTGAAATGTAATTACACAGAGGAGTTTAAGAATGCAGTCACAGGATTTAGTTACGATCGTGCCGTGGACATTTGTGGCACAGATCTGCAATCTATTTATACAGATGTATCTGATCAAGCGTTTCCTTTTCAAGCCGATCAGCGATATGCTCGAGAGACGTAAGGAAAAGGTTGACGCAGAGCTTAAAGAGGCTGTAAAAGCCAATGATGAGGCTCAGCAGATCAGAAAAGAGTATCTGTTGAATATGTTGGATGCCAGAACAAGAGCAAACGAGATCGTTGCTCAGGCACAGAAAACAGCTTCGATAGAGACTGAAGATATGATCCGTGAGGCTGAGCATCAGGTTGCTGCCATCAAGTCAAAGGCAGAAGCCGAGATTTCTTTGGAAAAACAGAGAGCTTTAAATGAAATTAAAGATGAGATAGGCGGAATGGCGATGGAAATTGCCGAGAAGGTCATTGAACGTGAGATCAACGAGGATGACCACGCAAAGCTTATCGAGAGCTTCATTGCGGATGTGGGTGAAAAAGAATGACAAAGTCAGCCAGAATTTACGGCTTAAGCTTATATGACTTAGCTGTTGAATCAGGTATTGCGGGACAGTTGCTTGAACAGTTCAGAGAAGTTCGAGCCATATTCCGTCAGAACCCCGAGTATGCCGGTCTTTTATCTAATCCCGGAATATCAAAGGAAGCAAGAAACGGAATGCTTGAAGAAGCATTCGGCGGGCAGATCCACGAATATCTGATGAATTTTCTGAAGCTGCTCGGAGATCGCGATATGCTTAGGGAATTGGGAGACTGCTGCGACGAATATGTCAAGCGATACAATGCGGATAACGGCATTGTAACAGCGACTGTTCGTACTGCGGTTAAACTTACCAAGGAACAGATGTATACACTTAGGGATAATCTCGAAAAATCAGAGGGTAAAAAGATCTTCCTTGTTCAGAAGGTGGATAGAACCATTATAGGTGGTCTGAGAGTTGAGATGGAAGGAAGAATGATAGACGGATCCATTTCCAGACATCTTTCTATTATTTCGAAGAGACTGGGTGATATCAACTTAAGTGCGGACTGATCGGCAGTCAGATACAATTTATAATTCATAAGAAGGTCTTGATACACACCGGTCGAATTGTGTGTATCGGGATGCGGAAGGAACTAATATGCAATTAAAGCCGGAAGAGATTTCGAAGCTTATCCGAAGTCAGATAAAATATTATGAAAAATCGATCCAGGAAAATGAGCAGGGTATAGTTCTGTCTGTAGGAGACGGTATTGTAAGGGCAACCGGACTTACAAACTGTATGGCAGGTGAGCTGCTTGAGTTTGAAGACAGAAGCTACGGCATGGCTCAGAACCTTGAGGAAAACAGCGTATCTGTTGTTGTTTTCGGATCGGATGAAAAGATTTCAGAGGGACAGACCGTAAAGCGTACGGGCAAGGTCGTTTCGGTTCCTGTAGGAGAGGCATTGATCGGACGTGTTGTTAACGCACTCGGACAGCCAATCGACGGAATCGGTCCTATTATAACGGAAGAATACCGTTCAATTGAGAGCCCTGCACCGGGAATATGTGAGAGAATGGCTGTTAAGGAGCCGATGGAGACAGGTATCAAGGCAATCGATGCCATGGTTCCTATCGGAAGAGGACAGCGTGAGCTTATTATCGGTGACAGACAGACAGGTAAGACAACAATAGCTACAGATACTATCATCAACCAGAAGGGTAAGGATGTTATCTGCATTTACGTTGCTATCGGACAGAAGCGTTCTACAGTCGCTAACCTTGTAGAGACACTTACAGTCAACGGTGCAATGGAGTATACCATTGTGGTAGCTGCAACTGCTTCAGAGTCAAGCCCGCTGCAGTATATCGCTCCGTATTCGGGCTGCGCTATGGGAGAGTACTTCATGCATAAGGGCAAGCATGTACTTATAGTATATGATGACCTCAGTAAGCATGCTGTTGCTTACCGTGCACTTTCTCTGCTTGTCCGCAGACCACCGGGACGTGAGGCTTATCCGGGAGACGTATTCTACCTGCACTCAAGACTTCTTGAGAGAGCAGCCAAGCTGGATATGGAACACGGCGGCGGATCGCTTACAGCACTTCCTATCATAGAGACACAGGCAGGAGACGTATCTGCTTACATTCCTACCAATGTAATCTCTATTACAGACGGACAGATATTCCTTGAGAATGAGCTGTTCCACTCCGGAGTAATGCCTGCCGTTAACCCGGGTATCTCGGTATCCCGAGTAGGAGGAAACGCACAGACTAAGGCAATGAAGAAGGTTGCCGGAACTCTTAAGCTTATATATTCACAGTACAGAGAGCTGCAGAGCTTTGCACAGTTCGGATCGGATCTTGATCCGGATACCAAGGCAAGACTTGAGCAGGGTGCCCGTATCGTGGAGGTACTTAAGCAGAATAAGAACGAGCCTGTTGATATGGAAAAGCAGGTAGCTATACTGTATGCGGTAACTAATAAGATGCTTTCAGCCGTTCACAGAGAGAATGTCCGCAGATATGAGAAGGAGCTCTTCACATATCTTGATACCGATGTAGAAGGACGTTCGGTAATGCGTGAGATCAGAACCTCAGGCAAGCTTGAGTCTGAGACAGAGGCAAAGCTGAAGCAGGTATTAGAGAGCTACACTAATGACTTTATTGACAGATACCAGAAATAATTGAGGTGTAATTAAATGGCTACAAATATGAAAGCGGTAAAGCAGCGCATAAAAAGTGTTCAAAGCACTATGCAGATTACCAAAGCAATGGAACTTGTAGCATCCTCTAAACTGCGTAAAGCAAAAGACAGAGCCGATACCTGCCGTCCGTATTTCCATTCACTCTATGAGACACTTGAGAAGATATCTATGGAGAATACGGATAATGCCTCAAAGTATGTCAGCGGAATAGATAACAAAAAGATCTGTTATTGTATGATCGCCGGTGACAGAGGCCTTGCAGGCGGATATAACTCCAATGTATTTAAGCGTCTTGAAAAGGCATCTGCGGGTAAGGAATTCGCTGTACTTCCTATAGGAAAAAAAGCAGTCGAATACTGCCGCAAGAAGGGTATAGAAATAGTAAGCGAGAAGTACGCTGAGGTAGCGGATATAGGCGTGGGAGATTGTTTTACCATAGCCAATTCGCTCTGCAGGATGTACCGCGACGGTGAATTCGGACATGTGGAGCTTTGCTACACTAATTTTGTAACAATGCTTACCCAGCAGACAAGCGTATTCCCGATACTGCCGCTCAGAGAGCTTGCGGATCCGGACAAGGAGAGACCTGTCGTAAAGGAACTCATGATATATGAGCCTGACAGTATAACCGTTTTTGATGCAATAGTACCGGAATACATGGCAGGATTTATATACGGAGCTGTCTGTGAAAGTATTGCCAGTGAGCTTGCATCCAGAAGAAATGCAATGGATGCTGCTTCTAAGAACGCCGGTGAGATGATAGGAAAGCTTAATCTCTACTATAACAGAGCGCGTCAGGCAAATATTACGCAGGAGATCACTGAGATCATTGCCGGTTCTGAAGGTGTGTAATATCCGGCACGAGCCGATTAAAAATGTCAGAGTTACATAATTTGATTTAAAGAGGAGATCATATATGAGCAAAAAGCATACAGGAAAGGTCATTCAGGTCATTGGTCCTGTATTAGACATCCGCTTTGCATATGACGAGCTTCCGGCACTCTTGAGCGCAATTGAGATAGAGCATGACGGAAGAAAAATCGTTGCAGAGGTTGCTCAGCAGATAGGTGACAATATAGTTCGCTGCATTGCCATGAATTCGACCGACGGTCTTGTACGCGGTGCAGAGGCTGTAGATACAGGAAATCCTATAAGCGTACCAGTAGGAGAGGAATGTCTCGGACGAGTATTCAATCTGCTTGGCGAGCCGGTAGATAACCTTCCGGCACCGGAGACAGCCGAGAGATGGCCTATTCATCACAGTGCGCCTGCTTATGACGAGCAGACTACTTCAACAGAGATACTTGAGACAGGAATCAAGGTCGTTGACCTTATCTGCCCATATGCAAAGGGCGGTAAGATCGGTCTGTTCGGCGGTGCCGGAGTTGGTAAGACAGTTCTTATCATGGAGCTTATCCACAATGTCGCTACCGCACACGGCGGACTCTCGGTATTTACCGGAGTAGGAGAGCGTACCAGAGAGGGTAACGATCTTTGGAATGAGATGAAGGAGAGCGGAGTTATCGACAAGACCGCCATGGTTTACGGTCAGATGAACGAGCCGCCGGGAGCAAGAATGAGAGTCGGTCTCTCGGGACTGACCATGGCAGAGTACTTCCGTGATGTCAAGAATCAGGACGTCCTTCTGTTCATCGATAATATCTTCCGTTTCACACAGGCAGGTTCGGAGGTTTCCGCACTTCTCGGCCGTATGCCTTCAGCCGTAGGTTATCAGCCCACACTTGCAAATGAGATGGGTGCCCTTCAGGAGCGAATCACTTCGACACTTAAGGGATCTATCACATCGGTACAGGCTGTATATGTACCGGCGGATGACCTTACAGACCCGGCTCCGGCTACAACCTTCACTCATCTGGATGCTACGACCGTTCTTTCAAGAGATATCGCCAGCCAGGGTATCTATCCTGCTGTAGATCCGCTTGATTCTACCAGCCGTATCCTCTCACCTGAGGTTGTAGGTACAGAGCATTACGAGATCGCAAAGGGCGTACAGAAGGTACTTCAGAAGTACAGAGAGCTTCAGGATATTATCGCCATCATGGGTATGGACGAGCTTTCGGAGGATGATAAGACAGCCGTTAACCGTGCAAGAAAGATCCAGAGATTCCTTTCACAGAGCTTCTCTGTAGCAGAGCAGTTTACAGGTATGCCGGGACAGTATGTTCCGCTTAAGGAAACACTCAGAGGCTTCAAGATGATCCTTAACGGTGAGTGTGACGATATTCCGGAGAGCTGCTTCCTGTTTACCGGAACCATCGACGAGGTATTTGCAAAAGCCGGAAAGAATTAAGGGTGGCTGCGATGAATACATTTTTGCTGAAAATAGCAACGCCGGACGGCATGCTTTTTGAGGGCAATGTACAGCGTGTTGTCTGCAGAACTATAACAGGAGATCTGGCGGTAATGGCAAGACATGCCAATATGTGTACAGCCCTTGGAATGGGCGGAGCGCATGTTGTGCTGGAGGACGGAAACGTCAAGAATGCGACCTGTATCGGCGGCATGCTTTCTGTGTTGAACGGAGAATGCAGCCTGTTTGCAACGACCTGGGAATGGGATGAGGATATCGACTTTGAGCGTGCCGAGCTTGCAAAGAAAGAAGCAGAGGAGATGCTCAAAAATAAGTCACTCTCGGAGCAGGAATATGTTGTTGCAAGAGCAAAGCTTAAGAGAGCCCTGGTTCGTCTGAGCGCAAGACGCTGATGCAGTCAATGGTAATTGTCATAGCTTAAGTTAATTGTATACATGCTAAAACTATGCCGGCAATAATACTACTGTAATGAAATAATAAGGACATATGTCAGGGGGCATCCTCGGCATATGTCCTTATTTCCGTTATTTTCGTTCCAGAGAATGAAAAACGATATCTCAATAAAAAACGGTATATTAAAATAAGAAGAAAAATCGTGATAAGCGCTCAGATCGTTGTCCGGGCGCTTATCGAAGATCAGGATTTAAGTTCTCTGATAAACTATCTCACCGTCAATAAGAGTGTAGTTAACCTTGACATCTCTTATCTGCTCTTTCGGGTAAGTCAGTATATCATGATTGAGTATAACCACATCAGCAAGCTTGCCGGTCTCAAGGCTTCCCTTCAGATTCTCCTCAAAGCTGCTGTATGCACCGTTATATGTAAATGCTCTTACAGCCTGCAAAACATTTATCCTCTGAGAGATACCGACCTCTTCGCCGTTCTTCTGATCCAGTCTGTTTAATGCACCGTAGAGACTGTTCATAGGATCAGGATATGTTATAGGCGAATCTGAGCCTATGGCACTTATTATGCCGTTATCGAAATAATCCTTAAAAGCAAACATATGCTCTGTTCTCGAGCCGTAATATCTGTTGTAATCTGTACCGTTAAGAGCTATAAAGGACGGATTGCTTATAGGAACTATACCGAGTCTCTTGATGCGCTCAATGAGCTCCGGATTTGTAATACCGCAGTGCTCGATACGATGACGATGATTCGCAGAAGGAGCTGCCTTAAGAGCCTTTTCAATAGCCTTTGTCATCATGTCAACGGCCTGATCTCCTACTGCATGAGCAGTCACCTGGAAACCTGCAAGATGTGCACGGAGCACCATCTCATCTGTTTCTTCCTGAGTCCATACCTGTATGCCGTGATTCGACGGATCATGTGTATATCCATCGATAACCGATGCCGAAGGACCGCTCGAGCTTCCGTCAAGCATGATCTTGACAGGGCCTATACGGAAATGTTCATTACCGCAGCCTGAATGTATGCCTGTGTGGATAAATGAATTTATATAATTTATACCCGACTGTTTGCCGAACATATCAAAGATCATCATATTGACTCTGGTCTTGACCGCCCCGCTAAGGCATGCATCCTGTAAGGCACGGGTAGACATGCTGCCATAGGCTCCTGCATCATGAGCCGAGGTGATACCGAGTGAGGCAAGTATCCTGTCTGCATTTACATATCCGTCTATAAGCTCCTGAGAAGAAAACTCTACCTTTGTCGAAGTATCCATATGAGCGGTTTCCTTGAGCAATCCGTGGAGTTCTCCGTTTTCGTTAAGTACTACTTCATCCGGAGCATAGCAGCCGGAGTTTTCTATATCCGCAATCTTAAGAGCGTGGCTGTTATATACTCCCATGTGAGCACAGCAGCGTGTAAGCTGAACAGGGTTATTCGGTGCAGCTTCATCAAGCTCTTCTTTTGTAGGATGACGCTTTTCCAATAACTTGTTGTGATCGTATCCGTTAAGACGTATCCATTCTCCGGGCTTTCTCTTGGCTGCTTCTTTACGTATTATGTCCTGAATATCTATGATACTCTGTACCCTTGGATATGCTACGTTAATTACTCCGTTGTCAAGCAAGCCGAACATACCGAGATGGATGTGAGCATCGATAAATCCCGGAACGACGCTGTTGCCTTCCGCATCTATGATCAGAGTGTGCTCGTCGGCAAGACTGCATACTTCGTCATTACTGCCTACGTGCATGATCCTGTTGTCACATATAGCAACAGCTTCGGCAATATCATCATCTTTATTTACTGTAAGTACTACACCGTTTTTAATAATGATGTCGGCATATAATTTTGTCATGATGCAACCTCCCTGCAAATATTGGACAATTATCAAGCGTGTGATAAAATTATTTTTGTTGTAAATATGTTACAAAAAAAGGTAAATTTTGGAAATGCCTTTGTGCTAAACGGCAATATACGGTCAATTGACAAAAGTTGCCGGGAAATGAGGTGACAAAGAGTGTCTGTAATGAATCATAAAAGCCTTGTCAGGATCATGAATCTTCTTGATATAGCTTCGGTTGACTTGGCCCGTGAGCTCTTTGTGAGTCCGAGTCATATAAGCCGCTGGAAAAACGGATCAAGGGAGCTCAAGGAATCAAGCAAAAATTATCTCGATCTTGAAAAATATATATTATCGGTCAACGGTATGCATGCCGACAGGAGACTTGAACAGTTTCTGATATCCGAACAAGAGGGACGTGAGTTGTCCGAGACGGAGGAGGCAGCACTGCTTAAGCATAAATTAAGACGCTTTATGACAGCCGAGTCACAGGCTGAGAGTATGCTGCAAAGGAGAGAGGAAAGCTCAAACTTTTGTGTGCTTGTAGGGCTTGATGAGAGGATAGAGGCACTTAAGAGTTTCTTTGAATATGTTATGACACTTAATCCCAAGCCTGATCTCTATATCAAAGAGGTTTTGTATGCATCCTGGTGTCCGAGACAGATAGACTGGTTTTCATTATGTCATGAGTATGCTCTGAAATATATGAATGCCGGAGGTGTAATATACTATTTTTCAAATCTGAACAATATTGACAGAACCACATTTTACGGTATATGGGAATTTACGAGACATAAGAACCTGTATCCGGGGTATTCGGCAAATATGGCAGAGGAGTCTCCGTCATGTGCATTTTATCTTGCGGAGGGTGTACGTTCCGTTACCTTTTATGCGCCTGAGGACAATCCGAAAAACTATATAACAGCTGTTTGTTCCGATAAGCTTATGCTTTCGGCCGAGGAGAATTATCTTAAGAACCTGTACGAACAGAGACAGCATCAGATATTCATCAATACCATGGAAAACCAGATGCTCATGCTCGGAATCATAAGGCTGCATCAAAAGAAGCATCCTCCGCTTTTATTTGCGGGTGATGTACCCGGATTTTTCCTTATGAGCAGCAAGACACTTAAGAATTTTCTTAAGGAAAACAATGTATCTGCCGAAGCTTTGAACTATAGTATGAAGCTGCGGGAGCTGCTGATGGAGCAGGTCAGGGACAGAGCAATTCCCAAGACATTTTTCTATTATCTTGAGGATCTGAGAGCCTTTGCGGGAGAGGAAGACATCCCGGATATAGCTTTGACAGCTATAGTCGGCAAAGCTATATATCTTACAAGAGCCGTGCGGGAGGAGATGCTGAAGGCACTCAAGGAATGTTGCTTGGATACTGCCAATACGGTAAGGATAGTATCCAAAGAGGATAAGTTTGTATATGATGCACTCGGCGATACGGTGACACTCTGGGTAAAGCGGGGTGACTGGTATATTATTTTTTATCCGGAAAGAGAAGGGCAGACTGATGAAAGACTTATAACGGATTCACTGGCATGTACATTGCGCTATGATCTTTATTATTCGACTTTGCTTAATATAAAATATGATCCGCATGAGGTCGAAGAAATACTGGAAGGTATTATGAGACAAGCCACATGACGGAGATTCAATCAAAAATCAGATACGACCGCAGGGCTTTTGTCCTGTGGTTTTTTAATTTACGAGAAAATGATTTTTTATGCGGGGAAGTGGGAATAATTTGTATGCAAATGATACAAAAATAAATTGAAATTAATAGTAAAACCTGATGAAAATGACAGTTGTACACAAAATATGCACAAAATATGGTTGTGTAAAAAAAAAAATTGGTAATATCCACGGAGCAGACGAGATTGTCTGAAAGGTTAATCTCTAAAGTAAAGGGGGAAATGGTATATGGATTTTATGACAAATAAGGAATATTTAACCGTCGCCAACTCTTGGCCGATGTGGTTATGCGTTATTCCTGTAGTTATCATCGAGATGGTACAGGCGGCTATCTTTATCAGAGACGCAATGAATGCGGGACATTTAGTCGGCCTGAGCAAGCAGGATTGTAAGGAAGCTATGCGTGCCGGTGCGATCTGTACGATCGGCCCCGGTATCTCAATGTTTACCGTAATGGTTGCCTTCATGAGCATGGTCGGAGGACCTTTTGCATGGCTCAGACTGTCTATCATCGGAACCATCACGACCGAGACTCTCGGTGCTACGGCAGGTGCGACAGCTATGGGAGTAGATCTTGCAGGACCTGACTACGGAATATTGGCATTTACATGTTCGGTTTGGGTAATCACCCTTAATACCTGGGGATTCTTTATTGTAAACCTCCTGTTTGCACATAAGATGGAATCTGTTAAGGTTATCATGGAGAAGCATGACATGCGTATGTTCAATATCATCGGCGGATGTCTGATGATAGGCTGTATCGCAATGTTCCTTGCTCAGCAGTGCACAAATGTTGCCAAGATATCAGGTGCTATCGGAGGCTTCCTCTCAATGACACTGCTCATGTTCCTGACCAGAAAACATCCGAGACTGTCCGAGTACAATCTTGGTATAGCACTTATTGTCGGCATCCTTATAGCGCAGACAGTATTTGTATATGTTATGAAATAATAAGGGGAGAATCGCTATGAATGATATAGATAAGAGGTTTCACGACGAATATACGGTAAAAATGATTCGAAACGGCCGCCTTACAACACTTCTTGCGGCATTGCTCACCTTTGTTCCGGCATTATACCTTTGGTTTGGTCTCGGATATAAAGCTGATTGGGAGTACATCCTTTCCGGATGGGGAATCATGGTTTCATCATATTTCTTCATCTACATTTTCGAGCCGCTCGGTTTCTATCCTTCGATGGGACTCTCCGGTATATATGTAGGTTATCTTGCAGGTAATATTCCTTCGGTAAGACTTCCTGCCATGCTTGCTGCAAGAGCAGCTACAGGAGCAGAGGCAGGTACTCACAGAGGAGAGCTTGTAGGCGTTATCGCTATCGGAGTATCGGTATTTGTAAACGTTGCATTCGTAACACTTGCAGCTATAGCAGGAAATGTTATCCTCAGTGTGCTTCCGCAGTTTGTGATCGATGCTTTCAACTATGTGCTTCCGGCAATTCTCGGTGCGGTATTGGCTCAGTATTTCAAGAAGAACAAAGTCTTTGTTCCGCTGATCTTTGTAATATGCCTTGGCATATGCAGAGTACCGTTCCTTCCGAGCATCTCACGCTTCCCGCTTGCGATCATCATCAGTATTCTCTTAGGTGTTGTATCGTTTATGAGAGTTAAGGCGAAGGATCCGATTCCGGCAGAGCCTACACCTGTAGATATTGATGAAGCAGATTTGGAGTAAGAAGAGTAGTTTATTAATTGATAACTTAAGGGCCTGCTGAATAACGGCAGGCTCTTTTGTAAAATCTGAGGCGACTGCCTGCAAAGAAGTATTTTAGAAACATATATAATTTTAGAGTAAGTTTAATTAATATGAAAAAAACATGTATCAGAAACTTTTCATTTTTGCCGTCGGATTATGATTGTATGCTTGACTGTCTCAACGGGATGCTGAAAGAGGGATGGCGTCTCAAATGGGTAAAGGCAGGATTTGCGGGATTCGAACAGACGGATCCCGGTGAACACATAGTCTATGTAATAGAACCGTATGCAAACACAAGTCTTATATCATTAAGGAGATTATCACGTACATGGCTTAATTTCTATACAGGCAATGAATGGTACTTTGCAGGCAAGACCCGAGGAAATTATATTTATTTTACACGCAATGAACATCCGAAGCCTCCGAGCAGTACAAGCAGTCTCGCTAAGAATGATTCAAAGGAACGTGTAATTACAACGGAAATCAAGAGAAATGCGTTGATACTTGCAGCTATCGGTTTCCTGCTTTATAAGCTGATAAGCTCTAAGGCCTTCATGTATGCCTTTGTGCTTACCGAATTTTATCAGTATGCTGCTATTATTTTATTGATAATTGTGATGGCAGCTGTTGCAGCGATTTTGCTGTATTCACTTGAGACAGTAAGGCTTCAGAACAAAAGCTTCGCTGCCGATGCCAAGACCGGATTAAGCTTCGGACGCTTGTATCATATAAGAAATTTTGTCGTGGTCTTATTGATAGCAGTATTCTTTCTTATGTCAAACCGGTCTGAGCCTAAGATAATATTCTATCTTTTGCTGCCTGTTGCGGCGCTCATAATAGGAGGCCTTGGCATAAGCGGTATAGTACATAAGAACAGTGAGGATGAAAATCCGGGCAAAAAAGTAATGCCTATGGCATATGGTGTCGGAGCATTAACGCTAGGTTTATTGCTTTTTTCACTTATGAATATTCAGAGCCTGCAGAAGGCGCAGGCAGAGATAAATACTGCGAAAGTACTCACGGAAGCGCAGTCCGAGGCACATATCGGATATACCGAGGTATTTGACGGTTCCTTCACACCGCGTGCAAAGAAGAACAGCTCATATATGGGCGTGAATTATCTGTATGAGGAAGCAGACGAAGCAAGAGAGCATATAGTATTTACCAATTACTCGGCAATGAAGTCGAGATTTGCGGCAGACAGGATATTCGATTATCTGTATACTCAGGCTGAAAATGATTATGTCGGAACATTTAAAGTAATGGATACATCTGACGATATTGAAGTCTATGTGATGGAGACGCATAATGCATATCTGCTCAGAAAGGGCAGCACTGTCGTACTCACTACGCTTATAGGGGATGCCGACAGTGCAAGTGTAAAGGCTGCAATCGAAGAACTTATGCAGAACTTGTCTTAGAAGATGATAAATGGTAATATATAAATTAATTTTCGTTTTTTAAGGGAGCGACAGCAATATGAGAGTAATAACATTGAGCAGAGAGTACGGTGCAGGCGGACATTCCATAGGTAATAAGGTTGCGGATAAACTCGGCATTCCTTTTTACGACAAAGACATCATCAGAGCAGCCGTTAAGGCAACAGGCTTTGATCCGGATCTCGTAGAGGATGAGGGAGAGGAGATGTCCAAGCTGGAGTCGTTTATGACTACACTCGGCAATCTGTCCAGTAATTATTACAGTGACAGCCACGAGAAGCTTAGATTGATACAGGAAGCTGTAATCACAGATTTTGCCAAGAAAGGACCGTGCGTTATACTCGGACGCTGTGCCGATAATGTACTGCTTAATGCAGGCATAGAGTGCTTCAATGTGTATATATATGCCGACGAGCTGCACAGAGCCAAGAGAGTTGCAGAGCTTATAGGTTCGGATGATCCGGCACTTATCAAGCGTGCTATGCTCAAGAAGGATACCGCACGCCATAACTATTACAATCGTTTTACAGGCAAGAAGTGGGGATTTGCGGATAACTATCATCTCTCACTTGACTCGGGCTTCTTAGGCTACGAGAAGTGTGCAGATATCATTGTTGACATTGCAAAGAATTCATAAGATATATTATTTAAGAGGCCGCGGGGCTTTGAGCTCCGCGGTATTTTAATCCATAGGAAATTGCGTCCTATGGATTAAACGCTCCGTGTGGTGCGCACCGGCACGAAGCAGAAAACCGTAGCAAGCAAGCGCACTCGGCGTGGATTAATTCAGCCTGACAAGCTGCTGTCGGAATCTGAACACAGAGGATTAAGCAGGACCGAAGCATAGAATATGCCGTCATGCCATTCAAAACGGGCTTCACCGTTGTAAAGCCTTGCAATATATCGTATAGATTCGGTTCCGATACCCTTACCGTTATGCTTGGTAGATATCAGCTCATTGTCCTTCCATACAGGCATATTGCTGCAGCTGTTATCTACCGCTACAGTTAGATTGGATACTCCGTTTTGCATGATAAGGACACGAATCACAGGATCGGAAGCCGGAGTTACGGATGCTTTCTCTTTCTTACAGGCATCAATCGCATTTTCTAGCAGGTTGCCTAAGAGTACGCAGAACTCGGTATCAGGGATAAGGAGCTTATCCGGAAGCTTGATGCTTGTACTGAATTTGATGCCGAGTTTTTCGGCATTATCGGCATAGAAGGAGAGCAGGGCATTGACAATTAAATTGCTGCTGTAGTTCCTGTCCTTGGTTTCTGTGAGCTTGCTGTCATATTCATCTATGTATTGCCTGAGAGCATCAAGATCCCCACGGCTTACCATATCACGTATGACGGCACGGTGATGTCTGAAATCATGGCGTGCACGTCTGTTTTCGTTTATTCGGCTTTGAAGCATTTTGTATTGTTCACGCTGTACTCTGAGCAAATTCTCCATTGTTTTGTTTCACTCATCGGAAATGATCTGTTCTTGTATATTTCTTATAAACATTATCATAAGATGGCTTATCAGAAACATGCAAATAAGCAGCAAGATACGTGAGAGTAAAGCAAGGCTGTTTACACTTCCGCTTCGGATGGTTCCGGTAAGCAGCAGTATCATAGTTGTTGCGGCAAAAGGCAGCAGCCAGGCGGTCTTCCAGTATTCCGGTATTTGAACAGCCATCAAATCCTTGAGTATCGTGCCTGAGAATCGTGACATCACAAAGACTGTTGCAAGTGTAAGCAGTAAGCTTAATACACCTGCCCGCCAGGAGTAGAAGTCAAAGCCTGTAATATTCTGACAAATGAGGAAGGTGGAGGCTCTTATGACAAGGAGATAATCCAAGGTGAAAATAAAGTGAAAAATAATGATGCCCTTATCGGCAAATATAAGGAACAACATCATGGCAATAAACACAGGAGCTGCCATATACTGTACCCATACGCTTGGGAAGCCTGCATTGATAAGCAAGGCAAACAGACACAGATAGACAAACTCCCCAATCAACAGTATTACTGCTGATCTGCGTAGTGAATAACGTAAATGATCCTTCATCGGCAGATAGCCGAGTATAAAGAAGGGTAAGGTATTCAGCAATTCATTGATGATAAGTTCGCTCATAGCTCATGCCCTTCTCTTAGTGATTTGAATGAATAATCAAGATACTTCTCACGTACATCATTGTACTTAAGTCTGCTTATAGGTATGCTGGCACCGCTTTTCATGACAAAACGGTCATTCAGCAGCTTATACACATCTTCCAGATTAACAAGTACTCCCTTGATGCAGTCACAGAACCAATAATGCTGAAGCAGCAAAAGCGAGAAATCCCTTTGGCTCATGTTTATCTCAACCGTGCTACTATCTTGCATATGAACAAGTATCCTGCGGTTAATATATTCGGTATAGGATATATCATGAAGGAACAATTTGAACTCACCTCCATGAGCGGGAACGATCACATATCTGTTTCGCTCCATGAGATTTACGTCGCAGCGGTCAAGTGCACGGAAGACCTGCTCACGGTTTACAGGCTTAAGCAGATAATAATCGGCATCAACCTCGTAGCTGTCCACGGCAAAATCAGGCGAAGTGGTAACGAATATGATGCTGCATTCGGAATCAAGTTTGCGTATTTCATGCGCAGTATCCATGCCGCTCATACCCGTCATATATATGTCAAGAAATATGATGTCATAGACCGCCGGCTTAAAGTCGCCAAGGAAGTCCTCACCGCTTGCAAAGAGCTTTGCCTTATCACAGGAAATGCTGTGTGCGGACATATAAGCTTCGATCGTTTCGGCAAGAAGCTCGGCGTCTTGCCTGATGTCATCTACAATTGCGATATTCGTATGCTTGCCCTCCGATTGCTTAAGATAATGCAGATACTCCGCCCACGCTTTAGTCAAAGCGGAGAGGATATCTGAGCATTATTATAGCATTTTTTGAGCTAAGCCAAATAAAGCTAACAAATTATTTATATCATTGTTATCCTTACTTAATTTTGCATCTTGTGTCGATTTTTTACATCTTGTGCAGGGGTGATTGTACTGAGATTTTTTTGGTGTAAGCTGACAATACAACATTGGAAGTCGCATATACAGCGACTTACGAAAGGATAGGAAGGTATATGAAAAAAAGAATACTCTATATGGGCATGGCAGCAATGCTTGCGGCATCCATGCCGATGGCTGCATTTGCAGATGAAACAGTGACCGGGGGGGGGCACTGCGGGTACAACTGGAACAAGTACAACCACAGCAATATCTGACGGTGGAAGTCATAGTATAAGCGGTATTGAATTTACTGCATCGGCAGGCAATTTATATGCACTTGATGTAAGAGGTTTAAATACGAGTGTAACGGTTAACGGAGCTATCAAAGCTGAAAATAACGGAGCGAGGGGAATTGTAACGAGTGACAGCAGTAATGTCACAGTAAAAGGTGATGTAAGCGCAAATCTGCTTAATGTAAACGCAAGAGGAGATTCAAGTATTACTATCGAAGGAGATTCTAAAAACACATCTCAGTCTAATAACATTCAGGCCAGCTCAGATGCATCGGTGCATATTAAGGGAGATGTCAGAAGTGAAAATGGCGGAGCAGCACGTTTAGAAGATAATGCCAAGCTGATCGTAGATGGCAATGTATATGGCGGGGGTAGCGGAATTGCTGCATGGGGCAACGGAAGTGCCGATGGCAGCAATATTGAAATAAAGGTAGGCGGTGATGCTTACGGAAAAAATGCTATCGCCGATGCGGTGGATGGTGCAATCATCGTGATAGAGGGTAATGCTTCGGGAAACAGATATGGTGCTTCTGCAAGTAATTATAACAACGCAGATGATAAAACGTCTGTGACTATCAAGGGTGATCTTGAAATAACAACTATACCGAAGATAGGTGAGCTCCAGTACGGCGGAATCATGGGATATAACGGAGGAACTGTTACAGTTGAGGGTGCAGTCAGGATCAATGATGAAGCCGGAGAAGGTGGATGGGCAGCAGACTCTTTATATGGTTCTTTAGTAAAAGCAGGCTCGATTGAAACAAGTGCTGCAGGAATAGCTTCAACCGGAGCCACGGTTATTATTAATAAAGATGTAGAAGCCGGAGACGGATATTATAATGTAGGATTATTTGCAGATAATAGTACGGTATTGATAGGAGGAGACTTAAAAACAAAAGATGCCGGAGAAGTCTTTATAGGTGTTGACGGTTCCGGCAGCAATAGTGAGCTTGCAGTCGGCGGTAAATTAGAAAATGAAGGCGGTGGTCTCCGCATGAAGATAAATGTTGACAGTAAGGGTAATGCTGTAAATCTTCCTGAGATCGTTATCGGTGAGATCACAGACCCAAATGACATTACTATAGTAGATAGCTCGTGGGATGAAGTAAGTGATGCGACAAAGCAGCAGGTACTCGATAACATTAAGTACATTGTGAACTCTAACCCTGACAGCATGGAAGGTAAGGGAAGCTTTACAATCACTAAGACAGACGGAGGAGCACTCTCTAGAGATAAAGCCGATAAATATGATGTTACGTCCAAACAAGAGCAGATACTTGTAAAAATAGCTGTCAACGAAGGCTATGAGGTGGGCAGCTTTAGTGCAGGTAAGAACAATACCTATGTAAGAAATGCAGACGGAAGCTATACTGTAACCGTAGCAGACGGAGGCGGTATTAATATAGAGGCGCTTATCAAGGCAATCGAAGCCGATCCAAACCCAATCAAGCCTACGTCTTTCAGCGGAAGCAATTCAAGCGGCGGAAGAACTACAGTAACAAACGGAACATGGACAGGCAGCGGGGCTGCAACGAACTTCAGGAAGGCAGACGGAAGTCTTGCGCAAAACGAATGGGCTGATATCAATGTAAACGGCAAGATCAACCGTTATCACTTTGATGCAAACGGAGCACTTACAAATGGTTGGTATACAGACAGTAACGGCGCAACATACTACTTTAATACCGAAGCAGGCAGTGATTACGGCGCAATGTGCACAGGCTGGAAGCTTATCAACGGCAACTGGTACTACTTTATTCCTTACACAATTATAAGAAACGGCGTAAGCATAAATATGGGAAGCATGCTTATGAACGGTATGACCCCGGACGGCTTCAAGGTAGATGCCAACGGAATATGGATACAGTGAGAAAAACCTGCTTACCTATACATATGATCTATCATAGCCGGACAACGGCACTCCGCAAGGGGTGCCGTTTGTCGTTTCCATCGGATTTCCAAAGTTTAGTGGGGCTGGTGCATGATGCATCGGCCTCTATTATAATCCCCTGATTTCGAAACAAAAGTTTCTCATCAGTCCCAGCCCACCCCATAGAGGTAGCTTCTGCTGCGCAGAAGAAGACGCTTGCGTTAGATAATGCATTAATAATCAAATCTGTAAGGCTAAGCTTTTGAATTCGTAGATACCTAAAAAAGCCCGGATACATTTTCATTATTATCAAAGGAAAATAATATCGTGATAAAATGTACAAAAATAGGAAATAATAATGTACAAATTTCTATCGGACGATGTGCTATAATCCAATCAAAGCATAAATCATTTCTATAAAACATTTCTTAGAGCTGCAAGGCAGCCGTCCGAATATTCAGAGTGAGATCCATGCTTTACAAGAAACCACAACTTAATAAGGCAGGATCAAGCGATGAATAAGCAACAGGTATTCATCATATACTTGTATTTGATATTAGTTTTTAAGCTTCATTGCATAAGATCCTGCAGCAGGCGAAAAGGAGAGTACAGATGTATACCAGAAAGACTCGCAGGACACTTAAGGATCAGACTATCAAGGATAGTTTCATGTTTGAGGCAGTGATGACAGACGGAGATAATTGTAAGGAACTGC
>Ga0129312_1000471_pt1 | contig 34496 bp, 28 predicted proteins | sample O827metagenome_FD_94434 | JGI IMG/M metagenome (GOLD analysis project Ga0129312, IMG submission 94434) | Orangutan group fecal microbial communities from Wisconsin, USA - O827 metagenome | ecosystem: Host-associated > Mammals > Digestive system > Large intestine > Fecal | place: USA: Wisconsin... | reverse complement strand
CTAAAACAAGTCTAAATTTACAAAATGTGAAAAGTGCATAAAAATTAAATACGAAATTGTGCAAAATGCTAAAAGTGAAAAATAGCGAAAAAACATTCGCATTTAATGTTGACATTTTCATTGTGTAAAAAAATACAAAAATTTACTTGCCAAGTGATTCAGTCTATGATAAAATAACTTTTGTTGTGAGACAGTTCACAAATGCCGGCGTGTCGGAATGGCAGACGAGGCAGACTCAAAATCTGTTGTGGGCAACCACGTGCGGGTTCAAGTCCCGCTGCCGGCAGTAAACCCCGTATAAATACGGGGTTTTTTCATGCCCAAAAGAGATTTGATATGATTGATGACTACATTATTTGCCGAGATTTAAGGTGGCATCACCAAAAGCAGAAAAATTTGGGGGAGGTATTATAAGCATTGCGCTGACAATACCTCCTCATTTTTGTCTAAGCAGCTTTACGCTTAGCTCTTTTAGTTATTTGTACTTAAAATCTATAGGGCTGTCAATCAGTGTTGCAGCCTGAAATTCATGCTTGTGTCCGTCGGAAAAGTCTGTGCGGAATTTAATTTCATGGAAGTGGTCATAACTGTCCTTCATATACTTTGCCTCGTCGGATACTGTACAGAATCTGTGGTTATGGCATTCATCACATTCTTCAAAAACTCTGGTGCTGCCTGTTATTTCATGGACATGCTTCTGCTTTTTGTAATCGCATTGCTGATGGTCAAAATTATTATTCATTTAAAAAACTCCTTTTTCTTTTAGAATATGACAAAAAACAGATGTGTGACAGAAAATGTCATGATACCGGGTGAAAGCCATTGGATTAGCAGCCATAGAAAACCTTAGTGCTATAAATCTATCCTTTTGGCTAGTGTACATTTCTGCTTTGGTAGAGTATAATATTAAAGTATATGAAAAGATGCACAAGAAGATTCAATAGGTAGGGAAAGATATGAAGAGAGTATTAGTTGTAGATGATGATGAGATGAATTTGAAGGTGGCACGATTTATTTTGGAACAGAATGGATATGCAGTGATTACCGCATCTTCAGGCATGGAGTGTTTATCAATTCTCAAGAACATATTTGTAGACCTGATTTTGTTAGATGTTGAAATGCCGATTATGAGTGGCATAAGGACATTGGAGAATATTAGGAGACAAGAGGAATTGCACAGTATCCCTGTTATGTTCCTGACAGCAGATGCATATACTGATACAGTCATGGCAGCCGGAAGGCTTAATGTAGCGGGATACATCAAGAAACCTTATTTATTTGATGATTTTTTGGAAAGGGTAGAGAAAGTCATTCATCAGAATGATTAATTTACAGAGGAACAATGAAAAAGATTTTGATGACAATAGTTACTTTTGCTTGTGTGATTGTTGCAGGTATTTTGTGGATACGTATTAACCAACAGGAAACAGATATAACAAAGACACAGACAAAAGTTGGCTTTATTTTGAATGGCTTGGTCAGTGACCATAGTTGGGGTGAATCTCATTATAATGGCATGGAGATTAGTGCCAAGGAATTAAATCTGAATGTGGTATATAAAGAAAATGTCCCTGAGAATGAAAGCTGTAAAGAGTCCATAGAGGAATTGATTGCAGATGGCTGTAAAATTATAATTTGTAATTCCTTTGGTTATGGCACATGGGAATTGGAATGCGCAAAAGAGCATCCGGAGGTATATTTCTTTCATGCCACAGGTGTAGAACAGTCAGATAATCTAGCTACTTTTTTTGGGCGAATTTATCAAATGAGATATTTGAGCGGAATTGTTGCAGGAATGCAGACAGAAACAAATGAGATTGGATATGTGGCTGCCCTTCCCATTGCAGAGGTAAACAGGGGAATAAATGCCTTTACCTTAGGGGTTCGTTTGGTAAATCCGGAAGCAACTGTTTATGTAAAGTGGAGTGATTCCTGGACAGGAGAGGAAGAGAATGCTAAGGCAACGGAAGAATTATTGGAGGAGCATGATATAGATGTGCTTGCCATACACACGGATGCAAGCTCACCTTTGGAAATTGCTGATGGCAACGGTATATGGACGATTGGCTATAATGTGGACAACAGTCAGAGATTTCCCAATACATATTTGACTGCGCCCGTTTGGCATTGGGAATATTTCTATGAGCCGAGAATATTAGAATGTCTGCAGGGTAAATTCCAGGGCGCTCATTATTGGGAAGGTGTTGAAACAGGCATTGTGGATTTGGCACCCTTTACAGAGAATGTAAAGCCGGGTATTGCAGAAAAAGTAGAGGAAGAGAGGTCTCGTCTGATGAGTGGGACCTTTGATGTGTTTTATGGACCGATTATGGATAATGAGGGAAATATTCGAGTAAAAGAAGGACAAAGCATGACGGACAATGCCATGCTGAATGATTTCTTCTGGTATGTAGAGGGGGTAGTTGCAGATGAAACTCAGTAAGAAAGAAAGAGTCGTATTATTGATAATGTTTGTAATATTGCTGCTGGTTATTATCGCAGTATTGCTTTTTGTGGGAAGAACATATGTGAAAAAAGAAAAAATCGGCTTTATCATAACGGGCAGCATCGACGAAAATGGTTGGAACGGCATGCATTATAAAGGGGTGTCGGCAGCATGTAAGGAATTAGGTGTAGAGCTTTTGGTTAAGGAAAATATTAGGGAGTTTCATGGGGAATGTGAACAGGCGATAGAAGAGCTTGTGAAGCAGGGCTGTAAGATGATTATTTTGACGAGCTATGGCTATGCGGAAGAGGTGGCGGATATTATACAAAAATATTCGGAGGTGTCCTTTTATAGTAATTCCTTTGACTATCATGCAGATAATGTAACCTCTTATTTTTCCAGAATGTATCAGGCACGCTATTTGGCAGGAATTGTAGCGGGAATGCAGACGGAAACCAATAAAATTGGATATGTGGCAGCCATGCCTACGAGTGAAGTCAATCGTGGTATCAATGCATTTACATTAGGTGTCAGACGGGTAAATCCGGAGGCAACCGTAACTGTGGCATGGAGTAATGAATGGGATAATGAGGAAGAAGAAAGGAAACAGGCAGATAATCTCATTAAAAATACAGGAGTGGATGTCATTACTTATCATCAAAATCAGGCATATGTGACGGACGAGGCAGAGAAGGCAGGTATTTATTCCATTGGTTATCATCAGAGCCTTGAGAACTGCTCAGATAAATACCTGACGGCTGTAGTGGGAGACTGGAAATCGACCTATGAAGCAATTATCAGACAGTATTTGCGTGGAAATTCAGAAAGCATAAAAGTATATTGGGTAGGTATGGAAGAAAATGCGGTGGAGTTGGCTGATTTTTCTACGCTTGTTTCGGAGGAAACAAAATCAGAGGTGCTTAAGGCTAAAAATCAAATATTAGCGGGGCAGGATGTCTTTTCGGGAGTTATATATGACAATGAAGGCAGGATTCGCTGCAAGGAAAATCAAACTATTCGGGATGAGATTTTGCTGGAACAGCTTGACTGGTATGTAGAGGGCGTAGAATTCTATGATAAATAAACAGATAAATGGAAAATGCAGAGTAATTGTAGTACTGATGATTGTCATTATAATTATGAGTGTTGTAGGTGTATTGTTGAATTTCAGGTTGAATGATCTGTTGCAAAGCTATGTGGAAAAGCAGGTGACAGAACAGGCGAGAGCATTGGCTGCTCTTTCTTTAGAACAGTTTGAATTGGAGATACACAATCTGGAGAGTACTGCTAAAAAAATATCTGATAATGTGGAAGTGGATGCTGCAGTTTTAGCTGTTGTTATTGGCGATAATGAGAATGTGGCAATGGGAATTCTTTGCCTCGACGGAACAGCTCTGGTGGGAGAACCACTAAGCTTTTCGGACTTCCCCGGAATACAGAACGCATTTCGCGGGAATTCATCAGTATGTTATAAAGAGGGACAGGGACTCCTTTTCACAACACCTATTTACGATGATGAAAATGTAAGGTATACTTTATATAAGCTATATGATGATAGTGTTTTGCTTAATAAATTTGGTATAACCTGTTACAGTGGTCAGGGTAAAGTGGCTATTGTAGATAAAGATGAGCAGGTGATAATTCCTTTTTCCAATTCGAAGCCTCTCACAACAGAGTTCCTGAATTCGGAGGCTGTAAAAGCCGGATTATTGAAATTGTCAGAAAAAATGAATGTTGATACGGCTGCAACAGTTTATTATAAGGATGGAAAAGGTGGGCATTTTCTGTTTATATCAGAAGTGAAGCAGTTAGGAATTTATCTGCTGGGTACTGTGCCGGAGACAGTAGTGACGGACGGTATTGCAACGATTACAGCGCTGATACTATGGGTATTTGGATTGTTGATACTTATGTTTGTAATCGGTATGGTGTATTTGCTTAGCGCAGAAGAAAAAGTAAGAGAAAGTGATGAGCTCAGAGAGGCAAAAAATGTAGCCGAGCAGGCTAATCGTGCCAAGAGTGATTTCCTTGCAAATATGTCTCACGAAATCCGTACTCCAATCAATGCCATTATGGGTATGAATGAAATGGTGCTTCGGGAGAGCAAGGACGAGGAGATAAGAAAGTATGCAGTGAATATCCAAAGTGCCAGTAAGACTTTATTGTCACTAATCAATGATATTTTGGATTTTTCAAAAATAGAAGCAGGCAAGATGGAAATCATTCCGGCTCCCTATGACGTGGCAGTTTTCCTAAATGATGTGGTAAACATGACAGGAATTAAGGCAAAACAAAAGCAGCTTGATTTTCAGGTAGAGATAGATAAGGAGCTGCCTTCCGTACTTTGCGGTGATGAGGTCCGTAACCGCCAGATTATTGTAAATATTTTGAATAATGCAGTGAAGTATACCAAACGCGGAGCAGTAAAGTTTCTTGTAGAGGGAATTAGGGAAGAAAACGTATTTACTCTTAAGATGCAGGTGTCTGATAGCGGAATTGGTATCAAAGAGGAAGACTTAAATAAGCTTTTTGGTGGTTTTCAGCGCTTGGATTTGGAACAAAACCGCAACATTGAAGGTACGGGACTTGGACTGGCAATCACCCACAGTTTAGTGGAACAAATGAATGGACGCATGGAGGTTTCCAGCGAATATGGAAAGGGTTCTGTGTTTACGATTTATCTTACGCAAGAGATAAAGGATGACAGACCGATGGGTGATTTCAAGCAAAGATTTGAAGCTATGGCAAAACAGGAAGGTGAGTACAGAGAGAGCTTTACTGCACCTGATGCGAAAGTGCTTGTAGTAGATGATAACGAGATGAATCTGTTAGTCGTGAAAGGCCTTTTGAAAAATACGAGCATTCAGGTTACAACATGTATGAGTGGTACAGAATGTCTTGAAATTGTAACAAGGGAATATTTTGATGTAATTTTGCTGGATCATATGATGCCGGGAATGGATGGTATTGAGACCCTTGTCAGGTTGAAGCAATCCGAAAACAAATGTAAATCCACACCTGTTATCGCATTGACTGCGAATGCCATTATGGGTGCAAAGGAAGAATACATAAAGGCAGGTTTTGCTAATTATTTATCGAAACCAATTGAAGGAACAGCTCTGGAAAAAATGTTATTACAATATATACCCAAGGACAAGGTCAGTCTGTTACAGGAAAAGGTTCATCGCGATAGTGACAGTATTTGGTTGGAAACAAGCTGTTCTAAGCCCTGCATTAATACAGAAACAGGGGTGCAGTATTGTGCCGGCAGCAGAGAGCTTTACAAGGAAATGCTTGCATTATTCTGTAGCAGCTATGACGAGAAAGCTGCCAATATAACAGAAGCATTAAAGGCAGAGGACTGGAAAACATATACGGTTTATGTTCATGGACTAAAATCCACGTCGTTAAATATTGGTGGGGAGCAGCTTTCAAAAGCTGCAAAAGAACTGGAACGTGCAGGAAAAGCGATTCAGGAATCGGACAATGCCGATGAAGATAAGGCATATATTAAGGCACATCATAATGATATTATAAATTTATTTAAGACGACAGTTTTGGAAGCAAAAAAAATACTGAATGAAATGGAATAAACCAAATTTGATTACGCTGACATCGTAACGGAAGGATAAATAGTAGAATGAAAAACACTATTTCAAAGCAATTCTTAATAACAATTATAATGGTCTTTTGCCTGTTGGTTTTTATGGTAACCTATATCTTTTCCTCATTTTATCACAGTTCGGTGATTAGTATTGACGAGCTCGGTGTCAGCAACATGAAGAGCGAAGCTGCAATGATTGAAAATTATTTGAATAAAGGTATGGATGTGTTGTGGGTAACAGCGGATACCGTTAACTATATGCTGGAGAAGGGTGCCTCCTCTGATGAAATCCTACAGTATTTAACCACAGAAGCAGAGCATGAAACGCAGCAGATTGATGAGAATTTCACGGGAATCTATGGTTATATTAATGGGGAGTATTTGGATGGGATTGGCTGGGTACCGCCGGAGGATTATGTCCCAACTGAGAGGGAGTGGTATATTGCGGCAAAAGAAGCGGGAGGCAAGGCAACAATTGTTCCGCCATATTTGGACGCGCAGACAAATATTGTTATGTTTTCTGTCAGTCAATTACTTTCTGATGGGGAAAGCGTTGTGTCATTAGATATCGCTTTGAATGAGGTACAGACAATCACAGAAGGCATGACGATGAACGGTATGGGTTATGGCTTTATTATGGATAGTACAGGGTTAATCATTGCGCACTTTGACAAATCAGAGAAAGGCAAGGTGTATCCTGTAAACCAAGAGCAAGAGGAAATGCTGTGCCAAATATTTGATAATAAGCAAGATAATTTTGAGATGACTATTGGTGGGGAGAACTGTACAATTTTTTCAAATCAGGTCATGAATGATTGGTATGTGGTAATGGTTGTCAGTAACACAAAGCTGTTCCACGGCTTGAGAACACAAATGCTGATTGGTATTTTAATAACTGTTACGGTCTTTTTGATTGTTGTTGTATTTTGCGCAATTTCTGCGAAAAGAATCAGTAAATATCAGCGTAAAGAGCGTGAGAGCAAGGAACGGCTGGACCGTATGAACACAAACATTATTCGTGCCCTTGCGTCTACTATTGATGAGAAGGACCGCTATACAAGCGGTCATTCTCAAAGGGTTGCTGACTATTCCCTTGCTATTGCAAAGCGAATGGGAAAATCGGAAGAGGAACAAAAGATTGTGTACTATGCAGGCTTGTTACATGATGTGGGTAAGATAAGAGTTTCGGAGGAAGTAATTAATAAGCCGGGAAAGCTGACAGAGGAGGAATTTAATCAAATCAGAGTTCATCCCATCAGCGGATATCATATATTAAAAGATATTCATGAAGATGAGAGAATTGCTTATGGTGCCAAATATCATCACGAGCGCTACAATGGTAAAGGGTATCCAAATGGACTGGAGGGAGAAAATATACCTGAGATTGCCAGAATTATTGGCGTTGCAGATGCGTATGATGCGATGGCAAGCAATCGCAGCTATCGTAATGCTCTTCCCCAGAAGGTTATCCGTTCGGAAATAGAAAAAGGGCGGGGACAGCAGTTCGATGAAAAGATAGCAGATATAATGCTTCAAATGATTGATGAAGATAAGAATTATACCATGTGCCAGTCAGAAAGGAGCAATAAAAACATTTTGGTAGTTGATGATGAAATTATGAATATCAAAATGGTGAAACATATTCTGAAGGATGAACCTGATTTTCAGGTGTTTGGTGCAAGGTCGAAGGAGGAAACCTTTCAGGTATTGGAGGAACAAAAGATTCATCTTATTCTGTTGGATTTGAAGATGCCTGATGTTGATGGGTTTGAGCTTTATCAGATGATTCGAGAAAAATATCGCATACCTGTTGTGCTTGTGACAGCAGATAAATGTATGGAAACAATTCAGAAAATTAGTGAGCTTGGTATTGATGATTATTTGACAAAGCCATTACATGCATTTGTGGTGAAGGAGACAGTTCATGGTATTACAAATAACTGGGGGTGCATGTAAGAAGGCAGGGTATAGCAAGGGCGAAGTGGGAGAGGTGTTGAGTTACTATGAAAAAGTATGATAAGGTCATTTGGACTATCTTTTTTATACAGCTGGTAGTGATAGCAATCGTGATTAAAACAGCCAAGGTTGATGACATGACTCTGGCAAAGGGTAATGTGCAGTCTTTTAACACAGGCTGGGTGCTTGTCAGAGAAGATGGTGTAGAAATGGATTTGCAGGAATTACCATATAATACCACCAGTCGGCCAAACGAAAAAATTGTCATCAAAAATACCATTCCAAGGGAATATTGGGGAGAGACTCTGACCTTTTTATCTGCTGACAAGACGTTAAGAATTACCGTTGATGGAGAGGAGATATATACCTTTGGACTGAATGATGAGAGACTGTTTGGACGCACGCCCGGAAGTGTGATGGTATTTGCTGATGTACCAAAGACTTGTGAGGCTGGAGAGATAGAGATTGAAATGATTTCTCCTTATGCCAACTATGCCACTTATTTAACAGAGATATCTGTTTCCAAAAGAGATGTGGCAATTCTTCATTTTGTGAAGGAAAAAGCAGTTGATATCATTTTGTCGGTGATTATTCTGATGGCTGCTGTGGTATTTCTGGTATTGGTAGTTTTGCAGAAAATGTCGCGCAAAAGGATAGGCGGCGTGGAGTATCTGGGTGTATATCTGTTGCTTATGGGCGTTTATTATTTAATTGAGACAAAGGTACCGGAGGTGTTTTACGGAAACCAGACGTTATACTCCAATCTGATTTTTATCATTCTGATGACAGCTCCTCTTTTTTTGGAAGCCTATTGCTATGAGGCAATGCCCGATATTTCAAAAACCATGTGGATTGTAATGTTGGCTTCTGTAGTAAATGTAATTCTTCAGCTGATTCTTCAATTCGCGGGATATTTGGATTTTATGGAGATGTCATATGCTTCCCACGGACTTATTGTATTGCTTATCTTTGTGAACGTGTTGACATTAGGGAAAAATGCCCGTAAGGAGAAAAGCCCGGAGGCGCTTGTACATTTTATCGGAAGCATCTGTATGATGCTAGGTGTATTTGTTGATATTTTGAGAACCTATATCATAAAGATTGGAGATTTAGGAAAGGCGAGCAGATATGGGGTATGCGTTTTTGCAATTTGTACTCTGATTATCTATATGATTCAAATGATGAAGGAGCATGTGAAATTTGTTGAGAAGGCAAAAAATGATGCCATTGCGGCAAATGTAGCAAAAAGTCAATTCCTTGCAAATATGTCACATGAGATTCGCACACCGCTTAATGGGCTTTTAGGCATGGACGCTATACTCTTAGAGGAATGTAAGGATGACAATCTGAAGGAATATGCCAGAAATATACAAAGTGCCGGACAGTCTCTGCTGTCTATTGTAAATGACATTTTGGATATATCCAAAATTGAGGCAGGCAAGCTGGAAATCTTGCCGGTGGAGTATGAATTGTGTTCAGTAATAAATGACTGCTACAATATAGCGAGAGTCAGGGCTGAGAGCAAGGCACTGTCCTTTCAGATGATGATTGATCCGAAACTGCCATCCTGCTTATGTGGAGATGAGGTGCGAATCAGGCAGATTATCAATAATTTCCTTTCTAATGCTGTAAAGTATACAAAGGAAGGAAGCATTACACTTTCCATAGGCTATGACAGTTTGCTGAACAATCAAATTATATTGACGATTGCAGTAAAGGATACTGGTATCGGCATTCAAAAAGAAGATATGGAAAAGCTGTTTGACTCGTTTACCAGAATTGAAGAGAACCGCAATCGCAATATTGAGGGAACCGGTTTGGGATTGAATCTTACAAAGAGGCTGGTCGAGATGATGGGAGGAGAGATTTGTGCGGAAAGTACTTATGGAGAAGGCTCCTGTTTTACGGCTAGAATTCCACAAGTAGTAATTAATCCTGAACCCATAGGAGATTTTGAGAAGCGATATCAGCAGTTCATTGATACTTCAGAAGATAATAGGTTGTCTATTGTTGCACCTGATGCACAAATTCTGGTTGTAGATGATGTAGAGATGAACCTAAAGGTAATAAAAGGTCTTTTGAAAAAAACAGGTATACAGATTGATACTGCAGAAAGCGGTATGACATGCTTGGAGTATGTGAAAAATAAGCGATATGATATCATTTTCTTAGACCATATGATGCCTGAAATGGACGGTATAGAAACACTGGAGCAAATGAAGCTCCTTGCAGCCAACTTAAACAGGAATACGCCTGTTATTATGCTGACTGCCAATGCTACCAGAGGTGCCAAAAAAGAGTATCTGCAGGCTGGATTTACTGATTACCTTACAAAGCCTGTTAAGGAGGAAGATTTACAGGCAATGCTCGCAAAGTATTTGGACAAAAAATTAATTCAGCAAAATGATTTGCAATGTAATGAGGCTGATGCTATCATGCAGTGTAATGAAGACAAAGATGTTATGCAGTGTCTGGGCGAAATATCGGAATTGGATATCCAAACAGGACTTAGCTATTGTATGGACAAAGAGTTCTACGAAGAAATGTTAAAAGAATATACGCAGGCAGATAAGGTTGCTCAAATGGAACAGTTTTTTGATGCAAGAGATTGGGAGAATTACAGAACAATAGTACATGCATTAAAAAGTACCTCATTGACTATAGGTGCTATTTCTCTATCGGAGGAGGCAAAGGAACTGGAAATGGCTGCTAAGGCTGGAGATGAGAGCTATATCATATCTCATCATCAGGCTGTGATGGAGAAATATATTAACTTATTGGGCAGGCTTCAAAAGATACTGAAGTAAACTATATAAAGGGATAGAAGAAAAAATGGCAAAAAGAATATTGATAATTGATGATGATATAGTAAATTTGAAAATGGCAACGCATATTTTAGCGAACGACTATGAAGTGATATGTGCTAAGTCAGGGGTAGAAGGAATTGATATATTGCGATATAGTGAGATTGACTTGGTGCTTCTGGATTTATATATGCCTGATATGAATGGTCTGAAGGTGCTTGAAAAAATCAGGGAGGACGCTGAGATATCCGGTGTGAAGGTAATGATTTTGACTGCATCAGGTATGAAAACGGATGTAACAGAAGCAATTCGTCTTGGAGCATTGGACTTTATTAAGAAACCATTTTTTCCTACAGAGCTTCTTGAGAGAATCAAAAAAGCGCTTCAGGTAGAAAAAAAGGACAGCATTTTGGTAGTTGATGACGATAAGATGAATTTAATGTTAGTTCAAAAGATACTGGGAATACGATATGATGTGTTCTGTGTTTCGTCGGGAAGTGAAGCACTCATATATCTACAGAATAATGCTCCGAATTTGATACTTCTTGATTTGCATATGCCGGAAATGAATGGCTTGGAGACCTTGGAAAAAATTCGTAATATCAACAAGCTGTCGGATGTCCCTGTGATTTTTTTGACTGCTGACAGCGAAAGAAGTACAGAAATAGAAATATTTAAAGCCGGAGCGATGGATTATATTCAGAAGCCCTTTATTGCAGAGGTTGTTATTCGAAGAATAAGTCGCATTCTGGAGCTGTATCATTATCAGCAATCCTTGCAGCAGGAGGTTGACAGGAAAACTACAGAATTGAGGGAAAGCAACAGAAAGATTACCAATCTTACCACGCAGGTGATGATGGCTCTTGTCAGTGCAATTGATGCAAAGGACGCATATACCAACGGTCATTCTTTGAGAGTTGCTGAGTATTCTCGTGAACTGGCCAGACGTATGGGGAAAAGTATTCAGGAGATGAATGACATTTATTATATAGGTCTGCTGCACGATATCGGCAAAATTGGAATTCCGGATAGGATTATAAATAAGCCGGGGAGGTTGACAGAGGAAGAATATCAGCTTGTGAAAGACCATCCCATAATAGGGGCAGAAATTTTAGAAAACATATCAGAGATGCCGGGGATTTCCATTGGTGCCCATTGGCATCATGAAAAGTATAACGGAACGGGATATCCGGATGGTCTTGCCGGGGAAGAAATTCCAGAGGTGGCTCGCATTATAGGGGTGGCAGATGCCTATGATACTATGACTTCTAAAAGAAGCTATCGAGATATACTTCCACAGACTGTAGTGAAAAATGAGATATTAAAAGGAAAAGGTACACAATTTGACCCGGTGATTGCAGGCTATATGCTCCAAATGATAGAAGAAGACACGGAATACCAGATGCATGAATAGACACAGGGAACAATTTTAGAAATGTGATGATTTAAGTCCGGGGAGAAATCCTCGGACTTTAAAATTTCATTCATGGCAGAGTTGCTTTTTTGTCTTTTTTTGCTAGCCTTTTGCCCCAATATGTTGTATAGTAAATATGTATGTATATGGGTGTATAGCAAGATGCTGAGTATATAAGAACCGGATTAGGGTGACGATATGGATTGTAAGGAATTTGAGAAAAGAATTCAGGATTTTATAGAGCAAAAGATGGATTATCCTACGTTAAAGGCATTTAATGAGCATATGGAGCATTGTGAGAACTGCAAGGAGGAGCTGGTTATTCAGTTTCTTGTAACTGAGGGAATGCAGCGTCTGGAGGAGGGAGATGCCTTTGACTTACAGAGGGAACTGGAAGAGCGGTTGGAGGCGGCAAGGCACAGACTTAAGCTGCATTCCGGTGCGATACATGCAGGAATTGTATTGGAAATTATTGCAGTGCTGGCGCTTTTGAGTGTTGTACTTTGGCTGGTATTGTAGAAATGAGGGAGTATGAGCGGTAAATTAGTATTGATAGACGGACACAGCATATTGAACAGAGCCTTTTACGGAGTGCCGGATTTAAGCAATGCCAAGGGCTTACACACCAATGCAGTCTATGGCTTTTTAAATATTATGTTCAAAATTTTGGAGGAGGAGAAGCCGGATTTGCTGGCAGTGGCGTTTGATGTTCATGCCAAGACCTTCCGCCACGAGATGTATGAAGCCTACAAGGGAACCCGTAAGCCTATGCCTGAGGAGCTTCGGGAGCAGGTGCCGGTGATGAAGGAGGTTCTGAAGGCCATGCATGTGGTAATTATGGAGCAGGCGGGCTTAGAGGCTGATGACATTTTGGGCACCTTGGCAAAAAAGGCTGAAAAAGCCGGTATGGAGGTGGCTCTGGTATCCGGTGACAGGGACCTTTTGCAGATTGCCAGTAGGCATATCAAAATCCGTATTCCTAAGACAAAGCTGGGGAGGACGGAAATAGAAGATTATTACGAGGACGATGTGAAGGCGGCATATCAGGTGACGCCCACACAGTTTATAGAGCTTAAGGCGCTGATGGGAGATACAGCCGATAATATTCCCGGCGTGCCGAAGGTGGGAGAGAAGACTGCCACCGCCCTTATGGTGGAATATGGTTCTCTTGACAATATTTACGCTCATGTGGACGAGATTTCCAAGAAAAGTATCAGAGAAGCATTGATAGAAAATAAAGCGTTGGCGGATTTGAGCAAGGCTTTGGCAACCATAAAGACGGACTGCGACATTGAGCTGGATTATGAGGCGGCTAAGGCAGAGGGATATTACACGCCGGAGGCATATGCCTTATTTAAGGAATTAGAATTTAAGCAGCTTCTTAGCCGTTTTGATAAGGAGCAGACAGCAGAAGAAAATCCTGTGACTGAGAGCTTCCACAGGCTTACAACTAAGGAAGAGTGTCTGAACATTTTAAGGAAAGCACAGCAGTTATCTGATGTGGGCTTGCTGCTTATCAGAGAGGGTGACAGTCTTTTTGGCATAGCAATCTCTCTGTCGGATAAGGAAACATATTTTTATACATTGCCTCTTCCCTTCAAGGAGGACGGACAGATGTCTCTCTTTGCCGAAGCCTCGCAGGAGCCGGAATTAAAAGCGGAGCTTGCAGAGCTATCGGGTAGGGTGAAGCTTTCCACCTTTGATATCAAGAAGCAGTATGATTATTTGAAGCAGGATAATACAGATAACTATTTTGATGTTTTAATCGGAGCTTATTTATTAAATCCTTTGAAAAGTGATTATGATTTGGAGGCTATCGCCGCTGAACACTTGGGTATGATGATTCCGGGGGCGGCTGAGGTGTTAGGGAAGCAGACCCCCTCTCAGGCATTTGCAGATAAACCGGAAAAGGTTGCTGAGTATTACTGCTACGGGGCTTTCGTGGCAAGAAGGGCTATGCCGGTGCTTTTGCAGAAGCTTAAGGACACAGGCATGGACAGACTGATGGTCGAAATGGAAATGCCCCTTTCTTTGGTGCTTTACGATATGGAGAAGGAGGGGGTTGCTGTCCGGAGAGAAGAACTAAAGAACTACGGTGATGCATTGCTTGTCCGCATTGAGGAGCTGGAAGCCTCCATTCATGAGCAGGCGGGTGTTTCCTTTAATATCCAATCTCCTAAGCAGTTGGGGGAGGTATTGTTTGAGAAGATGCAGCTGCCCGGAGGCAAGAAAACGAAGACCGGCTATTCCACTGCGGCTGAAGTGCTTGAAAAGCTTTCCGGTGATTATCCCATTGTAAAGGACATTTTGGAATACAGAGGGCTCACAAAGTTAAAATCCACCTATGCGGACGGCTTGGCAAATTATATCGGAGAGGACAACCGTATTCACACGAATTTTAATCAGACAATTACCGCCACCGGGCGTATCAGCTCAACGGAGCCAAATCTTCAGAACATTCCCATGCGCATGGAGCTTGGCAGAAGGATTCGCAAGGTGTTTGTGCCCAGAGAGGGCTATGAATTTATGGACGCGGATTACTCCCAGATTGAGCTGCGTGTGCTGGCGCATATGTCAGGAGATGAGCAACTGATAGAAGCCTATCGTATGGAGCAGGATATTCACAGGATTACGGCGTCCAAGGTGTTTCACACTCCCTTTGAGGAGGTGACGGATTTGCAGAGGCGTAATGCCAAGGCTGTGAATTTTGGTATTGTGTACGGAATCAGCTCCTTTGGACTCAGTCAGGATTTGAGTATCAGCCCTAAGGAGGCGGCGCAGTATATTGAGCAGTATTTTACAACCTATCCTAAGGTAAAGGAGTTTTTAAATACCTTAGTGTCCGATGCCAAGGAAAAGGGCTTTGTGACTACCATGTTTGGAAGGAGACGTCCGGTGCCGGAATTGTCCTCCTCCAACTTTATGCAGCGTTCCTTCGGTGAGCGTGTGGCAATGAATTCTCCAATTCAGGGAACTGCGGCGGATATTATTAAAATTGCCATGATTAAGGTGTGGAAGGCACTAAGGGAAAATGGATTGCGCTCTAAGCTGATTTTGCAGGTTCATGATGAGCTGCTGATTGAGACATGGAAGGGCGAGGAGGAGCAGGTACGCAGAATTCTTGAGGACAATATGAAGGCTGCGGCAGAGCTTTCCGTAACCTTGGAGGTGGACTTACACACCGGAGCAAACTGGTACGAGGCGAAATAATATGCATTTTATTGGAATTACAGGCGGCGTAGGCGCCGGAAAAACTGAAATATTGCAGTATATCAGACAGCATTACAAATGCGAGATTTACTTGGCAGATGAGGTGGCGCATCAGGTGAAGAGGGCAGGAACCGCCTGTTTTGCAAGACTGGTGGAGCTGCTTGGAGAGGAAATTGTGAGTGCTGACGGCGAAATTGACAAGGCAGTCATGGCAGACAGAATTTTTTCAGATGCAGGGCTGCTTGAGAAGGTGAATGCCATTGTCCATCCGGCAGTAAAGGAATATCTTTTGGAGAAGCTTGCTCTTGCAAAAGAAAATCCCAAGCTTGAGCTGTTTTTCGTGGAGGCTGCGCTGTTAATAGAGACAGGCTATGGGCAGCTTGTAGATGAAATGTGGTATATTTATGCCGATGAAGAGGTGCGCAGAATGCGGCTGAAGGAAGCCAGAGGCTATCAGAACGACAAAATTGACCGCATTATGGAAAGTCAGCTCTCAGAGGAAGAATTTCGTAAATCGAGCGATTTTATTATAGATAACAGTGGTACGTTGGCGGACACCTATCGTCAAATCAATAAGAAACTGGAGGCTTTTACATGGCAGGAGTAAGAGAAAGACAGGGACAGCTGGTATTTGGTCTGGATATCGGAACAAGAAGCATAGTGGGAACTGTGGGCTATTTGAACGGCGGCAGCTTTCATGTGTTAGCGCAAAGGTCTAAGGAGCATGAGACAAGAGCCATGCTGGACGGGCAGATTCATGATATAGGCAAGGTTGGTGAGACTATTGCAAGGGTAAAGAGCGAGCTGGAGGAGGACTTAAATCGCAATCTGACAGAGGTCTGCATTGCAGCAGCTGGTCGTGTGCTGCGCACCATAACTACCTTTGCGGAGCAGAGCTTTGAGACGGAAAGGGAGATTACGGAGGAGGATATTTATTCTCTTTCTACTATGGGAGTGGAGAAGGCATATGAGGAATTTCAAGGCAGTAATGATTCTGACATGAAATTTTACTGTGTCGGATATACTCCCATGCGCTATTATATGAATGGCTACCAAATTGGTAATTTGGAAGGGCATAAGGCAAAAAATATAGCTATTGATTTGATAGCAACCTTTCTGCCGGACGATGTGGTAGATGGCTTATATAAGGCAGTGGAAATCGCAGGGCTTAAGGTGGCAAATCTGACTTTGGAGCCTATTGCGGCAATTCAGGTGGCAATTCCTGAAAAATTCCGTATGCTGAATATGGCGCTTGTGGACGTGGGTGCAGGCACCAGCGATATTTGTATTACCAAGGAGGGAACGATTACCGCATACGGCATGATTCCCGTGGCGGGAGACAGTCTTACGGATATTTTGGTGCAGCATTGTCTGGTGGATTTTGAGACGGCAGAGCAGATTAAAAGAGGAGCGGGAAGTCAGGAAGTCATAGAGTATTTGGATATTATGGGGCTGCCTCAGACAATCAGTGCTAAGGAGGTACTTTCTCTGTTGGAGCCTTCTATCAAAAAAATGACAAAGATGGTGGCTGACGGCATCAGGGAATTGAATGGTGACAAGCCGGTCAGTGCAGTCTTTGTTGTGGGCGGCGGCGGCATGATACCGGGATATACGGAGAGTCTTGCGGCGGAGCTTGGCATTGTGAAGGAGCGTGTGGCTATCAGAGGACAGGAGGTTATGCAGAGCATCTGCTTTGAACTGGAGAATGCCCGCAAGGATTCCATGATGGTAACGCCTATCGGTATTTGCTTAAGCTACTATGAGCAGAGTAATAATTTCATTTTTGTGGAATTTAATGGTGTGAGAATTAAACTGTATGATAACGGAAGGCTGACGGTGGCAGATGCGGCTATTCAGTCTCAATTTCCTAATGATAACTTGTTCCCCAAGAGAGGAAAGGCGCTGACCTTCAATGTCAACGGAAAGACCCGCATTGTGAGAGGGCTTTTAGGCGAAGCAGCTGTGATTACGGTAAATGATGTCCCTGCGGACATGTATACCCAGGTACATAATGGTGATAAAATCGAAGTGACTGCCTCTACGTCCGGTGAGGAGGCGTCAATGGAGCTTGGAAGACTGCCGGAGCTGGCAGAGCAGCTACATATTTTCGTAAATGGGGCAAAGATTAATTTACCCAAAACAGCTACGGTAAATGGTAACAGAGAAAATGAATTTTATAATATAAAGGAAGCAGATGATATTCAAATCCATAATTTCTATTCCGTGGAGGAGATTGCGACCCTGCTTGATATGCCGTTGGGCAATAAAATACTGGTGAATGACACGCCGGCAAAGGCAGATACAAAAGTATACGAGACATTTACCGTAAGCTGGAGTACGGAGGAGCCGGTGGCGGAGGCTGACGACAGCGAGGAGGAAGACGAAGAAATCGAAAGAGGAGACGAAGAAATCGAAAGTGAAGAAGCCAAGAGTGAAGAAGTCAGCGTTCAGCCGAACCAAGCTGATAAGAACATTGAGAATGCTGCTATAGAGAAGAATGACATAGAAAATACTGACGCAGAGACTGCCGTTGCAGAAAATGAGAAAGCTGATTCAGAGACTGCGGCTGAAGCTTCTATAGAAGAGCAAAAGCCTGCTCCGCAGCAAATTATTGTCATTGTCAACAGACAGGCAGTTACCTTATCCGGCAAGAGTTCATATGTCTTTGTAGATGTTTTTGATCACATTGACTTTGATTTAAAGCAGTCAGCAGGAAGATTTATTGTTACCACACTGAATGGCCGTCCGGCAGAGTATATGGAAGCCTTGAACGATGGCGATATTATAGAGATTTACTGGAAAGAGAGATTAGGCAGATGAGATTATGTAGTATAGCAAGCGGAAGCAGCGGAAACTGCATTTATGTGGGCTCGCAGGCAACGCATCTGCTTGTGGATATAGGCATCAGCGGCAAAAAGGCGGAAGCGGGGCTTAACAGTCTGGGAATTAAGGCAGGAGAGCTGGACGGGATTTTGATTACCCATGAGCATGCAGACCATATAAATGGGTTGGGAGTAATTGCCCGTAAATATGGTATTCCCATTTATGCAACACCCGGAACCATAAAAGCAATTCAGGAATGCAGGAGCGTGGGAGAAATCGATTACAGCCTTTTTCGTGAGGTCAAGGAAGATGTAAAGCTGACTATCAAGGATTTAACTATAAATCCCATGCGTATTTCTCACGATGCAGCGCAGCCGGTGGCATACCGTATTGCATATGGCAATAAAAAGGTGGGTATTTGCACTGATTTAGGTATTTATAATGATTACACCGTGGAGTGCCTGAAAGGGATGGACGCATTGCTTTTAGAGGCAAATCATGATGTGAATATGCTACAGGTGGGACCATATCCCTATTATTTGAAGCAACGTATTTTAGGAGAAAGAGGGCATCTTTCCAACGAAAATTCAGGAAGACTTTTAAGCCGGATTCTTCATGACAAGCTTCAGACGATTATTCTTGGGCACTTAAGCCATGAAAACAATTTGCCGGAGCTTGCCTACGAGGCAGTACGAATGGAAATTACCATGGGAGAAAATCCATATAATGCCAATGATTTTCGTATGCTTGTTGCATCTCGCAGCGAGATTTCTCCTGTTGTTAATGTGTAATCTTTTCGCAATCGTTCAGCCATGCATTCATAAACTGACGGGCGTCCGCCCTATGGAAATAAATGTGCAGTTTGTCCTTAGTGAGCAAGCTCCCACGGATAGGTGTACAAGCATTACATCAGTTCAGCCATGCATTCATAAACTGTCGGAATTAACATTTTTACATGATATTTTGTGCATATGCCGACAGTTTATTTCATGACGGGCGTCCGCCCTATGGAAATAAATGTGCAGTTTGTCCTTAGTGAGCAAGCTCCCACGGACAACTGTACATTTATTTCCGCATGGCTGAACTGAAAACTCTTGCAAATTGTCACAAATTGTAGTTAAATAAAATACAGTATAAAAATACGAAAGAAAGTTAGAAGTATCGATTGCCTGACAAAGGCAGAACGGAGGAGATATGAAGAAAACAATTATTACCGTAGTAGGAAAGGATACCGTAGGTATTATTGCAAAGGTATGTACTTATCTGGCTGAGAATGGAATCAATATTTTGGATATTTCCCAGACAATTGTGCAGGGCTATTTTAATATGATGATGATTGTGGATACTAACAATGCCCAAAAAGCTTTTGGGGATATGGCAGATGAGCTTGATAAATTGGGAGAGCAGATTGGGGTTGTCATCAAATGTCAGAAGGAAGAAATCTTTGACAAAATGCATCGCATCTAAGGGCTAATAAATATTTCTGCAAAAGCCGATTGGGAAAAGGAACCTAATGGGCAGAATGAGAGGAAACATGATTAATTTATATGAAGTAACCGAAACCAACAAAATGATTGAGAAGGAAAATCTGGATGTCCGTACCATTACCTTGGGAATCAGTCTTTTGGATTGTATCGACAGTGACTTAAAAAGACTTAATGATAAGATTTACAACAAGATTTATGAGGCTTCAAAGGATTTGGTGAAAACCGGTGAGGAGATTTCCAGAGAATTTGGGATTCCTATTGTTAATAAAAGAATTTCCGTAACCCCTATTGCGCTGGTTGGCGGAGCTGCCTGCAAAAGTGTGGAGGATTTTGCAAGCATTGCAAGGACGCTGGATAAGGTAGCTCATGAAGTTGGAGTAAATTTCATCGGGGGCTATTCCGCACTGGTGAGCAAGGGTATGACCCCTGCTGATGAGCTTTTGATTCGTTCCATTCCGTTGGCATTGTCTACCACGGAGCGTGTGTGCAGCTCAGTAAACTTAGGCTCTACAAAGACCGGAATTAATATGGACGCTGTTAAGCTGATGGGTGAGATGATAAAGGAGACTGCAGAATATACAAAGGAGGACGATTCACTTGGCTGCGCAAAGCTGGTGGTGTTCTGCAATGCGCCTGACGACAATCCCTTTATGGCAGGAGCTTTTCATGGTGTGACTGAGGCAGACAAGATTATTAATGTAGGCGTCAGTGGCCCCGGTGTGGTAAAGACTGCATTGGAAAAGGTTCGTGGCGAGAATTTTGAGATATTGTGTGAGACAATCAAGAAGACTGCCTTTAAGGTGACGCGTGTAGGTCAGCTTGTGGCGCAGGAGGCTTCCAAGATGCTGGGAGTTCCCTTTGGTATCGTGGATTTATCTTTGGCACCCACACCGGCAATCGGTGACAGCGTGGCAGATATTCTCTGTGAGATTGGCTTGGAATATGCAGGTGCTCCGGGTACAACCGCAGCTTTGGCACTTCTAAATGACCAAGTCAAGAAGGGCGGTGTTATGGCATCCTCCTATGTGGGGGGGCTAAGCGGTGCATTTATTCCGGTCAGTGAGGATCAGGGTATGATTGATGCCGTTACGGCAGGCGCCCTGACCTTGGAAAAGTTGGAGGCAATGACCTGTGTCTGCTCTGTAGGACTTGATATGATTGCCATTCCGGGAGACACCAAGGCAACTACCATTTCCGGTATTATTGCCGATGAAATGGCAATCGGTATGGTGAATCAGAAGACCACAGCGGTACGTGTCATACCCGTTATCGGCAAGGGCGTAGGTGAGGTGGTGGAGTTTGGTGGACTTTTAGGCTATGCACCCATTATGCCTGTGAACCAGTTCTCCTGTGATGCCTTTGTAAATCGAGGCGGACGTATTCCTGCACCCATTCACAGCTTTAAGAATTAGCTTTTAGTAAAGTCGGAAAGATAATTTCCGGCTTTATTTATGCGGTTGAATATTTGATAACATAATGCTATAAACAAAACTTGACAATAAACAATTAATATACTAAAATCTTATTGTATAAATTTATTGGCAATATCAATATATGGTAATTTCTAGTTGGAATTAATTGTAAGAGGAGGTTTTAGCATGAGAAGAGGTAAAATAATAGTTGTAGGAATTTTGTCGGCAGTAATGGTTTTTTCTAGTGTAATTGTCTCAAATGCAGCAGAAAAAGAAAGAATTTCCGATGAACAGGCAGTTACATTGGAGAGCCTTCTTAACTGTCAACAGATAACATCACTTATGGAAATTCTTAGTGATGTTGAATGTCAGAAGGATGTTATAGGCTTGGCTGAGATTAATTTTGCTACGTTGGAAATAGGAACTGCTATCCAAACTTATAATTATGTTGACAATACTTTTGAAGAGGCACGGAAAATGTACCCTATTACATATAATAATGAATTGGTTTTATGGATTATTGATAATGGTGGGCAATTCCAAGTTACGACGGCTCTTGTGAATGAAGTTAATTCTACCATTGAGAGTAATATTCCCTTTTCGATAGTATACGATAGAAATAGCAGTTATTTGTACGCCAATGACAATTTCAGTTTATTGGGAAGCTCGGAGATAAAGGATATGACACGTGCTGTCTTAGAGCCTGATAGCATAATGTTCAAGGCTGGTTTAAAAACAACAGCATTGACAGAGAATGTAGCGCTTGGGTATGAAGCGTCAACTCATTCGGATTTGGTATGTGCATCTGCATATGCAGAGAGTGCGCCGATTTATTATGAATGCAGTGTTGGTTACGTTGGACAATCACCATATAATAATCTGTGCTGGGCTGCTTCTGTGGCTTCTATTGCTAATTATTGTAATGGAACGTCTTTAAGTGCGGCTTCGGTAGCACAGGAGTGTTATGGAACAAGTAATTTTGATTTGCCTATTTTTAGTTTTGATGCGCCTACTATTCTTTCCAACTACAATTTGGAATATTCATATAGGGAGGCAATACCCTCTAATAATGTTATCCAAGAAAACCTTATGGCAGATTATCCTATATATAGCAATTTTTCAACAGGAACTACTGGTCATGCAACGGTAATTTATGCAATTAATACTAGAGGAGGCTATATTTATATTATGGATCCTGAGTTTGGTTTTACATCTATAGGTCCGAGTTCGTATTCGTATGTAAGTGGTTTATCAGGATCAACACTGACTTTAATTAGTGCTTCCTGCCATAGTTGGTAAAATTATGAGAGTGTTAAAAAAGAATTTATTAGAAAAAAGCATAATTATAGGTGTTCTTGCCATTATTTTTATAGTTACCATATCTTATATTGCCTATAACATTATCTACCCACAGGATAAGTATTTTAAAGATTTTGACGTGTCACGGGTGAAAAGCATCAGTGTTTATCCGTGGTTTGTGTCTGAGGAGGCGAAAGAAACTACAATATCAGAAGAAGATAAAGTTGCATTGGTGGAACAGCTAAAGCAGGTTAAGCTAATCGGTAGAGGAACGGATATTTTTAAATACGCTCAGGGCTGTACCCCGTTAATGTTTCATATTACCCTGTCAGATGGTTCAGATTTTGATTTTGCTGCGAGCAATCCTTTTTATATTATTGATGTAGAAAGAGGGTATACAACAGAGGACTATGCTATTTGTGAAACAATATGTAATACCTATTATGAATTAGTGGGAAAATATTGTGGAAGATATCGTTGGGAATGAGGGATTAAAAAGAAAATGTGTGAAGGAAGTCGGAATTTTGTTTCACGACTTCCTTTTTTGTAAACGAACAGACTATACAATTACTATGGGAATCTGCAATTCATTGCGCATAGGTACGCCGGCTTTTAACGCTCTGACACTCTCGTAAATACTTCCCTGTCGAAGCTCCCTTTGCAGCATCTGATAAGCCTCCGGTTTAAGCTGATCTTCTGCGTCCGCAAGCTTTGTCACAAGTGGAATAGAGGAATGCTCCTTGATAGCGCTAAGCAATGGAGCAGCTGCCTTGCGAAAGCCCAATACTCTTGCGTAGGGAACGTAATCAAGCTGTTTGTAATCCGTTAAATCATTCTTTTTCATGTCCAAAAGAATATGAAGCAGGCAGCGGCTGATGCGGGTGTAGGTCATATCCTTGGTTTTCAAAAGCTGGCAAAAGCTATGGAAATCAATAAAACGGTACAGATTTTTTCGGATTCGGTCTGACAAGTCAGAGGATATGTCCGCATATTGTGAGTAGCCGGCATCAGATTCCATCAGCAGTTTGTAATGGAGAAGGGCAGAGAAATCATTGCTGTACATAGGCGCAGCCTGCAAAAGTGCTTCCCTTAACAGCTCGTAAGCACTTTCCGGCATTTGGTCGGAGAGAACCGATATTTCCTGACCGGAAAGAAGTGCCTGACGAATGGCGAGAGCAGAGCATTGATACTCGCCAAAACGCTTGTCATGATAATCGGAGCCTACCCGTTTGGTAGTAAAAGGCACAATAGTACTTTTGCGGTGAAGCAGCGCCTTGAGGTACTCAATACCCAAAATATTGTTGGGGGAGGCAAGCACGTCTTTATGGCTGCTTAGGGAGGGGGCATATACCAGTAATGCCTGCGTGCGGGCTGTTGGGTAGGAAAGCCCCTGCTGTAAAAGGCGGCGAAGAGCACAGGAAAATTCATCAGGCTCCTGTAGTAAAATTTGGGCAATTTCCCCCAAGATGTTAATATCGCCGCATTCACTGCCAAAACAAAGGTAATTGACAACTCCCAGCTTATCTAAAAGAGTTACGGCTCCGGTGGCAAAGTATTCAGCACTGGAGGCAGCGTAGCAGAGAGGAAGCTCCAGCACCAAATCAGCACCGTTTTCCAAAGCCATTTTAGCGCGGGTGTATTTTTCTACAAGAGCGGGAGCACCGCGCTGCATAAAATTGCCGCTCATGGCGATAATGGTATAGTCGGCACCGGTCTTCCTTTTGGCGTCTGCCAACTGGTATTTGTGACCGTTGTGGAAGGGATTATATTCAGCGATAATTGCGTTAATCTTCATGGGTGGAGTCCTTTCAATCGTAATTATTCATTTATTATTAACGAAATTGCAAATAAAAACACAAAAAAAGTATGTGAAAAAAATAACATATTATGAAAGGGCTTACATCTCTGTATCACACAGCTTTTATGATAAGAAGGACATATGCTTTGTACCTGAAAATATACAATTTATCGCATATTATGACTTGTGCCGCATTCACCTATTTAGTATAATATATACGGCTTGTTTTGTTAAGTTAAAAATGGATTATTTGGGAGGAGAACGGATATGTCATACATCGACATGATTAAGGAGCGTGCAAGGCTCGATAAGAAGACAATCGTATTGCCGGAATCCAATGACAAGAGAACTTTGCTGGCAGCGGCAAAAATTTTGGAGGAAGGAATCGCCGACATTATTATGGTGGGCAGCGAGGAAAAGATTATGGACGGTGCCGGCTGGCTGGAGGTAGATTTGTCCAAGGTGACAGTGATTAATCCTGCCACAACTCCTAAATTGGAAGAATATGTTCAATTATTATATGAGACAAGAAAGTCCAAGGGAATGACCGAGGAGAAGGCGAGGGAGATATTGCTCAAGGATTACCTGACCTTCGGTATTGTAATGGTAAAGGCAAATGATGCGGACGGTATGGTGGCGGGAGCCTGCCATTCTACGGCAGACACCTTAAGACCGGCACTTCAGATTTTGAAGACGGCACCCGGTGTGAAGCTTGTTTCTGCATTCTTTGTTATGGATACGCAGTTTAAGGAGATGGGGGAGAACGGTACTTTTATTTTTGCCGACTGCGGTTTGAATCAGGACCCTACCGCTGAGGAGCTGGCAGCTATTGCAGATACCTCTGCCAGAAGCTTTAAATCCTTGGTTGGACCCAAGCCTGTGATAGCCATGTTGAGCCATTCCACTAAGGGAAGTGCAAAGCACCCTTTGGTAGATAAGGTGGTTGAAGCAACCAGAATTGCACATGAACAGTATCCACATCTTACCCTTGACGGCGAGCTGCAGCCCGATGCGGCCCTGGTTCCCGGCGTTGCCAAGTCAAAGGCACCGGGAAGTGTGGTAAACGGCAAAGCCAATGTGCTGATTTTCCCCAATTTGGACGCAGGTAATATAGGTTATAAGCTTGTTCAGAGGCTTGGGGGCGCGGAGGCGTATGGCCCTATGCTACAAGGCATTGCAAAACCGGTAAATGATTTGTCACGTGGCTGTTCCTGGGAGGATATCGTGGGAGTTGTGGCACTTACCGCGGTACAGGCACAGCTTGTATAGAAGGTGCAGGGCATCATTTTGACAAGCTTCTGTATAATATGTCCGTAGAGATAAACATTACGGATTTCTATAAAAATATACAAATAATCGAGAAAGGTCGAAAAATATGAATATTTTAGTTATTAATTGCGGCAGCTCTTCTTTAAAATTTCAGTTAATTAATTCCGAGTCCGAGCAGTGTATTGCAAAGGGGCTTTGTGAGAGAATCGGTATTGACGGAAGTATGATTACCTATACCCCCGCAGGCGGTGAAAAGGAGAAGACTGTTACGCCTATGGCAGATCACACAGAGGCAATCCGTTTAGTGCTTGATGCCCTGACCAATCCTAAGACAGGTGTGGTAAAGAATTTGGACGAAATCGGTGCTGTAGGCCATCGTATTGTACATGGCGGTGAGAAGTTCGCAGCCTCCACCATTATTGATGATGAGGTGATTGCTGCTATTGAAGAATGCAATGAGATGGCTCCCCTGCATAATCCCGCAAATTTAATCGGTATTAATGCCTGCAAGAAGTTGATGCCGAACACCCCTATGGTGGCGGTGTTTGATACTGCGTTCCATCAGACTATGCCTGAGGAGGCATATTTGTATGGATTGCCTTACGAGTATTATAAGAAATATAAGCTTAGAAGATACGGCTTCCACGGAACCAGTCATTCCTATGTGTCAAAGAGAGCGGCAGAGGTTTTGGGAGAGAAATATGAGGATTTGAAGATTATTGTCTGCCACTTGGGCAACGGTGCCAGTATTTCCGCAGTGAAAAACGGAAAATGTGTGGACACCTCCATGGGTCTTACCCCCCTTGAGGGTCTGATTATGGGAACCCGTTCCGGTGACATTGACCCGGCAATTATGGAGTTCTTGGCTCATAAGGAGAATAAAGGCATTGATGATATTATGAATATTCTCAATAAGAAATCAGGTGTTCTTGGTTTGTCCGATAATCTCTCCTCAGACTTCCGTGATTTGGAGGACGGTTACTTCGCAGGAGATGAGAATGCCATTCGTACCATGAAGACCTTCTGCTATCATGTGGCAAAATATATTGGTTCCTATATTGCAGCCATGAATGGTGTTGATGTTATCTGCTTTACCGCAGGTGTTGGTGAGAATGGCCCTTTAGTTCGTACCATGGTATGTGATTATTTCGGCTACATGGGCATTCAGCTTGATGAGGAGGCAAATCAGAAGCGCGGTGAGGATATTGTTATTACAACTCCCGACAGCCGAACCAAGGTTATGGTAATTCCCACTAATGAGGAGCTTGCCATTGCGAGAGAGACTGTGCGTCTGGTGAAATAGAAATCTCAAAAAACTCTTGACAAAAGCACTTTATCGCGGTAATATGTTAAAAAATGAATAGCGGAACACAAACCATAGATGTGGAGATAAAGGCAGTATATGCGCTTACAGAGAGACCGGAGGCTGAGAAAGGTTGGAGAAGCAGGCTGTTAAATGGACCACGGAGGGCATAGTGAAAGGAGCTTGAGAAGGCTTTGAGTATTCTGTGACGTAGGGCATACGTTAGTTGCCGGGGATATGTTGGTATCCTGAAAAGAGCACGGATTTTATTCGTGAAGCAAGGTGGCACCGCGGGAATTCTATTGAATGATAACCCGTCCTTGACAGTAGTAATACTACTGTCAGGGGCGTTTTTTATTTCACAAAATAAGAAGGAGGAGAAGGAAATGAAGCTGCAACCTACATTGGAGGAATGCAAAAAAATAGCTGTAAAAGGTGAATACGGAGTAGTGCCTATAAGCGCAGAGCTGTATGCGGATACGAAAACGCCCATAGAGGTCCTGCAAATACTGAAAAAGGTCAGCGGGCACGCCTATTTGTTGGAAAGTGCGGAGGCGGATAAGCGTTGGGGAAGATATTCCTTTCTGGGATATGACCCGTTGCTTGAAATTACCTGCTATAACGGCGAAACAACCATAAAGACTCCTATGACTGCCCGAACAACTACAGAAGATATCAGAGAATGTATCAGAGGTATTATCGCAGAAAATAAAAGTCCCTGCATGGAATATTTACCACCCTTTACCGGCGGTCTGGTAGGGTACTTTTCCTACGATTATATTAAGTACAGCGAGCCTACCTTAAAGCTGGACGCTTTGGACGAGGAGGGTTTTCAGGACGTAAACCTGATGCTGTTTCACAAGGTGATTGCCTTTGACAATTACAGGCAAAAAATCATTCTGATTGTGAATGCTAAGACCGACGATATGGAGACAAACTACAATAAGGCTGTTTTGGAGTTGGAGGGAATGAAGCAGCTGCTTTGCAAGGGAGAAAAGGCAGAAAATAAGCCCCTCCGTTTAAAAACCGATTTCAAGCCTCTTTTTGGAGAACAAGAATACTGCAATATGGTGGAAAGGGGTAAGCATTATATTAAGGAGGGCGACATTTTTCAAGTGGTATTGTCCAACCGCCTGGAGGCAGAAATGGAAGGAAGTCTTCTGGATGCCTACAGAGTGCTTCGTACCAGTAATCCCTCACCTTATATGTTTTATTTCTCCGGAAATGATGGTGAGATAGCAGGCGCAAGCCCTGAGACCTTAGTAAAGCTGGAGGAGGGAAAGCTCTATACCTTTCCCTTGGCGGGAACAAGACCTAGAGGCAGGGATAAAGAAGAGGACGAGGCATTAGAGAGGGAGCTCTTACAGGACGAGAAGGAATTGGCAGAGCATAATATGCTGGTGGACTTGGGCAGAAACGATATCGGCAAAATCAGTAAAATAGGCACAGTGACTGTGGAGAAATATATGTCTATTGAGCGTTATTCCCATGTAATGCATATTGGCTCTACGGTGAGCGGACTGATTAAAGAGGATAAGGATGCTTTGGACGCAGTGGACGCTATTTTGCCGGCAGGAACTCTTTCGGGAGCACCTAAGCTTCGTGCCTGCGAAATCATTAATGAACTGGAGAATAATAAACGCGGTATTTACGGAGGAGCTATCGGTTATGTATCCTTCACCGGTAATCTGGACACCTGCATAGCTATTCGTTTGGCATTTTCCAAAAACGGCAAGGTATTTATCCGCTCAGGTGCGGGAATTGTGGCAGACAGCGTACCCGAAAAGGAATTCAGAGAGTGTATTCAGAAAGCAGCGGCAGTGAGAAATGCAATAGAAACAGCACAGGAGGGATTGGACACATGATACTTCTAATTGATAATTATGACAGCTTTTCCTACAATGTATATCAGCTTGTGGGTTCGGTAAATCCGGACATCAAAGTGATTCGAAATGATGAGATGACAATACAGGAGATAGAAGCGTTGTCCCCCAGCCATATTATTTTATCGCCGGGGCCGGGAAGACCAGTGGACGCAGGAATCTGTGAGGAGGTTATCAGGTATTTCGCCGGGAAAATTCCAATAATGGGAATCTGTCTGGGACATCAGGCAATCTGCGAGGTCTTTGGGGCAACCATTACCTATGCAAAGGAGCTGATGCACGGAAAGCAGTCAGTGGCAGCATTAGACACGGAAAGCCTTTTATTCAGAGGAATGAGGCGGGAGATTACCGTTGCGAGATATCACTCTTTGGCGGCAGAGCCGGACAGTATCCCGACCCAGCTTAAGGTGACGGCGAGGACGGCGGACGGAGAGGTCATGGCGGTGGAGCATAGAGATTATCCTATTTATGGTGTGCAGTTTCACCCGGAGTCGGTGCTGACGCCAGAGGGCAAAAGGATTATAGAGAACTTTCTTGGAAAAGCAAAGGAAGACACATCAGAAAAGACAGCGGCAGGGGTAAGAGCCACGGAAAATACCGCAGAAAAGAGGAAAAATATGATTAGAGAGGCAATTATTAAGTTATCACGCAAAGAAGATATTGGCTATGACATGGCAAAGGCTGTTATGAATGAGATTATGAATGGCGAAGCCAGCGACGTACAGAAAAGCGCATATCTGACGGCGCTTAGCATGAAGGGCGAGACTATCGAGGAAATTACAGGCTCGGCTGAGGAAATGCGCAATCACAGCCTGAAATTAAATGCTGACAGGGATGTGCTTGAGATTGTGGGAACAGGAGGAGATGGCTCCAATTCCTTTAATATTTCCACAACGGCGGCTTTGATTATTTCGGCGGCGGGCGTGCCTGTTGCCAAGCATGGTAATCGTGCAGCAAGCTCAAAATCCGGTGCGGCAGATTGTCTGGAGGCATTGGGGGTAAATATTACCATAGAGCCGGAAAAGAGCAGGAAGGTTTTGGAGGAAATAGGTATCTGCTTCCTTTTTGCACAGAAATATCACACGGCCATGAAATATGTAGGACCTATCCGGAAGGAGCTGGGTATTCGTACGATTTTTAATATTTTAGGGCCGTTGGCAAACCCTGCAAATCCTGTTATGCAGGTTATGGGAGTCTATGATGAGAGTATGCTTAAGCCTATGGCAAGGGTGCTTTCTAATTTGGGAATTAAGCGTGGAATGGTAGTGTATGGACAGGATAAGATGGATGAGTTTTCAGTCAGCGCACCCAGCAGCGTATGTGAGATTAACAATGGCGAGCTTTTGTGTTATACTGTTAAGTCTGAGGAGCTGGGGCTTGGACATTATACAAAGGAGGAGCTGTTAGGCGGTACTCCGCAGGAAAATGCTGAAATTATCAGAAGAATTTTGCAGGGTGAAAAGGGTGCTAAGAGAGATGCCTCGGTGCTCAATGCCGGTGCAGCGCTTTATATCGCAGGTAAGGCTGACAGCCTTTACGCAGGAGTCAGAATAGCAGAGGAAATGATTGACAGCGGCAGGGCGTTTGAGCAGTTAAATAGATTTGTGGAGCTGACAAATCAGTAGAACTCTGTACGGAGAATGTCAGACACCAGATGAAAGATGACAGCTGACATCCCAAATGGTATGGAAAGGTAGGAGGCTATGATATTAGAAGAAATAGCGCAAAAGACAAAGGAGAGGGTAAGAAGCGAAAAGGAAGGTCTTTCGCTTGCGGAATTAAAGGGAATGGCGGGCAGTCTGCCTGTACATAGAAATGGTGTGGAATATCCCTTTGAGAGGGCACTTTCAAAGGCAGGAATGAGTTTTATCTGCGAGGTAAAAAAGGCATCTCCCTCTAAGGGAGTGATTGCCCCGAATTTCCCTTATGTTGAGATTGCCAAGGAATATGAAAGGGCAGGGGCAGATGCCATATCCATTCTGACAGAGCCGTTTTATTTTCAGGGCAGCGATGAGTATTTAAGGGAAATTCGCAGTGCTGTTAACCTTCCTCTGCTGCGCAAGGATTTTACAGTGGACGAATATATGATTTATCAGGCAAAATACATAGGTGCTGATGCAGTTCTGCTGATTTGTGCCATTTTGTCCGATATGCAGCTGCAGGAGTATGCGGGGCTTGCATATGACTTGGGGCTGTCTGCTCTGGTGGAGGCGCATGACGAGGAGGAAGTAAGAAGAGCGCTCCATGCAGGAGCAAGAATTGTGGGTGTCAATAACCGTAACCTGAAGGATTTTACGGTGGATATCACAAATTCCGTGAGACTGCGGGAGCTGGTTCCAAAGGAAGTCCTGTTTGTGTCCGAGAGCGGCATGAAAACCAGAGAGGATATTGAAAGGCTGGAGAAAAACGGCACCAATGCGGTGCTTATCGGTGAGACCTTTATGCGCAGTGAAGATAAGGCAAAGATGCTTAGACAGCTGTCAGGCAAGTAAAGCTGTAAAGACGCCGTAATGTGTAAGGAAGCGAGGAGGTGTACATTTGAAAATTAAGATATGCGGTCTGCGCCGCAAGGAAGATGTGGATTATGCCAATCAGGTGATGCCGGATTATGTGGGGTTTATTCTGGCAGAGGGCTTTCGCAGGCAGATAAGCAGGGAGCAGGCGAGGAGCCTGAAACAAAGGCTTTCTGACAAGATACAGGCTGTAGGAGTATTTGTGAACAATCCCATAGAGGAGGTTATCTCCTATCTGGAGGAGGGTATTATCGACATGGCACAGCTCCACGGAGAGGAGACTGAGGAGGATATTCAGTACATTCAGGCGGTCACCGCCAAGCCGGTCATTAAGGCGGTGAAGGCACAGAACCAATATATTGTGGAGGCTTGGCTGGATTCTTCGGCAGATTATCTTTTATTTGACAGTGGTACGGGAACGGGAAAAAGCTTTGACTGGAGCTTGCTTGCAGATGTAAATAGAGAATATTTTTTGGCGGGCGGGTTAAATCCCGGTAACATAGAAGAAGCAATGAAGCAGCTTTCTCCTTATTCCATAGATATAAGCTCCGGCGTGGAAACAGAGGGAGTAAAGGATTTGGAGAAAATGCAGGCAGTAGTAAATGTGGTGAGGGGGCTTAATAAAGGGTGAAGGGAAGAATGCGGCATTTGCTTTACGCATAGGCGCTCATACGTAAAAGACATAGAAATCAAAATAAAAGGTTAGGAGAAAGGAATAAATCATGAGTAAAGGACGTTATGGAATACACGGTGGGCAGTATATTTCAGAGACATTAATGAATGAACTGCTTCGTCTGGAGGAATGTTACGAGTATTATAAGAAGGATGAGGCATTTCAGGCAGAACTTAAAGAGCTTCTGAATAATTATGCAGGAAGACCCTCTCTTTTGTACTATGCGGAGAAAATGACAAAGGATTTGGGAGGCGCTAAGATTTATTTAAAGCGCGAGGATTTGAATCATACCGGTTCCCACAAGATAAACAATGTACTGGGGCAGGTGCTTATGGCAAAGAAGATGGGCAAGACCAGAGTCATTGCGGAGACTGGTGCCGGACAGCACGGTGTGGCTACGGCTACGGCAGCAGCATTGCTGGGCATGGAGTGTGAGATTTTTATGGGGAAGGAGGATACGGACAGACAGGCGCTAAATGTATACCGTATGGAGCTTTTGGGCGCAAAGGTTCACCCTGTTACAAGCGGCACTCAGACCTTGAAGGACGCAGTAAACGAGACTATGCGGGAGTGGACCAATCGAGTGTCCGATACTCATTATGTATTAGGCTCTGTAATGGGTCCGCACCCCTTCCCCATGATTGTGCGTGATTTTCAGAGCATTATCAGCAAGGAGGCAAAGGAGCAGATACTAAAGGCGGAGGGCAATCTTCCGGCAGCAGTGGTTGCCTGTGTGGGCGGCGGCAGCAACGCCATGGGTGCCTTTTATAACTTTATCGAGGATAAGGAAGTAGAGCTGATTGGCTGTGAGGCAGCAGGAAAGGGTGTTGACACCGCTTTTCATGCGGCAACCATTGCCAAGGGAAGCATTGGTATTTTCCACGGTATGAAGTCCTATTTCTGTCAGGATGAGTATGGACAGATTGCTCCGGTTTATTCCATTTCCGCAGGACTTGATTATCCGGGAATCGGACCTGAGCATGCAAATCTCCATGATACCGGACGGGCAAAATATGTGCCCATTACCGATGAGGAGGCAGTATCTGCCTTTGAATACATTGCCAGAACGGAGGGCATTATCTGCGCTATTGAAAGTGCCCATGCCATTGCGCAGGTGAGAAAGATTGCTGCCAATTACAGACCGGACCAAAGCATTATCGTCTGTGTGTCCGGCAGAGGAGACAAGGACGTGGCTGCTATTGCAAGATACAGGGGGGTAGATATCCATGATTAACGAGAAAAATAAGATTAAAAAAGCATTTGAAACACCAAATAAAAAGGCATTTATTGCTTTCCTGACAGCGGGTGACCCGGACGCGGACAGCACCGTGAAGTTTATTTTGGAAATGGAGAGGGCGGGAGCGGATTTAATCGAAATCGGTATTCCCTTCTCTGACCCCACAGCTGAGGGGGTGGTGATTCAGGACGCCAATATCAGAGCACTTAAGGGCGGTATGACTACCGACGGTGTGTTTGATATTGTGAGAAGAGTAAGGGAACAGTCACAGATTCCGCTTTGCTTTATGACATATTTAAATCCGGTGTTCCATTACGGCTATGACAGGTTTTTTGCCAAGTGTGAGGAATTAGCGGTTGACGGCATTATTATTCCTGATTTGCCCTATGAGGAAAAAGCAGAGGTGGAGGAGCCTGCAAACAGACATAATGTAGCGGTGATTTCCATGATTGCCCCCACCTCCGAGAGTCGTATTCAGATGATTGCCAAGGAAGCGGACGGATTTATCTATGTGGTAAGCTCCATGGGAGTGACAGGTGTGCGTAGCGAAATTAAGACGGATATTTCTTCTATTGTAGAGAGTATACGAAAGGTAACAGATGTTCCCTGCGCAATCGGCTTTGGAATCAGCACCCCTAAGCAGGCAGGGGATATGGCTGCCGTATCTGACGGCAGCATAGTGGGAAGCGCCATTGTAAAAATGATTGCAGAGCATGGAAGTGAGGCAGCTTCTCAGCTTTATGAGTATGTGAAGAGCATGAAGGACGCTGTTTTGTCAGTGTGATAAAGTTGGGGTGGCTTGCAGTGACAGGCAAGCCACCTATTTAACACTCTTTACCACGATTACCGGATGGTCAGCACACTGATGCATGACCAGAGCACACTGGTGCATGGCCAGCACACTGGTATATGCTCAAATGGACATATAGAGATTTTATGCTCTGAAATGTCCATTTTTGCATACCTTATCAGTAAAAATATTGACCTTTTGGACATATATAGACTTTTTTTGAAAACAACACCATGAAAATGCCAAAATCATGGGTGGATTCTGCAAATTATTCCGTATATGTCCAAGAGGCTTTCTTTTGGGAGTGGGCAATGGTATTATACAATAGCCTGCCTGATAGAAATACCGCACAAGCTCTGCTTAAGGAGGCTGAAGGCTGCAATCCCGGTCTTTGGGGAGCCCCATACATATAAAAATAAAAAACAGTTATTGACAAACCCTTTCCCTATATGTATAATCCCATCTTTGACAGTTGATTAGCGTATAACACCTCGCAATCCCAGTAATTACAATGGTTGCGAGGTGTTTTGGTTTCGTTTTGAAGTATGGTAATTTATTCTCGACCTTTACTTTTT
>Ga0129312_1000467_pt1 | contig 34722 bp, 34 predicted proteins | sample O827metagenome_FD_94434 | JGI IMG/M metagenome (GOLD analysis project Ga0129312, IMG submission 94434) | Orangutan group fecal microbial communities from Wisconsin, USA - O827 metagenome | ecosystem: Host-associated > Mammals > Digestive system > Large intestine > Fecal | place: USA: Wisconsin... | reverse complement strand
TATCGTCTGCGCAGGCATTCCGTTCTCAATCATCTGACAGATAGCCAGACGTTCTTTCAATGAGCGTTTCTTATACTTCATATTCTTGTTGGTTGTGTCCAACTTTTGGGGTTCAGTTCATTCTTTTGTGCACAAATCTCAACGTGATGGTAGAGTAAAATCAATGAAATTGCTGACCAAAATCAATGAATTTGCTGAGCAAAATCAATGAAATTGCTGAGTAAAATCATTGAATTTGCAAAACAGCGCACTATCCATTTGACTGTCAAGCACTTGCAAAGGCCTTGTCTTTGCTATTCAGTCGGTGGTCGAAGTGTGGTCGAATCACCATATCTTTTAGGCTTCGAACACACTTTAAAGCTTTAACCTACTGCATGTTATGCTATAGGTGTGGTCTTGTGGTCGAATTTTTCGACAACGCGTGTGCGCGTATGCGTGTGTGAAACGCTCTCCGCTCCTATGGATTTCCACTAACATTGATGAAGAGTTCTTCACTCTGTATAGACTTGCAAAGAGTAATGCTTATCCCCCACTAAAATTCCACTGAGCTGCATCATGTCCGCAGGGCGGTGCCCTGGGCTATGGAAGACATTGGACTTTCAGCCCGTTGTTACTTGTATGTAGTTCGGTGGGGGTTAGTAGCTACGCTAGATGTTTCGGAGTAGCGAAGACAGAGTGAGAGCTCGCTTTCACTATGCTCTCGCTACTCCAAAACATCTAGGCGTAGGCAACTATAAACGGCTCAAAATACGATAAAACTCCCCCAAAAAGCAAACGAGGGCAACCTCAGAAGGCATACCCTCGTCTATAGATATTGAATTTTTAGACTTAAACGACAATACCTAAGTAGGCAAAGAAAAAAGTATCCCGTCTTTTTACTTTTTCTGTATTCTAAGTTCATATAATCGTGACGTTCATCTAAGCGAGCTCAAAAATGATGATAGTGAACTTAAATATTAAAACATAATTAAAATAAACGAATATGAAGAAAACAATATTTGCCTCGATGGCATTTATGCTGATGTTCTTTACAGCTTGTTCATCAGATAATCAGATTTTTTCAGAAGAAATACCTTTGGATCCAACAGAAGATGAAGAAGAAGTGGTTGTTCCCACAGAACAGTCGGCAAGTACAATCGTTTCTTTAGAAGATGTGGCGAAGAAAGGTTTAGGGGGAATCAAGCTTAATTTTACTATGTCTGGTATTACCAAGATAGAGCTGGAGAGTGTGGATGGTTATCAGTTAGCAGGCAATCTTTCTGGGGATAAGGAATCTATTATCACATTCTCTGCACCAGAAGGGGAAACACTAACACCAGGACAAGACTATTATATCATTACTTTTCCTTGTGATTTGTATGGAGGTTATCGCCTCTCTATTTATAAAGGTAGGGATGTGGCTGCTTATTTCGGTGTACACCAGAAAATTCAGGCTGCTGAGTTTATTACTCCACTAGATTTGGTAGAGAGTGAACTGGAATTTGCTGATATTGACGCTCCTTTTGTTGAAGACGAACGCCCCAATCTTGATGCTTTGACCAAGAGCATGCTGGTGGTTTATCAGCAAAATCCTACAGATGAAAATAAGCAAGCTTTGATGGAGCAGATGGGAGTAAAGTATGATAAGGTGGTAGCTCGCAAAAAGGCTAAACTTCGCCAACTGGAGCGTGAAGCGAAAACTCCAGATCTGGTAGCAGAGATGCAGGATATTGTTGATGAGATGGTTGAGAATCGTGATATCCGCTTGGAACAACAGTTTTGGCGTCTTGTTGACCCTCGTGTTGATGATAATCCTAATGACCAATGGCTGGTGTTGCGAGGTTCTTCTGCAAAGAATGCTTATGTTGCATCTGCACCAGTTACCAACAAGGAATATGCCATGTACGATACTGGATTTACTTATCTGCAAGGTCAGGAAAATTATCCTGTTGTAAATGTTTCCTACAGCGAGGCGATGGCTTATTGCGAATGGTTGGGCAGTAAGGACGAACTGCATGCGTATCGTTTGCCAACCGAAGAGGAATGGATTCTGGCAGCCGGTCATATGCCAAAGGATGTGAAGATGAACAGCGATTATGTGGAAAAAGGATTGACTGCTGTTGATGCCTATGCTGAAACAACTGGTGCCTGTGGTGGCATTGATTTCTGGGGTAATAGCTGGGAATGGACTTCAACTCAGAATACTGCCGGATTATATATTGTAAAAGGTGGCAGCTGGGATTCCAGTCGTGATGCTTGCCGGAGCGAATATTCCGATGATGCCCGTGATGCTTCGGGTAAATATGCCAATGTCGGTTTCCGAGTAGTGAGAGTAGATTTATAATAGGTAGTAGAATAAGTTATTCTGAAATAAACGATTTTTTACGTAAAAAGTATCCCGTCTTTTTACTTTTCCCATTTTGAATGGTCGTATAATCGTAACGTTCAAGAAATAAAACGAATATGAGTATAAATGACAATGGCATCATGGAAGCGCTTAAGGAAGATCCACAGAACGGATTTCGGATGCTGATGGCGAAATATCAGGAAAACGTATATTGGCATATTCGCCGACTGGTGGTTTCGCACGATGACGCACAGGATGCCTCGCAGGAAACCTTCGTGAGAATCTATCGCTCGTTCGACAACTATCGGGGCGATTGCTCTTTAAGAAGCTGGATCTATCGCATTGCCACAAATGAGGCTCTTAGGATTATCAGCAAACGGAGACAGGAAGTTGTCTCTCTAGATTCGGAAACAACAGGTGTCAACCTGATTCAAGGCGATGATTATATTGATTTCAGCGATCAGGTGGCTGTTAAATTGCAGAAGGCTATTCTTTTGCTTCCGCCCAAGCAGCAGTTGGCATTCAACCTTCGATATTACGAAGAACTCGGGTTTGATGAGATTGCCAAGATTGCGGATTCTACACCAACAAGTATCAAGGCAAGTTATCATGTTGCCAAAGAGAAAATTATTAAGTACATGAATTCGACCGATTAAGTGAGAGTTCTGACAGATATTAATTGGATATTTAAAACGGAAAAAGAAAATGGATGTAAAGTTTAATTTCAACAAAACTGAGAAATTTGATTTCGGTAAGGTGGGTAAGCGAATGCCTTATTCTACACCCGATGATTTCTTCAAGGATATGGAAGCGAACATCTTGAATGCGGTGAAGGATGATACTCCTCAACCGGTCAGGATAGCGCCAAGGAAGCGTTCGCTGATAAGGGCGATATGGGTGGCTACATTGGCAGCATCTGTGGCTGTACTTCTGATACCCCATATCGATTTTACGGACAATCCTATCGCTCAACCTTCTTCTAAAGAGAATGGGATTCTGGCGGTAGATCAAGCTTTCTCTCAGTTATCTCCTGCCGATCAGGTTTATCTGCTCGATGTATATCAAGAGGATGTATTTCTCAATGAATAATATGATTAGTTAAAACAAATTCTGTAATTATTAAACAATAGAAAATATGAAAAAGATTTTAGGTATGATGATAATGGTTGTTGCTATGATGACCGTTTCTTCAAGTGTATTTGCACAGGTGTCTAATCAGAAACAGCGCCTCTCTCGTGAACAGTTGGCTGAAAAGCAGGCACAATATATTGCTCACGATTTGGGACTTGACGACAAGACCAGTTCTAAATTTATCGACACCTATACCCAGTGTCAGAAAGAGGTTTGGGCATTAGGACCTCGTCCTCATCACAAGAAGGGGGAAATGAAATCCGACGCTCAGACAGAACAGGAGATTATGCAGCGTTTTGAGATGAGCGAGAAGATTCTTAACATTCGCAAGAAGTATTACAAGAAATATTCGCAGTTCCTCACCCAGCAGCAAATACAGCGTGTTTACAAGCTTGAACGTCAGATGATGAAGCGATTTGCTCAGAAGGGACATCGCAAGGGTATGGGAACGAATGGTAAGCCTAAAGCTAGAAGAAGCCCAAATCAACAAGGATAGACTAAAGAAAATATAGCTTTTCCAGAAATATTTTTAGAAGGCAAAACTAAAATTTAAAAAATTACTTTATATTCAGTTATATGCGATTAACGGTTGGTGTACATTCTTACACCAACCGTTTTTATTGTGTTTCTATTGGAGAAGTAAAAGAAGCTTGGTGGATTATGCTTCATCCAGATAATCTGTCAATCCAAGGTACTCACGCTCGAAAATACAAAAAGAAATATTGTGTTTCTTTTTGTATTCTGCTCGCTTAATCGTACCTTTGACCTGTCGGTCCAAGGTACTTTCACTCGGAAGTGCAAAGAAAAACGAGTTTTTCTTTTGCATTTCGCTCGCTTAATCGTACCTTTGTAGCATAAAACATAAAAGTATGAATCAAAGCGACAGTATAGTAATTATTCCTACTTACAACGAGAAGGAGAATATCGAGAAGATTATCCGTGCGGTCTTTGCACTGGAGAAGTGTTTCCATATCCTAATCATCGATGACGGTTCGCCTGATGGTACTGCTGCCATCGTCCACCATCTGATGGATACAGAGTTTGCCGACAGACTATTTATTGTTGAGCGTAGTGGCAAATTGGGATTGGGAACTGCCTATATCACCGGATTCAAATGGGCATTGGAACGTGCCTATGAATATGTGTTTGAAATGGATGCTGACTTCAGTCACGATCCTAACGACCTGCCTCGCCTCTATGCAGCATGTGCCGACGAAGGATACGATGTGGCTATCGGCAGTCGTTACGTCAGCGGTGTCAACGTGGTCAACTGGCCCATTGGCCGTGTGCTGATGAGTTATTTCGCATCGAAATATGTAAGAATAGTAACAGGATTCAGCGTTCACGACACCACAGCAGGTTTCAAATGCTACAAGCGCCGTGTGCTACAGACTATCGAACTGGACAAAATCCGCTTCAAGGGTTATGGTTTCCAGATAGAAATGAAGTTTACCGCCTATAAGATAGGATTCAAAATCAAAGAGGTTCCCGTTATCTTTGTCAACCGTCGTGAAGGTACTTCAAAGATGTCGGGTGGTATCTTCGGCGAGGCTTTCTTCGGTGTGATGCGCCTTCGTTGGGATGGTTGGACACGCAAATATCCTAAGATGCCTCAATAATTCGGAGTAATTCCCAATAATCCTCTATCTGTGGATAACTGCAATAGAGAGGATAGTAAAGGAAATGGTCGGAAACCGCTATTCAAAGGTTTCCGACCATTTCTTGAATTTGTCTACGCCTTTCGAACTAAACTTCCTGAGCGATGCGATGACGTCATCTACGGTCGATACCCGGTCGGGATGTGACTTGGAGTAGAACTTGTCTGCATAGCAGATAATCTGTTCTTCGATGGTCTCTGGCACATAATCGGCTGGAGGCAACTGCAGGTGCTGCTCGTTGATTTCCTCAATAGTGAGTCCCGTGCCGGTATGTCGCTCGCAAACTCGCGCATGGTCTGGGTATCCTTCTTTGCGCAACAATTGTCCGCCGATAAGTCCGTGGCGCAGATAAGGTTCGGTACCTTCACAATAGATGGATGGTGCATGACAGCGGAACACCCCTATATCGTGAAGCATAGCTCCCTCCTCCAAAAAGCGCCGGTCAGCACCCAGTTCGGGATGCCGTTGCGCTATCTGCAAAGCGCGTTGCGCCACCTGTCTGCTATGCTTCAGCAACAGACGGCGCAACGCATTGTCTTGCGGATAATACTTATCTATTATCGTCTGATAGTCTATCATTGGTCTCGTTCTATCCAACCGAGGTTGTCGCCACGGCGCACCTTGGCACCCTGTTTGGCAGCCACCTCTACCAGTTTACCGCCAAGGGCAGCAGGAATAGGAACGATTTCGCCCCATGGCGCTTGTATATAACAATAGGTGTCACCCTCCTTGTAGCGCTGTCCGACAAACGGTTCGAGACAAGGTTCGCAAGCTCCTTCGCCTGAGAATTCGTAATATACCTGACCTGCCACAGGAGCTGTCAGCGCATCCGCCTTGGCATGTTTGAAAGCAGCCAGTTCTTCTACAGAGAGCTTCGTGCCGAGTTTGGCATCCTTTGCTTTCTGCAAATCGGCAAGGAAATTCTTCTTTGCCATACCGCTCTTATAGATACGATACTGTTCGGGATGCATAGCCAATTCAAAGAGTTCCTCATCGTCCTGACCACACTCCCAACCATTGTCTTTCATCTCCTTGCGGAATCCATCGAGTGCATTGTCAAGCAATGTATGTGGATCGACATCGGTAAATTCGCGTTTCTGCTTGACAGCGAGTTCTTTCAGTTCGGGTGCGATCTCTCCAGGAATCTTTCCGCTCTTGCCGAGTATCATGCCCCACATGGCATCGTCCATCATCACATAGCGTCCCTTGCCCTGCTCTATCGTCAACAGGTTCATCAAGGCAATATTCTTGGTATATTGTGAGAATGGTGTCACCAATGGAGGATAACCTACACGTGGCCATACATATTCCACTTCGTTGAAAAGTTTCACCAACATATCGTCCATCGACAGTTCTGCCTCGCCCTTCTTGACACGCAGTTTGTTGATGGCATTGTAGATGCCTCCCAGATCTGCCATCATAGAACCCATCATACCGCCAGGAAGTCCGCAACCGAGCAATAATGACGACATGAGTTTGTTGGCAGGATTGATGAAATATCCCAACCAGTCGTCGATAAACTCCTGAGTGAGCGCACGTGCCTGCATGTAGGCATTCATATTGATTTCGGGCACATCGAAGCCTTCATTCTTCAGCATCGACTGTACCGAGATGATATCGGGATGCACTTTACCCCACGACAGCGGTTCTATGGCCGTATCGATAATATCGGCACCATTGTTGCACACTTCCAATACAGAAGCCATAGACAGTCCGGGACCGGAATGACCATGATACTGGATGATGATATCGGGGTGGTTGGTCTTGATGAGCTTGGTCAGTTTACCCAACAGGGCAGGCTGTCCTATACCAGCCATATCCTTCAGACAGATTTCCTCGGCACCGGCAGCTATCAACTCATCGGCAATGGCAGAGTAGTATTCTGCAGTATGAATAGGCGATGTGGTGATGCAGAGTGTTGCCTGCGGTATCATGCCTGCTTCTTTTGCCCACTTAATAGAAGGTATGATATTTCGGGTATCGTTGAGTCCACAGAAGATGCGGGTAATATCTGTACCTTGTGCCTTCTTCACTTTATACATCAGTTGGCGCACATCATCAGGTACAGGATACATGCGCAATGCATTAAGACCACGGTCGAGCATGTGAGTCTGTATGCCCACTTCGTTGAAAGGCTTACAGAAAGCACGTACGGCCTCGTTAGGGTTTTCGCCAGCCAACAGGTTCACCTGCTCGAAAGCACCGCCGTTGGTTTCCACACGAGCAAAACATCCCATGTCGATGATTACCGGAGCAATACGTGCCAACTGATCTTTGCGGGGTTGAAACTTGCCAGACGACTGCCACATGTCGCGATAGACAAGACTGAATCTGATTTTCTTCTTCATAAGGCTAATAATCTCGTTAGTTATAGTTATTTCGTTGCAAATGTACAAATAAAAACCAATACTTACACCAAAAATCGGAGATATTTTGTACTTTTGCATCGAAAACTAAAAAATACCGATTATGACGAAGACAATACTGACTATCGCCTCGGCCTTACTTCTATTGGCTGCGTGTGGCAAAAAGGAGGCTCCGCAAGCCGAAAAAGCCACTGACAACTATCTGAAACGGCAACCGGGCGACTCAACCCTATATGGTCTGGCATGCGACGGTACTACCGATTCGCTCTTGGTGCTTCTCCCCTACACCGGTGCCGATCCTGACACCTTCGACATCATCAATGCCAGTCAGCAGAAACAGATATTCGGCAAACCGTTTATCGGTGACGAACTGGCTGTGATTCTCAATCCTGAAGACAAGGCAGAGGCGCTGACAGTCATCAACCTCGACGACCTCAAAGGACAATGGGCTTTCATGGTCAAGCCCAAACTGCGCGACTATGACAAGATGTCGCGTCGTCTTCGTCGGCGCATGATGGCAGAGATGCCCGATTCTGTCAAAGAATCATTGCTCGTACCGCGTGAGTATGTGTTGCAGTTTAAGCGTGGATACAGTATGACTACCAGAGGCATGAAACACCAACAGACAACCGACGAGATGAGTGCTGTGGTGTATCCAGAAATCAAGCGATACACGGAGTGGAGACTTTTCAACGGTAAGTTGATTATGGCTTCTGGGACGATGGAAATGCCATCGGGCACTAAAGGTACAAAGCAGAAAATTGACCGTGACACCTGTCGCATCGTAGAACTCACCAAAGACACACTTGTGTTGCGCTTTAGCGATGGCGACTGGAGTTTCTATCGCAAGAAAAACAACTAAGTGTTAGCCGTACTATAACATATAAGGTGGAAGAGTACTCTTCCACCTTATTTTTTCTACTGGACCTTTATCCGGTCTTGTCTGCATTACAATTACAGTCCGTGCTGCATCATACGGTGCTCAGCCATTTGCTCATATTTTGTGCCGGGCAGTCCGTAATTGGCATAAGGATAGATGCTGATACCTCCACGCGGAGTGAAAATGCCAGTCACCTCGATATACTTCGGCTCCATCAGTTTGATGAGATCCTTCATGATGATATTCACACAGTCTTCATGGAAATCGCCGTGGTTGCGAAAAGAAAAGAGATAGAGTTTCAGACTCTTGCTCTCCACCATCTTTTCTGCTGGAATATACATGATTTTAATCTCTGCGAAGTCAGGCTGTCCTGTGATAGGACAGAGTGAAGTGAACTCAGGACAGTTGAACTGCACCCAATAGTCATTACCCGGATGCTTGTTGACAAAGGTTTCCAGCACCTCTGGCGCATAATCCATGCGATAGTCGGTTTTGCGGCCCAAGGCCTGCAAATGGTCTTCTTGTCTTGTTTCCATCAGAATGAAAAGATTTTAAAGATGTTGTAATTGATGTCTTCGTCATAGACATCCTCCTGGTCGTGACGCTTGGTAAATGCCACTACGCGGATGGTTACAGGCAGAACGATAATCTCGTAGAGTGTCTTGATGCACACCTGTGAAATGATGAGCGACGGCATCTCCTCCCAGGGAATCACACCACCAAGAGCGAGCGGGAAGAAGATAATCGAATCGGCAGACTCGCCAAACACAGTACTGGCAATGGCGCGAAACGAGAATCCCTTACCTTCAGTCATCATTTTCATGCGGCTCATCACATAGGCATTGATAAACGAACCGGCGAGAAATGCCACAAATGATGCGGCAACGATACGCGGGGCCAGTCCGAAGATCTGATGAAATCCCTCGTCGCCATTCCAATAATCGGCACCGGGAATCCAGTCGGCTATTGCTCCAAACATCACAAAGAGGAAGTTCATGGCAAAGCCCAGCCAGATGAGCATACGTGTGCGACGGTATCCCCACACCTCGCATACCACATCGTTGATGATGTAGCTCACGGGGAATACGATAAGACCTGCCGTCACATTGACGAAACCAAATGAGATTTGCTTTGTTTCCAATACGTTTGCCGTAATGAGGCAGACGCAGAACAGTATACCGAAAAGCATAAACAGCACACTGACTTTTTGATTGTCGTGTTTCATATTCTTGTTTTGTTAAAGGGGGTTGAGCAAGTACCCCTACGTTTTACGCCTGCAAAGGTACGAATAAGTGAGCAGAATACAAAAGAAATTCGTTTTCTTTTGTATTTTCGAACGCAAGTAGATTCATCAATCTGCCCGATTCTACAAAAATCATCAGAATATGTTTGGATGTTTTTATATGTATTTGTATCTTTGCAGAAAACTATAAAATATTATGGCAAGAAACAGAGAAGAATCATGGGATGCCATGTATCAATTGGCAGTAGCTTATGTCATGGAGCATCATCAGATGCCCGCCAAAAGCAACAAGGAGTATGCCAACATCTTGAACTGGTGGAAATACAATCGAAAGAAATATAACCAAGGAACACTCAATAAAAGTCATGCAGAAAAGCTGATAGAACTCAGTAAAATGCGGACGATACACGAACTACATTAATATATTGACGATGATGAAAACAAACAGAAGCCATCACTTACCTATGATTATCGCCATAAGCATGGCATTGAGCATCATTATTCCACTACAGGCCCTTGCTCAAAAGAAGAATCCGCCTCTGGTCTTTGCCCACGAAAACCAGCATCTGTCACTTACGCAGAAAGCATACCATAAAGAGCGCACATTGACAGCACAACCCTTGTTACCCAATCCTTTTCTGATGGACAACGGAAAGAAAGAGGTGAAGCGCTACGGACAATGGGCACAGAGACGTGCCGAACTGTTGGCAAGTATTCAGAAATATGAAATCGGCATGAAGCCTGCGGTAAGCATGGACGATATTGATGCCCGCATGAACGGCGACACCCTTATCGTCGATGTACACGTGGACGGACAGACCCTGACTCTCTCGTCCGTCATTACTTATCCCAAAGGCGGTAAAGCACCCTATCCGCTCATCATCGGAGCCAGTCGCAACTCTATTCCTGCACAACTCTTCACAGCGCGCAATATCGCCTTGATGACCTTCAGAGAGAGTCAGGTGAACAACTACACCCAATGGGGGAAGCACGACAGTCGCGGTCTGTATCACTTCGACCGACTCTATCCTTCGCTAACAGCCAATGGGGCCTATAGTGAATGGGCATGGGGATTCAGCCGACTGCTTGACGGACTACAGAAACTCGGTCCAGAACAAACACACATCGACATGAAGCATATCGGAGTGACAGGATGCTCGTATGCTGGAAAAATGGCGCTCTTCTGTGGAGCCATGGACGAACGCGTGGCATTGATCATCGCACAAGAACCCGGAGGCGGAGGTGCTGCGTCATGGCGTGTATCGCGCACCATAGGTAAGGTGGAAACACTCGACCGTACAGACTACAACTGGTTTTTGGAATCTATGAAGACAACATTCGCTGAAGAACGTGTAGATCTGTTGCCTCACGACCACCACGAACTCATTGCCCTGTGCTGCCCACGTGCCGTATTACTTTTAGGCAATCCTGACTACGAATGGCTGGCTGATCCTTCCATGTATGTTTCTGCAGAAGCTGCCATCAAGGTTTGGCAGCGTTTCGGCATTGCCGACCGCATCGGTTATTCCATCGTACCGGGACATGACCATTGCCAATTGCCCGAATCACAATATCCAGAAGTCGTTGCCTTCATAGAACGTTTCCTCTTGGGCAAGAGCGACACACCTACCACAATACGTATTGCGCCGGCAGACTATCAACAGAAATACGATGTGAAACGATGGGTCAACTGGTAGAGCGTATGAATAAAAAAGCTATTGTGATAGGAGCCACCTCCGGCATCGGACGCGAAGTGGCTTTACAACTGGCAAAAAAAGGATGGCTGGTAGGCATTGCCGGTCGGCGCACAGACCTTTTAAGAGAGGTGCAACGTCAGGCGCCAGAAGGTCGCATCGCTTGTTTCCGACAGATAGATATTACCAAGGATGATGCCTCTGACCTTCTGCAGGAGATGATCAGCGAGATGGGAGGCATGGATCTCTATTTCCACAGTTCGGGTATCGGTTGGCAGAACACCACGCTCGATATTGACAAGGAGCTGCAAACCGTAGCCACCAATGGTATGGGCTTTGTGCGGATGGTAGCTACTGCCTACCGGTGGATGGCAGGAAACCATAAGAAAGGACACATCGCCTGTATCACCTCGATAGCAGGAACCAAAGGACTGGGAGCCGCCCCTGCCTATTCTTCTACCAAGCGTTTCCAAAACCATTATATAGAATGTCTCTCCCAACAGGCGCGAATGCGTCATCTGCCTATCCTGTTCACAGACATCCGACCGGGTTTTGTAAAGACCGACCTCATTGCTGGCAGTCATTATCCCCTACAGCTTGATGCCCATCGGGTGGCAAAAGCCATTGTCGGTGCGATAGAAAGGGGAAAGGCAATCAAAGTTATCGACTGGCGTTATGCCATCCTTGTATTCTTTTGGCGCCTCATTCCCCGTTGGCTTTGGACTCGCATGAAGATTGGGTAAGTGCCAAAACAACATTTTCTCTATAGAAAAAAAATAGAACGTTTTCGTTAAGCCAGATGAGCAGAATAAAGCTCGCTTTAATTCTGTCATGGCGAGAAAAGGTGCCATGAAATGGAACGCTAACCCAAATCATGCGCTAAAAATCGGTTATACCGTCAACCACGAATATAGGAAGAACATCCAATGGGCTGTAATGGCTGCAACAAGTCCGCCAAAGAAATGCGCCAAAATGGCTTTGGGAGTCAAATCCCGATAGCCAATGGAATCAAGCATGGCAGTATGGGTGCTGAGGAAGCCGCTCCAACACATGCCAATAGCGGTAAACACAGCAATGGCATTACCATCTATCCAACCGTGTGAGATAAATCCCGGTATCAGACTGAGAGCTGCTCCCACCGCTCCAAGTGCCGTAATGGGAAACGCTACCAGGTGGGGATCGTGGAAGCCGAACAACCATTCAAACACAAAGTCTATCTTATTGGCAAGCCATGGCAATAGTTCTACTCCCTGATAGGCTGCGCCATCATAACAACCGTCGGCACCTGTCCCAAATGTGAAGATCATGACGAAGGTGGAGATGATAAGTACGCCTGGGATAATGGCGATGCCCACTTCCACACCGCTACGACCTCCATCAAGCATGGCGTTGAGCAAACGAATAAAGACGGTTTTCTCTTCTTGTTGGCTTTCTTCTTGTTCTTCTTCCACGTCTTCTGGTGAGACCGCATCCTCTGTAGCATATTGCGGATAGGCTTTCAATACGAAACGTTGCATCAGACGAGTGGAACACACGCAGCCACAGCATGCCCCTGCCAATCCAATTAACGGGGCGACATAATAGCCTTGACTGGCCATAAACACAATAACAAGCAGCCCCATACCAAAGGCTGTTCCGAAATTGGTGAGGGATATAAACTGGTATTTCTTGAAATAACTTGCAAATCGTTTATCGTTGGCGAGCGAGATAATGGCGGGATTGTCTGAAAGGAATGTCATAACTGCGCCTAATGATGTCACGCCAGGCAGATTGAAGACGGGACGCATCAGCGGACGAAGCGTACGCTCCAACAGCGCAACGACTCCAAACTCTACAAACACCTTGCCTATCGCTCCTGTTATCACACAGATGCTCATCAGATAGAAAACAGTATTCAGCAACAGGTCATGGGCTGTCTTCATAATGGTGTTGAGCATGTTGGGCACACCCATCACAAAGCCAAGATAGCCGAATAGGATGACCACAGCGGTAATACACCAAACACCACTCGGTATGAGCGGTTTGCAATTTGGTTTAGTCTTTTTCATAGGTCTTTTGTCTTTGATTGAAGTAAAAGATAGAATGAATATCGGGGGGAATAAGTTCTACTGTTTTTTCCATGACAGCAGATGTAACTTCGCTGTAAGTCCCAAGCGTACAATGGTCTGGTTGTCTAATACAGTACCGGAGGTATTGCTGTTACAACCTGTAGAATGAGAGACGCCAAGACTGACGCGCACATCGGGTTTGCCGTTCAACGGGTAGTATTCCACTCCTCCACCATAGGCAGTCAACTCTGTGCCTGGCAACACACATTGGTCTGCATCCACATGAGTACGATTGACGTCATAGGTAAACTTGCCATATAACCCCAGATGCGGAATAGGCCGATAACCGAGCCGAGCCATCACCGAACAGTCTTTCAACAAGTAAGTTTGATGACTGGTTGCACGATTCATGAAATCAAGTTCCAACGAAGTCTTACCCACTTCAAACCTATTGCCAAGAGCAATATACGAGATGAAATGCTGAGGGGAGTACTCTACCATATTGAGCGAATAGAGCGTTTTCAGCCAACCATAATGTCCTGCCCAATGCAGGCTGTAGGCGAGCATATCACGATGGGAAGGTATATGGAATGGACTTTGACTGACTTGTGCAGAGAAACGGCTATTGCCTATAGCGTATGAGACACTTGCACTAAACTGGAAACAGGGAATATTGTTCCAGAATTCCGAGGGAGTATAGATGTCTATTGGCGAACGGTCATACTCATAACCGCCTATCATCACAGGCTGTTTGCCTGCTGCCACATTCCAATGATCATCAAAATTATAGTCCACATACAACCAGTCGGTTGCATCAAACGCATCATTTCTATCTATCTTTTGGTTTAGACGCTGTCTCCATGAAAAAGAGATGCGGTCGTTCACCTGTCCATTGACAATCAACAACAGGTATTCGCCTTTGAACCCTGACGCATCATGACGGATGTCGTTACCTACCCGATCGTTGAGAAAACTGGCCCGCGTATGAAGGTCAATGTCCAAGTTTGGTTTGTCATCTTCTGCAAGCGTTGGCAATGCCGTACCTATCAAACCGGCAAGTATAGCAATACATAGCTTCATAAATAATAATGTGTTTTAGAATTTTCAGTATCATAAACTACGGCAAAGATATGAATAAAAACTGAATAAAGCATATATTCCTCCGTTATTTTTTTATTTGATGCGCGTTTTCGTTAATCCAAGTGAGCAGAGATAAGCTTGCTGAAGATAGGCGGCACCTCGGAAATGAAAGAAAAACGAGTTTTTCTTTTGCATTTCACTCGGTTTGCACTATCTTTGTAGCGGTAAAACAAAAACAATATGAAGAAAATTTTAACTTTGGCCCTAATGGCCATATCACTGGGCGCATACGCACAGGAAGATGTGTATAAAGTGCAGATGGATGCCATCGATGCACAGGGTGAACAACTAATGAAAGAGTATCGTGCACTACGCGAGAAAGACCCTAAAGGGGAACTGCCGGAGACTAAAGCACGCATCGTACAGTTGTCAAACCAGATGGACTCACTCAGCGGAGTACAACTCAAACTGGTACGTACCATCATCCGCGACAATAAAAACAATACGATTCCTGCCAAATACATCCTCAGCGCCATGTACGACTTCGACTATAATGAGTTGAAGAGTATTCTCGATCCTACTGCTGCCTACTACAACTGCCCGGAACTCGACCGTCCCAAGAAACTCTTGGCGGGTATGGAGAAAAGAGCACCTGGCAAGAAATTTACTGATCTGCAGATGAACGACACAGACGACCGCTATGCTCCATTGAGCCAATGGGTAGGAAAAGGTCAGTATGTATTAGTGGATTTCTGGGCTTCATGGTGCGGTCCCTGCCGACAGGAAATGCCTAATCTGGTTGCCAACTATGAGAAATACCACGACAAAGGATTTGAGATTGTGGGTGTTTCCTTCGACCAAAAGAAAGAGGCTTGGGTGGAAGGCATTCAGAAACTCGGTATGAAATGGCCACAGATCAGCGACCTCAAAGGTTGGAAGTGTGCTGCAAGTGAGGTTTATGGTGTAGCAAGCATCCCTTCCAACATACTGGTTGACCCCAACGGCATCATCGTTGCCATGGATCTTCGCGGTGAGAAGGTTGGCGAGAAACTCAAGGAAATCTACGGAGAATAAACTACCGCTTATAAATATAATATGGGCTTTACAGCAAACAAACCTGCTGCAAAGCCCATATTTCTTTATATCGCAATGCTGGCTATGCCTGACTCACCAACCAAGCCATATAACCTAGGAAGCCTGCGGTAAGCACACCACCTTCCCAGCGTGCCACCGTATATCGGGTACGCGCAAAAAACCATACCAAAGCGACCGATACCAAGGTCATCAGCAGATCAATCATCGTGATACCGTTAATCTGCATCGGACAGATAAGAGCTGTCACACCAAGTATCATCAGTACGTTGAACACATTACTGCCAATAACATTTCCTATCGCCATGGCAGAACGGCCTTTACGGGCTGCCACTACACTCGTTGCCAGTTCGGGCAACGAAGTACCGCCAGCCACAATCGTCAGTCCGATGACACTCTCGCCTACTCCCAACGAAGTGGCAATACGCGATGCGGCACCGACAAACCAATCACTACCGAATACCAAGGCTGCCAAACCGACCACCACATAGATGATGCTCAACCATACCGGTTGCGCCTTCACCTGTGCAGTTTCCGAATCATCGGCTTTGGCATGCTTCAACGTATAATACATGAATAGGACATAGCCCACCAGCAACATCACACCATCCAAACGACCGATAGTATGTCCGGTGATGGTCCACGACAGTTGCCCGTCAACACATGCCAACACCAATAGTACCGATGCAATTACGGCAAATGGGATGTCTTTATGTACCGTAGAACGGCTGATGACCATCGGGGCTACCATGGCGGCACAGCCCACGATAAGCATCGCATTCATAATATTCGAACCGACCACATTACCCACCGCCAAATCGGGGGTGCCCTTCAATGCCGATACCAGACTGACAAAGAGTTCGGGTGCCGACGTACCAGCAGCCACAATGGTCAGACCAATGACAATTTCTGAAACATGCAGCCGACGGGCTAATGCCGAAGCACCTTCTGTCAGTCGGTCTGCTCCTGCCAATACAACAGAAATGCCGATAATCACGATAATGATGTCGAGTATCATAAAAACGATTTCTTGATCTCTAAAAGACTATTCTTCGTCATCCCAATCGAAATCATCGAAGCCCTCAAGCGACGGTCCGATAAAATCATCGAGCGCACGACGTTCCTTCTTCGTAGGACGACCTGTGCCACGGGCACGATCCACAAAACCGCTGATGCGGTTCATCTCCAGCAGTTCATACTGATCGGGAGTTGTCACATTCTCATAAATCTCAGGCAAGAGTTTGGCACCGACACGCTGCTCAATGGTTTTGAGAACCTTGAAAGAATAGGTGACGGGAGGCTTACGCACACTTACCGTCTCACCAACCTTCACCATACGTGAAGGCTTCACATTGACACCACCGATAGTGACACGGCCATTCTTGATGGCGTCAGCGGCAATGCTGCGTGTCTTGAAGATTCGTGCAGCCCACAGCCATTTGTCTATACGTGCCAGGTCAGCCATTCTGCTTCACTCCTTTCCCCAGCTTGTTATACTGGTTCATGGTGATGTCAATACCCGCCAACACAAAGCTGCGGATAATCTCCACACCAAGGTCGATAGCCGGCTGAAGTGCCTTCATATCGTCGTCACTATAGCGTCCCAACACATAATCCACCTGCATGCCTTGCGGATAATCGTTGCCGATTCCCATGCGCAAACGGGCATACTGCTGTCCGATGAGTTGCTGGATATGTCCCAATCCGTTATGTCCGCCATTAGAACCATTGGCTTTCAGTCGGAAATGTCCAAGTGGCAGAGCAACATCGTCGCTGATGACGAGCAAACGGCTCTGGTCGATATTCTCTTTGTTGAGCCAATAGCGCACGGCATTACCGCTAAGATTCATATAAGTGGTAGGTTTCAGCAGAAATACCTTACGGCCTTTGATAGAAACCTCTGCCACATACCCATAACGCTTGTCCTCAAAAACAATATTGGACGCTTTAGCAAAAGCGTCCAATACCATAAATCCAGTATTGTGGCGGGTCATATCGTATTCACTACCGACATTGCCCAAACCGACAATCAAGTATTTGTCCATGCTCTATGCAGTCAGATTATTCTGCAGTGGCAGCAGCCGAGCGAGATGCACGGGTAGCCTTAACAGAGCAAACGATAACCTCTTTTGGAGTGGCGATCTCAAGACCTTCGAAGCTGAGGGCAGCCACCTTGATGCTCTTACCGAGCTCGAGGTTTGTAACATCGATGTTCAGAATTTCAGGAATCTGCTGATAAGGAGCGGTAACGTTGATCTTGCGGATCTGGAGCTGAAGCTTACCACCATCGCGCACACCCTGAGCCAGACCGTTGAGCTTAACGGGAATACCTACAGTGATGTTCTTGGTGTCGTTCACCTCGTAGAAGTCTGCGTGAAGCAGAGCATCGGTTGTTGGGTGGAACTGAAGCTCCTTGATGATAGCCTTGTGCTCTTCACCGTCGATGTTCAGCACTACTACATATACATGAGGAGTATAAACTACCTTGCGGAGTTCTGCCATAGAAGCTACAAATGAGAATGCTACGGGAAGTCCGTTCTCATCTTTCTTCTCACCATACAAATTACAGGGTACGAGTCCTTCTTTGCGAAGCTGTTTAGAGGCTTTTTTGCCCAAATCGGTGCGCTTCTGACCGTTTACGTTGATTTCTTTCATAATAATAAATGTGTTACTCTAAATTAAGTTGTTTTTGCTTAATTCACCATCACACGAAGCGAAAAAGCGGTGCAAAGGTACGAAAAATTTGTGAAATGCCCATAACATCCACTACTTTTTTACATTATTTCATCGCTTTTCTTGCACAAGAATGGATTTCTTTGTATTTTTGCACTTGATAAGAGTATCAAAATAATTATTTTCAACAGATTTATGATTAATCGGGAATTAATAAGAATCAAGACCGTTCAGTTAACCTATGCCTATTATCAAAACGGCAGCAAGAACATTGAATCGGCAGAGAAGGAACTTCTTTTCAGCCTCTCCAAGGCCTACGATATGTATGCCTATCTGCTGGCGCTCATTGTTGGCATTACAAAAGAGTCGCGCAGACATTTGGAGGTTGCCCAGGCGAGGGCACAGCGCGAAGGCACAGAAATGCCATCACAGAAGTTCGCTTACAACCGTTTTGCACTGCAGCTTGAAGAGAACAAGATGCTCAACGAGCTGATGGAAACACAGAAGAAATCGTGGAACGACAATCCCGAATTTCTTAAAAAGTTGTATCTTCAGATTACGGAAAGTCAGATTTACCACGATTATATGGCTGACGAACAAGACGATTACGCTGCTGACCGCGAGGTGTGGCGTAAGATTTATCGTACGTTCATTCAGAATAATGACGACCTTGACGCCCTGCTTGAAGAAGAGAGTCTTTACTGGAACGACGACAAGGACATCGTTGACACCTTCGTACTGAAGACCATCAAGCGTTTCGACGAGAAGAAGAAAGCCAGTCAGGAGTTGCTGCCAGAATACGACAGCGAGGAAGACAAGGACTATGCACGCAAGCTGTTCCGCTATGCCATCCTCAATGCCGATGAATATCAGCACCTCATGAGCGAAGCTTCCATCAACTGGGACTTCTCCCGTCTGGCCTATATGGACATCATCATCATGCAGGTGGCCATTGCAGAGATGCTATCCTTCCCCAGCATTCCCATCAACGTTACCATCAACGAGTTTGTAGAGATTGCCAAGGCCTACTCTACCCCACGCAGTGGCAGTTACATCAATGGCATGCTCGACAACATTGCCCATCATCTCATTGAAACAGGACGTTTGCTCAAGCGCATTGACGACAGAAACGATAAGATTACACAATAAAAACAATATTAACGACTATGACACAGATTATCCTCGCCGCACAAGCCGGTGGTGCCCAGGGTGGCAGCATGAGTTTTATCATTATGATGGTGGCTATCTTTGCCATCATGTATTTCTTCATGATTCGCCCCCAGCAGAAGCAACGCAAGAAGATTCAGCAGTTTCAGAACTCTCTGGCCGAAGGTCAAGAAGTTGTAACCGGCGGTGGCATCTATGGCAAAGTGAAGCGCGTTGACCTGGCAACAGGCATCATCGAAGTGGAGATTGCCCATGGTGTAGTTATCAAAGTTGATAAAAACTTTGTATATGACAATGTGGCTGCTACCATGCAGACCGCTCAAAAATAACATCCGGCATTCATGCCGCGACTATTAAGTCAGCATCTTGAATCCACAACACCTGACACGGATCACCAGACGTTACTTGTTCAGCACCATGAGCAAGCAACTTCTGGTGTTTCTGTTTTTTCTTTTTCTATCGGGAGCTTTCTGGCTTATTCTCACTCTCAATGAGACCTACGAACAGGAAGTGAAGGTTCTCGTACGCATCAAGGGAGTGCCCCGCAATGCCGTACTCACCTCGTCTGAGACAGATACCATCCGCGTCACCTTACGCGACAAGGGTTGGGTCATCATGGGCTATCTTTACAACCACACCTCAATGGTCAACATTCCCTTCAAGACCTATGACCGAGGGCAAGGAAAAGGAGCGGTTAGCAACAGTGAACTCAAACGCCTCATCGAACTACAACTGGAATCGTCCACCTCTATTATCAGCATGAAGCCCGACAGGATAGATTTCAGTTATAACAACGGTGAGCGCAAGCGTGTACCGGTAAGATGGGCGGGCCGTGTCATCCCCGAACAGCTTTATTTCATCTCACATGTGCAATATTGGCCCGACAGTGTTGACGTTTATGCTTCAAGCGAGAAACTCGACAGCATCCGTGCCATGTTCACCGAGCCGCTCAACTATGCAGGATTCCGCGACACTTTGATGGTTGACTGCCGGTTGGCACATATTAAAGATGTGAAGGTTGTACCTGAATATGTGCGCATCGGATTCTTTACCGATGTTCTCACCGAAGAGAGTATCGATGGTGTAACCATTCAAGCCATCAACATGCCGAAGGGTAAAGTGTTGCGCACCTTCCCGCAAAAGGTCAAGGTGAACTTCATCACGGGTGTCAACCAGTTCAGGTCGTTGCGCCCAGAGGACTTCACCGTTGTGGCAGACTACCAGGAAATCATGCAGCATCCGTCTGACAAGTGTAACATCTACCTGCGCAATGTGCCTCATGGCATCAGTCGCGCCACTCTCGAAATGAAACAGGTGGATTATCTCATCGAAGAAGAATGAAGATAGGTATCACAGGAGGAATCGGAACAGGTAAGAGTTACGTGTGTCGCCTGCTCAAACAGCGTGGCATCGAGGTTTACGACTGCGACGAGGCTGCCAAACGCCTCATTCGCACCTCACCTATTATATATAAAGGACTCTGCCAACTCATCGGCAACGATGCTTTTCTCTGTCAGACCGACAAAGACGAGCACACGCTCAACAAGGCTGCCGTGACGCGTTTCCTCTTGCAGAGCGATACCCATGCGCAAGCCATCAACGACATTGTCCATCCTGCCGTATTCCGCGATTTCGAGGAGAGCGGCATCCAGTGGATGGAAAGTGCCATCCTCTTCGAATCAGGCATCAACCGCTTGGTCGATAAGGTTGTCATGGTGAGTGCTCCCGATGAGGTGCGCATCAACCGAGTCATGTCACGCGACCACATCAGCAGGGAGAAGGTGTTGCTGTGGATGCAACGCCAATGGTCTCAGGAAAAAGTGCGGCAGCTGTCTGACTTCGAGATTGTCAACGACGGCATACAGCCCCTCGAACCACAAATAGAAACAATTATCAAACAATTAGCATACAAATCATGAAACAGACTATTTTAGCCATCTCGGGCAAACCGGGACTTTACAAACTCGTGTCACGCGGCAACAACAGCCTCATCGTTGAGGCACTTGATGCGACACATAAGCGCATGCCTGCTTTCGGCAACGACCGTATCACATCACTGGCCGACATCGCCATGTTTACCGAAACAGACGATGTGCCCTTGATGAGCATCCTTGCCTCACTGCGCGATTTGGAAGGTGGCAAGGAGTCAAGCCTCAACTATAAGAAGGCAAGTCCTGACGAACTCCATGAGTATTTCACCAAGGTGTTGCCTGAATGGGATCGCGACCGCGTTCACAACAGCGACATCAAAAAGCTTATTCAGTGGTACAACATCCTTGTAAAAGCTGGTGTTACCGACTTTGAAGAGGAGATGGCTCCCACAGAGGGCGACAATATCGACGACCGCAAAGCAGAATAATCCTGTCGTCAATATCCCCCGTAAGAAAAGGTGCAGACCAATAATAATGGCCTGCACCTTTTCTTGTATGGTTGAAAACAATTGATGTTAGAATCTGCGTGGACCGCCGAAACCTCCACCAGGACCATGTCCGGGACCACCAAAACCAGGACCGCGCATGCCTCGACGGTTATCACGTGGACCGCGCATGCTCGACTTGCCTCCGAAGATATTCAGCCTGTATGATGCGGTCAGCATGGCATAGTTGGTAATGGCATTGTATTCCGTATCAGCACGCTGCATGGCGTTGACCGTGCGGCTGAAGGTAGATTGCTGATGAAGGATGTCGTAGAGCTGGAGTGACACGGTGAGTGCGTTGCCACGGAGGAACGACTGCGAGAGTTGTGCATTCCATATCAGTTCGTTGGTATTCATCGACGAGTCGTTGAAACCACGACGACTGTTCATATTGAGTCCTGACGACAGTTGCGTACCCCATGGTGCGGTCAGCATCAAACTGGCACCATAGGAGAAGGTCCATGTGTCGAGGTTGTTGTTGGCCTGCAGTTTACTGCGAGCGTGCATATAACTGAGTGAACCGTTGAGTTCAAGCTCGAACCAATCGTTGCGGTAGCTGGCAGCAATGCGTTCGCCGAGATTCATAGTGCGAGTGGTTGACTTCTGCGAGTCTGCCTTATCCACACTGACATATCCTACACTGTTGCTGTAGTTTACCGTCGTGAAGGTGTTCACATTGAAATAGGCAGCAGTATCAATTGCGGTATTGAACATAAACATACCGAAGGCATTCCAGTTGCCGTTGATATTCTCAGGCCGTGTGGTTTGTCCACCGGTTGTCTTATCGTAGGTCACCATATTGGAGATGGAGTTGTCGGTAGTTGAAAACATCAGATGCGCCATAATGCTACGCTGATGATTCTGGATATAGTTGTTGTAGAAGAGACGGAAATTTTGGGTGAACGATGGTTTCAGTCCTGGGTTACCCTTCTTGACGTTGAGTGGATTGCTGTCATCGGTAATATCGAGCAGATCGGTCATTGAAGGCTGAGTGGTACTTCCGCGGTAGGTGAAGCGCAACTGACTCAACTTCGAAATCTTCCAACGGAAATCGGCTGTCGGGGTGACATTGGTCACCGTACGGGTGGTATCAGTATGTACGCTCTGATAGTCCTGCACGAAGTGTGACTTCTGTGGCACTACCTGCACACCCACATTGAAATTATAGTCTTTTCTGATCACGCGCAACATGACATCGGCTGTGTGGATGTAGTTTTTATATTCCGAATAACGGCTGAGCTTATTGTCGCGATAGTTGTCGAGCGAGGCATTGCCCAGGAACGAGAGGTAACTGTCCCACTGGCGGTAGTCTGCATCGACATCAAAGAAGTTGGCGTTGATATTGCTGAGGTCGTAAGTACCACGGTCGCTCTTCGAGTATTTATACTGATACTGGTAACTGAACTGCAAATAAGTTTTGGGCAGGATAGGTTCGCTGTAGAGGGCCTTGATGCTGTAGTTCCAGTTGGTAGTGGGAGTCACGGCGTATCTGTTGGCTTGATAGGTTGAGTCGCTACCCGCACTATTAAGCAGTTGGAAATACTCCACCATACTGTTGGTAAACGATTTGCTCATGCCGTCACCATAGTTACCGCCCAGGGTCAAGGTCACGTTGCGGCCGTTGGCACTCAGCTTGCGGTTCATCTGCAATTTTGCACCAGCATTTTTCGAGTCGCTATAACTGAGCGAGTTGTCGTTGTTACGGTTTTTGACCAGTCCGTCGTTGCGCATGGCTTCCACCAGTTCGTCATTGTTGAGGGGGTCGTTGCCATAGGTATAGGGGTCTTCATCAAAGGTCAGCGAATAACCTTTGCTGAGTCCGTCGTTGGAACCATAGGTGAACTGCGGACGAAACATGATATTGGTCATGCTGTCGGGAGTCCATTCCAAACGCATGCGTACATCCCAGTTATTGGATCGTGTATAGTTCTGGTTACGGCTGTTGCCAAAGGTAGAGACTGTTCCGCTTAGGAAGTTTTCGGTTGATTTCAACACATAGGCATCACCGTCGCTGTGGTTCCAGCGCACACTACCGTCGAGAATCAGCTTATCGGGAATCTCATAGTTGAGGTTGAAGCCCACCATCTTGGTAGCCGTCAGTCCCTGTCGTCCACCGCCGAAGCGTCCACCGCCACCGCCGGGGAATCCCATATCGTTTACATTGTTAGCACTCATCATACCGAAGGCCTTAAGGTCTTTGCTCTGCGTACCGCCAAAGGCACGGTTGCTGTATCGGTCTTTCGTACCAGCCCCGAGATTCACGTTGAGCATCTGTCCGTGGTTCATGCCCTTCTTCACACCGAAGTCGAGCACGGTTTCCTCTTCGCCATCATCAATACCTGTCACACGCGCCTGATCACTCTTCTGATCGTATGCACGCACACGTTCTACAATAGAGGTGGGCAGATTCTTCATGGCTGTCTTGGTGTCACCTGTCATAAACTCCTTACCGTCGATCAGTATCTTTTTCACCTCCTTGCCGTTGATGGTGATCTTACCAGAGTCATCAACCTGTGCACCAGGGAGGCGACGCACGAGTTCTTCCACTACCGATCCTTCGGGAGTGCGGTATGCTGAGGCATTATATACAAAGGTGTCGGCCTTGACAGTCACCTTGGCTGCATGTCCGGTAACGGTGGCTCCTTTCAGCATAATAGCATCGGGCGAAAGGGCAATAGTGCCCAAAGCCACATTCTTGTCGGCTGTCACATTGATGCGCTTGGTATAGGTTTTAAATCCCACACAGGTCACCTGAATAATATATCGGCCTGTGGCTGGTGCTTTCAGCGAGAACTGTCCATTCAAATCAGTCAACACACCTTTCACCATCGTACTGTCTGTCTTCAACAGGCGTACGGTGGTCTGTGCCACTGGATCCTGCGAGTCGTTTTCAATCACTTTACCCGTAATGGAGCGCTGCGCCATGGCTATTATGGCAATGGTCACCGTCATCAGGGTCATTAGGAGTCTCTTTTTCATTTTCTATAGGTAACGTTTTAAGTTCAATCTGGGGTTTTTGACGCTTAAATCGCAAAAGAGTTTAACCAAAAAAACAGGAAAAATGCCCATTTCGTCAATTATCTATAACTTTTATAGACGAAATTGCAAATTTTATACTAATTTTGCAGACAGAAATGAAACAACAGAAGGTTATCATATCACAAAACATTCGGAAAGCACTCGACGAAGCTGTAGCGGCATGTAGCCACGACCGTCTTTTGGTGCTTGTTGATGAAACAACGCTCAAAGTATGTTGGCCACTGGTCTGCCAATGTCCGTCGATGCACGATGCACAGTTGATCACCATCGGCTGTACCGACACTCACAAGACGCTCGATACCCTATCCTTTGTTTGGAGCGAAATGCAACGCCTTGGTGCCACACGCCATTCGCTGATGGTCAATCTGGGTGGTGGCATGGTCACCGATTTAGGTGGGTTTGCTGCTTCCACATTCAAGCGCGGCATTGCTTATATCAACATCCCCACTACCCTGCTCTCTATGGTCGATGCCAGTGTTGGCGGCAAGACGGGCATCAATTTCGGAGGATTGAAAAATGAAATCGGTGTATTCAACAATGCCTGTTGTGTCATCCTCGATACTGAATTTCTGCACACCATGGATCGGGAGAATATTCTCTCTGGCTATGCGGAGATGTTAAAACACGGACTGATTTCCACCAAAGAACGCTGGAGTCAGTTGGTTTGTTTCGACCCTGTCACCTCGCACATCACCAGTGAGATGGTGGCTGATAATGTGAGTGTGAAGCAACACATCGTGACGGAAGATCCCACTGAGCACGGCATCCGCAAAGCACTCAACCTCGGACATACGGCAGGACATGCTTTCGAATCGTTGGCATTGGAGCGCCAGCCTATTCTTCACGGCTATGCGGTGGCATACGGACTGATTGTGGAGTTGTATCTCTGTTGTGTCAAGACTGGATTTTCCACCGACATCATGCGTCAGACCGTGGCATTCATCAAGGAGAACTACGGACGGATGGCAATCACCTGCGACGACTATCCTCGACTGATAGAATTGATGCACCACGACAAGAAGAATGTGGGCAACACCATCAACTTCACGCTTTTGGGCCATGTGGGCGACATCCGCATCGACCAAACAGCTACTGAAGACGAAATCAAAGAGGCACTCGATTTCTATCGTGAGTGCTGAACCGATATAACCATCATGATGCTTTGGCATCATATCGTTCTACTACCTATTTATAATACTAACAACCGAAAAAGAGGGACGAATCCGTGAGGACACGTCCCCCTTATGTTTTCAGTCCCTTTCTATGCTGATTGATGATCTGTGATTATTGAGCGTCATCCATGCATTCCGTGTGCAACCGCCATTTGTTCAGCTTCTGCACGTGCAGGTTTGCCGGTCGCAGTCTGAGGCAGATGTGCTACGGTGAAGATGTTTCGTGGTTGCCAATAGCGAGGCAGATGGTCACGACAAATGTTGCGAAGGCCTTCCCTATCATCACTCTCCGTCAGCATGACCACCTGTTGCCCCAATACCGGATGGGGTGCACGGGTTATCATCAACGGCACATCGGTATAAGCATGCAATAACCGCTCCACCTCTTCCATCTGAATCTTGATGCCACCCGAACAAATCACATTATCGCGCCTGCCAAGAATACGGAAACATCCGTCAGCACGCAGTTCCACGATATCGTTGGTCACGAGCACCCCCTCATGTACGGCAGGAGCATCTATCGTCAAACAACCTTCGGCGGTAACCGACAGACCGACACCTTCAAAGGGTTTGTACCATTCCGACCGTTGCGGTCCGTTGAGCCGGCGGAGGGCGATATGCGACAACGTCTCGGTCATTCCGTAGGTGCTCCATACGGCATGTGGAAAGTCTCGGAGCTGTGCAGCCAATTGGTCATCGATGGATCCACCGCCGATAATCAGTTGCCGAATATCCATGATCCGTTGCCGTTGCTCATCATTCTTCAGCGATTGCCACACCTGCAGGGGCACCATGGCAGCAAAGTCAATCTGCTGTAGTGATGGAGGCAAGAGGGCAAGAGGATGGCTGCTGGGTTCTACCGTTGTCAGCCGCAGTTGACTCACCAGCGACCTGACCACCATCATCTTACCGGCTATATAGTCGAGTGGCAGACAGAGCAATGCGGTGTCTCCTGCTTTCAGTCCGAGAAAACGGCAGGTAATACGTGCCGACGCTTCCATGCGTCGTTTCTCCACCCACAGGGGTTTGGGTTTCCCTGTCGATCCACTGGTGTGTACGAGCAGGGTGTCACTGTCGTTGTGCCATTCCTCCAAAAACTCTTCTATCTGCATCGCCATAGTTTGTCGCCCTTGATGGTCAGCGGCATGGGTATATTATCCGTAAAGAGTTGGCCGGTGCCCAGTCCTTGGGGCATGCGGATGGCAGAACCATAGATATCGGCTGTGAGTTGGGCAATGGCGTCAAGACCGACATTACTCTCCAATGCTGAGGTTATCCAACTGCCTATTCCCATATCGCGAGCTGTCTCTACCCACTCTCTTACTCCCATCATACCGCCATGCAATGAGGGTTTCAATACAATATAAGCGGGACGGATGATGTTGAGCATCTGTCGTTTTTGGTCTCTGTCGTTCACACCGATGAGTTCTTCATCGAGTGCGATGGGCAATGGTGAGTTGCGACAGAGTTCTGCCATGAAGCTCCACTGCCCGGCACGAATGGGCTGTTCGATGGAGTGGATTGCATATTGCGCTAAGAGTTCCATGCGGTAGAGTGCATCTTCAAAGTCAAATGCTCCGTTGGCATCGACACGCAGCTCCACCTCCCGATGGCTGTATCTGTTGCGTATGCGCTTCACGAGTTCGAGTTCATCCTCAAAGCGGATGGCACCAATCTTGAGTTTCACGCAGTGGAATCCCTGGTCGAGTTTCTGGTCGAGCCGTTGGGTCATCTCTTCGAAATTGCCCATCCATACCAGTCCGTTGATGGTGATTCCCTCTTCTCCCCTGCTAAATGGGGTGTCGAAGATGATGTCACCCGCTTGCAGATGGAGCATGGCGGTTTCCAGTCCGAAAAGCATCGAGGGATAGTCGCGCAGGAGTTCTGGGTCGAAACATCCCGTCTGTTCTATCTGGTCGCAGAAGCGGCGCAACAGTTGGGCGTAGTCTGAACGGTCGTCACAACTGAGTTGGGGTAGCGGAGCACATTCTCCCACGCCCTGACGATTGCCATCGGTGACGGTCACAAACCACGACCGACGGTCGGTATAAACGCCTCGTGATGTTCCGGCAGGCTGTCGGAAATGGAGCACCCGCTCTTCCAAGTCTATCTTATACATTGCTGATCAGGGGATTTGAGGGTATTTGTCAAAATCGGGTTTGCGCTTCTCCAAGAATGCCTTGCCACCCTCTTGTGCTTCATCGAGGAAGTAGTAGAGCATGGTAGCATCGCCTGCCAACTGCTGAATACCGGCTTGTCCGTCGAGTTCGGCATTGAGTCCGGCTTTGATCATGCGCAAAGCAATGGGTGAACGTTCCATCATCTCTTCTGCCCATGCCACACACTCGTCTTCCAGTTGGTCGAATGGCACGACCTTGTTGACCATGCCCATACGTTCTGCCTCCTGGGCTGAATACTGGCGACAGAGAAACCATATCTCGCGGGCCTTCTTCTGTCCCACCATTCGTGCGAGGTAGGATGCACCGAAGCCGGCGTCAAAGGATCCGACCTTAGGACCGGTCTGTCCGAAGATGGCATTCTCCGATGCAATGGTCAGGTCGCACACCAGATGGAGCACATGACCGCCGCCGATAGCATAGCCGTTGACCATGGCAATAACGGGTTTGGGCAGTCGGCGTATCTGCATCTGCACATCGAGGACACTCAGTCTGGGCACGCCTTCTTCGTCAATATATCCTCCACGGCCTTTCACATGCATATCGCCTCCCGAACAGAATGCTTTGTCGCCGGCACCGGTGAGCAGTACGACGCGGATGCGCTGCAGTTCACGACAGATGGCGAAGGCCTGACTCAGTTCGAGGGTGGTCTTTGGTGTGAAGGCGTTGCGGTACCGTGGTCTGTTGATGGTAATCTTGGCAATGCCGTTGTATTCTTCGAAGAGGATCTCTTCAAACGCTCTGATGGGTTTCCATTGTCTTGTTGTCATAGTCTGTTTCTTTACTCGTTTATTATCATTTTGGAGTTCCATTTCATGGCACCTTTTCTCGCCATGGCAGAGTTTAAGTGAACTTAACTCTGCTCATCTGGCTTAACGAAAACGTTCCATTTCATGGCACCTTTTCTCGCCATGGCAGAGTTTAAGTGAACTTAACTCTGCTCATCTGGCTTAACGAAAACGTTGGATTTCAACCTTCGTTTTTCATCCTTCGTTTTTCGCTTCATTCCCACATCGTTGGTTTCTCCTTTTCAGTTCCCATGTTCCTCCCATTTTGTCCTATCGTTGCCCGCCTGATTCTGGGATTTAATGCGGATTCACTGGTGACTTACTGAGGAATTGCCCACGTCTGTGTGCGGACGGAATGTTCTGTGCGATGAGTGATTCTCTCTTGGACTCCAGTGCAAAGATAGTGCAAACCGAGTGAAATGTAAAAGAGAAACTCGTTTTTCTTTTCATTCCCGAGGTGCCGCCTATCTTGGACTCCGGTGCAAAGGTACGAAAAAAAACAATAGGTTGTTCCACTTGTCGCCAACTTGTGATGGAAATGTCCGTCACCTTATTACATTTCACTGTGTATCAGTGTGTTACAAAGTCTAATTTTGGAGTGTAAATCTTAGTGGTTATTGTATATTACTGAATATAAGGCAGTTAGGTGGAGCACTATACTTTTATTGGCTTGATCTGTGGTAAGATCATGTGTATGCTGTTCGGCGCTGTAAAAGAAATAAACCATAGTGTTAGAGCGCCAACTGCGGTTTACAGTTTTACTGTTTTACAGTTTTTATAAACGGTTTCTGACTTTCGAGCCGATTTTTTATTAATTTGGTAATTGTCAAAATCTCTTAATTGGTAGAATTTTTAGCTTTTTCAAAACTGTAAAACTGTAAGTTGTCAAAATGTAACAAAAATTATACTAAAAGAATGATGTAAGGAGTATGTGTGCAGCATAAAAAAACGAAATAATTCAAATCTTGCATGGCAATTTGATGATTTTGTATTACCTTTGTCTCCAAGAAAACTAAGAATCATGCTACAGATACGTTGCAAGAATAATAATATAACCAAGAGTTTCCCAGAAGGAACCTCATTATTGGAAGTCTATCAAGACTACGCCGAAGAACTAAAAATGCCGTTCCCAGTGGTCTCTGCCAAGGTCAACAACACCTCGCAGGGACTGAAATTCAGACTCTTTCAAAACCGCGACGTGGAGTTTCTCGACGCCCGCGAAGGCTCTGGGCGACGCGTCTATGTGCGGTCGCTGTGCTTTGTGCTCTACAAAGCCACGGCAGACCTCTTCCCTGCCAGCCGGCTCTTTATAGAGCATCCGCTGTCGGGAGGATTCTATTGTAATTTCAAGAAGAAAAACGGACAACCGCTCACCGACGAAGATGTCAAGGCTTTACAGCAACGCATGCAAGAAATTATCGACCTCGACATGCCGTTCCGACGCACCGAAGCCACTACCGACGAGGCACTTCGGGTGTTTAAGGATCGACACTTCTCTGATAAAGTGCAACTGCTTGAAACCTGCGGTCAGATCTATAGCGACTACTATACGCTCGGCGATACTGTTGATTATTATTACGGTCCGTTACTGCCATCGGCTGGTTACCTCAAGGTATGGGGACTGGAACGCTGCCACGATGGACTGTTGCTGCGCGTACCTGATAAAAACAATCCGTTGCAGTTGGCAGAACGCATCGAAATGCCTCGCACCTTCGAAGTGTTTGCCGAGAAAGTGCATTGGGACGTCATCATGCGACTCTCTACGGCGGGCGATGTCAACCAAGCCGTCATCAACGGTCACGCTTCCGAACTCATACAGGTCAGCGAGGCATTACAGGAAAAGAAAATCGTAAAGATTGCAGAAGATATAGACACCCGTTTCCATCGGAAGGAAAAACCGCTGCGACTGGTGCTCATCACCGGTCCGTCAAGTTCGGGAAAAAGCACTTTCTGCAAACGACTGTCCATCCAACTGCTGGCTTGTGGACTGCGCCCGCTCTCATTCTCTACCGACGACTATTTCGTCAACCGCGTCGATACACCACTGCTACCCAACGGACAATACGACTTCGACAACGTAGAAACCGTCGATTGCCAACTGTTGAGCGATCATCTGCAACGCCTCATGAAAGGTGAAACGGTGGAAGTGCCTGAATACAATTTCGTCACCGGACGACGTGAATACAATGGTAAGAAGCTATGCCTGACCGATGACAGCGTGCTCATCATCGAAGGTATTCATGCCCTCAACCCCAGACTCACTCAGGGTGTTGACGACTCGCTGAAATTCCGCATCTACATCTCTGCGCTCACCAGCATTTCCCTCGATGCGCACAACTGGATTCCCACACAGGACAACAGACTGCTGCGACGCATCATCCGCGATTATAATAAAGGTGCCTATACGGCACAGGAGACCATCAGCCAATGGCGCAATGTCTGTGAAGCAGAAGATCAATGGATTGCGCCATTCCAGGAAACAGCAGACGTGATGTTCAACTCGGCACTCAATATCGAGTTTGCCGTGCTCCGTCCTCACGCCGAACTGATTCTTGCGGCTGTGCCTCGCAACTGTCCGGAATATGCCGAGGCACACCGCCTCTTGAAATTCCTGCATTATTTCATCCCCATTTCCGACCGTGAGATTCCGCCCACCTCTATCATGCGCGAGTTTGTAGGAGGATCAAGTTTCAAGTATTAACATCACCCTAAAAAGACCATACCGCCATGCACTACAATTTAACATTACCTATATTCTATTCAGATGTCTGTCTCATCTTCATCGTCACGGGCATCATCTGTGCCGTAGTGCGTTGGTTCCACATGTGTCGGCCCTACAACCAAGAGGCTGACTATTACTATCCTGCACGCCGACAGTTCACATTCTACTGTGCAGCCGTGATACTGCAACTGCCCTACTTCCTCTGCCCTATGAGTGAGGCTGCCTGGCAGTATGTGCGCATCTTCTGCATCATCTTCTACCCGTGCTGTTTCTCTATGCTGTTTCTGCGCTACTTCCATCGGAAGCCATTGAGCGGACTCTTCAACGTGACCGTCTTCACCATTCCTTTCTCATTGCTGACCATCATGGCAGCAACCATCCTTGCTGGTGGCGGCAACTGGCTGGAACGGCATTACCATTGGTTTCTATGGGTGATGGTGGGATTCAGCTTATTACTCACCGCACGACTTCTGGGTGTCATCCGCCGCATCACACAACTCATCGACAACTACCACATTCAGAACTATGCCACCGAGGACGACTTCCCACTGCGCTTTGCCGAAAAAATCATTTGGATGCCATTGGTATGGATAGGCATTGCCTGGTTGCCCTTGCTCATAGGCAGTCGCCTGCTCATGGCTATCATCCATATCGTCTTTTCTGTTTGGATGGTCATGTTCCTCTGTCTCATTCTCCATCCACAACGGTCAAAATCCGTCAATAATAACAAAAACACTACACAGAATGACGACCAAAGGCTGTCGATGGCGCAGACCGACACGCCTGCTGAAACAACTGACGACACCGAGAACGACACGGAAGCTACGACAGAGACAGAACAGCAGGAAGTGATTCTGGACGATGCAGAAACAGTGTCCGTGACTGAGTCTGCAACAACCGAGAAACAGCAATCGCAGGATCAAATGCCTACCGAAACAGAACCGTTGACAGAAACAGAGTCTGACGATCCACTCTCGGAGGATGTCCAGCCAGAGACGATCACCATAGAAGATATTGTTGCGGACAATCCTGAGGAGAAACCCGTCGCTGAGGCAGAGACACCGCAAGTCACAACAGCAACTACCGCTCCTAAGGTTGCCAAACCGCGAGCACGCTATAGTAAAGAGGCTAAAGAGGCTGTGTTGCAGGTGATCTTGCAAAACTATCGCGACAAACATCTGCTCAAGACTCAAATTCTCTCTGGAGTGGATAAGGGTCTGCGTTCAGGTGCCAGTCGTTTTATTGCCGAAGTGGGCTACTACCGTCTCGTCAACATGTTCCGTTTGGAATATGCTCGCCTTTATGCCAATGCCAATCCTGCTTCCACTCAAGTGGAAGTGGCATACGAATCGGGCTTCATCTCAGACTCTGCCTACTGTAAAGCCAAGCGCAACATCCAGGATATCAACACCGATTTTGTGAAGGGTGTCCACCTCTAATGACCTTTTCCGGAGCACCAACGAGAATAAAATCCATGAGATTCGTGTGCGACATTGAAATAGTGATGATCATAACATATCCATGCAAAAACGCCCCAAAACTACACGTTAAAAGCAAGAAAAAGACCAAAAATGCACGTTAAAAGCAAGAAACAACAGCCTTAAAACGCAACAAGTGGCCGTTAAAAGAAAGTTAAAAAGTGTTTAGTTAACGGCAAAAGAAAGTGAAAACCAAAATTTTTCTAAAATCTTCGAATTATGTTTCGTAACTTTGCAAACGAAAGTTAACAACTACATACCTATAACTATACCACATACCTATAACTATACCACGTTAACACGACCATAAAACGAAGGACGAAGAATGAAACCAACGTTTTCGTTAAGCCAGATGAGCAGAGTTAAGTTCACTTAAACTCTGCCATGGCGAGAAAATGAAGGACGAAGAATGAGACCAACCATATCAATATATATAAACTTACAAAAACATCACGAAACTGAAGAACATGAGAATGAACAACCACACTCCCACTGTCAAATGGCTGTCGATAGCATTGCTTGCGATGGTCTTTTTGACAGTGGCATGCGAAAGCGATGACTTCAAAGGTAAGCATTGCTTGGGTATGTTTCTGCAATGGAGCGACCCCCAAGACGACACGACGACTGTCAGCAACGTGCATATCTGGATCTACAAACCAGACGGTACTTTGGCAACCGACTACGAATTGGCGCACAAAAACAAACTCAACTATTGGCCCGATCCACTCGATAAGGGTCAGTATCTTGTGGTGACAACACTCAACATGACTGCTCCCTACCTTTCGGAGATGACCAACGGAACCCGTCAGAGCGACAGCTTTGCCGCAGATCGGATCCTGTTTAAGTTGGACAAGCCACAGAGCGCCCCGTTCCATGCACACTATGGTGTGAAACTGGTTACGCTGAACGGCGACCGACTGCAACCTACAGCAATCGATATGCACCGCATGTTGGCAGAACTCACCATCACCATCGAGGGACTTCCCGACGGTACTACCGTGACAGGTGTGGTCAACAATGCAGCGAGCGCCATCTATCCCGCACGCAAGAATAGTGAGGGTGCGTATGGTCTGACGGTCAACAAGACATTGCCCTTCACGCTCCCCTCTGCCACTTCACAAGCAGGCATGCTCCAGTTGCCCCTGGCACGCGTCATGCCTACGGTGCAGAGCGATGCAGAGTCAGACATCATGCTGATCATCACCGATGCCAAAGGTTCTTCCACCGACTACCACCTGTCGGCACCTCCCATCAAGATTGCAGGTCGCTACATCCTCAACATGAAGTATGCGGAGATGCACAGCGAGATGCATGTGTCTGCCTACAACATCAACAACTGGACGGAAGGATGGATTATCGACGGAGAAATCCTCAATCCCAAAGATTAGGGCCTCTACACCTATTATATATATATGAATTTTCACATGTGGGGAAGTTAAGGGAAGTTAGGGCTCACCTGAAAAAGTGTGTGGATTAAGCATACAATCTTGTTAGTCTGAAGAGAAAGAATTTCTTGTCAATGATACCCCGAAGTTGTGCTCTGAAATGCTTGACTTTTGCATTGAAAGATTC
>Ga0129312_1000461_pt1 | contig 35011 bp, 29 predicted proteins | sample O827metagenome_FD_94434 | JGI IMG/M metagenome (GOLD analysis project Ga0129312, IMG submission 94434) | Orangutan group fecal microbial communities from Wisconsin, USA - O827 metagenome | ecosystem: Host-associated > Mammals > Digestive system > Large intestine > Fecal | place: USA: Wisconsin... | reverse complement strand
TTTTCTGCTTTTTCTCATCTTTCACGGGCCGATCCCTCCGTTCCATATTTATGGTCTGTCATCATTTTTTCCAACTGCTCATTAAGATATGTGATTCTACTGGTTCATCTTCGCGTGTTCCTTTGCAAGCTCCTCGTACAGCGTCAGCGCGTTCCAGCTCTGGTTCGTCGGCGTGAGGACTGCCTTGTAATCGATCCGTCCGGCTCCCGTCTTTCTGAGCGCCAGGATCACCATGTCCACCTGTCTCGACGTGAGTCCCGCCATCACCATCATCTCTTTCTCAAAATCGTCCCCGGTATAGACCTCACCGCAGGACTCCAGCTCCTTCACCCCCGCAAGATATCCCACCGGCTCCAGATACTCTTCCTTTTTCACAGCCCGCAGTCTCATTCCCAGCGGAAACAGCGCCCGCTTGATCTTCGCAAGTCTCTCGCCTTCCGGGAGATGGTATAAAAGAATGGTTGGTTTCATATATTTCTTTAACCTTTCCATTTTCTCATATCCGGCTTTCACATATTCCTGCCGGATCATTATAGTATCCCTATTATAGCAAGTCCCGTTTCTCTTTGCAACTTATGCGTTCCGCAGGGACACCAGAAATCCATTTTCATGTTGCTTTTTCCCCGTTTTCTGGTATAATAATTTTATTTCCGGGGTATGGCGTAGCTTGGTAGCGCGCTCGGCTGGGGGCCGAGAGGTCGCAGGTTCAAATCCTGTTGCCCCGATTTTTTGTGAAGGGAACTTTTATAAACACATAATTGAAAAATCAGACCAGAATTTTGAAGATCTTTGTCCAAAATTCTGGTCTTTATTTTTTCGAAGCTTACTATTTCAAATATTTCAATAATTGAATCAGGTAGTCTCCATCTACTCCAACCTCATCCCGGTCCTTCTTCCGTTTACCAAATACGGTAAAACCGTTGTCTTCATAAAACCGGATGAGTCTCTCCTTTTCCTCGCACTCCAGATAAACGAATCTGCCGCCTATTTCTTCTTGTATATTTACGATCTTATTTAATGCCATTGTCAAAAGATCGCTTCCTGAAATCAGATAATTATTGCCTCCAGCATAATTTTTTCCCAACTGTCCAATCAGCGGTGCCGGAACAATATATTCCCTTGTCCCTTCATTATAGCTTCCATGTGCGAATAATCTTTTTCCCAGGTTCTTGCTTACCGAATCTTTTGATACGCATATGTATTTAGAGGCTATCGTAAAATATCCAACAAGTTCCTTCTCCTTTTCATCGTCAGAGACCCAGTATACCAATGTTGTTTTTGAAAATCCTCTTTTTGAGAACTCAATTGCCTTATTCCGTATAAAGTCCTCTACGTCCTTATTAATCCCGCATATAAAAGAGGAGAGAATGTTTTTCGCCTCATTCTCTCCCAATTCTTTTAACATATCATTTAATCGGATCTGAACAAATTTAGCCATAGCCCTACTTTCCAAAAAAGCTTTTAATTTTATCCTCCGACAGTTCAATACACTCCCGGCTGATCTTTGTCGGTTCGCTTTTAGAACTTTTTGCTTCTTCTAATGCTTTTACAAATGTATGCGCAAGGCCGGCTTCTTTTATTCTTACATCCTTTAGAATGCTTTTCGTTGCCATACACATCACCTCCCAGTTTGTATCGGCATAATCAGTTACGTTTCGAACACATAAATGCTTTGTCTATGTCTAGTATATGTTACTTTGCACAAATAATCCATTGACATTTTGGATATTTTTAAGGTCGATTTTTGGCTAATCTGCTTTTTCTCCTTACTTTTCTTCCTTCAGCACCCCATTCGCTGCGCGGATCACAAGCATCGTGCCCACCATAAGCAGAATGGAGATCGGCAGTGTGATCCATGCGGACTGTACAAATCCCGCGATAATATAGGAAATGAAGGATACCACCGCTGCCACAATGGCGTACGGGAGCTGGGTCGTCACATGATTTACATGTTCGCACTGGGCACCGGCGGAGGCCATGATCGTCGTGTCGGAGATCGGGGAACAGTGGTCACCGCAGACAGCTCCTGCCATGCAGGCAGAGATGGAGATGATCATGAGGTTCGGGTTGCTGTTCTCAAATACTGCGACAACGATCGGGATCAGGATTCCGAAAGTTCCCCAGGATGTTCCCGTCGCGAAGGCTAAGAAACAGCCCACAACGAAGATGATCGCCGGAAGGAAATTTAAGAAGGAACGGGCACCGGACGCAACCACAGTCGCCACATAGACATCCGCGCCGAGGCTGTCCGTCATCGCCTTCAGTGTCCACGCGAAGGACAGGATCATGATCGCCGGGACCATGGATTTAAAACCTTCCGGAATGCAGGCCATGCACTCCGAGAATTTCAGCACCCGGCGCACCTGGTAGAGGGCGATCGTGATCACAAGTCCGAAAAAGCTTCCCATAGTAAGTCCTAAGGACGCGTCACTCTGGGAAAACGCTGTCACAAAGTCCACGCCGGAGAAGAATCCGCCGGTATATAACATGCCGATCATACAGCATACGATCAATGATAAGATCGGAATCAGAAGATCCAGCACAATTCCTTTTGCGGACACTTCCGGCTCTTTTTCCGTATCATACGGACGTCCCGGTGTTGTATAGAGGTCGCCCTTCAGCGCGTTCTTTTCATGGAACTTCATAGATCCGAACTCTGTTCTCAAAAGCACCATTCCGATCATCATCACGATGGTCAGGATCGCGTAAAAGTTGTACGGGATCGCCCGCACGAAGATAGAAAATCCGTCCTCGCCCTCAACGAATCCGGTAACCGCTGCCGCCCAGGAAGAGATCGGCGCGATAATGCAGATCGGAGCTGCCGTGGCGTCGATCAGGTACGCGAGCTTTGCCCTGGAAACCTTAAACTTATCCGTCACCGGGCGCATAACGCTTCCCACGGTCAGGCAGTTAAAATAGTCATCGATAAAGATCAGGCAGCCAAGCAGGATCGTTGCTAACTCCGCTCCAACACGGCCTTTGATCCGGTTCGCCGCAAACTGGCCGAAGGCCGCGGATCCGCCCGCCCGGTTCATCAGGCATACCATGGCCCCCAGAATAACTAAGAAGATCAAAATTCCCACATTGTAGCTGTCCGAGAGGACGCCGATCATTCCGTCCTCAAAAATATGGGTGATCGTCCCCTCAAAGCTGAATCCGGAATACAAAATTCCGCCCATCAGAACGCCCACGAAAAGGGAACTGTACACCTCTTTCGTGATGAGTGCCAGCCCGATCGCCACGATCGGCGGAACGAGCGCCCAGAACGTCGCGTAGACTGCCGGTACATACTCTTCCGTTCCGTCCGCACCGAACGCTGTTGTCGCGAACATCAGGGCCAGCACTACGGAAAGCGCCGCTGTCTTTTTCATACTTGTCTTTCTCTCTGTCATAAGAGATTCCTCCCTTCCTGCCTCTTATTTATATGCAGAAATCCCCTCTCATCAGCGAAACTCTGGTGAAAGGGGATCACAACATACACAATTACGATTTTTTATTCATCCCAGTTGTGGTAAACAGCCTGTACGTCATCATCCTCATCCAGGAGATCAAGAATTCTCTGCATCTTCTTGATCGCTTCCTCATCGGTAAGCTCTACCCAGGTCTGCGGGATCATAGTAACGTCAGCCTCTACCATCGGGATTCCGGCTTTCTCAAGAGCCTCGCGGACTGCACTGAAGTTGTCCGGATCTGTGATAACTTCGTAGCTGTCCTCCTCCTCGGAGAAGTCCTCAGCGCCTGCATCGAGTGCAGCCATCATGAGTTCGTCAGCGTCCATATCGCACTCTTCTTTGTCAATCACGATCTGACCCTTGCGGTCAAACATGAAGGAAACGCTTCCCTGCGCGCCTACGTTTCCGCCGCCCTTTGTGAAGGCGCTTCTTACGTTTGCTGCGGTACGGTTCTTGTTGTCTGTAAGTGTGTCAACGATGATTGCGACACCGTTCGGGCCGTATCCCTCGTATGTTAAGTTCTCGTAGTTTACGGAGTTTAAGTCACCAGCTGCTTTCTTGATACCGCGGTCGATGGTATCGTTCGGCATGTTGTTTGCTTTCGCTTTTGCGATTACATCACGCAGTTTGCTGTTGTTAGCCGGATCAGCGCCGCCCTCTTTAACTGCGACAGCGATCTCTCTTCCGATTACGGTAAAGATCTTACCCTTTGCTGCGTCGTTTTTCTCTTTCTTATGTTTGATGTTGGAAAACTTATTATGTCCTGACATCGGTTTTGCTTCCTTTCTCTTCGCATCTCGCTCTTTTTTATCTCTCGTGCACCGGTCCCAGAGACCTTTTCGTGCGCATTATACATAGTCTAAAATATTTTAGCATCATTTTTCTGATATGGCAAGCGCTTTTTCATCGGGGCTGTTCCCGGTTTTCACATCGGCTTCCCCATCCGCTTTCACGCAGCGGACTGTAATTCTCTGTTTTCCGCCGTAGGTGCAGGTAAATAATGTCAGATCCCAGGACGGATCTTTCATCTCACTCACATCTTCCGGATCCAGAAGTTCCGTGCGCACTACCTGGTACTGGCGGACATTTCCCGCCGCGTCCGTAAATGTCACCGGGGCCCCCGCTTTTAAGGATGAGATCCCGTAGAAGTGGCGTTTGTAGTTGTGGGCCGCGATGACAAGTCCGCCCTCCGCAAGACTTCCGCTGTAACGGCACGGGGATCTCCGGAGTTTCAGATAGCTCCAGTCTTCCATCACCGGGAGGGAAAGTCCGAGGTCCGGCACCGTGAGATAACCCAGATATTCATCTCCGTCTATCTGCACGCTGGCATCCGCCTGAAGACCTGCTTCTTTTTCGGCTCCGTTCTCCGTCCCCGCGGTTTCAGCCGTTCCGTCTAAACCGTCTGCCAGATCACTCGTCTCGTTCTCCCCGATGACCTGTTCCAGCTTCGCAAGCGTATCCGCCGCCAGCCGGTCCGCTTTTCTTTCTTCCATACTATTGAAGCACTGAAGTCCCAGCGCGCCCGCAAGGCAGATCACACCGAATACGCCGACGGCTTTCTTCAATTCTTTTCTCTTTGTAAAGAACATTCCAGCCATCAAGATCAGCCCGCAGATCATAAGCACCGGCACCGGCCATTTTAACTGACCTGTCTGTGGCAGTTTACCGGCCACATCCGCATTGTTCTCCTGCTCCGGTTCCAGGAATTCCGCGGTGCTGTCCTGTTCTCTTTCCGCCTCAGGCGCATCGCTGCCTCTGGCTGCCGTTGATTCCGCCGCGGTATCCTGCTTTGTCTCCCAGGCATCATCCGAATCTCCGCCGGAGGTATGCCTCGTAGGCGTCACCGGGGATGTAGGGTCTGAGGACGGGGATGTCGTCGGCTGCGACGGGCTTGTCGGTTCCGTCGGTGACGGTTTTGTCGGATCAGTCGCCGGTTCCGATGTCGGCGGAACTGTAGGCGTCTCGGGAACCTCCGTCTTCGCCTCAACAGTCACCGCGTAAATCCAGTTTTCCTGATTCACCGATTCATTCGGAAGCGCGATCAAAAACGCCTCACTCTTATATTCCTTCTCATCGATCATCACCTGACTGCCGCCCACAAGATAAAGCCCTGCACGGAGATCCCGAAAGACTGCCGTCCCATCACTGCCAGCCTGTGTTCTCGCCATCGGTTCCGTTCCAGTCCGCCTGGTCCAGTCTTCCAGCTTCTTCGCTTTTTCTTTCCACTCCCTGGCATCCGAAAGACCGTTTACTTCTTCGCCGCAGGACACAAAACTGCCGCAAAGCGTAAATTTCCCAGTTTCATCCACATCCGCCGCCCGGTAGAGCGAAAAACTCATCCCGGAAAGAACCGTTTTTTCGTGTACCGCCCGGATCGTCAGACTGCAGCTTTGATCCGTATCGATCCGCGGCATGCCAAAGACCGGCAGCACGGTCAGCACAGCGATCAAAAACGCTCCTATGATTCTGATGAACTGTTTCCATTGTCTCTTTCTTTTCATACGTTCCTCGTTTCCGGCATCATACCGGTTATTCCGCCTCCCGGTCTTCCCCGGAATTCTTCTTTCTTCGGATCAGCGCCATCACAAGAATAATGAGCACCACCAGTCCAAAAACAGCAGCCGCAAGTTTTCCCTTCCATCCAAAACTCTGCACGATCTGATCCGCCGCAGTTACCTCCGGGATCTCCTCCGGAAGGTCTGTCCGTGTACCACGGACTAAAAGTCTGTGAGTGTTTACCCCATATGGAGTACACGTTACAAGCGTCACATGGTCCTCTCCAGGTTCCACCTTTAACGCCGATACGTCATCCGGCTCCACCACAAGGATCTGGTCCACCTGATAGGCAAGTTTTTCCCCCAGGACCGATATAAAAAACAGGTCCCCCTCTTCTATCTGGTCCAGATCCGTAAAAAGCAGTGCCGACGGCAGTCCACGGTGTCCCGAAAGAACGCTGTGGGTCCCTGGTCCGCCGATTGGAAGCGATGTTCCAACAAGATGCCCCGCGCCGTTCTGCAGCGCCTGGTCCCCGGTTCCGTGATAGACCGGGAGTTTCAAGCTGATCTTCGGAATCTCCAGGGATCCCATGATCCCATCCCCGTTCAGGTTCAGAAGACTCCAGTACTCATCATCACTTTCCGGATCATCCCCGCGGAACGCGTCCGAAAAAGAGGGATCCAGCTTTTCATTGTACCGTTTCGCCGCTTCCATCCAAGACGAATAATCTTCCTTCGTCATCGTCCGCGCCGCTTCCTCGTAATCTCCAATCAGCCGGTTCTGCCGGTACTGATTCCACAGATCACTGAATGTCGGATAAAACAGGACCAGAAATCCCGCAAGGAAGATCAGGGCACCAATCAGTTTTTTCATCCATTGTCGTCTCATGATTCCGTATTTCTTTCACGTTTTTTTGTATACAGGATCAGAGATCCCGTGAAAACGGCTGTCACCGCAAGTCCCGCTGCCGCCCACATTCCATACCTGGTGTGAACGGAGCTTACCGTCTCCATGCCTTCCGCCTCCGCTGTCTCCTCCTCATATGGGACCCGGTGTCCCCTGACTAAAAGGCGCCGGGTATTGACACCATACGGGGTACATGTCACAAGCGTCACAAAATCTTTTCCTTTCTCGATCGAAAGTGACGCTGTCTCCTCCGGTTTTACCTCCCTGGTCTGATCGACCTCATAGGCAAGAACCCGGTCCAGCACATGAATATAAAAGTGATCCCCCTCTTTCAGGAGATCCAGATCCGTAAACATCGTCGCCGACGGAAGACCTCTGTGGGCAGAAAGAACACAGTGGGTACTCTCTCCTCCCACCGGCAGGGCTGAACCCTGAAGATGTCCGACGCCTTTCGCCAGGACCTCTTCCGATGTTGTATGGTAGATTGGAAGATGGACGGAGATCTTCGGGATCTCGATATATCCCATGACTCCGTCCTCAAATAATGACAGCTGTGCCATATAATCTTTATCTTCCTCCGGTGTATTAATCGCGAAAGCATCCGGGATCCCTTTGCTGGTCAGTGTCTGGTTATAGGCATCCGCTTTCGCGAACCACTCCGAATAATCCGTTTTCGGAAGCTTCTCCACCTGTTCCTGATATCCGTCGATCAGACGGCTGTTCCGCTTCCCGTTCCACCAGTTGCTGAACAGCGGATACAGGAGAATCAGAAATCCCGAGAGAAACAGAATCACCGCCAGGATCTTATATGCAATTTTTCGGTTCATGACGTTTCTCCATTTCTCCGGTTCCCCTGTCCGGTAAATTCCAGACAGGGGATTTCTTTCTTACTGTCTTTTCTCCTTCTTGCGGAAGAAGAATACATATACGCCAAGAATCATCAGAACCACACCTGCTGCCGTAAACATTCCGGTACCGATTCCACCGGTGGACGGAAGAAGCGGAGTGGAAGTGTTTTTGACCGCGGCCTCGAACTGATAAAGTTTTTCCGTGTCTACATGCTGAAAATCAGTCGGCAGCAGTCCTTTGTCATTCTCATTCATTGCTTCCATCTTAGAAGTGCTGTCCAGGACTCCTGTCGCTCCTGAAACACTTGTATTTTCTACTAAAGTGATCTTCATGCCGCCTGCCGGTGCATAATATCCCCGCGGAGTCGTTACCTCTTTCATGTAGACCGTACCTGCGGAAAGTCCCTTTACTAAAAAGCTCGCATTTGCCGGGAGTGCGGTAATCGTGCCTGTTTCTGACGGGTAGTAATAAGAAACCTTATTATCAGCTCCTGTTTTTGACTCAAAGCTGATGATATCGCTGCATGCCTCGTCTTTATAGAATGAAAACTCAGCGCCATTTAAATCGTTGCCATTTTCATCCTTTTTACTGATCCGGACTGAGTAATTGAAGATCTTCGTTCTGCTCTCCGCTGTATACGCCGTATCTGTATTTAATGTATAAAGTAATCTTGCCTTATTCGACGCAACTGAACTTTCCGCCGCATCCGCTGTTATTTTCGCGCTGTATGTTACATACGCGAGAAACGCATTCTGATCATCGACTTGTTGATATGAAATTTCAAAAGTTCTCTTTCCGCCTTCAGTTCCAGAATCTGATAAGATTCCTCCGCTTATCTCCTGAGTCAGTTCGGCATCCTTGTACAGTTTTGCGCTGCCATCTATATATTTCATGCCGGACATTGTATCTTCAAGTTTTAATATAACTTTATTAAATTCCGCATAATCCGGAATTCCAAGAGAAACGCAGAAATCTACCGTATCACCCACGCTCGCGGAAGTGACATCTGCCCATTCACCGTTCTGATTTTTTACCTTTTTCTGTACGGTCGGTCCCTTTGCGCTCTTTGCAACCAGTTCATAATAATCGTCCGTTCCTTTATCTAACGGATCCGGATCGCCTTCTCCATAAACTTCCAGCTTCTCGGAGTTTACCTTTATAAACACAGTCATCGGTTTATAAGCAATATTATTTTCAGGACTTGTAATACCTCTCAGAAAATAATATCCCGGAGCCAGTCCATCGAAAACAGCGGTGCCATATTCCACACCAGACGCTTTTCCCGACACTGTATCGGCATTTGCTGTATATACCGGGGTGTTGGTCAGGTCATTCTCCTCCCAGTTCATGTAATCACTGATCAGCTTTGAGAGATCGGTAGAATCTTTGTCAGCCGGAAGAAGATCCCCAATCAGATCCGTGGAATCTTCCTTCTGGGTTTTCAAAAAATCTTTAAAGTTCTCAGAGATATCATAGTTATTAAAGTCGTCCGTATAAGAGATCAGACGATATGCCCTTATCGTATCCCCTATTGCGACCCGGCTAACCTGGATCTTCGCCGTCGTCTCCGTTGTGCTGTCCGCCAGCGCCGTCATCCCCATTCCGACAACCATCAGAGCTGTCAGGATCAGGACCCCCAACCTTTTCACTAAACTTTTCATTTGTTTTCTCCTATCTTTTTTATTTGCAGCTGCCAAATAGATTCGCAGTTACGTTTCTTTTAATTTTCTTCTTCCAGCCGGAAGAATCAGAATCGCTGCCGCCAGGCACATAAGTCCGGTTCCGAAAACGAAAACGACGTACATTCCCGGACCGCCGACACTCGGAAGACTGTAGAGCCTGTCATCTTTTACCGTAAGAGTCCAGGTATCGTCGGTCTCTTTTGTCAGCTTCCACTTTCCGTACTCAGTGATGTCCGTATTTTCATCATTTTCATTCAACACAAAGAAGAACTTTCCGCCCTTTAGCCGGACTCTTAGGATCTCCTTTCGGGTTTCGTATCCCCGCGGTGCCTTGATCTCCTGGAACAGATAATCTCCCTCCGGAAGACCCTCATTTTCATTGATACCTGTGACAGGTGTTCCATTTTTATTCACCTTACAGATTCCGCCTGGTCCATTCTGCAGGCTGATCTTAAACTCTGACCCGCCAAGAGCGAGCGTTTCGTCCTCCGCGTCAACCTTTTTCAGGATCAGGATCATCTTCGACGTATTCTGGATCTCCGTCAGTTCCTGGCCGCTTTCGATCTCCGTGATCGTCGATCTTCCGCCTCCAAGAACGACCCGGTATGTCTTAGGATTTTCCTGATATCCTACCGGCACTGACGTTTCTTTCATATAGTAGGTTCCAACTACCTGATTGTCGAAGGTGACAAATCCCGCATTACTGGAAACTGCCTTCGCGACCTCCACCGTACAGGCTGGATCGGAATACAGGGTAAATTCCGCTCCCGGCAGATTCTGTTTTCTCCGGTTCAGCTTTATAAAACTGATCACACCTTTATCCGGTCGATTGTTGACCGTCAGAAGCGCCTGATCGGAATACTGGTATTCTCCGTTCTCATCGCGCCATGCACCCAGCTCGCTGTATGTACCGTCCGTGCCCTTTCTATACAGAGGATTATCGTACGTCACCATGTAGTCCTTATAGCCATCGCTCTCATCAGCGTCAGCATCATAAGCGGTATCGCCGATCATCGTCTCCTTGAGAGAATAATTCGCAAGCTCTCCGTCGATGAACAACGGCAATCTGTTCCACTCATAAGTCCAGTCGTTTTCCGCCGACAATTCCTGCTTATACGTGGACTCAGGAAGTTTCATTCCGTCACACCAGAGTTCCACGACTACCCGGCGGCGTCCGCTCTCCGGAGTATTCTCCCAGTTTTTCTTTGCCGTCACCGTCATTAAAAGCTTTGAACGGTTCCGGATCGTAATCTCGGAATCACTGACGGACTCGATCCATCCGCCGCTCGGAGCCGAACTGCCAGTTCCTGTGACGCTGCTTACATATCGAAGCGCTCCTCCTTCCGTCACCCTGATCCGAATCAATTCCGCTCCGTCATACCCGATCGGAAATTCCTCTTTCAGGTCATATGTGCCTTCCGGAAGTTTGATGTAGATACTTCCATTTACATCCGTCTGAATGAGATTGTCCTCCACACTTTTCGTGTATCCGTTGGCTCCATGATCTCTTTCATCAGCCGAATATTGGTGTGTTCCCGGTTTTCTGTAGATCGTTAACGGAACCTCCGTCTCTTCCACTCTGCTGATCTGGAATTTCACACCGGAAAGTCCGTTTTTCGTCGCGTTGTCGATCTTATGGATCGTCAGAAGTCCTGCCTGGATATAGACATTTCTGAACTCTGCCGTCTGGATCGCGTCTTCCGGAATATCATTCGCGTAAGATTCCGCGGTCAGACTCACTCCCACTGAGGAATCATAGTTTCTCCAACCGCCGGTATCGGACGAAGAATTTCGGATCATGTAATAACAGGCGGTACTCCAGTCCGAATCGTCCAGCGTATAATTTTTCTCCTCGATCTGGTATTCTCGTCCCTGTCTCGCGTCCATAATCCATATGTATGTGTTTGTAGTTTCATCGTACTTTGTGTACCCGGTCTCTCCCGCTTTTAATCCAGCGTCCTCTTTCGGCTTCAATACCAGCTCATAGTCCTCCGTACTGCTGTCTGCGCCGCTGTCTTTGTGGGTTACGCTGATCTGATAATTCCCTTTGATCCGGGCGATCGCTCTATTGTCACCGGCAAATGTCTTTTTTACGACAAACCGTCCCTTTTTTGCCACCAGAACGCCGTCGATATGCCATCCATCGGTGTTAAGATATTTCAGTACATACCAGCGCACCGCGAAATGATCCGTTGTAAGGTATTCATTCGCGATCTTCACTCCATCCATCTGGATATCCGCGTTGGAAAGTCGTAACTGTTCCAGAACATCCTCATCCGACGGGAAGGACGCTAATGTCAGCTCGCATTCCCCATCTTTTGATTCCGTTTTGCCATTCTTATTATGGTACTCTGTGATCGGATTTTTCGCGGATCTTCGCAGAATCCTGTCCGTCTCATAGGCGTTTTCCCCCGCTTCCGGCGGAAGTACAACATGCATATCCGTACCGCCCGGAAGAGTTTCCCCGCCGTTCAGTACCGTCGAATAGACGCTGCTCGAATACTGCCCACTGTCATTTTCACTGCTCTGGTCGAAACCATTGGATGTGTTATCCATGATCTCACATTTCAGATTCACATAAAAATTGACACTCTCGATTCTCTTATTCGTATCGTCCCGCGTTTTCCACTTCGCGCGGAGATACACATTTCCATCCGCGGAATTTTTGTACCCGCTCAACACCTCATGGTCCAGAACATCTCCCGGCTGAAGTACAACCTCCGGATTTGTTCCTTCCACTGTCCAGCCCGCAAATGTATAGAAAAGGCGTCTGCCTTTCTGCGCGCTTTCCTGGACAACCGCATAACCGGTGTCTGTACCTAAAATCGTGTACTTCGCGTTCTCCCCATCCGGGAACGGATCCGCGTACTGTGTGAATCCATGGATGCTCTCATCCTGAAGTGTGATCTGCTTTTCTGTGCTTAACTCACCCAGCTGGATTTTTCCTGACTCAACACCCGCATTGTAGATCACGGACGGAGTCGTGCTTACCGGACGGAGTGTTACCGAATAAGGCATCTCCCCATCTTTCTTTTCAAACACCGCCGTATAAGTACAGGTACCGTCCTGGTTGTCCTGGACACTCACCACGCTTGTGTCTGTGATCTCCGTTCCATCGGATTTGAACGCTTTCCATGTCACATTTTTCTTTAATGGCACTGTAACGGATAAAGTACCGTTTTCCCGTGTATACTGCGCGGACGGAATATCCGACTTTTTCCCGTAAACATCTCCCTGTGGATCCGAGACTGTCAATGCGTAGAATGTATTGTTTAAAAGCATCGTCTGATCCGTCACGGACTGTTTTTGAGAAAAATATCCGGTGTTTCCTTCCGTATTATACGGAAGATAATATACTCTGAGCGGCAGACGGCTTCCAAGGTTATCCCCCTGGCACAGCGGGATCCGCACCTCACTTCCATGCTTTGTCATCAACGCGTCCGCCCAGATCTCCGCCTGGGAAACAGCTCCGGAACGGCTGTCCGTATTCGGAAAGATCCGGTTCTTTGACGCGTACCCGTACCAGTCTTTCAGAGAAACGCTGTCAAAATCAGAAGCTTTGAAGCCGAACGAACCATATACTTTTTCCAGCTCTGATGCCGTAATATAGTACTTTCCGTATCCGCCTCCATCCCAGTTCCATTTCGATTCTTTTTCCTTTACCGGTCCCCAGCCCCGTGTCAACGTCTGGATCAGAGTCATCTGACCATCCACCACCGCGTAACATTCCAGTTTCATGGACGCGCGGAGATTTTCCTTCACGGTTTCAAACCGGACTGGACAGCTCACCGAAGAGAGCTTGTAGGTGACAAGTCCGTTTTTGTCCCCCACCAGTTCTGCGTCAAGTTCCGCATTCGTATCCGCATCGTAGATCTCCCAGTGTCCCACTGAGGTATCCGCGATCTTTTTCACAGAAAGTTCCGCATCCTGTCCGGACGAAACATACCGCACATCCGGGATCAATGCGTCATTCGTATACGCGATATGGTCCGCGTCTTTCACGGCAACCGTATAGAAATTATCATTCGTGACTGCCGGGGATGCCAGATTCTTTAATGGATTCACGCATGTATTGTCATCGTCATAATAAGACTGACCATTCGGCAGATAGAAAAGGTACGTTTTCGTCTCTTTACTTAACGGGATCTTCCATTCCTCGGTCCCCTCTTCACCCGTCTCAAAAACAGGGGATATATTCGCCCATAATTTTTTGCTTCCCGCACTGTCGTCATCCGTATGCGGGAATACCAGCTCTCCTTTATAGTTCTCCGCTAAGAATCCAAACGCACCGTACACCTCTTCCAGCGTCTCGGCCGTCAGATAATATCTCGCATAATCCCAGCTCTCAGCCTTGTAGGGACCATACGCTGTACGGATCGTTTTCACCTTCTGCGGACTTCCGTTCACGATGGCGTAACACTCAACATCCACCGGAACCTTTCCGCTGGCCGGGACCGCTGTCAGCGCATAGGACTGGGAAAGATTTGAAAACGTGTAGACCAGCTGTCCGTCCTGTTCGCTTCTCGTAACTCCCACGTCTGACTCTTTTCCGTCTCCATCCATGAGAACCCATTTTCCATCCGCCGGATCGATCTCAGGAACCGTAATCTCCGCCTGTGTCCCATGATATCCGTATTTGATTTCCGGGACATCCGCTGGATTTTCATATACAATCCCTTCCGGGTCCGCGACGGTCAGAGAATAAAATGTGTTTGCAAGATACGCCGGTGAATCTGCTTTTCGCGGAAAAGATCCCTTTAAGCTTCCGCTCTGAGTGATATACTTTTCTGTTCCGCTCAAAATATCCGGCATATAAAATAAATAGATCGGATTTCTGTAGCTGAGAGGAATGCACATCTTTCCATTGATCTTCTGCGGGGTCTGATCCGCCCACAGCATATTTTTTCCGGTTTCCCAGTCATCTGAATTATCTCCATGGGGGAAACAGTGCTCTTCCTTATAGTCATCTGCACTGAATCCAAAACCGCCGTAGATCTCTTCCAGCTCATCAATGGAGATATAATATCTGTTTTTATACGCGATCCAGCTCGTTGTACTGATCTCGGTCTCTTTAATCAGCTGCTCTTTTCCGTCCACAATCACGTAGCAGTATACTGTCGCTCCGTTTGCGGCAGCCACTAACGTGAGATTCTCCGATAAGCCCTCTTCCGCTACATTCTCAAGGTCCACTGTTTCTCCGGTCTCGAGATCGGTCCACCCGGTATTTTCTTCTTCCGTTTCGGAAAAGGCTGTAATCGGGTCGCCTTCACGCGCGCAGATAAAACGGCTCGCGTCCAGCGCGTCCGCAAGCATCGCTCTCTGGTCATCATCCATAAGATCTTCGACGTCTGTCATGTCTGGGAGTCCAGCATTTTTCTTCGACGCGTCAGACGGAGTTGCCCGGAATTTTGCTATGATTCTTTTTATTTTTCCATCCGCATTGGCATTGGACGCTGTCTTTCTGTCAGCCCCGGCGGAATACTTATTCACGTACGCCACAACTTCCGGATCCAGTCCGCTCCAGAAATCCGCATATTCCGTTCCCTCGATCAGGCGAATTCCATATGTATACGTGTACAGATCCAGATCTTCCTCAACCGGAGTTTCCGGGTCAAACAGCTCCTTATCCCCGTCTTCATCCAATGTATACCAGACAAGATCCAAAACTTCCCTTTTATCGTCTCCGATCCGCAGTTTTTTCCCGGCAAGTCCCTCGTTTAGGGTCTCACCTTCTCCTATTTTTGTGGACACCGCCTTCTTTGACGAAAAAAATTCCTCTCCGTTCACATCCATATCGTGGAATGTGACCTGGTACGTTTCTTTCTGTTCCACCGCCGCAAAAACACCGCTTGTCAAAAAGCAGTTGAGCAGCAGACACAAGCACAGAAGAAACGCACCTGCGGAGCGGAATTTATCGTTTTTCTTTCTGGTTTTCTTTGCATTCATTGTTATTTCTCTTTCGATATATTGTATATAAATCTCTTAACACAATTTTAACACTTTACTTTCCTGATGGAAAGCATATTACAGCATTTTTTTCATTATTCTAAAGAAAATATACCCAATTCCTGCCCCAAACGTATTCATCACCACATCATCCACCTGACAATGTCCCCGGGAAGTCACAAGCTGTGCTGTTTCAATCAGTAAACTTAATAGAAATCCGCTTCCCATACACCGGAACATTCTCCGAAAATACGGGAATGCCAGTGGCAGCAGACATCCAAACGGCAGAAACAGAATCACATTTTCCACCACGTAAGCATGGGCCTGCGCAGTTCTTCCCCAGGTGGAAAACAGCTGCAGATCCACTCCCGTCCTGCTGCCCGGTTCCCGGGAGAAAAATGTTTGTACCGCCGCAACCGCGAGATAACCAAAGAAAAGCGCGATCGCCGCCATCCGCCGTACCGGAATTCGGTTTTCTCTGTAGATCTGATTTCTTATATACAAAAGAACCAAAACGCCGATGAAAACACTGATGCCGACAGGGATATAGTTCAGCGGTTCTTTCAGGTCATAGAAAAGCTTCTCCGCAATTTCATACATTTCCGTTATCATATTTTTTCTGCCCTATTCCCTTCCTGTTCTCTCCCGGATACCGCATCTTTTCCTCCGCCTCTTCAGGAACCTGGATCAGCCCCAATCTCCATAAAATTGGATAGATATATGATATGCCCCTGATATCTCCAAGTGCCTTAGGTTTTTCGATTACTCCCGTCATTGATCTGCTGTTCTCAAACGCTAATTTCACACTGCTCCAGGAAAGAGTTTTGCTCTTTTCCCGGCGGTCGATCAACAATTCCCTGTTGTATTCCCCATCTTTTCCAATCTTGATTTTATATCGGAACGGCAGGGCCGTTACTGTCCTGAACGGGTAGTCCTGAAACGCGACAACAGCCTGCCACAAATGATCCTCCGACGGCGTTTCCCGCAGTCTCGCAATGATCTCTTTTCGATCAGAATATCTCCTGCAGCGCTCCGCATTTGCACTCAGTTCTTCCGCATTATAAAGCCCCTTACAGTATGGCAGATAGGAATGCACAGACGCCCTGGATAACCCCGTAACCTCCATAATCTCCGAAACCGATTTTCCCTGTCCATGCAGTTCATTAACCTCCGCACAAATATCCGAAGTAAAAACTCCCGCCGTAATCAACAGCTTGCGCAGCTTCAGCAGCGAAATATCCAATTCCGCCGCCAGCCCCCGCAGCGAATCCGCGCCTTCATAAGCCGCACTCAATTCCCTCAAAAAAACCTCAAACTGCCTCCCCGCATCATCCCCCATCTTCTTCCTTGGTCTTCCCGCCATATTACAACCTCTTATTGTCATGTTAATCTAATCAACCGTTTTCATGGGGCATCACGAATTTTCTCTTCGTGATGCCTATCTTTCGCATCCGTACAGTCAAAATCATGCATCAGCCTGCCAATCGCCGTATCACCGTTAGAATAGGATTTGAACTGTCACATCTTGAATCAAGTCAATAAACTGTTCTTTCGTTACAACTTCTTTACGGCAAATAATCGACTTATCAGCTTGTTGGCGTGTATAAGTCAATTTTCTATCATCGCGCCGAAGCTGCCGCACTGCATCTAAAGTCAAGGCTCCCTCACGATACATCTGGCACAGGATAAAGTCATTTGACTTAAAGGCCACCGAGATCGGAAAATCCAGCAAAGGCGTAAATTCAGAGTTTCCCATTAATATCCTCTCTGCATTCGTTTGGAACTCATGTGCATCTGTATCCTGCGTATAAATTGTCAAACTTTCCACTTCATCGTGATACCATGCGAATACCTCGGCTAGAATCGTCAACGAAATTTCTCCTGCATTCTTCTTTAGGACCCGCCCTGTTGACAGTGTTCTTCCATGAATCGGCCATTCATCATATAGGTGATTCATCCATTCTTCTGCGGATGGCAAGTCCAGCAAATCTTCAGTTTTTACATTTCTGCGAAGATAGCGCATGAGTTCTGACACACGTGACACCGCAGCTTCTACGATATAGTAGAGGTTTACATCTTCATCATTAACAAATGTACCATACTTTGTTTCATCAATCCAATACATAGGATACCCCTGCGCCTGAAGATGTTCAACATAATTACTTCGATATGTAGAATCCTCTATCTCTTCCATTACCCATTTGGGTATCAGAATCAAATCATAGCTTTCGAGGATTTTATCAGATGGATAGTCTTTCTGGCTTAACTCGTGCATAAATGCCAGCGACGAGTTATCCATAAGCGCTATTTGGGTCTCCCCACCATATTCTATATACTCTGGTATATTAAGCATCAGCCTCTCCCGTCAGTATTTTAAATTCGCTTAAAACTGTTTTCAAAAATGCTTCATTATCTTTATGATACTTCACTTCCGGTTCATTGCGAATCGTCTTATTGATTTTCTCCAACAACGGACTTACATTTATCACATACGAAGACCGCACAAGCGAATCATCCAATCCCAACTCGCGGAATCTGTGCGCAATATCTTCAACCTGCACATCAAAATTTTCTTTAACTTCTTCTGCGATCATTGTGTTTCTATTTTTTACAGCACTTTCATACAGCGAAATCAGCACTGCCTTATATGGAGCTTGGAAAGCGTTCATACACTGAAACACTTTCGATTGAAAATCCATATCCTTTAACCCCTCAAAATAAGGCATAAGGTTTCCTAAAAGCATAAACGCGGCAAAATATTCTGCTTTTCGTTCCTCCATCAAGATTTCAGACTCAATCAAATGGTCAAACGAAACCTCATCAAACAATAGATGATAAATTTCATGCCATGCAGTAAAATACTGATTTGCCCTCGGAAGTGCTGTATTGATCAGAGGGATTCGTTTCCCATCTCTAACAAAAATAGCTCCACTTAAATAGCGATTATCTATCGGCAGCTGGATCAAACCATACGGCTTTAAAATCTGTAATGCCAACTGGATCGGAGAATTTATCTGCATCGGATTGTATCTCGACCAAATAAGCGAAGCATTCTGAGCCATCCGTTCTTCGATAACTTCGTTTCTTCTAATAACTTCATCTAAGTTGGCTGCTGAAATTCGTTCACTCATAGTCTCCCGCCTTTAATAATAAACACTGCAAAGATTAAGAATATCCTGCAGCAAATCATATTCTTTTTTCGCTTTATCATTCATCTGATAATCTATTGGAGCATTTTGTGAATATACAGCATCTACACTTTGCACTCTCGGTGAAAATCCCATTAATGTATCCGGGTCAATACTCAAACTGGTAAGAATTTTATTCAAATGCTTATCGAATGTGCTTTTACTATCTATCTCGCCATTCAAAATCTTATCTAAAGTAGGGCGAGAGATTTCTGTTTTCTTACAGAACGATACCTTTGAGAATCCATTGCTGCGAATGTAATCTTTCAACTTCGCTCCTGCTATTTTTCTCATTTCAAAAAGTTCATCAAAACGCATGCTTCATCTCTCCCTTCTGCTATTATTATATACCACTAGCTTATTGAAATCAATTATTCTGTAAAAAACTTTTTTACATTTTCATTTTTAATGTAAAAATGTGTCTCTGACACGTCAACTTCTCTGTCCACTTAAGGAATCTAATGACCAAAGAGATAACACATGATAATCTTTGATTCTAGTTATCATGTTAATCTAATCACAAATTCTTATAAGGCATCACGATTTTCCCCTTCGTGATGCCTTTAAAACCATGCAGAACCACCAACTGCACAGCCGTACACGATCCCCCTGTCACCTTTTCATGTTACACCCTACATTAAATTCTACTCTTCACCCTCTTCCGAAGTGAGCCACTTTCCTCTCCTTCACCGCCTCCACATCTTCCCTGTATGTCATCCCATACCAGGTATCATTCGTAGGCAGCACCTTCACCGTTATCCGGTCATCCTTCAATAACTCCCCAATAAACGTCGGAATCACGTTCAGGATCAACTGATATCTGTCATTCCGGATATTCTTTAACGGATCTATAAAAGCAATAATTCCATCATCACCAGGCTCCACCTGCATTGCATCGGCGAGATCCATGTATTCATTATATGCTTTTGTGTTGAAATCCCCATGTGTGAAAAATAGTCAGCAAGCTCTGCTAGAATATTCTGGAATCGGATCGTCATGTCTAATCTTTTTTGCAGGTTTGGGCAGTTTTTCTTTTTATGAGGAAGCCGACGATTGTAATAACAACCGTTATAAGAATCGGTATTGTTCTATATTTCATTACAACTGTTTTTCTTGAGACCTTGAGGCTTTTCTCCAACGGGGTTGTTACCGATTATTGAATTTTATTCCATAAGAGCATCGTGCTCTCCATGATATCCTCATAGCTGATATCAGCCGCATACGGATATTTCTTCTGGTAGGACTTCCAGAGTGTATGTAACTGCGCGTCATCACTGACGGCAGCCATAATTTTAGGTGCCTCCGCTTTCAGATTTTCCGCGCTTCTTTTCTTGCAGGTAGCTTCAAATGCCTTTTTTAGTACATCGACATCAATATCCTGCTCATAAATGGAAAGCAATATCTTGATATCATAGAAGTCTCTCATTCTAGTATTCAAAAGACCTCTTGCAAGTACTGTCTGAAGTTTTTCTGCCAGAATTGTTTCCAGATTGTACGACCAAAGACTGATGGAACGGTCATCCAAGAGCAATTTATAGTTGTACTTGATTGCCCTTGGTGTAATGACATCTCCTGTAGAAATGTCAATCTTCATCGGTGTCACAAGTTTTCCCATCATAGCATTCATGGTAAACCGAATACCCGGATACTCCATTTCATCCATGATATTGGAAACTTCTTTAATCTCAAAAGTCACTCCGTCACCAGGGTCGATATCTTTAATTTCTTCCACAATCCGTCTGGCATCTTCTGCCGACAGATTCTGATTTTTAATGCTCGTGTCGATATCCATCGTGGACCGCAATGCTACACCAACCATTGCTGTCACCAGCATTCCGCCCTTGATGATAAAATTATCTTTGTACTGCGAACTAGCAACTCTCTCAAGAAAACGCTCCATCATATAGATCCGCATGAGCGTTCTGGCATCTGCCTTGTTTTCCTTTGCCACATTCTTAATTCTTCCCTTAACCTGTTCTGGTGTAAGCTGCATTTTACAATAGTACCCCCATATATCTGCGGATCACATTATCGACCCGAAACAACTTTGCATATTCCATAAGTCGGTTCAGGTCTTTGTCTCTTCTGGAAACATACGTCTTCAGAACGGAATTAAAATCCTGTGCTTCAATGCCGCTCCGGCTTCTCATCAGATCACAAATTGTCCGTTCCAGATTATACATTGGGATCATATTCCCATCATTGTCCTTCACAATGATTTTTCCAACATCTAATAATTCCCTTTTTACCGTATATACCTTACAGCTTCCATCCGCTATAAGCCGATGTGCATTGTAGCCACTGTATATAGTAAACGTATGGACAAAAGGTTCTCTATCTGTCAGACCATGATAATAAAAAGCCTCGTCATGTGAAAAAACAGCATTCGGGCATCTCTGATGAAGTACATACAACTCATCAACCCAATCCGATCCCGTAGAATACATACCACGGCTGACCGGCTCCAATCCGTTTTCTCGGACATATTTGTAAAACTTAAATTTTGAAATTCCAGATTTTTCCGCGATTCTCGGTGTAAGGTAATCATGATTTTGAATTAATCTTGTCATCTCATTCATGGAATCACCATCCTTCCGTGCTTATATTGTAATCAAAATAAGCACGATAGTCAAATAAAATTAAACGAACGTGCTTATTTCGTATTTAATATATGCACGCTCGTCAAGTTTTATTCTGTCAAACCAACCCGATGGTCAGCAGGTCGAGGTCTGCGATGCTGATACCAAGCTGCACACAGCGCAGCAGAAAGTTATCTTAACAAGTCTGATAAGCTGTATTCCCCTTTCGGAATATTCGCCGTTCTGCGGTACTCTTTTATCGCATCGACCAGAACATCCATAATTGCGGCTTCTGTTGACCCTTCATATATACACACTATATAGAAACATACATTCGATAATTGCCGTCCTTCAATTATCATGTCAATCTAATCATCTATTCTCATAAGGCATCACGCTTTTCCCCTTCGTGATGCCTTTAAAACCATGCAGAACCACCAGCTGCACAGCCGTACACGATCCCCCTGTTACCTTTTCATGTTACACTCTACATTAAATTCTACTTTTCACACTCTTCCGAAGTGAGCCACTTTCTGACAGTTTCCACGCTAAAGTCAACAGCATCCGCGATCTCCTCGACAGGAAGTCCCTTCCTGCTCATTCGTACCGCTGTCATTCTCGCTTGTCAATTCTGTTGCTCATGGCACCTCTTTCTGGTGGTTAATCATTAATTAGTGCCTCTCCATGGCTTCATGGTATCACAGGAACACGGTTTCCACAAGCCGTAAACATGACAGTATCTCTCCCATATTCACGCAGTCCAGCCCAAGGATATCTTATAAATCCGAAAACAATTCCTTTCTATACACTCCCTCATCCAACATCCGCCGAAAACTCTCCTTCACCGCCTCCACATCTTCCCTGTACGTCATCCCATACCAGGTATCATTCGTAGGCAGCACCTTCACCGTTATCCGGCCATCCTTCAATAGCTCCCCAATAAACGTTGGAATCAGATACTCCGCCTTCAGCGGATTCCCCGGAACCTCTCTCTCAAAAAACTCCTCAAATCCTACTTCCAGAGTCTTAAGAAAATCCGGTGTCAGCCCCCACATATTCATCGATACAAGCGAATCAACATCCAGCGCCTTTCCATCCGCTTCCGCTCCATCCGCCGTCTTGACGATATTTTTCGTCTCCACAACTTCCGTCAAGTTCTTCTCCCCGTCCATCCTGCAGATTCCGCGCGTCACCCCGCCGTTCTCTGACAGCGTATTCTTTAACACAAATCCTGCCATGCATGCCTCTTCGCCCTTTACCAGGTATTCATGCACCGCTCGGAAACCTTCTTTTCCATAATAGTCATCCGCATTGATCACAATAAACGGTGTCTTCAGAACATCCTTTGCCGCCAGCACTGCCTGTCCGGTTCCCCACGGCTTCGTCCGGCCTTCCGGCAGAGTCCCCGGAATCTCATTAATATCCTGGAACGCATAATCCACCGTCACACCATGTTCCCTACAGATCACCTCGATCCGGTCACCAATGACTTCCTTAAATTCTTTCTCGATATCCTTACGGATAATAAAAATTATATGGTTGAATCCAGCCTCGATCGCGTCATGAATCGAATAGTCCATAATAATATGGTTCGCCTCGTCAACCGGTTCCAGCTGTTTAATTCCTCCGCCGAACCGGGAACCAATTCCGGCGGCCATGATAAGTAATGTTGTTTGCATTGTCACTTTTCCCTATTTTTCATCAGTATATATCAGCCTGTGCATCGAAAAATGTTTATTTTCGATATAAATTTCATTTATGTATACCCTTTCTCGCATCATAACATATGCAAATTTACGAAAACCACTTTATTAGATGCTTGTCCTCTGGTCTTGGTTCATTTTGAACAATCCAATCAACAAATCCCAGTTTTTCATACATATTCAATGCTGATTCATTTTCTTTATCTGCATATAAGTGAATTGCTTTCATTCCAGCATTTTTAGCTTCTTCTATAAAATTTTGTACCGCAACTTTCCCATATCCCTTATTTGTGTACTCTGGAAGAGATGCCACCACAGAGATATACCCCATCCGTTGCCTTTGATCATTTGTATATCCGGCACACAGCGCGATAATTTTACCATTCTCGCAAACATATGAAACCGTTCCATGTTCTTTAAATTTTGAAGCAAGTACTGCGAGTTGTTCCCGTTCCGATAGTGGAACAGGGAATAGTCTTTCCACTTTCTTTAAAAAGTTATAAAGTTCTCCCCCCCCGGCAATATTTTTCAACTGTTTTTTCATATAAAACGATGTATCAGAAGCCTCATCAACAACTTCATATCCAAATTTTTTGTAAAGATTTTGTGCGGCCTGATTATACCTTCTTACTTCAAGTTTTACATACTCCATTCCATTCTTTACTGCATAATCTTCAAATTCTGATAGCAAAGAAGATGCTAATTTCTTACCCTGATATTCTTTTTCAACCGCAAGCATCGAAAGATACGCCGTTTTTGAAGTCATATCATTAAAATATCCCGCAATAATTGAAATAGGTTTTTCCATATCATAATGGCACCAAACTTTACCATAGGTGCTCAACTTCGCAGCATACTGCAACAGATTTATATTTCGTTCCGTCAATGATGGATCCAACATTCCTTCTAACCTATTCACAGCTTCTTCGACAGCACTATTACTCGAAACTTCCCGCAATTGAATACCTTTCATATAATCAAAGAATAATGGGGTTCCACCCGTATGAATAAAAAGTATCTTCTTTCCAGTAATACTATTTTTCTTTATGTAATCCTGCATTCCCCAAAATGCTTTTCCAGTATATGTAGGATCTAAGGGCATTCCGTTATATATAAGCTGCTGATGGATTGTCTTTTCTATCTGCCGGTTATATGTTCCATACCCATCACACAAATAAGCATCCTCCACATTGATTTCACAGTTTCCAATTTTTTGAATCCTATTACTAAAGCACTCCAATGACCTCCGAAGTACTTCTGTTTCCTGTGAAGAAGATCTGGCAACAGAAATTCCAACAATTTTCTCTGTTCCATTATTTATTGCCTTACCTGCCAGAAGTCCTCCCTGTGTCATTCCCGTTCCGGTTGCAAGAAATATGTAATCATATTGATTTTTAATTTCTTCATATACTTTTGTGTAGGCAAGCATCGGCGTATGCTCATTGCCTTTTCCTGTTGAGTCACCATAAATATAATACGGATTGAAACCTTTTCTCCGTAAATCTTCTATTACATTTTCAACAGTTTCCTTTACATTCGTTTTCTTACAATAATGGAATTTAGCGTCGCAAGACAGTACCATCTTACTATTATAGGTATCAATTCTCGTTCCGTCTTCGTCCGCCGGAGAAATAATATGGCAAGGGATTTTAAATTGATAACAAAGATTCGCTAATGCCCTACTCAGATTCGATCTGGCATTTCCATATCCCAAAATACAATCTTTACCCTGTTTTTTCATATCATTTATGAATTCCAAAGCAATTCTCACCTTGTTACCACCAAATGAAAACGGAAGTAGATCATCCCTTTTTACATAAATACTATTATTTTCATCTGGGATTTGAATAACAGGGGTTTTAATCTGCATCAATCTAAAATCATCTTGCATCTCTGTTCTCCTCGTATCAGATTTCTGTTATATAAATTTCCTTGTACCCAGTAATTCCTGTCTTCGCCGAAATCGTACTCTTATCAACAATTTTTCCTTTAACCCAGTCCACTATTGCCTTCGGCAAATTGCATCCACCCATATGAGAAAATGGATATCCACCACCAAAACGCGCATTCATTTCCAATACATAAGGTACACCATCTACCAAGAAAACATCGCAATCCATATTAGCAATGTGTTTCGTATATTTTCCAAGTCGGAACAATGTATCTTTAATAATCGGTTCATCAACCAGCTGTGCAATATCGGTTTCTCCAGATCTCATAGCAATCTTTTTTCGAACGATTACATTTTGCGTTTCACCATAAAGGTCATTGATAATATCTGCGCCATATTCCTGTCCCTTTAAGCACTCCTGATAGATGACTTTCTCCTCTGTGACTGCTGACTCATACTTAAGATATGAGTTTGCAATATCTTCATTTGCTTTTTTGGTCAAATACCGTAAGTCTTCTTCATCGTAAGCCATTGCAACTGAAATAGATCCACAGCCATACCGAGGTTTTACTACAATAGGATAGCTTAACTCTCCGACCTCTATCTTATTTACAACTTCACCCATATTTAAGAAGGATAACGGTGCATGAAAACCGTTGTCTTTCAAGAAATTATAAGTCTTCCATTTGTCATTGCACACCTCCACAACCTGTGAATCTGATACAATTACTTTTGTGCCGATCTCTTCAAATTCTTTTTTGTGCCGTGCCAACATAAGAAGATCAATATCAAACAAGGAAATCACGATATTAATCGTATTTTTCCGACAATAATCCAGCAAAAACGGAATATAATTTTCATCATAAATCAGCGGAGAAATAACCTTTTCATCCGCATATTTAAATGCAATTGACTTATCATCCGAATTGCACACATACACTTTTCCTTCATTTCCAAGTACCTCTTTAAAGTACTTTACCATATAGGCTCTTCTGCCTACGGACGTTAACATCACATTCATTTATCCTTACCCCAAAATCACATCACAAATTCTATCAACATCTTCTAAGGACAGATCTGCATACAATGGAAGTGTCAAAACACGAAGTGCCATATGCTGGGCAATCGGTGTTTTCTCAGTTCCCGCAGTTGGATAATTACGGTAACACTCAAAACTATTTGTCAATGGATAAAAATATTTTCTCGCGCCAATACCAACCTCTGCCAGTTTCTCAAAAACTTCATTTCTGGTATACTTATATTCATCAAATACTACCGGAAAATAAGCATAATTACTTTCAACATCTTTCTGAGCCGCACATAATTTGATTCCCTCTACTCCATCAAGGCGGCTTCTGTAATGTTCCACAACAACCTTTCTCTTTGCAATTTCCTCACTCAGATGTCTTAGATTACAAATTCCCATTGCGGCCTGGAACTCGTTCATCTTGGCATTACCACCCACAAACTGTACCGACTCCGGACCATGAATACCAAAATTCTTCATATCATTCAAGAGCTGAACATTTGCGTCATTTTTAAAGCATACGCATCCACCTTCGATGGTATTAAAAACTTTTGTTGCATGGAAACTGAACATGGAAGCATCACCAAAGCAAGCCGAGGACTCACCTTTATATTTTACTGCAAAAGCATGTGCCGCATCATAGACAACCTTCAATCCATACTTTTTCGCAATACGATCAATTTCTTCCACATCACACATATTACCGTAAACATGTACCGGCACAATGGCTACTGTATTATCCGTAATCAGATTTTCAAGTTTCTGTGTGTCAATCGTATAATCATCTTCTTTGATATCACAGAAAACCGGCACTAAACCATTTCTGACAATAGCATGTGTCGTAGAAGCAAATGTAAACGGTGTCGTAATAACCTCTCCGCCTTTCGGAAGATTTAATGCAGCGATTGCATTTTCCAAAGCAAGATGGCCATTTGTATATAATATGACATGTGGAATACCAAGATAGTTTTCCAATTCTTTCTGGAGTTCTTTATGTTTTACTCCCATATTAGTAAGCCAGTGGCTATCCCAAATATCTTTAATCTCCTCGCAATATTCTTCAAAAGAAGGCATAGATGATCTTGTAACCAGTATATTATTCATAATTTTTCTCCTCTCTCTTTTCATTACTTCTTTTTTAATACACTTCTAACCATGTTCCACAAATACTCAAAAGACTCAATTTTGAAAACAGCTGATAAACCGATATAAATCACAGCACTGAGTGGAATCTGAAGAGCAAGCGTTACGATGTCAGGTAACGCTAACAAGCGCACTATCGAGATTACTCCCCCCATAAGAAATGCTAGGAAAATCCCCGGAAATATATCAATCATTTGTTCTTTAAAACTATATCCTAAAAGAGTTCTGTTAGGCCATGAATTGATAATCATACTAGTCACAGTGCTAGCAAGTAAGCTATATGCCATCACCATAACTCCAAAACGCATAGTTGAAAGAAGCAGAAGCATGCCGATTGTTTTCTTCGCAACTTCCAATTTTAAAAAGTAATCACTTCTGCCCATTGCATTAATTGCATTAAGATTTGCTGTATGAATTGGCCAGAACATGTATGTAATGCAAAAAATCTGAAGATAAGGTACACATGGCAACCATTTTTCAGTTAGAATCAGTCGCACAATAGGATTTGCGCAAAATGCCAATCCCATCATTAAAGGTGCCATAATGTAGGTACTTGTCTTGATTGCTCTTCTCGTCATATTCTTTACACGCTCACGATCATCCTGAGCACTGGAAAGAGTCGGTAAGAGAACGCTATCAATCGAACTATTTATATTTGTGACAATAAGTTTAGGAAATTTATCTCCCTGATTGTAATACGCCAAATCTGCCGAGGAATAAAACTTTCCAATTATCAAATTTCTGAGATTGTTGTATACCGTATCCAATAAAGATGAAACCAACAGCTTCCATCCAAACGAAAGCAAGCCTTTTAATCGTTTCCAAGAGAATATTTTCTTAGGACGCCATTTTACCGTAATCCAAAGTATTAATGTGTCAATTGTTGTATTAGATAACTGTTGTACAACAATGGCCCAAACCCCAAATTTCGCATACGCAAAACCAATGCCAAGAAATGCTGAAAAAACAGTTCCTCCTAATGTTGCGAAGAAAAAGCGTTTAAAAAGCATGTTTCGTGACACATAGGATTGTTGAATTCCTTTAACACCGGAAATTACAATTGTCAAACTTATTACTCTGATGATTGGAACCAATGAGCTATCACCATAAAATCTCGCAATTGTAGGAGCTGCCAAGAACATACCTAGGTAGAGAGCAATACACACCACAAAGTTAAAGTAAAATACCGAAGAAAAATCTAAATCATCAGCATCTTTTTTCTGAATTAACGCAGTCCCTAAGCCGCTATCAACAAACACTTGTAAAATACTTGTGAACACTGTCACAAGAGCAACTATTCCATAATCTTCCGGCATTAAAAGTCTGGCTAATACAATTGAAACTATAAACGTAACCAACTGTGCACCACACCGCTCAGAAAATCGCCATATGAAATTTGATATAGCTATTTTATCGCTTATGTTTTTAGACATTTAATTTCTTCCTCATGAGTTATTCTTGCAAAAATCCTTATGCATTATCGCATTGATCCATAATTGTCTTCCATCTAATCTGAAATAAATCTTCGCTTAATAGAAGGTCACAAAATTTCATGTATCTATCATCATAATCATTATTTATGAATTCTTTAAAAGATTGATCTACAATATCACAAACATAATTTGGGATAATCCCTTCAGCCAAAAAAGCTTTATCCATATTACCATTTTTACATATGTATAATTTCTTTTTAAAATATAGTATGTAGCTTATATTTCCCAGACCATTTGAATAATACATATCCATTATGGCTATATCAATTTTTGATATTAATCTTACATAATCTTCTTTTTTTATAAAATCATCTAAAATAGTCACATTGTCTTTTCCAAAAATTTGAACTGCCTTTTCAATCACTTTTTCCTTATATCCGTCTTTAGGATCACTATAAGACAAAGGAATTACTAAGTGAATTTTTTCACCCCTAAATTTTGATAATTCATCCAAAACAAGCATATGGTTATCCGCAGGTGAACAATTATGGCCAATGAGAACAAGCTTGTTAGCATTACTCTGTATTGGTGTAATGCTTCTAACAAGTTTTACGTCATTTGCACTATCTAAATAATTCAACTTAAAATATCTAAATTTATAACCATATGCCTCCTCTATATTAACGATATCAATATCATTTGATATTCCTAGTGCAAAAAAAAGTTGTATTTTTTTTTTGAAAGCAAAAAATACCATTTTTTTCAAGCCACCAAGTATGCCTTTTTTATCCTCTTGAAATGGTCTTACATCATGTCCCCAAGTTCGCCAGATTATTCTTTTGCAAATTGGCACTGGCAATAATACAACTTGCCATTTTTTTATAGGCATTGAATGAAAAAATATCCAGTTAGAATGAAGCATATAATTAAAAAGTTCCCATCTTTTCACAAAACGCACATTATTGTAACTCTTTATTTCATTATATACTTTTCTTTTATCTGTAATAAAGATATGCTCAGATGGATTGAGTATCTCCTCATTATTAATTGATTTAACTAATGAAGGATAAAATTTTATATCATCAAAAAATAAAACATGTAAATACTTATATAAATATTTCATAACTTCTACTTTCTCCCATAATGAAGGCTTATTCATATTACCGTTTACCAGCATTTTATTTCTTTCCTTGTAAAACTCGAAACAGCCTTATGATGTAGCTCAATTCATATATAAGGTAATTCCTTACACAGTTCTTCAATACTTTGAATAAGTTTCCCAACTATTATACAACTTTGTTCAACCTTTTTCTTTTTTATGTCGCTAAAAGAGTGCTACCGCTTAATAAGTTAAGATAAAATTCTGGATATACTTTAAATTTCATTAATAATATAATGGTATAGTTTTACAATTTAGGATTCTCTATATATTCTATCATTTTCTATCCTAATATCTATCCGATTATTATCTAGCCATTCTATCACTCATCATAATAAATAAGACATAAAAGAGTACGAGTACTGGATATTGAAAGCCTTCGAAGAAAAACAAGCAAATGGCATTTCCTAGCATTACTAATGAGGAAACAATCTGAATGCGATCAGATTCTGTACATAAAGAATATCTTTTAATGAAAATAATAATTATGTACAATATCAATGCGCCTCCAATTAATCCCGTTTCATGAATTAATGTAATATATTGATTATCTATTGCAGAATCCCACACAAATGTTCCAAATTTAGTCACTGGATTCTCTTTTAAAAATATAAGACCATAATTCTTTCCCCTTCCGCATATCACATCAAACAAGTGATTCCTCCAGTACTTAATAGAGCTTAAAATAATCTCAATACGCACAATATGTCCTTCTCCAGCCTGTAAAGATCCTTTTATTCTTGCATTAATAAAATTAATGATACTTTCTACAATATTGATGTTCATCAGTATTGATCCGGTTAGAATTATCACTATAAGCAACACTGTATATTGTACATACTTCTTACTAATTTTATTTTTGTGAAATTTCATCACAAAGAGCAACGTTACAAATGCCGTCGCAATCCATGCATTTCTCGATTTTGTAAGAATAATTGCACTAAGTATAACTATAACATTAAAAATTTGCCTCGATATTTTTCTGTCCTGATATACAATTGAAATAATATAAGTCATCATCAAAAAACAACCACATATTATAGGATGACTAAAAATGCCAGTGGCTCGCCCCTGCGGTATTTCACTGGCCTTTCCAAGTGCAATAGCCCAAATATTTTTTTTACATAAGGCTTCAATAATACAAAGTAAACTATTGATTATTCCTACTTGTTTTAAAATAAGTAAAAATTTTTCAAAGTCGATTTTATCTATTTGTATTTTTGTACATACATATATAATTATGCACTGTACAAACAAATTCATAGTATATTTAACGTTATAATTCGATGATAAATTTATCATGGTAATAACAAGAAGGTAAAGCATGTATAAGAGCATTATCCTTTCTAGTTTACCTAGCTTAAGACTAACTTTAAATTTCGTAAATAGTATTGGTACAAAAAGCAGCACTATTGGAAAATTTTTCAGGAAACCATTTTGCAATAGTAAAATCAAAACTACCACACATGAATAGAGAGTCGTTTTGTTAATAGACCTACTTTTGCAAAGCTGTATTTTTTTTACCTGCACACTACCTCTCCTTTTCACTGAATATTAGTTGATCCGTCTATATAACATTCCATTTTCTTTAATGCATTTTTCCATGAATACATTTTTGCATCTTCTTTTCCTTGACTAGCTAATCTCACTCTAAGCTCATCATTTTGAAACAACATATAAACATTCTCACTTAAAGCATTAACATTTCCCACTGGACTAAGCAAAGCATTAACGTTATTAACAGCATATTCTTTGACTCCCAAGTATTCTGTGCTTACTAAAGCAGCACCACATGCCATTGCTTCCAATCCTGTTAATCCAAATCCTTCCTGGACTGTCGCACACAAAAACACTGAAACACTATTATAAATATCAACTGTTTTTGATTGCGATGCATTCAGCGTAAACTGAATCCATTTCGGAAGTTCGAAATTCGGAATAGATGTCCCAAACATTTTCACTTGTAGTTCTGGACATTTCTTTTTCAGTTCCAAAATAGCTTTATATGCATATTTAAAACCTTTATGTGCAGCAGTATGATATAAAACACCTAATGTATATTTATTTCTTTCTTGAATTGGTTTATACACCTTATAGATATCTGTATCAACTGGATTTCTAATCAAAATTGCTGGTTTATTTCCATATATATCAACTACATTTTTCAGCCACCTCGAAACAACAATATTATCCATACCTAATCCAAATGATTGATTGACCACTTCCTCAGAATACACCCATTTTTCATAATCTTGAATAAAATAAGCTTTTCTTTTATCTTGAAAAAAATACCTCGTTAGTTTTACTGTGTCAACACCGGTTGCTATTGCAAGATCATATTCTCTCAACACCTCATTAACACGGGGGGTAGTACTCGAAATTTTTATTACCCTTTTATCTAGTGAAAACCATCTCGGCTCTATCATTGTAAAAATATCAATTGCCATATTCTTGATAAGCTTTGGTATGTGAAACCGACAAAGTGCTCTTTCATTTAAAAACAAAATTGCAACTCTATATCCATCTTTAGTCAATCGATTGGCGTATTCATACACAATCTTATATCCGCCTATTGGTTTTCTTAACATTTGTGGTAAGACAAAGCATACCTTCATTTTACAGATAACCTCCTAATACAATCTCAAAAGTACTCTAAGTTTAAACGAACGCAATATTCTGTTATCCATATCTTGTATTTCCGGATTTGTAAGTACTAATAATGTGCTGCCCCATTTTTCTTTGTATTGTGCAATATTTTCTAGATATTCTCTGTCATCACTATTAATATGTAAACCATTATTCAGAATTTCATTTGCTACTACAGACATGGAATTCTTACTACTGTTTTTCCAATTCCATAATGTTGTTTTAATTCTTTGGAGTCTATTTTTATTACTTTTTGCAACTACATTGTTTGAATGAACTCTATAACTAAATTTAGGTTCTTGTTCCCAATATATTTTTCCATAAAGTACTGCATACATCATTAACACAATATCGTGCATTGGGACACATGAAATTGTACATTTTCGAAGGAAATTGCACAGTTCCTGTGTAAACATCATTGAACAACCCTGTGTGCATCCTGTAACAAAAAGACGCTTGAGATTAATTATTGGTTTTTGAGGATTAAGTTTCTCACTAATCACTTTTCCACATTCATCAACGATTCTACAATTACACGCATAAAAATGGACACCATCTTTTAATTCATTTATACCTTTTTCTAACTTATCCGAATCCCATACATCATCTTGATCACAAAACGCATAGTAATCTGCTTGTATATCTGGATTCATTAACATCTCCCAAAAAGACATAGCTGGACCAATATTCTTTCCCCTAATCAATTTTATATTCAATCTATTCAGCCATTTACTTATTAAATCAATGGTATCATCAGTACTACCATCATCTCTAATATATAAAATCATATCTTTAACTACACTTTGCCTTGACAAACTATCTAGTTGTTTTTCTAAATATCTATGACCATTATACGTTGACATCAAAACAGCTATTTTCATATTCTTCCTCTTTAAAACTAAATTTTACCGATATAAATCTTGTGCAATACTAAACATTATTAGGCTTTCCTTAACAATACTCTTAATATTTTTTCACAAATTCGAAATATTTATCTCTAAGCTTTTCTGCACCAAGTTCAATATCATATCCCGCTTTTCTTATACTGCTAAAAAGCATTTCCTTATTATTTTCCCTATCTTGCAAAGAAATATCTGCAATGTTTCTTGCCCAACTCTCAGGACTTGCTTTAAGTGAATTAAATTGCACCAATGGAGTAATTGCACATTCTTTTGTGACTGTATCAGACACGATACATGGCAATCCCGCAATCTGCCCTTCAATTACAACCATCGGAAGTCCCTCATACAAACTAGGCAAAAGCATTATATCAAAAGCAGACAAATAATCAGCCACATTATCTATTGCACCTGTAAAAATAACGTTATTCTTTATTATAGATTTTTTAACCACATTTTTTATTATATCTATTTTCTCCCCTGTTCCAACCAATACAAGATATGCGTTTTTATTACTCTTATAAAACTCTTCAAAAACCCGAATCAAATATTCATGATTTTTTTGAGCATTAAATCGCCCCACATGACCAATTACTAACGCATCCTTAGAAATTTTTAATTTATTTCGATAATTAATTCTATTTTTAGCATTATATTCATATTTTTTTATGTCGCGTCCATTAGGAATAATTGTGAAATCACGATTTCCAAACATCCATTGTCCAGCTTCAGAGCCACAAGCAAATGCCTCTGTATAAGCCCAATTAAAGACTGAACGTAACGCTTTATCAATTTTTTGATGTTCACAAGTAGTGTTATGGCTATGTGCGATTCTGATCTTGCACCCTGCCAGTCTTGCTGCGATGAGTTCGACGCTCATAATGGCGCTGCTACCATGAACATGAACAATATCTATTTTTTCTTTTGAAATGTATTTATATAATTCAAAAAAATATTTAACGATATTCCTTTTTCTATAAGGGATTGAAACTACTCTACATCCACTATTCTCGATTTTTGGTATCACATCTTTTTCAGGGATGTTTGTTGCCAATACTTGAATGTCCATCCCCGATTTATCCATTACATTCATATACTCCACAATACAGCTAAGTATTCCATCTAAGAACAATCCCCCCGTTGGAATTTGAAGAATCTTCAATCTTTTACTTCCTTTCAATTTTTTCTTCTAGTTAAAAAATATACTATATGTTCCTCCCCTAACAACGTTTCCTCTGATTAGCAGGCACTTCACAAACTGTCTAAACCAACTTTTTTGCAACATTGTATAACAAAGTAATTAAAGCTTTTGCCTTTTGTATAACCACTGAAAAATGTCTCTCGTTTTTCGTCATGACTGTTTGAACCTTTAACTGTGGGTTGTGTGGGTTGGTTGCTATTGCCTATTTTATATCGACATGAAAGGTATTTGTGCCTATTTTCATCTATTCATCCTCAATATAATCCCTCTACCAATTTCTCAAGTTCTTCATTAAACCTTGCATTGTTACTGCTCATGCCATGTCCCATACCAGCAACAATCTGATCGTAGTTCGTTATAATGTCTCCCAATGTTCTAACATCTTCGACCGGAATAATTGTCCCCATCCTCTGCGCGACATTTCTAGCAAATTCAACCTGATGATCATTAACATGCTCATTAAATTGACGCTGACGTGGTACAACAATAGGAGTCTTACCGATCTGCAACGGCATAATGAAACTCGCAGGTCCCCCTGATGTCAAGATAGGGACAACAATTTTTGCAAAAAAATAAGCCACATAGGACTTTTCCAATGGTTTTGAACCACTTGAAAGTCCCATGTGACATTACGATGTGATCTTCTCTGTCTCTTGATACCCCACTCCCGCCGTGCTATACTATTACCAAACTAAATGTCGAGGGAGTGTATTGTCATGAGCAAAAAGCTTGTTGCCTATTTTTCTGCCAGCGGCATTACAGCAAGAGTTGCCGAGAATCTGGCGGATGCCATCGGCGCGGATATTTTTGA
>Ga0129312_1000459_pt1 | contig 35384 bp, 28 predicted proteins | sample O827metagenome_FD_94434 | JGI IMG/M metagenome (GOLD analysis project Ga0129312, IMG submission 94434) | Orangutan group fecal microbial communities from Wisconsin, USA - O827 metagenome | ecosystem: Host-associated > Mammals > Digestive system > Large intestine > Fecal | place: USA: Wisconsin... | reverse complement strand
TGAGCGATCAGACGGCTCTTGAACTCTTCGTTCCATGCCTGGATGTTTAATACCTTTCCTTCGTCTGCTGCGGGCTCTGCATCTGCGGGATCGTCTGCTGCAGGCTCCTCTGCGTCTGCGCTGTCATCTGCTGCAGGCTCCGCTGTCTGAGTGTCATCTGCTGCAGGTGCATCTGCCTTGCTTCCGCAACCTGCTAACATGGTTGCAACCATTGTAGTTGCCAGTAATGCGCTGATTACTTTCTTTTTCATTGCTTATGTCCTCCTTTATTCCGTGAGTGAGCTGTTCTGAGTCATTCTCTTTTGTTGTGTGCGCCTCACGTCTTGTGTATGTATGTATTATAGCCACATCCACGGATACGATATATTACATTCGCCATTGAAAATATCAAATTCATGACCTAATTAAAAAGCAGTTACAAAATCTGATATTTTGTAAGATTTCTTATTTTATGTACCCGGTTTGGCGGGCAAAAATAGCAGTTACTTAACAAAATGCAGCTGTTTAAGGTCATGCTTTTGATATTTTTTACACATATCTGATTTTTTCTAAAACCATCTTTCTATATAATGCGCATATACCACGAAAGGAGTATGATAATTGAAACCGATACATTTTACAGACAACAATGGTAGTTTTTGTATAAAAAATCCAGAGAACACCAGTTATCTCTATTTTCCGCTTGCTTCAGAAGCAGGTCTCAAAAGCGCAGTCACACCAAATCTGGGCGGTGATTCCAAAATCAGCCAGATTGCTTTCTTATTAGAACCGACCAGCTCCGAGAATCTGCACAACAACCGTTCCACGAGGAATTTCTGGTGTGTCGTCAATAATTCTGATGTCTATTGTGCCACCGGTGCCTCTGCCGCGCAGGAAGCTGTTAAATTTACTTCCGCACAGGATGAGAGCAATCTGGATGCCGGTCTCATGTGGCATACCTTAAAACGGACTTCACACAAACTGGGGCTGACCTCGCAGATCACTTCTTTTATTCCGAATGATGAGACTGCAGAGATCATGTACGTCACGCTGCAAAACAACTCAGACAAGCCCATGACACTCACTTCCTATGCCGCAGTTCCAATCTATGGAAGGAGTGCTGACAATCTGCGTGACCACCGCCATGTGACCTCCCTGCTCCACCGGATTCAGACACAGGAACATGGCATCACCGTATGTCCGACGATGTCCTTTGACGAACGCGGACATCAGCGCAATGAACGTATCTACTATGTACTCGGCTCGACCGGATATGGCATCGCGCCTACCGGATTTTTCCCTACCGTAGAGTCATTTATCGGGGAAGGCGGTACTTATACACATCCACGCGCCGTATACGAGCAGCAGGGCGGATACCCCGCAGGTACAACCGAAGCCGGTAAAGAGGCAATGGGCGCGATGGTATTTCCACAGGTCGCACTCGCTCCCGGAGAGACAACGGATTACATCGTACTGCTCGGGACGGCTGCCGATGACAGTGGGATCTCTTCCTTATACCATAAATATGCCTCCTCCACACAGGTACAAGAGGCGCTGTCCGCTACCAGGGAATACTGGTACAATAAAGTTAATGTTGCTTTCCATACAGGCGATGCAGATTTTGACCGGTATATGAAATGGGTCAGCTTCCAGCCGTTTTTGCGCCGTCTGTTCGGCTGTTCTTTCCTTCCGCATCACGACTACGGCCGCGGCGGACGAGGATGGCGCGATCTGTGGCAGGACTGTCTGTCCCTGCTTCTCATGGATCCCGGAAACGTCGGAGAAATGATCGCAGCCAATTATGGCGGCGTGCGCATTGATGGCACCAATGCCACCATCATCGGAGACGGTAACGGCAATTTTATTGCTGACCGCAATGGCATTGCCCGTGTATGGATGGATCATGCATTATGGCCGCTTATCACGACAAAACTATATATTGATCAGACTGGTGACATTGCTATCTTAGACCGCAAGGTACCTTATTTTAAGGACGCACAGACGGCACGCGGCACGCAAACCGACCCACTCTGGGATGAAGCCTATGGCAACAGACAGCGTACTGCTGACCATCAGATCTATACCGGCAGTATTTTGGAGCATCTGTTGATCCAGCAGCTTGCCGCTTTCTATGAAGTCGGAGATCACAACATCTACCGTCTGCGCGGTGCCGACTGGAACGATGCACTGGATATGGCGGCCGAAAAAGGCGAGAGTGTCGCTTTCACATGCGCCTATGCCGGTAATCTCATGGATCTGGCAAATCTGATCCAGTTCATGGATCATACCCACACTGACGGACAGATTGAGTTGCTTGATGAGATCGCTATTTTACTGAATGATGATGCGGATACATTTTACGATATCAACAAAAAGCGTGCCGTTCTGGATGCTTATACAGACTGCTGCCGCCACAATATATCAGGGAAACGTTCTTTATTTTCCCTGAAGCAGATTGCAGCCAGCCTGCAGCAAAAAGCTATCTGGCTGACCTCACATCTGCGTGAACAGGAATGGATTGAGGGAACCCATAACGAAGGCTGGTTTAACAGCTATTATGACAATCATGGACAGGCAGTCGACGGCTGCCATGGGGATCAAATCCGCATGATGCTGACCGGACAGGTATTCGCCATCATGGGCTACGTCGCAACGGACGAGCAAATCCGAAAAATCGTAAAAAGTGCCGACCATTATCTGTATCAGAGGGAAATCGGCGGCTATCGCCTGAACACGGATTTCCATGAACTGAAATTCGACATGGGCCGCATGTTCGGATTTGCTTACGGGGAAAAAGAAAACGGTGCCGTGTTCTCACACATGGCTGTCATGTATGCAAACGCACTGTATCGTCGCGGATTTGCGAAAGAAGGCTGGAAAGCATTAAAGTCACTGGCTGATACCGCTCTTGATTTTAACACGAGCCGCATCTACCCTGGCATCCCGGAATACTTCCGTGCAGACGGCCGCGGTATGTATCACTATTTGACAGGAGCTGCAAGCTGGTATATGCTGACTATGATCACCGAAGTATTTGGTGTACACGGTGTATCCGGTGATCTCGTATTGTACCCGAAGTTGCTTGGTGAACAGTTTGATACAGATGGCATTGCCTCAACATCCGTCACATTTGCCGGAAAGCAACTGCATATTACATATATCAATGACAGCCATCTGGATTTTGGCAGCTACACCGTCGCTTCTGCTGATTGCAATGGACAGACGCTCCCCGTCACAGAGGACTCTCATATTGTGATCTCCAAAGACATGCTCTCATCACTTTCCGATGACTTGCATACTATTACTATTACACTGAAACCATCACACACACAACTAAGAAAGCAGGTACAATCATGAAATATGGATATTTCGACGATGCCAACCGTGAATATGTCATCACACAGCCCGACACACCCGCACCCTGGGTCAACTATCTGGGTTCTCCGGAATACGGTGCGATCATTTCTAACAACGCAGGCGGCTACAGCTTCGCCAAATCTGGCGCGAACGGACGTATTCTGCGCTATGTGTTTAATAACTTTGACCAGCCCGGCCGCTACATCTATATCAGGGATAACGCGACCGGGGATTACTGGTCTGCTTCGTGGCAGCCGGTCGGCAAAGATCTGGACAGCTACAAAAGCGAATGCCGCCACGGTATCGGATATACAAAAATGTCTGCTGACTACGCGGATATCCACTCCGAGACCAGCTATTATGTACCGGGTGGCAAGACCTATGAGGTATGGGCAGTCACTGTGACAAACAACGCAAAACAGGCACGCGAACTGACGCTGACCGGTTACGCAGAATTTACCAATCACAGCAATTATGAGCAGGATCAGGTCAATCTGCAGTACTCTCTGTTTATCAGCAGGACCCAGTTCTGTGATAACCGCATCATGCAAAAGCTCCATGGCAATCTGGATACGCTGGAAAACGGTGAAAAAGTTGATAACAAGGATGTCACCGAACGGTTTTTCGGTCTGGCGGGCGCCCCGGTTGCATCTTATTGCGGTGACAAAGAATGTTTCCTCGGCAGATACCACGGCTACAACAATCCGCAGGGTGTAGAAAACGGTGATCTGGGCAATATCACAAGCTACAACGAAAATTCGTGCGGTGCACTATCAACAGTCCTCACATTGGCTCCCGGTGAGAGCCAGACGATCATTTTCCTGCTCGGCATGAAATACTCCAAGGAAGCAGCAGCCATTATCGACAGCTACACAGCGAACCCGGCTGATACGGTTGCAAACGAACTCCTTGATCTGAAGGCTGACTGGTATCAGAAGCTGGATAACCTGCAGGTACAGACACCGAGTCCCGAATTTAACACAATGATCAACACATGGAACGCATACAACTGCTTCATGACCTTCATCTGGTCACGCGCCGCATCATTTATCTACTGCGGACTGAGAAACGGTTACGGCTACCGCGATACTGTCCAGGATATCCAGGGCATCATCCACCTTGCTCCTGAGATGGCTGCAGAGAAAATCCGTTTTATGCTCTCCGCACAGGTGGACAACGGTGGCGGCCTCCCTCTGGTCAAGTTTACCCACAACGCCGGGCACGAGGATACACCGGATGATGCCTCCTATGTGAAAGAAACCGGTCATCCTGCTTACCGGGCAGATGACGCACTCTGGTTATTCCCGACTGTATTCAAATATATTGCAGAGAGTGGAAATATTGCTTTTCTGGATGAAATCATCCCATTTGCAAACAAAGATGAAGGAACTGTATATGAGCACCTGAAACGTGCCATCCGCTTCTCTCTGGATCACCTGGGTCCTCACGGTCTGCCCGCCGGACTATACGCAGACTGGAATGACTGTCTGCGTCTCGGTGCTAATGGAGAATCCTCATTTGTGGCCATGCAGTTCTACTATGCACTGGTGATCTCCAAACGTTTTGCAGAGGCAAAAAATGATACTGCCTATATCACAGAACTGGAAAAACAGTTGGCAGAAACTGCTGAAAAGATCAACGGTCTCTGCTGGGATCACGACCGCTTTATCCGTGGCTTTACCGAGGCCGGTGAGCGCATCGGTGCTGCCGCTGACCCGGAAGCAAACATGTGGCTGAATCCGCAGAGCTGGTCTGTGATCAGCGGACTCGCTACCAGTGAGCAGGCTGAATCCGCTATGGAAAATGTCTATGAGCGCCTAAATACCGCTTATGGTGCGATCCTCATGGATCCACCGTACCATGCACATGCATTCGAAGGTGCACTGGCTGTTATCTATAATCAGGGAACCAAGGAAAATGCCGGTATCTTCTCCCAGTCACAGGGCTGGCTGATCCTCGCAGAAGCGTTATCCGGACACGGTGACCGCGCATTTACCTATTTTATGGAAAATGCGCCTGCTGCGCAAAATGACCGCGCTGAAATCCGTCATCTGGAGCCGTACTGCTATGGCCAGTTCACCGAGGGCAGAGCCAGCGAACATTTCGGACGTTCCCATGTGCACTGGCTGACCGGTACCGCATCGACTGTCATGGTCGGCTGTGTCGAAGGTATCCTCGGCATGCGTCCCGACCTAAACGGCATCCGAATCGCGCCGTCCATCCCCAGAACCTGGGACGGACTCGTGATCGACAAGAATTTCCGCGGCAGACACCTGCACATTGTTGTGAAAAATCCACAGCACAAGGAATGTGGCTTCACCAACCTGACCTTAAACGGAACTGTTTTAAAGAATAATTATATCCCTGCTGAACTTCTCGCAGAGGAAAATGAGATCGAACTTACATTATAATTCCGGTTTTAAAAAACGCAGCAGAGAAATATCTCTGCTGCGTTTTCATTTTTCGGAGTCCCATTGAACCATATAATATTCATCCCGGTATTTTTTCGGGGTCATTCCGACCGATTCACGAAATTGCTGGATAAAATGACTCTGTGACGAAAATGACAGGCGGTTTGCAATATCTATCATCGAATAATCGCTGAACCGCAGGAGATTTTTTGCTATGCCGATCTTCTTCTCCCTGATATATGCACTGACCGATATCCCGGTCTGTTTCTTAAACAGTCGGGATAAATAACCGGCAGATACCCCAAATTCTTCGGCCAGATCTTCGATCGTGATCCGTTCCTTGATATGGGAATAGATATACTCCTTACACGCATTAATATGCTTGGAATTTGTATCTGAGCGTGAATATCTGCGCATCTTCTCCGCATAATCGATCACCATCTCATCATGCAGGCTCTGCACACCCTCCACCGTATGAGTATCATCCAGCTTCTGTATGTAAAAATCGCTCAGCCGGAATGCCTGTTCCAGCTCCATGCCGTTCTGTTTGCAGATCCGGGTGATCATGGCTGTCGTAATCACAAAATGATACTTTAGATTTGTCACCGGATTGCGCGAGAGGACACCTACACCCTCCTGTTCCACAAAACGTTCCTGTTCACAATTCTTCTTTACCGCTTCTACATTACCACTCGCCACAGCCTGATAAAACAAGAGTTCCTCTGTCGCAGCGCGATGCTCGATCTCATCAATATCATCGCCAGTCTCATACAATAGCCATTCGTTCTGATAATTCATACCTCATACACCCTTCGCTGTGTGAACATTAACATCTGCGCACATTATAACTGATCTTCTTCAAAAATGCAAAAAGATGTGCCTCTACAGGAAGCACACCTTTTCTATTGTTACTGTATCATACGGCATTTTTCAGTTCAGAAAATGCCTACCTGTAAACAATAACTTTCTGTTACATATTATGCATAATTTTCAACGCTCTTTTTCGTTTTCTTACGCTTTCTTCTTACGTGCCATGATCACACTCTGTACGACCAGGAAGATACATAACATTGCTGCTACGGTGATTCCTGTCCACCAAGCCTGATCAAGACCTGCGGAAGATACGATATTCTGAATGGTGCTAAGGGAAAGAACACCAAAGAATGTACCAATAATATTTCCGACACCGCCGGTCAGCATCGTTCCACCGATGATGGAGGAAGCGATCGCATTCATTTCCATTCCACTCGCATGAGACGGAGAACCGGATCCTACATGAAGGAAGTATACATATCCGCCGATGCCTGCCAATACGCTACAGATCAGATGTGCGAGGAATCTGGTACGCTTTACGTTGATACCGAGCATCAGGGCACTCTGCTGATTGCCGCCGACTGCATAGAATGCACGGCCCAACTTGGTCCAGCGAAGGACACAGAACAGAATGATGACGATCAGCACTGCTACGACTACACCGATCTCTACATATGCATCTACATATTTTCCGATCTTATTGACAGATCCCATACCGGGAATAACGACACGTGTCATTTTCAGCTTGTTAAATGCCTCGTTCTCTACGTTGAACGGGTTTGTATGAACGATCGTTGTCATACCACGAGCAAAGAACATTCCTGCCAGTGATACGATGAACGGCTGGATGTCAAGGTAAGCTACTAAGAATCCCTGTACCAGACCAAATCCAAGTCCGATCGCCAGTGCAATCAGGATCGCTGTGTACGGATTGCCTCCGCCAAAGTCCAGATATACTGCACAGCACATGCTGACCAGTGCTACCACACCACCGACGGAGATATCGATACCGCCTGTGATCATGACCAGACTCATACCACATGAAGTGATGACCAACGCTGCCTGCGCATTTAAAATATTGAAGAACGCCTGCGGTTTCAGGAAACCTGCACCGAGCAATAACATTGCCGCAAGATACATTACAAAGAAGACAACGATGGTGATCGTCAGCAGCAGATTTGTATCTGACACATTTTTAAACCAGCTGCTTTTCTTTGCAGCCGTATTTTTCTCTGATGCCATTTTATGCTACCTCCTTTGATTTCATTTTCTTGCCGAGTGAAGCGATCTTTTCTCTGACTACCGGAGCACTCAGTACGACTAATACGATAACGACAACTGCCTTGTATGCAGGAAGTGCATCTGACTGTACCTCAAATTTGTACAGTGTCGTTGTCAGAAACTGGATGACATATGCGCCGAGGATGGAAGCCCAGATATTGAACTTACCACCGCCAAGTGCGTTACCACCGAGTGCGACTGCCAGAATGGCATCCATCTCGATATCCTTTGCGATAACGGAGTAGTTGATCGTTGACAGACGGCTGACCTTGATCAGTCCGACAACTGCTACACAGATACCGAGGATGACAAATGAGACCAGCTTGATGAACTCAGGATTCAGACCATTCAGTCTGGAAGAGCTCTCATTGATACCGACTGTCTGTGTGTATAATTTCAGATTTGTAAATCTAAGTACAAGTGCGATCACAACTACGCAGATCACTGCGATGAAGAACGGTGTCGGGATCGGCACACCGGGGATATATCCTCCGAAATAACCGAAGCTGTTGACATTTACGATCGGCAGCTCGTTGTTGTTGATCCATGCTGCAATGGAACGTCCTGCAGTAAACAGGATCAGTGTCGCGATCATCGGCTGGATCCTGAAGTATGCGACCAGCACACCGTTGAATGCGCCGAATGCCATAGATGCGAGCACTGCTACGATAAATGCCAGGATCAGAGGTACGCAGTAATGATCGGTCGTGGTCTGTCCGCCGCATAACATACGAAGGATCACTGAACCTGCGATCGCGATCGTTGCTCCAACGGAGATATCCTGTCCGCCGGAAGCTGCTGTTACGAGCGTCATACCGATCGCCAAGATCGCCAGCTCTGAGCCGTAGTCTAAGATCGTGATCAGATAACCATTTAATACCGGATCGCCGACGCTGTTGTATCCGAGTGTAATCTTAAAGAAAGACGGATCCATGATCAGGTTGAATAATGCCAGGATCAATAAGGTTGCCAGCGGTATGAAGATCTGCTGTTTTACCAGCCCGGAGAAAAATCCTCCTACACTTTTCTTATTAGTTTGCATCGTTGTCACCTCCAGCAATGGTACTCATAATCTTGTTCTGTGTCAGTTCATCACTGCCGAGCTCGCCTACAACGCGGCGGTCTCTCATGACAATCAGACGTGAACATGTACGGATCATCTCGTCAGTCTCAGAAGAGATAAATGTCACACTCATACCTTCTGATGCGAGTTTTAATACTAATTTCTGAATCTCGATCTTGGTTCCGACATCGATACCACGGGTCGGCTCATCTAAGATCAGATATTCGGGATGGGTCAGCAGCCATCTGGCCAGGATTACCTTCTGCTGGTTACCACCGGACAATGACTTGATCGGTGTATCCGCAGATGCTGTCTTGATCTCTAACAGCTTGATATATTCCTCTGCCAGTTTCTGTGCCTCAGCCTTGGAATACGGATGGAAGAATCCCTTCAGTACCTGCTGTGCCAGAATAATGTTATCACGTACAGACAGATCTCCAACGATACCATCGACCTTTCGATCCTCCGGCAGATATGCGATACCCTGCTTCATTGCATCGATCGGCTTCTTGATCTTGATCTGCTTGCCATTCTTCTTGACCGTACCGCCGATGACCAGATCAGCACCAAAGATCGCACGTACACACTCGCTTCGTCCAGAACCGAGCAGTCCGGTGAATCCGTTGACCTCACCCTTCTTGATATAGAAATCAAACGGCTTGATACCCGCGTTACTCTGCAGTCCCTCTGCCTCAAAGATCTTTGTATCCTTATCAGCGCCTTCATAGATCACGCTGTCTGTCTTGATATCTGACATATCATCCAGCTCTTTTCCGAGCATCTTGGATACGAGCTTTACTCTCGGCAGATCAGCGATCTCATACTCGCCGACCAGTCCGCCGTCACGTAAAACGGTGATCTTGTCACATACCTCGTATACCTGATCCAAAAAGTGGGTAACAAAGATGATACCTACACCCTTTGCACGCAGATCACGCATCAGACCAAAGAGCTTTTCTACCTCCTGCTCATCCAGTGAGGAAGTCGGCTCGTCTAAGATCAATACCTTACAATCCATATCAACGGCTCTGGCAATTGCTACCATCTGCTGGATCGCGATGGAATAATTGGAAAGCTGTCTGTTGGCCTTTGCCGGAATATCCAATGTCTTTAAGATCTTCTCTGCATCTGCATTCATCTTCTTCCAGCTCACGCCTTTTTGTTCGTCTCTTCCTATGTACATATTCTCAGCAACGGAGAGGTTCGGGCACAGGGTAATCTCCTGATATACTGTGCTGATGCCAAGCTTTTGTGCGTCCTGAGGTGAACGGATGATAGCTGCCTTATCCAGTCCCTTCAGGAATATTTCTCCCTCGTCTTTCTCATAGACACCGGTGAGCACCTTGATCAAGGTAGATTTTCCCGCACCATTCTCGCCCATCAATGCATGTATCTCACCTTCGCATAAGGTAAAATCCACGTCATGCAGCGCGCGGACGCCGGGGAAACTCTTACAGATTCCTCTCATTTCCAATACAGATTTCTCTTTCACCTGTGCATTCACTCCTTTTCATATATTGAATCCGATTTTCGTTATAAAGGGCGCGGCACTCATATCGCGTACCGCGCCCCATCATTACCTTTTAACTCTTATACTCAAATCCTGTACTGCGGATTAGATTCCGTAAGTATCAACATCTTCCTGAGTAATTGTAGAAGCATCGAAGCCCTTCTCGTCCATGATAACAGTCTTCTCTGTTACTTCGCTGCCGCTCTCGATTGTCTTGATGATGCCATCGATGTAAGCTGCCTGGAAAGGATTGCACTGTCCATCATAGTTCCAGTTGCCATCTAACAGCTCCTGTAATGCCCACTTGTTGCAGTCAAATCCCATTACGATAACGTCGCCGTCAACACCGTGAGAGATGTTAGCCTTGTCAAGTGCTGCTACAGCACCCTTAGCCATATCGTCGTTCTCAGCGTAGATTACGTTGAATGACTTACCAGAATCGATAACTGACTGTACGATCTGCTGTGCCTTCTCTGCGTTCCACTCAGCTGTCTGCTGTGTTACGATGTTCCAGTTAGACTCTGCTGCTACCTTGTCATCTAATGCTCCAGAACGTCCCTTCTGAGCTGCTGATCCCATAACACCCTGGATATGAATTACATTGTACTCATCCAGTCCCTGGCTTGCTAACCAATCAACTGCGGTTGTTCCCTCTTTAGCCATATCAGATACGATAGAAGCCTCGTAGAGATCTTCGGGAGCGTCGATGGTACGGTCGAATAAGATAACTCTTGTTCCTGCATCCTGTGCATCCTGAAGTACTGAATCCCAACCTGCTGTATCTGCTGCAGATAACAGTAAGTAATCAACACCGTCTGTGATGAACTTCTGAGCTGCTGCGATCTGCTCATCGTTCTTTAAGCTGTATGCGAAAGAAGCCTGATATCCGTTCTCCTCGGTAAAGAAGTCCTTCAGATCCTTGTCGTTAGCGGTACGATATCCAGACTCGTTAGGGTCGTTGTTGATGATACCAACCGTGATCAGATCTCCGCTTGCTGCAGAATCATCTGCTGCTGCGTCGTCTGTAGCTGCATCATCTGCTGCTGCATCGTCTGCTGCTGCATCGTCTGTAGCTGCATCATCGGTTGCTGCTGCGTCATCTGCAGGAGCATCTGCGGTATCTGCCTTAGATCCACAACCAACGATCATCGTTGCTGCCATAGCTACTGTTAATAAGCTTGCTACTACTTTCTTCTTCATTTTTGTTTTCCTCCCTTATTTATGTTCCTATTTGGATTGTGTAAGGTGTTTCGTCCTTACATGTTTCATTATACGTATCCAAAGTCTAAATTCAACCGGAAGATCTTTACTTTTGGCAGTTTTGGTTTGTTGAACAATACAAATTTTTGTTTTTTCTATGGATTTCTATACAAATTTGTGTTTTAATAAAATCAAGTTGAAAATCTTACGTTTAAAGCACAAAAAAGTACGATATTTTATGATTTGATCACTCTGTGCGATCCTGACAGATCGAGTTTTCTTATTGTTCATGTTGGCAAATGCGAAAATTTTTGGGTGTTTTTTTCCGTTTTTTCACATTTAGATCATGAAATTTTCAAACTGATGTGATTTTTTTAACAAAAATAAGTAAAAATTTTACCGGAGAAATACCATGATTCCAAAATATCAACACATTGCCGATCGTCTGAGAGCACATCTGACCGACGACGGTCCCCAGCATATGACAAAACTTCCAACCGAAAAAGAACTGTGTGCACGCTACCATGTCAGCCGCCAGACTGTACGACAGGCATTACTGCTGTTAGAGACCGAAGGGCTGATCACCAGACGTCAGGGCAGCGGTGCCTATGCCACCGGTCTGCGTCCGGACGCAGCCGATAACCGGATCGCGATCCTGCTGCCCTCAGACAGCGACTATATCTATGCCAGACTGCGCAGCGATCTGCAGGCACCGCTGATCAGAGAGGGCTTTTCCGTATCCTGCTATATCACAGAGCACAGCGTATCAAAAGAACGTGAGATACTGACGCAGTTGTCAGAATCAGATACCCCTCTGCGCGGTCTGATCGTCGACACCGTCAAAAACGCTCTGCCCAATCCCAATCTGGATCTCTATGAGCGCCTGTGGCACCGGCAGCTCCCGACTGTATTTTTACATACACCATATGAGAACTTTCCTCCGCGCATCGCTATTACCGAAGATAACTATGCCGGTGCTGCGCAGCTGACAGACTACCTTATCAGCGGAAAACATATGCAGATCGGCGGGATCTTCCGCGGTGATACGCGTGAAGGACTGGAACGCTATCTGGGCTTCATGCATACCTGCACAGAAGCCGGTCTCCTGCCGGATGATGACCTCATCGGCTGGTACTACACGCCCGAGCTCATCGCGCTGCAAAAAAAACAGGCTACCGGATTTCTGGGTGATCTCATCAACCGGAAATTCCGTGCCTGTTCCGCGATCGTCTGTCAGGATGACGAGATCGCCTATTGGCTCGTCAAAGAGCTGACGCGTCTGGGCATTCATGTTCCGGAGGACATGAGCGTCGTCAGCTTCGACAACAGCTATTTATGTGATTTTTCCACACCTGGTCTGACATCGCTCGCACTGCACAGCAGTCTCGCATCCTATGCAGCAGATGCACTGCTCGCCCAGCTGCGCGGCAGACCATTCGACTCCGTGCGGTTATCCTACGAGCTGATCCTGCGCGACAGCAGCATCACGCTGGCATAATAGATCCTCATGCTTTTGCACGCCACTCACGCGGCGACATGCCGACCGTCTTCTTAAACACAAAACTGAAATAATGCGCATCCTTATAACCAACGGCTGCCGCGATCTGTGCGGATGACTGGTCAGTCTCCCGCAGCAGCCGCCTGGCCTGCTCCATCCGCTTATCTGTCACATATTCCACGAACGTCATCTGCATCTCCTGTGAGAACATGCCGCTGAAATAGTTTGGGCTCATGCCGATTGCCTGTGCGACTTCATTCAGGTTCAATGTCGTCTGCGCATAATTATCTTCAATATAATCCAATGCCGATTGCAGGACTTTCTTCCCCTGTGTCTGCTGCTTCTCATCTCTGATCCGCAATGCCTCCTTGAGCAAGGTACATACATAGGTTTCCATCGTATCCGGTCCTGTCACCATCTCATGGATCCGGTCTGATCCGACAGTCTGCAGAAACTGTTCCTGACTGCAGCCGATGCCTGCGACATAAGACTGCGCCGTAAACTGGATATTGAGCAGCAGATAATCGCGGAACAGTCTCGACTGAATGGCCTCTCCCAGACTTTTCAGATAGCTGCTGACAAACTCCTCCACCTCGGTCAGCTGACCATTGCTCAAAAAACCGCGGATGATCTCAGAATCCACCTTATTGGCATCCAGACCGCCAAAACTGCCTCCGCTCTCTCCCGCATTATCCCTGGCTGTCAACTCCTCTGTCAGCACATGCTTTCCCGGAAACAGGTAGCGGTACGCATAGATATGATTGACCCTGCGATAGCACTCCGATAACTGGCTGAAGCGCTCAACCGGTGTGCCCACCGCCACATACCATTCCTCATCTTTCGATTGCCCGCAGACCTTCTGTATGTAATCAATATGTGTGCTCGTGCGCTCCTGCAGCGCATCGGCATCACCCATGAGCAGAATGCCGTGTGTATTCATATTCCAGCGGAACACCAGACATTCCGGGAATCGCAGGAAATAGCGCATCAATTCCTCCCTGCTCTCATCCTCCTGTACACCGAGCAGGAGCAGATTGTAGCCGGATGCATTGATATCCAGATCCTGTTTTCCAGCTTCCTCATACAATTCCTGCGCCGACAGCCTGCCCTCGAATACTTTTTCAAAAAAACTGCGCAGAGCATACTGTTCGTACTGCTGCATCTCATTTTCAAACTTTTTCACATAATTTTTCTGTTCCTGCTCTGCCTCGATCTTTTCCCGGATCTCTGACAGCGCCTTCTGCAGCGAATGGCGCGTGATCGGCTTGAGCAGATATTCGTCCACTCCCTCAGAGATTGCCTGTCTGGCATAGTCAAAATCATCATAACCGCTGATGATGATGATCTTCATATCCGGATACTCACTTTTGACGATATGGCTGAGCGCCAGACCATCCATAAACGGCATCTTGATATCCGTGATCAGCACATCCGGTACAGTCTTTCGTATGAGCGGCAGCGCCATCTCACCGTCTCCCGCCTCACCTGCAAACCGGTAGCCGTATTGCTGCCACGGAATATTATCGCGGAGTGCCTCACGCACCACGCTCTCATCTTCTACTAAAAATACCTTTAACATCTTCTTCCTCACTCATTTTTCTCAATAAGCCCGGTTCGACAGATAAGCACTCACATTTTCCTTCGTAAATACGAGCTCGTTTACAAAATATTCCTTGCCGACCGACTGCCCTGCTTCCAGCCGTTTGATCACATTTGCCAGAAGCTGTCCCTGCAATGGATTACATTCGACATCACAGCTGATCTCGCCGTTTTTCACCAGTTCCAGTGCATCCCTGACACCATCAAAGGAGATGAGTATCATATCCCCATCTTCCCCGGTCGTCTTGCCGGCCTCCCGGATCGCCTCCATCGCGCCAAACGTCATCTCGTCATTCTGGCTGACAACTACATCGATATCGTCATATCGGCTGAGCATCTGTGCCATGACTTCCTTTCCTTTGACGACCGTAAAATCACCGGATGTCAGTCCGATCACCTTCCAGTTCTGATGCTGGGACATGATCTTCTCAAATCCGGAACTTCTGCCGCGCTGTGAAGTAGAACCCATCGTACCTGTCAGCACGACGATATTGACATCCTCATCTTCTGTTCCTTTTGACTGTTCATATTTTTCCAGCCATTCTCCTGCTTTTCGTCCCTCGGCCTCCATATTACTGCCGATAAACGTCGTATACAGATCCTCCGCACCTGATATCTTGCGGTCAACCAGGATCACCGGTATTCCGGCCTCCTTCGCCTCCGTCAGTACTGTCTCCCAGCCATCCTCCATCAATGGGGAAAATACAATATAATCCACACGCTGCGAGATAAACCCTCGGATCGCTTTGATCTGATTCTCCTGCTTTTGTCTGGCATTGCTGTACTGGAGAAAAAATCCATTTTCCTTGGACAGCGCTTTCTGAATCGACTGGGTATGCGTCGCGCGCCAGACAGATTCGCTGCCCAGTTGTGAGAATCCAACGACGATCAGGTCTTCGTCCTCAAGTGTATGCGCATCATCCGGATCAGCCGGTATCGTTTGCTGAAAACCTCCGTTAGCGATCAGCAGTGACAGAAACAATACCATCACAACGACGAGCGCCATGACCAGCCTTTTTTCATTTTTCACCATTTCCGTCCCTCTCTATCCAAATTTCTATCTAAGCCCGGTTCTGTTCGTCTCTGATTTCTCCGGCATATTTGCCTGTCTGGCCGGGATCGTCACAGTCACCACCGTACCCTTATTTACTTCCGATTCAATCTGCATGCCATAATAATCGCCAAAGTACATACGGATCCGCTCATTGACATTCGCCAGACCAAATCCGGCATCCGTATCTTTACAGGGGAGTTCAATCGCACGGCGCAGATGTGCGAGCTGCTCCGGTTCCATGCCGACACCATTGTCCTCCACAACAAGTACGATATGCCGATCCTCCAGCCTGCCGGTGATCGTGATCTTGCCCATCGCACGCTTGTACTTGATGCCATGATACAACGCATTCTCTACCAGCGGCTGCAGCGTCAGTTTCAATATCTGATACGGGTAGATCTGCGGATCGATATCGATCTCATAGTCTAGGATGTCATGATACCTCGCCTGCTGGATCTTCAGATAGCTTCTGATATGCTGTTCTTCCTCCCTGATCGAGATAAACTCGGCACCGTGGCTGAGCACGAGCCGGAAAAACTGTGACAGCGATACGACCATATCTACTGCCTCATCCGCAGAATTGCCCTCGATCAGCCACACGATCGTATCGAGTGTATTATACAGGAAATGCGGATTGATCTGCTCCTGCAGCAGCCGCAGCTCCGCATGCCGCATCTTGCGCTCATCCTCCTTGATCTTGCTCACCATAGCCTCCAGATGCACGGTCATATTATTGACCGATCCGGCCAGTTCGGCGATCTCGACCGGTCCTTCCCTCTGCGCGCGTGCACTGAAATCCCCGTGCGCGACCTCACCGGTCACCTGACGCAGTCTCTCGATCGGCCGGATAATGCCGCTGACGGTCTGTGCTGAGATCAGTACGACGAGCAGCAGAATAAACGCCAGCATCACTCCAAACACGAGCGAAAATTGCTCTACCTGTGCATTTAACTGCAATTTCAGGCTGTTCATGCTGCGCGTCTGATAATAAATATAATGCTGGATATCATCCTGGATCAGTTCTGTCAGGATATAGATATTGTTGTCCAGCATCTTCATATTTTCATCATAGTGACCGCCCTCATCCAGATTGACTTTGATATCGTCGATTCGATCTTCCAGCGTGTCCAGATTGCGCAGCAGACTCTGCAGCCAGAGACGGCTCTCCCGGTCTGTCGTGATCTTGACCAACGCATTGAAATCACTGCGCAATGTATCGACCAGTTCATACGGATCCTTGACTGTACTGTCTGTCTCGATATTATCCAGTGTGATCGTACCTGCGACCAGACGATAGATGCTCTCATCCAGTTCATCCCTGAAATCCAGGTTGTAGTTGTTCGCGATCATCATATTGCTTACGATGTTATCATAGGAATCACTATATCCGTTCAGCGAAATGAGCAGATAGACCGACATCGCCAGAAACGGCAGAATCGTCACTGTAATAAGCAAAATCAGTTTTTGTTTTAATGAAGAGGGTGTTCGTTTTTCCATAATATAAAAATACACCATATTTCGCGGTAAATCCACCCTAAAAGCTGGTATTATCATAAATTTCCACGAAATACAGTGCATTTTTTATTTTTTGTGCAACATAACATGCATGTTATTTACTGATCTGTACGAGATCTCATACATCTTTGATATGATCTATACAGAAAAACAATACTTTGTCATAGAATCATATACCTCACCGGGTGAGAGGAACGGCTGCTTGAAGTTCTTCTCATTGACCGAATTCGGGAAGTACTGTGTCTCCAGACAGAAGCCCTGACGATTCACATAATCGACACCGCCCTTGCCCTTTTGTCCTCCGACAAAATTACCGGCATAGAACTGTACTCCGACACAGGTCGTATACACATCCATCTGAATGCCTGATTCTGCGGAGCGTGCGCGCGCTGCAAGCTGCAGGCTGCCGTCAGCCTTGTCCAATACATAGTTGTGATCATATCCGCCTGTATATCTGATCTGGTCAAAATCATCCTCAATGCGGGCACCGATCTTGGTCATCTGGCGGAAATCCATCGGTGTACCGGATACAGACGCGATCTCTCCGGTCGGGATCGCTTTGCCGTCAACGACCGGCGTGTAATAAGATGCCAGGATCTCCAGCTCCTGATCTACCGCACTGCCGCTCTCCTGTCCGTTCAGGTTAAAGTATGCATGATTCGTAAAGTTGGCAACCGTCTTCTTGTCTGTCGTTGCCTGATAATGAATGCCAAGCTCCCCCGCATCATTCAGTGTGTAGGTCACCGTCACATCCATGTTTCCCGGAAATCCCTGATCCCCATCCGGACTGTGATAGGTCAGTGCTACATGTGCATCATCCGCATCCTTCGCTGTCCAGAGTACCGCATGAAAACCATGTTTGCCGCTGTGCAGGTTATTCTCATTATCATTCACTTCCAACTGATAAGAGACACCGTCGATCTCTAACTGTGCATTGGCGATACGGTTGCCGTTTCGTCCGATCACTGCGCCGAGATAACCGTTGACATTCTCATACTGCTCCACCGTATCATAGCCGAGCAGCACGTCGCGCACGTTGCCGTCTTTATCCGGCACACGGATCGCCTGAAGGGTCGCGCCCAGTGTGATGATATCAACTTCCATTCCATTTGCATTCTTCAATGTGTATTTTTCAACAGAATGTCCGTCCCCGGTCTTGCCAAATTCTGTTACCATAATATCTCCTTCCTTGTATCCTACTGACCATAATAGTCTTTTTGACTATGGACTATTGTCCGTAGTAGGCGTTTTCGCCGTGTTTCCGGTAAAAATGCTTATCCTTGATGTTATCCGGTGCAGGCTTTACCTTCGGATTGATGAGTTCTGTATTGCGCGCCATCTTTGCGACTTCTTCCAATACAACCGCATTATGTACTGCCTCTGCTGCGTCCTTACCCCATGTAAACGGACCATGATTCTGGCAAAGCACTGCCGGTGTGTAGACCGGATTGATGCCGCGTGTCTCAAATGTCTCGATGATCACCACGCCGGTATTTTTCTCATATGCCTCGTTGATCTCCTCTGTGGTCAGATTTCTGGCGCAGGGGATCGATCCGAGGAAGTAATCTGCGTGCGTGGTGCCGTACAGAGGGATATCTCTGCCTGCCTGTGCCCATGCGACTGCTTCCGGTGAGTGGGTATGTACGATACCGCCGATCTCGGGATATTTTTTGTACAGCTCGATATGTGTCGCTGTATCTGAAGAAGGCTTATATTTTCCCTCGATCTTATTGCCATCCAGATCCATGACTACCATATCATCCGGGGTCAGTGCGTCATAATCCACACCACTCGGCTTGATGACAAAATAGCCGGTCTTTGCATCCCTGCCGCTGACATTTCCCCATGTATAGGTGATCAGACCTCTGCGGGGAAGCTCCATATTTGCTTCATAGACTTCTTTTTTTAACTGTTCTAACATTTTAGTTCTCCTTTTCTAAAAAATAATTACACTTCACCTGCCAGCTCCTGCAGCAGCACCGCCACCGCCCCATTGTCTGCATGCAGTGCTCACCAGTTCAGCCCGCGCCATTCTCGGTGATGGCTGAACCGTTACATATAAAGAACTGCCCAGAGACAGGTGCATATAACCGTGTTTCTGGACAGTCCATCATTTATTTCATCTCCGATGTAATGCGCTCGCAGATGCCGTCTGCGTCCAGCATATACTTGTGGAGCAGCTCCTTTGCAGGACCTGACTCACCAAATACATCGTTCACACCGATACGTGTCACCTTTGTCGGGCACTTCTCGCTCAGGCACTCGCTGACTGCGGCACCGAGTCCACCGATGATGGAATGCTCCTCTACGGTGAAGATGCGTCCGGTCTTTTTCGCTGCTGCAATAACCAGTTCCTCATCGAGCGGCTTGATCGTGTGGATATTGATAACCTGCGCATCGATACCCTTTGCTGCGAGCTGTTCTGCTGCAGCCAATGACTCGCTCACGCAAAGTCCGGTTGCGATGATCGTGCAGTCCTTGCCGTCGCGGAGCTGTACGCCCTTGCCGATCTCGAACTTATAATCTGCATTGTCATTGATCACCGGCACTGCCAGACGACCGAAACGTAAATATACCGGTCCTTCATATTCGTAAGCAGCCTTTACTGCTGCCTTTGCCTCGATGTCATCACTCGGATTGAGTACAACCATTCCAGGGATCGCACGCATCAGGGCGATATCCTCATTACACTGATGGGTCGCACCATCCTCGCCGACAGAGATACCTGCGTGTGTTGCACCGATCTTTACATTCAGATGCGGATATCCGATGGAATTACGCACCTGCTCATAAGAACGCCCTGCCGCAAACATTGCGAATGTACTGATAAACGGAACATATCCGCAGGTAGATAATCCTGCTGCGATACCTGTCATATTAGCCTCTGCGATACCGCAATCAATGTGGCGATCCGGGAATTCCTTTTTGAATACACCGGTCTTGGTAGCTGCTGCCAGATCGGCATCCAGTACGAGCAGATTCTCATGCTCTTTTCCGAGCTCAACCAAAGCATTGCCGTAGCTCTCTCTTGTTGCGATTTTCTTTACTTCTGACACAATGCTTCACCTGCCTTTCCTAATTCCTCCATTGCAACAGCAAACTCCTCATCATTCGGAGCTTTGCCATGCCAGCCGACATTGTTCTCCATAAAGGAAACGCCCTTACCCTTTACGGTGTGTGCGATGATCGCGGTAGGCATACCCTTGGTAGCCTTTGCCTCATCGAATGCAGCCTTGATCTGATCAAAATCATTGCCGTCAATATTGATCACATGGAAGTTAAATGCCTCAAATTTCTTGTCGATCGGATACGGTGAACATACCTCATCGATCGGTCCGTCGATCTGCAGATTGTTGTTATCTACGATCACACACAGGTTGTCCAGCTTACGGAATCCGGCAAACATCGCTGCCTCCCAGATCTGTCCTTCCTGGATTTCACCATCTCCACACAGCGCATAGACACGGAAATCTTTGCCTGACTGCTTCGCACCTAATGCCATGCCGCATGCAGCAGACAGTCCCTGTCCCAGAGATCCTGAAGACATGTCCACGCCGGGGATATGCTTCATATCGGGATGTCCCTGAAGGTAAGAGCCTGTATGTCTGAGTGTGAGCAGATCCTCTACCGGGAAGTATCCGCGGTGAGCAAGTGCAGAATATAATCCGGGAGCCGTATGTCCCTTGGATAATACAAAACGATCACGATCCGGATCCTTAGGGTTCTTCGGATCGATGTTCATCTCTTCAAAATAGAGATAGGTAAAAATATCTGCTGCGGAAAGAGATCCGCCAGGGTGTCCGGCCTTTGCGGCATGTACACCCTCAACGATGCCTTTTCGAACTTCAACAGCAGTTTTCTGAAGCTCAAGTTTGGTCATGATTATTCTCCTTATATTTTCGTTCGACGCGTGCCGATATTATTCACCGAAGACAGCCTTGTAATCCTTCTGGAATTTCTCGATACCCTGATCAGTCAGCGGATGTTTGGTCATCTGCTCGATGACTGCATAAGGAACAGTTGCGATATGAGCACCTGCCAATGCACAGTCAGTTACGTGGATCGGGTTGCGGACAGAAGCTGCGATGATCTCTGTATCCAGACCATAATTGTCAAAGATCTGTACGATATCTTCGATCAGGTTGATACCGGGCTGGCTGATATCATCTAATCTGCCTAAGAACGGAGATACATAGGTTGCACCTGCTCTGGCTGCCAGTAATGCCTGGTTTGCAGAGAAGATCAGGGTAACGTTTGTCTTGATACCCTCAGCAGAGAGAACCTTTACAGCCTTTAATCCTTCTACAGTCATGGGGATCTTTACTACCATGTTCGGATGGATCTTGGCGATCTCACGGCCTTCTTTGATCATGCCCTCAGCATCTACGGTAGTAGCTTTTACTTCACCGCTGATCGGTCCGTCAACGATCGTTGTGATCTCCTTGATAACTTCATTAAAATCACGTCCCTCTTTTGCGATCAGGGAAGGATTGGTAGTTACACCACAGATTACACCCATATCATTTGCTTTGCGAATATCATCTACATTCGCTGTGTCAATAAAGAATTTCATTGCTTTTATCTCCTTTTTTTGTTTTATGCTGTCTCCGTAATACCCCCCGGAGACAGCCCTTATGATCATTCTACACTATTTTTTACAGATAATCTACATGATATTTTTGTACTGTTCATCCATATAATCATAGATTTGTGCTATTTAGTAACTATTCAGCACCTTCACAGTTCCACTATTTATCTGTAATAAACGCTGCCTAACATCAGATCCTTCTTGAAATCACGGATGTTGGTATTCTTATCGATATATACAGCCTCAATGCCCATTGCATTTGCCCAGTCACCCATCTGCTCTGCGGTCAGATCATAAGTAAATGCGGTATGATGTGCACCGCCTGCGAGGATCCATGCCTCGGTTCCTGTATAGAAATCAGGCTGCGGTGTCCAGAAATTGGTAGCTACCGGAAGCTTGGGCATCGGCTTTTCTACCTTCTTGCAGTCTACATCCTGGATGATCAGACGGAAACGGTTGCCCAGATCGATGAGTGAAGTGGCGATTCCGGCTCCTGCCTTTGACGTAAATACCAGTCTGGCGGGATCTTCACGATCACCCATTGACAACGGCTGGCACTTGATGCTGATCGGGCCGTCTGCGATAGACGGGCAGATCTCTAACATATGAGCCTCTAAGATACCTTCCTTGCCCTTGACCAGATTGTAGGTATAATCCTCTAACATAGAAGTTCCCTTGGCATCCTTCTTGCCCTCAGACATGATCTTCATCAGACGTACCATGGCAGCGACTTTCCAGTCACCCTCTGCTCCGAAACCATAGCCTTTTTCCATCAGTCTCTGGATAGCCAGTCCGGGAAGCTGCTGTAATGCGCCCAGATCTCCGAAGTGTGTAACGATCGCCTGATAGTTCTTCTCATCTAAGAAGCGCTCAAAACCGAGCTCGATCTGTGCCTGGACAGCGACATGCTTTTTGAACTCCTCAGGATCTCTGCCTTCTAATAAAATATTGTATTTGCTGTAATACTCGTCTACTAATGCGTTGGTATCGGATGCAGATACGGCAGCTACGCTCTCAGCGATCTCATTGACCGGATAAGCATCGATCTCCCATCCGAATTTGAGCTGTGCTTCTACCTTGTCACCCTCGGTAACAGCTACGTTTCTCATGTTATCTGCGACTCTCATCACGCGGATATGGCTGCTCTCGATCACGCCGACAGCAGTACGCATCCAGGAACCGATGCGCTCCTGAACGTTCGCATCTGACCAGTGTCCGACGATGACCTTGCGCTCGATGCCCATACGGGTAACGATATGACCGTACTCGCGGTCTCCGTGTGCTGCCTGATTCTCGTTCATAAAGTCCATATCGATCTCATCATAAGGGATCTCTTCATTAAACTGTGTATGCAGGTGCAGTAACGGCTTGCGATACTCCTGCAATCCGAGGATCCATGACTTTGCGGGAGAGAAGGTATGCATCCATGTGATCACACCTGCGCACTCCTCATCCATATTAGCCTCATTAAACGTCCTGCGGATCAGCTCGTTGGTGATCAGGGTCGGTTTCCACACTACCTCGTAGGGCAGCAGACCGGAAGCATTGAGCTTCTCTACGATGATCTTGGAATGCTCAGCGACATGCGCCAGGCACTCATCTCCATACAGATCCTGTGAACCGGTACAAAACCAAAACTTATAATTTTTTGTCTTTAACATCTCTATTCTCCTTCATTATTAGCATTCATGATCGTAACTGATATCTATTTCATCGCTGCTACAGCGGCCGCCTCGATCGGCAGTCCTGCCTTGTAGAGCTCGATAAACCGGTCAAAGCCCTCAACATCTGCGGGATCGGGGTTCATCGTCTCACCCTTCTCGCCTGCAAAGATCTTGTTATTCAGGTATGCATCCAATGTCTCGCCGTCTTCCTTATTAGCCATGTATGCAGCTAACAATGCGATACCCCATGCACCGCCCTCGCCTGCGGTCTCCATGACAGCGACCGGAGCGTTCATAGCTGCTGCCAGAATACTCTGTCCGACACCCTTGGTCTTGAACAGTCCGCCGTGTCCGTAGATACAGTCGATCTTGACCTGTTCTTCTTTTAACAGGATGTCCAGTCCGCACTTCAATGCGCCCAGTGCCGTATACAGATTGACACGCATAAAGTTCGCCAGATTGAATTTTGCTTCCGGTGTACGAACAACCATCGGACGGCCCTCGGTAAATCCGGTAATGTGCTCTCCGGAGAAATAGTTGTATGCGAGCAGTCCGCCGCAATCCTTATCTCCCTCGAGTGCCTTGTTATATAAAGTACCGAACAGCTTGTTCATATCTACATCCACGCCAAAGCTCTCTGCGAACTCCTTGAAGATGTTGACCCACGCATTCAGATCTGATGTACAGTTGTTGCAGTGTACCATAGCAACTGCATCTCCGGCGGGAGTCGTCACCATATCGAGCTCCTCATGCAGTTTCTTCAGCTCGTGCTCGAGTACGACCATCGCGAATACGGATGTTCCTGCTGATACATTACCGGTGCGCACTGCGACAGAATTGGTTGCTACCATACCGGTTCCTGCATCTCCCTCGGGAGGACACATCAGTGCTCCGGGCTGCAGTGTTCCGGTCGGATCGAGTTTCTTTGCTCCCTCTGCAGTCAATGTTCCGGCATTTTCGCCTGCTACGAGTACCTTCGGGAAGATATCGCGCAGCTTGTACGGCATACCTTTTTCTGCCAGCTTGGCATCAAATTTGTCTACCATCGTCTGGTTATAATCACGTGTCCTGGAATCGATCGGGAACATACCTGCTGCCTCTCCGATACCTACGACCTTTTCTCCGCTCATCTGCCAGTGAATATAACCTGCCAGTGTCGTCTGGAACTTGATATTTTTCACATGCTCCTCACCGTTTAAGATCGCCTGATACAGATGTGCCACGCTCCAGCGCTGCGGTACATTGAAATTCAGGTAAGGTGTCAGTTCCTCGCAGGCCTGACCTGTGATCGTATTTCTCCATGTACGGAACGGTACGAGCAGTGTGTCATTCTCGTCGAATGCCATATAACCGTGCATCATAGCTGAAAATCCGATCGCTGCCAGATTCTTCACCTCTACACCGTACTGCTGTTTTACGTCCTCTGCCATGTTCTTGTAGCAATCCTGCAGACCGCCCCAGATCGCATCCAGGCTATAAGTCCAGATTCCGTCTACCAGCTGATTCTCCCAGTCATGTGCACCGGATGCGATCGGCTTACCTGCCTCGTCTACGAGAACTGCCTTGATTCTCGTGGAACCAAACTCAATACCCAGTATCGCTTTTCCGGCTTCAATTACCTGTGCTGCATTACTCATGTAAGATTACCCCCTTATAAAATAATATTGTAGGCACTATTCACAATAGTGACCTTATCTTTCATATCTTTAGCATACAACTTGTACAGTCCACTTTACAAGTTGTTTTTTCCTTTACGCGCCGCTCGACCGGCGCACGATCAGTTCCGGCTGTATCATGATCTGTGTCTCCTTCACATGCTCTCCGTCACGGATCAATTGCAGCAATAATTCTGCCGCCATCTCTCCCAGCCGCTCCTGCGGATGTGATACCGTCGTGAGCGGCACACGGCAGGTCGATGCCAGATACGAATCATCATATCCGGTGACAGCGACCTCTCCCGGGCAGTCCAGCCCTTTTTCCTCCAGCGCGCGCAGCACCTGCAGCGCGATCTGGTCGTTATAGCAGACCACTCCGTCAAAAAAGAGCTGCTCGCGTTCTTCGATCAGCTGCCTCATCTTCTCATACGGATGGCTCTTGCGGTCCTCTGTGTAAAACCAGACGACCTTGTCCGGATCATACGGGATCCCTGCTGCCTGCAGCGCCTGCACATAGCCTTTATGCCGCTGCTGCCCCTGCGTATCATCCGCCTTGAACAGACCGATGATATTACGTCTGCCCTGTGCGATCAGATGTTCTGTCACGAGATAGCCACCCCTGCAGTCATCCATCAGGATATGCGGCTTATCCCGCATCTGGGCATAACTGCCCTGTATGAATACATAGGGGATCCTGTAGGCATCCAGCATCTCATACAGATTTACATGACGGCACATGATCTGGCTCTTACTCGGCTCGATGATGAGTCCGTCTATATCCTTCTGCAGCAATTCCTCCAGACACTTTGCCTCCATGCCGCGTGAATTCTTGGTATTTTTCAGCAGGATACTGTAGCCGTTCTGCGTGAGTACCCAGTCGATTCCCTGGATCACACGCGGAAAGATATAATCTGAGAGATAAGTCGTGACAACTGCTATATTTTTTGAATTTCTGCGATGCCGCATCAGCTCGGAGCAAAAAGTTCCGCGTCCATGCTCCGCATAGATATATCCCTCGTTCTGCAGGATCTCCAGTGCTTTCCGTACAGTCTGACGGCTCACGCTGTATTGTGCAGACAGTTCGTTCTCGGACGGCAGACGGTCTCCGGGATGGATCTTCGCCTCTAAGATCTGCCCGCGCAGATCCTCACAGATATCTACATATTTGAGTTTTTTCTCCATCGGCCTGCGCACCTCCATTCCTGCTTAGCGTGCCATCTGCCGCAGAGTCTCTATCATCTCCATGTCATCCTTAGTCAGGCGGATATTCGAGGTCACGTTCTCTCCGTCAGCGCGTGTCACGGATATCTCGAGTACGGTGCCTTCCTGTATATAATCTCTGCCTACCGCCTGCATAAAGCGCGGAAATTTGGGGTGGTTGCGCTCGAAACGCTCCCACATGCTTTTCATCTGAAAAATCATCGAAGGGTTAAACATATTGATCTCCTTTTCTCTGTTCTGTTGCCGGGTGATCACAATCTGAATCATCTTCTTACGGTCTACGCGGTTCCGCTTCGACCTGTCCTGAATAGTTACTGCGAAACTATATATCTTCACAATCACCTTGTATGTATCAGTATATAATAAAATGGTATACTTGTACACTACTTGTATGGCAGACAAAAACATGGCAAAAAAATAGACGTCACCGAAATCTGATTCTTCGATGACGCCTACTTCTTCGACTCGTCCATATTCATTGGACTATACCTCACTTTCATAATCTATGAAGACTGATCATGTTTTCTTTGGACCGTACCTCTCTTTCTTATTATTTACGCCTCTTGCGCTTCTTAGGACTAAGTTCCTGTTCCCTTCGGTCCGTACCTGCCTTTCTTCATCTTACGTTCAGCACGCCTGCTTTGTTGTTGTCTGCTGTCTCCTTTGGACTATACCTTCCTTTCATAAATTTCCTTTTCAGGATCTCTCAGGATCGTCTCATCTGTTCATGGGACCTTACCTCCAAAATCTTTTTTCATTTTGTCAGTCATTGCGAATATCTTCTTCGCTGCTCTACCTGTCCATGGGACTGTACCTCCTGATCTTTTGTTCCTTCATCTGTTTCAATTGATCTATATGATAAATTTTTGATTCGGATGAAGAGTTTCCTTTGAGAACCGGTTCATTGGATCTCTTGTTTTTGTCTCTCTTGTTTTGTTGTTGAACTTATAATATCAGCTAACTCCAATTTTGTCAATATGTTTTTTGATATTTTTTATATAATTTTTGAATTGTCTTAATTTTCTGATAATTATATTCATCTGCACAAAGTAATGATCAGCTCTCTGTACCGCTCTTCCGGAACAGCCATCGCTCGCTGTAATTGTTCTTTACATTTTTCCAGGTATGCCTTTACCGCATCCGGCTCCTCGCTGTCCAGCGCAGGAATCTCTGCATATTCTCCCAGTAATTCCGGCTGATACTGCACGATAAAAGAAGCCCGCAACTGTCTGTATTCTTCCCTCACCTTGGCGCAGTCCCTGTCAAGTTCTGTCAAGCCACATTCATCGACCGCAAAGGCAAGTACCTCCTCCATTGAATGATGGACTTCTCCTGTGATCGTTTTTTCGACACGTTTCTTTTTGCGGTTGTATCTGAATTGCTGAAATCGCTGTCTGATCGTCCGCTTTTTCGTATCTCCGAGTATAAAAACGGATGTCGGTCCATCGTCGCTATTGATCCGGGTATACGCTACTGCATTTGCCCCGTTTTTCATATTCTTATCCATGTAAATTGCCCCGTTTTTGTAATAATTTCGAGTAAGTGCGATCTATGGCAAACTCCTACAAACGTTGTAAATAATACAATCACGTTGAATTCCCAATAACGGATACGAATTTTTTTCGGAATTTGTCCAAAGATGAATGTGAACGGTAATTGCCGGATTTCACTTCTACCGGAACAATTTTATTTCCTTCTGTAATCAGGAAATCAATCTCCATGTGATTTTCCCGGTGCTGACTATCAGAACGGGAATAAAAATACAGACGCGTTCTTCGATGGCGAAGCATTTGCGCAACAATATTCTCCATTAACATTCCTTCATTGATATTCAATCGATCAAAAAGGATTGCCCGATAAAGGTTCAATATCCGTCGCTTAGCGACATCCGATGCCTCAAAATCTTTACTCTTCATATAGCCAAGTACAGATTGTGGCATACCACCTACGAGAATATATTGCCGAAAATCATTCATAACTTTTCTATGGAGAGTTTCTCCAAGAGGCGTCTTCGTTTCAAAGCAATGCCGGATCAATGGATAAGTTACCTCATCACCCATCGCCCATAAAAACTCTTCAAAATCTAACGGGAACATCTCAACATGATCTTCCTCCGAAGGAATGATGATATCCTGTACATTCTTTTTCAAGCGGATCAGCGACCCTGTCTCAAGATAGTCAAACCTTCCATCTGCTACCAGATACTTGATAAGCTGACGAGCTCTTGGAAATTGTTGAACTTCATCAAAAATAATTAATGACTCTCTCTTATATAGCATGGTTGCCTGTACATGAAATGCTGCGAGGTGCAAGCATACGAGTCCGGTCATATAGATCAGCATCGCAAGTACCGCCGTTCCTACCGCACACCATCCATAAGCGGACAAATGTTGTGCTTTATCATAGTCCGGCGATACGCGGATCACCTCTCTGATGATCCTCCAGATATAATAAAATGGTACCAGTGCAAGAAATGCACTGACGGTGGCGAGTACCCATGAAGCAATCATAAGTCATAACTAACTCATGATTTAAATAATAGGCTGCCCTCTGGTAACTACCGGCAACCTATTAAAGGATACTATGAACTGATCGTATTTGCAATGCTACTTATGCTCTCCGTAATGCAACAACGGCTGCATCATCTTGTGGTTGAACCAGTCGATAAACGGGCCCATGCCAACTGCTGTGATGATCGTGGCCACGCCAACGACCGTTCCGAGTCCCTGTGTTCCCTGGCTGAGCACATACAATGCAACTCCGAGGACGACACAGATCACATCGGTTGTGATGCGGACAAATTTGAATCTGCCCAGATGGAACTTATTCGTCAGGATCAGTGCGACCGAATCATAAGTAGATACACCCAGATCGGCGGTTATGTAGAGTGAGGCCGAAAAACACATGATGACAAATGCACCTGCGAACAATACGACCCGCCACAGGAGCGATATATCAGTCATACCTCCAAAGCACAGCTTCTGGAAAAATTCTACCATATATCCGAGCAGGAACAGATTGATAAATGTTGCCAGCCCCAGATAATGTCTGTCACAGATCAATCCGAAACACAGCAGTACGATATTGATCACCGTATAGACTGTACCGTAGGAGATCGGCAGCACACCGTCTACGCCGCTCACAAAGCTCTGGAATGGGTCTACACCAAGTGCTGCCGTCTTGAACATCGCTACAGACAACGCTGTCAGCACAACTCCCGCCAGCGACATCCACAGCCGCCGGATAAACATTCTCTTTTCGCTCATCCTCCGTCCTCCTTACAGTTCCTGTCCTGCCAGATAATTGGCAAACTGCTGTGCGGTACGGCCTGAGATACCGCCGTGGCTCAGTTCCCACTTATTTGCTTCCGCACGGATCTGATCATCAGGCATCGTAACACCGAGTCTGCGCGCCAGCTTGATCGCGATATCGAAATACTCCTTCTGGCTCGGCTTAGAGTAGTTGATCGTCACACCGAAGCGATGTACCAGAGACAGCTTTTCTTCCATCGTATCAGACTGATGCATGCCGTTCTGAACCGTCACATCGTTTCTGTCAGACCAGTTCTCCTTGATCAGGTGTCTGCGGTTGGAGGTCGCATAGATCAGGATATTTTCAGGTTTCGTCTCCACGCCGCCCTCGATAACGGCTTTCAGGAACTTATATTCGATCTCGAACTCCTCAAAAGAGAGGTCATCCATATAGATGATAAATCTGTAATTGCGGTTTTTGATCTGAGCGATCACGTTCGAGAGGCTGGCGAACTGATGCTTGTAGATCTCGATCATGCGCAGTCCCTGATCGTAGAACTCGTTGACGATCGCTTTGATACTGGTGGACTTGCCGGTACCGCTGTCACCGAACAGCAATACATTGTTGGCCTTGCGTCCTTCCACGAATGCGCGTGTGTTGTCCACGAGCTTTTTCTTCTGAATCTCGTAACCGATCAGATCATCCAGTACAACCTGATCCATATTATTGATCGCACGGAACTCTACCTGTGTGCTGCCCTCCGGACAATGGATACGGAATGCCTTATTCAGACCGAACATGCCCACTCCGTAATCCTTATAAAATCCGGTAATGCCATCAAAAAATTCGTCCACATCCTTCGCTGCAGCGAGTCTGCTGCTGAGCGTATATACCTTTTCGCTGACGTTTTTATTGTACATCAGTTCCGGCTTGCTGATCGCATGATAGTCCGACAACACGGAAAAGCAGTCAATTCCCAGCTGCTGCTCCAGCTTTGAAAAATCATAGTGAAATAACTCATAAAATGCCTCAAAATCATTTTTTGCAAAATGATTGGCGCTGGCACCCTCACTGGCACCGATCTTCTCACAGGTCAGGCTGAACGGATTTTCATCCATGATCAGCACAAATGTCAGATAACTCTGCCAGAGATTCTCATTAAATCCGTAATCCGTCGCTACCTTTAAGATACGCTTTACCTGCTGATAGACGCGGGTGCGCAGCTCATTGCTCTTTTCAAACGCATCATCGCTCTCTGCCTGCGCACAGATATCAGCTAACTGCATGAGAATACTGTCCTTTGGCATATCTCCGTACATGATCAGTCTTGATAAAATATGATTCATTGTCATTCTCCTTTTACCACGGCATGATTCTTCAGATATTTGACCCACTTGTCGTAATACTGTGCATACAGATGTACATCATCAAAGGTCAGATCCTGCTTCAATGCATGGTTTTCATCTTCGTATATTTCCTGGATATTCAGATAAAAAATGTGTATTCCATCCGTCAGGTTTGCGATCGCACAGTTTTTATCACGGATATTCGTGTTATTGAACACATCATCCGTCCGATCCTTTTTCGGGCTCACTCCCATGATCGACTGTACATAGATGACCGCATCCGGCTGCCACTTGCGCATTTTATCCAACACATCCTTATATGCTTCCTTAAAACGCTCCGTGCCACCGGTGCCCAGCTCGTTGATGCCGACCATCAGATAGATCTTGCCATACTGGTAATTCTGCAGCATATCACTCACGGTCACATCTTTTCCGGTCTTCGGATCTTCTACAAACTTCTCATCTAATAGATTATATATCGTTAAGCCGGTTTTTGAAAAAAAAGTTGCATTGGTCAGCCCGGAATAATCATGCATTCCTACGATCCGGGAGTCTCCGATAAATACAGCATCGTCAAAATAATCATTTTTGACCTTCTGATAATCATATTCTGTCGTGAGCGGGATCTTGCCTGGATCAGTATACCACGGTGAATCCGTCTGTTTCTTCTCATAGGTAATATATTTTGGTTTGATCTTCTTTTGCTTCGTCCCTGATCCGGCAGTGTTCTGTCCGTCAGTCTCACCCGGCATCCGGTCATTCGTCTCCTCAGACGATACCAGATCCTCCTGCGATGACTCGTGTCCATCGGCTTCCATGATCGCCTGCTCACTCAGATCCGGCGCACGGTTGGAGCCGATCGTTCCATCGATGGAATCATTGGAAACCAGTTCCTGTGTATCATCTGTAATCCAGTCTGCAGTCGTATCCTCCTGCTCCTGTGAGGTATCTGTCTCCTGTATGACCTGCGGCAGATGCTCTGCTGCCGCGACCACACCCCAGCTGCAGAGCAGACATACAGCCAGCGGGCAGGCCTTTATAATCTTTTTTAATCTCTTCATCTTGTGTACCTCTTGTATTTAAAACCTGAAATATAAAAACGGGTTAGCGGCTCCCTGCCGGATCTCATAGACTGACAGCCAGAATACGACCAGACATACGATGACCATGATCGGCCGTCCCTTCCAGCGGCGATACAGGCGCACCGGGAACCATGTGGCGCACAGCGCACAGACTGCAAACAGCCATCCGTATTGCCGGAGATAGCGCAGGAGCTGCTCTGTGCCTACCAGCACAGGCGCTGCATGAATACCGATCATCTGTTTCAGATAGATCATAAGCTGTGACAGATCCGTGATCTCGAATACCATCCAGCTGACCGGTATCAGTATCCACATATATAGACGGCTAAATACCACATGCCGTTGCAGGAAATCTCCATATATATTCTTTTCTGCTGTCAAAAGCACAAAAAAACCGATCCCCCACAGCACAAAATTCCAGTTGGCACCATGCCACAATCCGGTGAGTGCCCATACGATAAATATATTACAGATCGTGTGCACTCTGCCCTTACGGTTGCCGCCCAGCGGAATATAGACATATTCACGGAAAAAGCGGCCGAGTGTGATATGCCAGCGCCGCCAGAATTCCGTCGCACTGCGCGACATATACGGCACGGTAAAGTTGCGCGGGATCTGAAATCCCATCATCGCTCCCAGTCCCATTGCCATCAGCGAATATCCCCAGAAGTCAAAATAGATCTGGAATGAAAATGCAAACGCTCCCATCCATGCGACCGGCGTTGATATTGATGAAAATCCGATTCCCTGCACCTGATTCCAGAAAATGGATATTTTATTTGCCAATAATACTTTAGAGGCCAGTCCCAGACAGAAGATCTCCAGTCCACGTTCGAACATCGGCAGTGTCACAGTTCTGTTGCGAAGCTGTGCAGACACTTCCCGATACTGTACGATCGGACCTGCGATCAACTGCGGGAACATGCTCAGATAGGTCGCAAATTCCAAAAAACTGCCCGGATCATCGATATTGCCCATCGACACATCCGCCACATAGGAGATCATCTGGAACGTGTAAAAGCTGATACCTAACGGCAGCGTCAGATGAAGCATCGGCACCAGTTCCCGATTCAGCAGCAGATTCATATTTTCCGCAAAAAAGTCAAAATATTTGAATAAAAACAAGGCTCCCAGATCCAGTACCAGTACACTGGTCAGCCAGAATCGCTGTCCACCGGTTTTCCCGGAACGCTTGCAGGATGCCACCGCGCGCGCTGCACCGTAATTGACGATGATGGATCCGAGCATCAGCAGCACATAGACCGGTTCACCGATCGCATAGAAGATCAGACTTCCCAGAAAAAGTACCGCATTTCTGCCCCTGCCGGGCACCAGAAAATAACATATGAGAAATATCGGTAAAAACCGGAAAATGAACTCTATACTCGAAAATAGCATCTCCTAAAACCTCGCTTTTATGCAAACCTCGTAATGTACCGTTTATGTAGTTTACGCTCTGAAATTCTCAAAGTCAATAGGTTATATTGCAGTATTTGAGAATTCGAGTTAAAATATTCAGATGCGATTATATCTTACCGATAAAGGAGTACAATTTTATGAATAAAAAAGAAGTCATGGAGATCAAACGACGGCTGAAAAAAGAGAGCTGCACGTTTACAAGGCTGTGCGGCTGCTATGTCGATGCCGAGAAAAATAAGGTTGTCAATTTCGGACAGACCTTTTTAAATCTGGAAGACGAAGAATTCTACAAATATCTGGAGATCGCCAAAAAAGTGCTCTCCGGTAATATCGGAAACAATCTGCTGACATTGGACATCCCTCTGGAAGAGGAGGCCGCAGGCGGCAGACAGCAGTTTCTCATGGGACTGCGCGAGAGCAAATTAAAAAGCGAAGAACTAATCGACCGTTTCTATGATCTGGTCATCGACAGCTATGATTACGCTGGCAACTATCTGATCCTGGTGTTCCACGATGCATATGATGTCATGACACGCACGACCGACAACAACAAACTCGACGAATCTGAAGAAGTCTACGAATATCTGCTGTGTGCCATCTGTCCGGTATCTCTGTCCAAGCCCGGGCTTGGCTACCGCGCAGACGAGAACCGTATCGGACCACGTATCCGTGACTGGGTCGTCGGTGTCCCCGATACCGGATTCGTATTCCCTGCCTTTAATGACCGCACGACCGATATCCACTCACTGCTGTTCTACACCCGCGATACCAAGGAACCTCATTCCGAATTCATGGAGAACGGGCTGGGCTGCGGCAGCAAACGGACAGCAACAGAGCAGAAAAATCTGTTTTCTCATATTGTAAAGCATGCACTCGGCGATGATGATGAAAACAGCAACGAAGTTCTGCTCGATCTGCAGCAGAAAATGAGTGATTATATGGAAGAACAGGATGTGTTGTTTGACGAGGAGACCGGTGTGATCCTCGAAGGAGATGAGCTCGAAAAACTCATGAGCGATACCGGTATCTCGGATGATGCAGCCTCCTCCATCAAAGAGGCCTACAAAGAAAATTTCAGTGACCAGATGCCGGAAGTCGCTCATCTGATCGACCAGAAATCGTTAGAAGCCAACGCGCGCGTCCGCGAAGAAGAAGCACTCCGCGCCGAGGTCGAAGAACTCAAGCAGCAGGTAGCGCTGCACCAATCCTCCGGTGATGATACCGCAGATGATCCGGACGACGCGATCAAGACCTATGATGTGATCTTGCGTGTAAAGCCCGAAAAAGTACCGCAGATCAAATCCCAGATGATCGACGGCCAGAAATGCCTCATCATCCCTATGGATGAAAACGAGCATGCCGCCGTCAATGGGATCAATACTACGGTCTGATTGTTTGTTACATATTTAAATATTCTGAATAGAATAAGTCGGAACGATATCCTGAATATAAGAACGGATATCGTCCGGCTCTTCTACTACATATTCTTTCAGGTGCTGCAGCTGTGCCAGGAACTTTTCTTCATCCAGTTCGATCGGTTTGCCGATATGTATGAGCTGGTTTTCCGTGTTCTGAAGACCTTCCTCTTTCATCAGCATCTCTTCGTATAATTTTTCACCGGGACGAAGCCCTGTAAATTCGATCATGATATCCTCATTCGGCTTGCGCACGGATGCGATGAGCACGACCAGATTCAGTTCCGGATGCTTCATCTTCAGTTCCTGCTGGATGCTGTATGCGTTATTTTCGTAGATATATGATATCTATTCCTCCTTTGTTCCCATGAACTCTTCCATCGTGGCACTTCCTGACTGATTGATATCGGAATGATGCAGTACCTTTCCGACCGTCATCAGGATGATCCTGACATCCAGCAG
>Ga0129312_1000458_pt1 | contig 35457 bp, 32 predicted proteins | sample O827metagenome_FD_94434 | JGI IMG/M metagenome (GOLD analysis project Ga0129312, IMG submission 94434) | Orangutan group fecal microbial communities from Wisconsin, USA - O827 metagenome | ecosystem: Host-associated > Mammals > Digestive system > Large intestine > Fecal | place: USA: Wisconsin... | reverse complement strand
TTGGTGATGATGCTCTCGGCGTCATCGTCCATCTCCTTCTCGCAGTCCTGAATGTGCTCGTCGATGTGATCCACCAGTGCCTTGTCCAGTTTCAGCTCTGCCAGCACCTTCTCGTCCCGCTCGAACAGCTTGACGGCGTACCAGCGCAGGAAGCGGTCATCCACCTTGCCCTGAATGCTCTCCTCGATGTGGGCAATGGCGTGCTCCACACTGCCGGTGAACACATGGGGCAGCTCGCCGGTCTTGCCGGCCTTGGCAGCGGCCACCGCAGCCTTTGCGGCTGCCTCGGTGCCCTCGCCCTTCAGGGCGCTGATCTCCACAGCCTGACAGCCCAGCTCTGCGCTCAGCTTCTTCAGGTCGATGGTGTCGCCGTTCTTGCGCACCAGATCGATCATGTTCACAGCCATGACCACCGGGATGCCCAGCTCGATCAGCTGGGTGGTCAGGTAGAGGTTGCGCTCGATGTTGGTGCCGTCGATGATGTTCAGGATGGCGTCGGGCTTTTCCTTCACAAGGTAAGTACGGGAGACGACCTCCTCCAGCGTGTAGGGGGACAGCGAGTAGATGCCGGGCAGATCCTGAATGATCACGTCCTTGTCGCCCTTGAGTTTGCCTTCCTTTTTTTCCACGGTAACGCCGGGCCAGTTGCCCACGTACTGGTTGGAGCCGGTCAGGTTATTGAACAGGGTCGTTTTGCCGCAGTTCGGGTTGCCGGCCAGTGCAATTTTAATGCTCATTGCGGATACCTTTCCTCCCTTTGGTCTTATCAGACCACTTCGATCATCTCAGCGTCGGCCTTGCGCACGCTCAGTTCGTAGTTGCGCACGGTCAACTCCATAGGGTCGCCCAGCGGCGCTACCTTGCGCACATAGATCTGCACACCCTTGGTGATGCCCATATCCATGATGCGGCGCTTCACCGGGCCTTCGCCGTGCAGCCGTGCCACGGTGGCGGTCTCGCCCACCTTTACGTCTTTCAGTGTTTTCATCGTACTCGTTCCTCCCTTGCGTTATTTCATGCAGCACCGGGAAGGCGCTGCTCAGGCTACCATGATGCGGCTTGCCATGGTCTTATCCAGTGCCAAACGGCTCTGCTTGACCTGCACGATCAGGTTGCCCGCGATCTCGTTGACCACGGTCACCTCGCTGCCCACCACGAACCCCAGCTCGGCCAGATGCAGCCGAACCTCGTCCTTGCCGCTGATCTTGCGGATGGTGACGGTCTCGCCTGCTTTTGTCATCGTCAAAGGCATCATCGCTGTGCTCCCCTTCCATAGAAATTATGTGATGCTGCGGTGGTTAGTCAGCCGTAACTATCAGCGTAGACAGTTTACCGCTGCTAACCCAGCTTGTCAATAGATTTTTCATATCTCATAGTTAGTTTATATGAACGAACAAATTTTATGCCGGCATCGCCCCGCATTTTTATCAAAATCATCAATGACTAACTCTATTTTTTGATGTAAAGTTAGCTAATGTTTACATTTTTAGGGACTGTTTTGCCCTTTTATAGGGCAGGGTGACGAGGGAAACTCCCCCTTCCGTCATCGCCTACGGCGATGCCACCTTCCCCAAGGGGACGGCTAACCCTCTCAGTCATCTCGCTGCGCTCGATGCCAGCTCCCCCGAAGGGGGAGCTAACTCCCCCAGTCGCCTACGGCGACAGCCCCCTCTAGGATGGGGCCTTTGGCATGGCGGGAAAGTTCCCCGCTAAAGCGCAAAGTGTCCGGGTGCGCCAGAGGCTCCCTCCCCGAGGGAGCTGGCAAAGCCGTCAGGCTTTGACTGAGGGAGTTCGTTCCAAACCCCTCCCGTGAAAAGGCAATTCTGGAAAATCCGCAGATTTTCCAGAATTGCGAAATAAAAATAATCTTTCCGCTGAATATGTGCAGAGCAACGCGGAGCACATTCTAAATCGTCCCCCGCGCGGGAGCGCATTCCCCCAAACGCACGACCGCCCGGCACAGGGGTCAAAGCTGCGCCGGGCGGTCATGTGTAAAAAGGAGGATTGCTCTCTCCTGTGTCGGAAGCATAGGAGAGTTGCCAGGATAAAAGAGAGTATTTGAAAAGAGAATATCAATTTTTCAGGCGGCCACCGCCAGCTTTAGAATGGGCGTGCCGCTGTGGAACAGCCGCAGATACACCGCCGTGCACTTGGCCAGCTGGTCAAAATGCTGCCGGGCGGCAGCCGGGTCGCCGTAGGACTTCCAGCACCCGCAGCAGGTAAAGCACTTGCCCCGGTGCCGGATAAAGCCCTCCACATCTTCCAGCGGATAGCCCAGAAATACCCCGATCTCATGCGGGAAATCCGCTGCCTCTGCCGCACAGCACAGACGCAGGCTGAGCTGGTCCAGCAGGGCGCTGCAGTCCGCTGCATCTTCCGGCAGACGGTAGCCCTCCCGGGCTAAAAAGCCGCGCACGGCGGCATCTGCCAGCACCGTTTGCAGCTTGGCGGCGCGGTAGACGTACACCAGATACTGCCGGGTGGCGATGCACCCCCGCAGCACCCGCACCTGCAAGCCCTTGGGGTTCAGCTGAGCGTTCCAGCCCGCCACCCGCCGGGCAAGGTCGGCACGGTCGCGCGTTTCGTAGCGGAACAGCCCCGCAGGTTTCAGCCCCGCCAGTACCGGGGCACATTGTTCGATCATTACGGTCTCAAAATCACGCTCCATGGCGGTTCTCCTTTGGCGGCAGTCGGGCGGCGGTGTCGGGGTCAGTATACCCCGGATGCCGGGCTGTTATAAGTAAGACGCAGCTAACCAGCACTTCAAAAAAGAAGCAGCACGCCCGGTCTGCGGGCACTGCCGGTGGGGTCTTATGTGGTTAGTTATTTCTAACGCCAGTAGTGTACCACAGCACCACCGGCTGTGTCAAGCCTTTCCGGCAAAAAAGTTATTTATGGCAAACCACGTCTGCGCTACCCTTCCGGCGGCGGCTGTGGTATAATTGGGGCATTCTCGGGTCTGCCCCTTGGGGCGCACCCTGCCAAGGAGGTTCCCCCATGCCCACACCCATCACCGCGCACACCCTGTCTGCGCTGCTGAGCGCCGCGCTGGCGCAAAAGCCCACCCGCCCGCTGGTGCTGGCGCTGGACGGCCGCTGCGGCAGCGGCAAGACCACCCTAGCCAACGGGCTGGCGGCGCAGATTCCCGGCTGCACCCTGCTGCGCACGGATGATTTCTACCTGCCGCCCGCCCGGCGCAGCCCGGACTGGGCACACACTCCCTGCGCCAACATGGACCTGACCCGTCTGCGGGACGAAGCCCTGCGCCCGGCCTACGCGGGGCAGGCGGTGGCCTACCGGGCGTACAGCTGCCGGGAGGGGGCTTTTCTGCCCCCGGTGCAGCTGCCCACGCAGCCGCTGGTGATTTTAGAGGGCAGTTACAGCCACCACCCGCTGCTGCGCCCCTACGAGACGCTGCGGGTGTTCGTGACCTGCACCAAGGCCGAGCAGACCCGGCGCTTACAGGCGCGGGAGGACGCACGCTACGCGGATTTTGCCGCCCGGTGGGTGCCGCTGGAGGAGGGGTATTTTGCGCAGTATGGCGTTGCCGAAAGCGCGGATTTTGTGGTGGAGACCACCCAAGGCGGGACGATTTGAAATGGCTTCCGCTACGCTCTAGCCATGTTCAGCGGAAAAAGATTTTTAATTTGGGGTTCTGAAAAGCCTGCGGGCTTTTCAGAACCCCTTTTTCACGGGAGGGGTCACCCCTTCAGGCGCTAACGCGCCAGCTCCCCCAAGGGGGAGCCTTTGGGTGCTGCCGGAAACTTTATCGCTACCGCTGAAGCCTTCACCCGCCGGGGGAAGGTGGCGCGTAGCGCCGGATGAGGGGCAGCACCCATTAGCCTTGCTGCGCCCTCTCAGTCAAGCCCTGTCGGGCTTGCCAGCTCTCCCAAAGGGAGAGCCAAGAGCACTGCCAGAAACTTCCTCATTTCACCTAATACTTCAGCAACGAGCCTTAGACCTTGGCTCTCCCTTCGGGAGAGCTGGCGCGGGAGCGCCTGAGAGGGCGTGCTCCCCCTTCGGGGGAATCTAGCTGCGAACGCAGTGAGCAGACTGAGAGGGTTTCTTTGCGCACCTTGCCCAAAAAGGCGGGAAATATTTCTCTTTCCCTGCGTGAATGGGGGTTATTTTGCATCGAATCGCGCTTGCAGGGGGCGGGCGGCGTCTGATATACTTATGGTATGGAAGAAAGCAACACCACGCTACAACAAAGAATGGAGGCTGATCCTATGAAAAAACTGGCAAGACTGACCGCCCTTTTACTCACCGGTGCACTGCTGCTGGTGCTGACCGCCTGCTGTGCCGAGACCGAGCAGCAGGCAAAGCAGCGGCTGCTGAAGGAGATCAACAGCTACCGCACAAGCATCCATCTTGACCCGCTTAAGGAAGTAGAACAGCTCTCTGCTGCCGAGCAGGAGTTGATAAATCACTTCCGCGCCGCCGGTAAGACCGCTCTGCCAAGAAGCGAAATGGTTGAAGCCCATGATAACTGGAGCAACATGATCCATGGCTGGAAGTATTGTTATGATTTCGGCTTGGGTTGGGATAAAGGAGAATCCGTCGAAATTCTGACTGCCAAGGTTCCAGCCAACACCCCGGAAGGCAAGGCAGAGCTGTCGGAAGCATTGAAAGTCCGTTCTGCCTTTAACAACAGCGCTTGCAAGCACATCGGCATTGCCGTTGTGACCATTGACGGACAGATGTACTGGACCTGCGCCGTGTATGACTGATCTCCCCTTCCCCGCAGACCCAACATGAACCTGTAAAAAGAACGGAGGCTGACCCTTATGAAAAAACTGGCAAGACTGACCGCCCTTTTACTCACCGGTGCGCTGCTGCTGGTGCTGACCGCCTGCGGCGCTGCGCCGCTTACGCCGGAGCAGCAGGCAAAGCAGCGGCTGCTGAAGGAGATCAACAGCTACCGCGCAAGCATCCACCTTGACCCGCTGGAGGAAGTAAAACAGCTCTCTGATGCCGAGCAGGAGTTGATAGAGCACTTCCGCACCGCCGGTAAGACCATGCTGCCAGAGAGCGAAGCAGATAAAGCCCTTGATGATTGGGGCAGCAAGACTAAGGGCTGGACTTCAGATATGGATTTTGGCTATGATTGGGTTAGAGAGGATAACGAGTCGATCTACATTCTGAATGCCAAGATTCCATCCAATACCCCGGAGGGCAAGGCAGAGTTGTGGGCAGCATTGAAAGGCTCTGGTAAGTTCATGGATGAAGATTGCAAGCACATCGGCATTGCCGTTGTGACCATTGACGGACAGATGTACTGGAGCTGCGCCGTGTATTACTGATCTCCCCTTCCCCGCATAGAACAGCACCCCTTGAACCAAACAAAGCCGGACAGCTTGCGGGCTGTCCGGCTTTTGGTTTTGCTTGATTTACAGGCTGTTACTTATTCTTGTACATATCCTGATAGTAGTTCTGGTAGTCGCCGCTGGTGACGTGGTTCATCCACTCCTGATGGTTCAGGTACCAGTCAATGGTCAGCACGATGCCCTTCTCAAAGGGAGTTTCGGGGTACCAGCCCAGATCGTTCTTGATCTTGGTGGGGTCGATGCCGTAGCGGCGGTCGTGACCCAGACGGTCGGCGACGTGCTTGATGAGCTCCTCGCTGATGCCCTCGTCCTGCAGACGGTCGTGCAGCTGGTTGATGATGGTCTTGACGATGAAGATGTTGGGGCGCTCGTTGTGGCCGCCCACGTTGTACACCTCGCCGATCTTGCCGCCGTTGGCCACCATATCAATGGCCTTGCAGTGATCCTCCACATACAGCCAGTCGCGGATCTGCATACCGTCGCCGTAGACGGGCAGCTGCTTGTGGTGCTTGACGTTGTTGATCATCAGGGGGATCAGCTTCTCCGGGAACTGGTAGGGGCCGTAGTTGTTGGAGCAGCGGGTGATGTTCACCGGCATGCCGTAGGTGTCGTGGAATGCCATGACGAACATATCGGCGCTGGCCTTGGAGGAGGAGTAGGGGCTGTGGGGGCACAGGGGCGTGGTCTCCATAAAGAAGCCGTCTGCGCCCAGAGCGCCGTACACCTCATCGGTGGACACCTGCAGGTACTTCTTGCCCTCTTTCCAAGTCTTGGCATCGGCGTCGTACCATGCCTCCTTGGCGCGCTGCAGCAGGTTGACAGTGCCCATCACGTTGCTCTGCACAAAGATTTCGGGGTTCTTGATGGAGCGGTCCACATGGCTCTCAGCGGCAAAGTTGATGACGTAGTCGAAATCGTACTTTGCAAACAGGCTCTCCACCAGTTCCTTATCGCAGATATCGCCCTGCACGAACACATGGCGGGGGTCGCCCTCCACGTCCTTCAGGTTTTCCAGATTGCCCGCGTAGGTCAGCTTATCCAGATTGACCAGCAGGATCTCCGGGTATTTTTTAAGCATATAGTGCACAAAGTTGGAACCGATAAAACCGGCGCAGCCGGTGATCAGATAGGTTTTCATAGGTCAGTATCCCTCTTTATTTATTTGTTGTTTCCCCCGGACTGCGGGCGGGCTGCGGCGCGGGCGCGTTCCTCCTCGGCGCAGCAGTGCTTTGCCACAAGGTAGAGGTTTTTGTTCATGCTGTTCATGGTCTTGCCCATAGCCTTGGTGTATGCTTCCAGCCCTTGGTTCATGCTGTGAAGCTCCTCATAGGTGGCTTGGGTGTACCGCGCCAGACCCTCGCTCATATCGTTGAGCTCTTTGTGGGTGGCTTTTGTGTACTCCACCAGTTCCGCAAAGGCGTACAGCGCCCATGCAAGGAACATTTGCAGCACCCAGAACACCACAGCGACCGCCAGCCCCAGCACGATGGCTGAAAACCGACTGAAGGGCTTCAGCGCTTGGTAGACCGAGCCGTACAACATAGCCGCAAGCGCAAACGACAGCACGCACTGCACCTTTGCAAAGAGCTTTAAGATCTTGACAGATCTGCTAAAAATCGCATCAAACATGATACATCCTCAGTTCTTCCGCAGGGGGGGTCAGGTATTTCTCAGCCCTTCATGCCGTTTTCGCCGTCCCAATGGGCGAAGAAGCAGGCCAGAGCATCCTTCCAGTCGCGGACATCGTTGCCCACGGTGCAGCGCAGCATCCGGTTGTCCAGTGCGCTCCACTTGGGGCGGTCGGCGCTGTCCGGGTGCTTTGCCTTGTACTCCTCGCTGGTGCAGGGAGCCACGGTGGCATCCACGCCGGAAAGGCGGATGATCTCGGCAGCAAAATCGTACCACGAGCAGATGCCCTCGCCGGTGCAGTGGTACAGGCCGTACTCGTGGGTCACGCACAGCTGCAAGATCTCGTGGGCAAGGTCGGCAGCGTTGGTGGGGTTGCCGCACTGGTCGTTGACCACTTCCAGCTTGCCGAACTTTTTGCCTGCGTTCACGATGGTCTTGACGAAGTTTTTGCCGTAGTAGCTGTACAGCCATGCGGTGCGCACGATGAAGTGGCGGTGGCAGAACTGCTCCACATATTTTTCACCCATGAGCTTGGTAGAGCCGTAGGCGCTGATAGGCCCGGGCAGGGTGGCTTCATCCTGCGGGATGCCGCCGTTCTCCCGGCCGGAGAACACATAGTCGGTGGAAACGTGCACCAGCCGCGCGCCGGTCTTTTCGGCAGCCTGCGCCAGATTGCGGGGGCCAAGGGCGTTTGCCTTAAAGGCATCGTCGTGGTGCACCTCGCACCCGTCCACGTTGGTGTAGGCGGCGCAGTTGATGATGATATCCGGGCGGTTGCGCCGCACGAATTCATCCACCATCTTGTAGTTGGAGATATCCAGTTCCGGCAGATCCACCGGGATCACCGTAGCGTTGAGCAGCTTTTCGGGGATGGGGCCCAGCTCACTGCGGCCTTCCTGCAGCTGTTTGAGCAGCTCTGTGCCCAGCTGCCCCTTGCAGCCTGTGACAATGATTTTCATACCAATGTGCCTTTCCTTATGCTTAGTAGCGCAGCTTGCCGTCGGCCACATTCTTCAGATGCTGGCCGTAGGGGCTCTTGCCGTAGCGCTCGGCGCTTTCCAGCAAGGTGTCGCGGTCGATCCAGCCGTACTTGAAGGCGATCTCCTCCGGTGCGCTGATCTTGATGCCCTGACGCTTTTCGATCATGTGCACAAAGTCGGCAGCCTCCACAAGGCTCTCCATCGTGCCGGTATCCAGCCATGCAAAGCCGCGGCCCAGCAGCTGCACATCCAGCTCGTCCTTCTTCAGGTACATATCGTTCAGGGTGGTGATCTCCAGCTCGCCGCGGGCAGAGGGCTTTACCTGCTTTGCCATCTGCACCACTTCCTTGTTGTAGAAGTACAGACCGGTGATGGCGTAGTTGGACTTGGGATGCTGGGGCTTTTCCTCCACGCTGAGCACCTTGCCGTCCTTGTCGAACTCCACGATGCCAAAGCGCTCGGGGTCCTGCACATAGTAGCCGAACACGGTGCAGCGGCCCTTGTTCTCTGCGTTAGCCACGGCGTTCTTGAGCAGCTTGGAGAAGCCGTTGCCGTAGAAAATGTTATCGCCAAGGATCATGGCGCAGCAGTCATCGCCAATGAACTCCTCGCCCAGAATAAAGGCCTGTGCCAGACCATCCGGGGAGGGCTGCACCTTATACTGCAGATGGATGCCGTACTGGCTGCCATCGCCCAGCAGCGCCTCAAAGCGGGGCGTATCGGTAGGGGTAGAGATGATCAGGATATCCTGAATGCCCGCCAGCATAAGGGTGGACAGCGGATAGTAGATCATGGGCTTGTCATAGACCGGCAGCAGCTGTTTGCTGGTGACCATGGTCAAAGGATAGAGCCGTGTGCCGGCACCGCCGGCGAGAATAATGCCTTTCATACTTGTGCACTCCTTTTTTCTTATAAAAAGATGTGCAGCTTAATTCAAAGCGGAGCTGCGTCCGCTGTAAACAATTTTGGGTCTGCCGCGTCTGCATTTTTGCAAAAGACGATGGCAGTACACTTTATTTTACTATGAAAGCACGCAAAATGCAAGAGGTGGAAAAGGCAGAAAGCGGTGTGCCGACGGCACACCGCTTTCTGCGAATCAAAAACACTATTTTTTCTTCTCCGCTTACCACGCAAAGCCCCACTTGGAAAAGTAGCGCAGCAGGCTGCGCAGCTGCCACAGAAAGGGCTTCAGGCTGCGGTGCGCTGCACGGTGCCACGCGTGGATGGCGGTGTACTGGGGCACCAGATACACCTTGCCCCGGGTGCGCATCTTCTGGGTCAGGTCGGCGTCCTCCACATACATGAAGTACCCCTCGTCAAAGCCGCCCACGGCCTTGAAGGCGGCGGTGTCCACCGCCGAAAAGCTGCCGGTGCAGAATTCAATTTCGGTGGGCTTTGTCAGGTCTTTGTCTGCCATCAGGTAGCGGTCGTTGTACTTTGCCCAAAAGCGCAGACAGGGCAGCTGACGGTAGGCCATGGCGCGCACGTTGCACCGGCGCAGCGGCAGCTGCTGGGGCTTGCCGTCCGGGAAGGTCAGCCCCGGGCGGGTCATCACCACGCCGGGGTGCGCCGCCATCCAGTCGGCAAGGTCGCTCAGGGTATCCGCGGTCAGCTGGATATCCGGGTTGAGGATAAAGTGCACCCGGCTGTGCAGCAGCGAGAGCACCGTGTTGTGCCCGGTGCCGAAGCCGCCGTTCTCCATCCGGCAGAGCACCTGCACGGTCTGCCCGGGGGCGGTGCGCAAGGTGCCGTCCTTTGCGGCGGCGGTCAGCCGCTGTCCGCTGCCGTCCGGGCTGGCGTTATCCACCAGATACAGGGTGAGCGGGTAGCGGCGGGTGCAGTCCAGCACGGTCTGGGCGGCTCTGATGGCTTCCTCCGCGCCGTTATACACCACGATACAGGCCGAAAGCTCCATCTGCGTTCCCCCTTTCGTTTTATCTTGGGTCACGGAAGGCTCACTCCAGCGGTTTGATGTCAAAGCTGAAGTCCTCCTTCATCAGGTCAAAGTTGGGGTTCATGCAGGGGTCGCCCGCAGCCAGCTGCTTTGCCCACCGCTTCTGGAACCGCTCCACCTCAGAGGCAAAGCGCTTGCGCTTGGCAGGGCTTTCGTCCAGTCCGCGGCTCTTGCTCTCGTAGTGGTACAGCTGGGCAAAGGGGGTGAACACGTTGGTGTAGCCTGCCTCCCGCACGCGCACGCAGAAGTCCACATCGTTGAAGGCCACGGCAAAGCTCTCGTCCAGCCCTTCCACCTGCTCGTATACGTCCTTGCGCACCATCAGGCAGGCGGCGGTCACAGCGTACACGTCCTGCGCGTAGGAGAGCCGCCCCATATAGCCGGGGTGCCCCACGGGGAAGTTCTTGTGCATGTGCGCCGCCAGCGTCAAAAAGCCGAAGCCGATGCCCGCGTGCTGGATGGTGTTGTCCGGGTAGAGCAGCTTTGCGCCCACGCAGCCCACACGGTCCTGCTGAGCGTACATGACCATCTCCTCCATCCAGCGGGGCGAGATGACCTCGGTATCGTTGTTGAGCAGCAGCAGATACTCGCCGGTGGCAGCCCGTGCGCCAAAGTTATTCAGGGCGCTGTAATTGAAGCCGGTGCCCTGCCATGTGAGCACATGCAGGGTGTCCGGGTGCTCCTTTTGCAGCTGCTCATAGCAGCGGAAAGTGGCAGGCTCCTTGCTGTTGTTCTCGATGATGATGATCTCAAAATCCGGGTAGGTGGTCTTGCGGTAGATGGACTCCACACACAGCCGCAGGTCACCCGAATGGTCGCAGCTGGGGATCAGCACACTGACCCGCCCGGGCTTTGTGATGGTGTAATCGGTCTTGTAGAAGCCTGGGGTGTTGGGCACCATGGTCACCGCGTCCACCGGCACGCCCATGCGGTCGTAGTGGGCGCGCAGCGCCTTCATGGCCGCCTCCAGACAGTAGGTCTTGGCAGAGATGTTGCTGGCTACGCTTGCCGGGCTGGAACGCCAGTAGTACAGCAGGTGCGGGATGTGCACGATCTTTTCCGCCTGCTCGGTCAGGCGCAGGTAGAGGTCGTAATCCTGACTGCCGTTGAACTCTGCCCGCTCGTCGCCGCCCACCTTTGCCAGCAGCGCCGCGCTGAACACGCTCAGGTGGCAGATATAGTTGTTGGAGCGCAGGTTATCCAGCATATAATCCGGCTTGAAGTGGTAGACCGTCAGATGGTCGATGTCCCCTTCAAAGGTCACCTCGTCGGTGTACACAAAGTCCGCGCCCTGCTTGGCAATGGCTTCCGCCACATACCACAGTGCGCAGGGGTGCAAGATGTCGTCATGGTCCAGCAGGGCGATATATTCACCCGTGGCAAGGGCAAAGCCCTGATTGGTGTTGCCCGCGATGCCCTCGTTGCTGTCCAGTTTCCGGTAGCGGATGCGGCTGTCGGTGCGGGCGCGCTCCTGCACAAGGGCACCCACGTCCGCGTCCTGACCGGCATCCACCATGCACAGCTCCCAGTTGCGGTAGGTCTGGTTCTGCACCGAGTCCAGCAATTCCACCAGAAAATCGTGGGGGGTGTTGTACAGCGGCACCACGATGCTGATCAGGGGTGCTGCGGGCTGGTCTGCGGCCTGCTTTACCAGCAGTTCCACATCCGCAAAGCGGTCGGCGGGCATGGCCTTGCCCGGGAACAGCTTTTTGTACTCCTTCTTCGCCTTGGCCTGTGCCTTTACGCCCGCAAAGCCCACCCGGCGCAGGGTGGCAAAAAAGACGAACAGCGGGAAGGTGCGCCACAGCTGGCGGCACTTGCTTACCAGATACCGCAGCGGCCAGCTGGCCTTCCAGAAGGTGGAGTTGACCACGCTGTTCAGGGTCTTTTCCAAGGCCTGCTCATGGCTGCGGCTCAGGGAAAGGTCGCTGCGCAGCCGCTCCAACTGCGCGGTCTGCTCGGCAGCGGTGCGCTCAGCCAGCAGGGTACGCTCCCGCAGAAGGTCCAGCTGCTGCTCGTAGCCGTTTTCCAGCTCCGGCAGCTCCGGGGCGTCCATGCGGCAGAAAAGTGCCGTCGGCTGCTCCTTACCGCTGTCCTTCCACGCAAGCTCCCGGCAGAAGCCCTGTGCTACCAGCTGCTTTGCGCAGTCTGCCATGCCGGCGTACTCTGCGCACACCAGCAGCACTTTTTCCGCCTGTACGGCGGGCAGGCTGACCCACTGGGGGTCTGCCACCACCAGCAGCTCCGGGGCGCTTTGCACCACCGCAGTATTCATTTTGCAAAAAGCTTTTTCCAGCAGCCCGCTGTCCTCCAGCACCTGTACGCTGCGGGGAGCCAGCTCCCGCACGATGCGCTGTGCCAGTGCACGGCAGCGCTCGGCAGCCTCCTGATTCTGCTTTTCCTGATCCAACTCCATGCTGATACTCCAATCCGTGCGTTTTTCCACGCAGTTATGTTTCCCGTTCATTTTTCACAAACGGATATAGTATACCAAATCCTGCGGCGTTTGAGAAGGTATTTCCAAAATTTCAGTCAAATAGCCTCTCAGCGGAACAGCCCCGCCAGCCAGCCGAACAGCCCGCCGCTGCGGGTGGTACTGGTACGGATCTTTGCGCCAGTGTAGTAGTGCTGTAAGATCTGCTTATAGTTCATGCCCTCCTCGGCGGCATAGCCCACCGCGCCGCACTGGCTCATGCCCACGCCGTGACCAAAGCCGTAGTAGGTCATGCAGGGGGTGCCGTTTGCGTCCGCACCAAAATCGAAGCAGTAGCGGGAGGAGACGAACTGGTTGATGTACCGGTAGCTGCGCCCGTTGGACACCAGCGTGTTGTACTGCACAAAGCCGCCCAGATCCTTGTGGGTAGTGTCGGCGCTCTGGTAGGGCTCGCCGGTGCGGCTGTCGTTGTATTCTATATAGGTGTAGTCCTTGCCGATGACCCGGCGCAGCAGGTTGTGGTACTGCTCCTCGTAGGGGCTTTCCACGCTTTGGAGGTAGGGCACATCCGTGCCCCATGCGTCCAGACTGGCGCAGGTGCCGTACACGCCGGTCTGGGTGTTGTAGCCCGCACTGGCCGACCATACCGCATCGCACACGCTGCCATTGTACACCAGCACCTCATCCTTGACCGCCTGCACCGCCTTGCGGATGGCATTGCGGGCAGAAGCCGGGATCTGGCTGACCGGGGTGTAGATCAGCGCATTGGCAGACGAGCCGTACTGCTTGTGGTATTCCAGATAGGAGTGCACCGCCACCGCCTGCGCCTTCCACGCCTGCTGCGCGGCGCTGGCGCTGACGTAGCTGCCAATGGAGCCAAGCTCGGTATAGGTGATGCCCACCAGACAGTCCTCAAGATCCAGCGTGACGTTGCGCTTGAGCCCCTGCCCCTTGATGTTCAGGTACGGCATGGTGATCTTATCCTTGGAGCCAAACAGCCAGCTCAGACAGTTTTCGTCCTCTGCGGGGATCAGGGTGGTATCGGCCCCGCCGATGGTGGTGGCAGCCGAAGCCGCTGCCGCCGGGATGCAGACGCACAGCACCGCCGCCAGCAGAAAAGCCGCCACGCGGCGAGCAAAAGAATGCAGATGTTTCAAAGTCCGGTTCCCTCCTTGTGGGCATATTTTACGTTTTGATATGACCTTAGTGTAGCACAGCCCGCGCCGCCGGGCAAGAACCGGAGTTAGTATTTTGCGCCGGGCGGGACGATTTGAAAAAGGTGTAAAACTTCCTCTTGATTTTACCCATAGAATCCGGTATAATAAAAGTCGCTCACAAAAATGATATGCCGGTGTGTCGGAATGGCAGACGAGGGGGACTCAAAATCCGCTTCGCGGCTTCGTGCGCCCATCTGAAATTTTAACGAAGCAGCGAAGGTTTTTGACCGGTTAGCGGTGGATAAGTTCCAACATCCCTCCTGAACATCCCTCCAACTTCCAAAAAACCGTGCAAAACGCATCCAAATCCATATCAGCCGATGTGGCGGAATGGCAGACGCAAGCGACTCAAAATCGCTCGGGAAACCATGTGGGTTCGAGTCCCACCATCGGCACCAAGCAAGCAGTCCGGACTTTTTTCAGGTTCCGGGCTGCTTTATTTTTGTTGCAAGTCACACCTTTGTGTTCTCCGGGAAAATGCTGACGATGGCATTGGCAGAGGATACCTTGCTGGAAAAATCCAGATGGGTATAAATATTGCTGGTGGTGCTGATATCGCTATGCCCCAGCCACTCCTGAATTTCCTTCAGGCTCACGCCGTTGGCGTAAAGCAGGCTTGCGCAGCTGTGGCGCAGGTCGTGGAAGCGGATGCGCTTCATGTCGTGCGCCGTGAGGAACTCCGGGAAATGCTGGCTCAGAAAGTTGGGGCGGATGCGCCTGCCCATCGGGTTGACATAGATATAATCGAGATAATCCGTGCAGTAATCCTTGCCGCAGACCTTTCGGTTCAGCGCCTGCTCTTTCTGCATCTTTTTGAGCATCTGTTCACAGGCAGGGATCAGCGGAAGGGTGCGGCAGCTGGATTTCGTCTTGGTTCTGTCCCGCGCGATATCGGTCACAACGCCGTCAACCTTTGTGGAAACGACTGTGTGCTGGATGCTGATGGTCTTGTTCTCAAAATCAATGGCATCCCATTTCAGGCCAACGATCTCGCTGCGGCGCAGCCCGTAGAATGCAGCCATGATAACGCCGAACTCTGCCGGGTCGCCCTGGATCGCCGTAAAAAGCTGTTCCAGTTCCTCTGCCTTGTAGACCTCCGACTTGAACTTTTCCTTACGAGGACGTTCAACGCGGTCTGCGGGGTTGGAACGGATCATGCCGATCTGAAAAGCGTACTGCAGGCATTTGCGGATGTTGGCGTGATAGTGGATGACTGTGTTTGCCGTAACGCCGCGATCCAGCTCATGCTGATAGAAATCCTGAATGTACTTGGGGTGCTGCTCAAGGTCTTGCAGGGTGTAGTGGAGCGGCTCAAAATACGGAACGATCCGGCGCGTGATGACGATCTCGTAGTTTGCATAGGTCGTAATTGCCACGCGGGACTTCATCATTTTCAACCAGTCCATGAGAAAATCGTTGAAAAGTACCGGGGAGTTATCAAGGCAGGGGTCAACTGTCTTGACGGGGTTCGTTTTCAGCCAGTTACTGTCAACGGCATACTGAAGGGCATCGGTCAGTTCCCTGTGCCAATCCAGAAGCTGCTGTACGGTCGCTTCCTCCTGCTGACGCTCATAGCGGAAAAACGTTTCCAGATCGCGCGGAGTGAGTGCTTTTAAAGACAGCCGCTTTCGTTCAAAGTACGGGATGATGACCCTGCCCATATCGTAGGCGTATCGACCGTAAGTATCCGGGGAAAGGTTCATCACGCTTTCCCGCAGCCAGCGGGTCAGGTATTCCGGCACAGACAGGTCACCGACCTGCTGCATCGTTTCCGGGTTGAACTCCTTTTGTGTCTGACGCAGAAGGGATTCAGCCCGCTTTTTGTTTCCTTTTACAGGAAGTCCTGTGCTGATGGATTTGGTTCTGCGCTTTCCGTTTGCATCCTTCCAGCTCAGGACCATCTGATATGTACCATTCTGTTCTCTTAAATGTCCAGCTACATTTATCATAGAAACGCTCCTTTCATTGTAGCCAAACGCTCTTTGCTCAGGCAACCTTACCCAGAACTGTAACCACAGTACGCATTTATCGAGATGAAAACATATTCTCCGTCCGTCCAAGGTGCGATGTCTGCATAGCGCGAGAATACCAAGGGTACTGCCATCGATGTGGACAGTATCTCGACTGGTCAAAACTGGATGATGCAGAGGAAATTTTCATAGGATGGGATGGCGCGGAAGATGATGATTAAGCAACCTGTTCCGAAAGCCAGAACTCCACCAAGATGCTCTGTGAATTAGACTCCGTAGCCTCTGCTCTTGATAGTCTCCACGACCTGAGAAACATACTTCTGGCAGGTGTCGTGGTCAGGGGCTTCCACCATCACACGCACGACCGGCTCCGTGCCCGACTCACGGACAAGGATACGACCGGTATCGCCCAGAGCTTCCGCCACAGCCTTGACCGCTGCTTGCACCGCCGGGTCGTTCTGTGCGGCCTTTTTATCGGTGACGCGGACATTCTCCAGAACCTGCGGGTAGATCTTCAGCGGCTCAGCCAGCTTGCTCATGGGAACCTTCTTTGCCAGCATGACTTCCATCATCTTCAAGCTGGTCAGGATACCATCACCGGTGCTGGCGTACTTGCTGAAGATAATATGGCCACTCTGCTCACCGCCGATACGGCAGCCGTTCTTAGCCATGTACTCGTAGACGTACTTGTCGCCTACGGCGGTCTTTGCGTAGCCAATGCCCTGCTCGTCAAAAGCCTTATACAGGCCAAAGTTGGACATGACCGTGGTAACGACGGTATTGGTCAGCAGCTTGCCACGCTCCTTCATGTAGCAGCCGTAGATATACAGGATATGGTCGCCAGTGATGACATTGCCCTTTTCATCCACACACAGGCAACGATCAGCATCGCCATCATAGGCAAAACCGATGTCCAGACCGTTCTCTACCACGAACTTTTGCAGACCTTCAATATGAGTAGAGCCAGCGTTGTTGTTGATGTTCAGACCGTTTGGCTTGTTGTTGATGACGTAGGTATCCGCGCCCAGAGCATCGAAAACAGACTTAGCGATATTCCAGCTTGCACCGTTGGCGCAGTCCAGACCAACCTTGACGCCCTTAAAAGAGTAGATTCCGAGGCTAATCAGATAGCCCATGTAGCGGTTACGGCCTGCCACATAGTCCACGGTGCAGCCGATATGCTCACGATGGGCAAAGGGCAGCTCAGGCCAATCCTTATCAAAGACGTGAAGTTTGCCGTCGATGTAGTCCTCCACCAACAGCAAAATCTCCTCCGGCATCTTCTCGCCATAGCAGTCGATCAGCTTGATACCGTTATCGTAATACGGGTTGTGGCTGGCGGAGATCATGATGCCGCAGTCAAAATCATCCACCCGGGCAATGTAGGCTACGGACGGGGTGGTCGTGACATGAAGCAGGTAAGCATCTGCACCGGAAGCAGTCAGACCAGCAACCAAGCTATACTCGAACATATAGGAGCTGCGGCGAGTGTCCTTGCCGATGACGATGCGGGCAGGCTCGTTGTTGCCGTTGCGCTCGCGGAGCATATTGTAATACCAGCCCAAAAAGCGACCAACCTTGTAGGCATGGTCGGCAGTCAGATCAATACCAGCTTCACCACGGAAGCCATCGGTTCCAAAATACTTTCCCATTATAGTTTTTCCTCATCCAAAGAGCGATTTGACAATCATATGCTTTAGCCTGAAAATCCGTTGCCTGCTGCTCACCACGGAGAGGTAGCATACTTGAGCAGCACAGCCATGTGGCGGAACACATGGCTGCTATAAGTATTAGTCTCTGCGGAACAGGTCGCGGGTATAGACCTTGTCCTGCACGTCATCCAGACAGCTATCATAGCGGTTGGCTATAATAGCTTGGTAGCGTTTCTTTATCTTGTGGCATATAGCAAATTCAAGACAATCCGTTTTTCACATTTTGACGATTCGATTCACCCTCACACGAGAGATAAATATTATTCCCATTTGTCGTAAATCCAGAATAAATCAATTCAGCAAACGCAAGCATAAGAATATTATAGTCAATATACATCCATAGACGCTCACTCAAGCCATATACAAAAAGACAAAACATAATTATAGCCAGTGGCATATTAGATTGGCACAGTATTTGTTCAATCTTATAATATGTCATCATAATAATCAAGAATGCAAATATTCCGAGAACTATAAATGAATATCCATAAAGGCTATCTATAGTCCGACTGACACTCAGGGGATTTTTTCCCAAAATTGAAACCCCCAATCTGCTATAATAGAATACAATGTTTGTAATTCTACCCGAAAAAATTTTATCCATTATAATAGCTACACCGCTGGCGGATTTGAAAAGAAAGAAAGCGGTTGCTGTTATGGTTGCACAAATCATTCCACCCCAGCACATAATAGACCTTACAATTTTCTTTTCATAGAATCGTGGATAAAAAGAATACACCATTGCCAAGCCAATCGCTATTAGAGCAATAAACTCAGCTGTACGACTTCCGGCTATGTAGTCCTCCGCCATAAGAATTGCAAACACAGCAACATATCGTACAATGGATAGATGCATTTCCGAGAGGTACAGGATCTCCATAATCATGATAACCGCAAAAAGTCCTACATGATTTGGGTTTTGAAATCCCATGCTGTGTCTAACCGTACCATTATAAACAGATGTGACATCTGGTGCGGCACCGCTCAACCACAAGTAAAGCATAATAAAAATGAATAGTATTCTTGTATATAAATCCCTTTTCACTATTCTTTTGAAGTCCAACCCTTTGCACGCAAAACCCATCACGCCTAATTTAAGCACCCCATAGTCGCCTGTGCGAAACGCAACAAATAGACTATATGACAGAAGTATGGCAAACACAACACCTTCCTGTGCAGAATAATCACGTAGCCGCAAGCAAACAATAATCACAAATATTGCAAGACCAACGTTTGTAAGTTCCTTTAAATATCCGCCCACAGTTGGAATGTGACCAAACATGGAAAAAGTCAGAAATGTCAGGTACGCAAGATAGAAGGATGTGGTTATACACGTTTTCTTTGTTACTATCATCAAATTTCTCCTTGCCGTTAAGAGTATTCACTCTCCAGAATTTGCTTTCCCTTTTCCAAGGAACTCATTCACAATGTATTTATAGTTCAATCCTAAAAACAGCAGTACCGCCAGGCAAATTTCAACTATCAGCCTAATATAAATACTGCCAAATAATTTTCCGAAAGAATACGTAATTACCATTATACCTACATCCTTTATTATGAACTCGAAGAGTAAGACAGAGTATTTTCCGATATCAAGTTCAGCCTTCACTTTGATTGTTTGGTAAAGCATAACAAAGTACTCTGCTACTATGGTTCCGACACAAGCACCATACGAGCCGTACTTTCCAATCAACATTGTATTCAGAATAAGGTTCACAATGGCACCGCCAACCGTAGATGTCACATAAATACGGTCCATTCTCATGGGAATCAGGTATTGGGTGCGAATCACATTTGCCCACGCAGACGCTAAAATTGTGACGCTCAATATCTTTATGATGCTCCCACTCTTTAAGAATTGCTCACCAAACAGTACAACAGATACATCATCAGCAATCAAATACAGGCCCGTAGCCATCACACTTGCCAACAGAAGTGCAAGCTTCATGGATGCATAAATCGTTTTCTTTGAATCTTCTGAAGCTTTATTTTTAAGCAGGTAGGCCATTCTAGGAAGCATAACCGTACCAAGGGCGTTAATCACTGAGATTGGAATATTAATCAAACGCTCTGCGTTCTCATAATATCCCAATTCCGTGACGGTAGAAAGCGAACCGAGCATGGTTTTATCCATCACGCGGTAGATACCGAATGCCAGAACAGGGACAAATAGAAGCAGGCAACCTTTTAGGTGATTCAGTGAATCTCGAAGCGTTGTTTTGACTCGATTGACGTACTTATGAAGAGAGAAAATCAAATATAACTGACTTGCAACCGTGGATCCCGCCATAATATACGTATAAACTGCCAAATCTCCCTCAGTTTTTACAAAACATAAAATTAAAACCAGAGAAAGCACTTTAATGATGCAGTTTCGCGTGATTGTGAGTTTGAACTTCTCAAGTCCAAAATAAAACCAGTTAATATCGAAGCATACGGACACAAGGTAGAGGAATTGAATTGCTGCAATTTCCTTGTATGCTTTGCACCAAAGAAGCAAATAGCTCAAATATCCAACAATCACAACTCCTACAACCATGAGCTGGAGTCGATAGATTGACCAGAACACTCTCGAAAGTTCATCCCTATTGTCCCGGACTTTCGCAATCTCACGATTTCCGTAGTTGTTTATTCCAAGCATTGCTGCAAGCATAAACATATAGACTATAGAATAGGTGTATGAATAAATTCCGACATTATCTACACCCAACCGCCTCGATATATAGCTGACTGTAATCAGCGGAAAAACATAAGAAAGCAACTGATATGCAACATTTAGTAGAAAATTCTTGTTTTCACTTTTCACGCTTCAGTTATATCCTCCTATCAACAAGTGCCTTTTTTAAGTATGTATATAAAGTTTTTGCTGTCCTTCGTTTGAGAAATCAATAATTTCTGAATCTTTGCCTGTAAGTCGATCAACCACCTGCTGTAAAGCAAATGCCTGAAGCATAGAGCCACAGTTATATGAGTTGTGGAATGTTATAATTCCAATTTTATTATTCAAATCATTTCCCACTTCATTTTCCCCTTTTCTTTACCACTTCTCACTCGGTTTCTAAGATTAAATATTTGTTTTGTTCCCCAAAAGCAGTTGTGTTTTGACAGCCAATATACAATCTGTACCACCTTGGTGCAATCCCTGCTGCCGGGGTACGAGTTCATATATTCTCTCATTCCACCTCTGTAGATTTTTCGTTCTTGTTCTTTTCTTTGAGCTGAATCACAAAAATTGGAAATCAAGAACAGATACAGGTAAACGCTATATGTCACTGCATAAGACATGCAGCGAGCAATTTCATGGTCTTCAACATTATTGTTCTTCAACAGGTTTTCTGCCAAAGAAAAATATCTCAAATTTGAGTCGTAAAATTTATCACTGTATTTTTTTGAGGACGATCCCATATAAATTCGGTACTGATAATATGAGGCTTTGCAGCAAACAAAATGCTCTGCTTTCAGAATTGCATTCAAATTAAATATTCCGTCTTCCCCATTGATAAGGCCACCATCAAACCTGATTTGATTTTTCAGAAGGAACTCCCTTCGGTACAACTTTGAACATGGAGAACTCATATTCGCATTGCATTTGGAATCCGGGATTCCAAAGATACCGTGTATGATATTTATCTTTTCAATGTTTTCTTGTTCATCAAAATTTTTACCATAGTAGACCACATCTGCTATCTCATCACATCCAGATAAGACAACATTTCCCCAACCCTGGCTCAACCTGTCGTCAGCATCCACAAATTGGATATAGTCACCCCTGGCTTCCAGTATCCCAACATTTCTTGTATAGGAAACACCATGATTTTCATGGTGGAACACGCGGATATTTTCTTTCTTGTATTTTTGAATCAACTGATAAGATAAATCTTTTGAGCCATCATCTATCAGTAAAAGCTCCATGTCATTATTCATTTCCGGTAAAATCGATACAAGGCACTCTTCTATATATCGTTCTGCATTATATATAGGTATCACAATAGATAATTTCATATCTGTACTCACAGCATCCTTCGTTGATATTTTATTACAGTCTTTGGTGCTATAGAAAACACATATAACTTTAACCGCTGCTTTGCGTTGAATGATTCCCACTCAGGCCGGAGCCGCTTCCATTCTTCATCAACTTTCCGTTTGATTTCACCATTGCTATCTTCAATAAAGCGAATTCTGTACTTTGCCGCACAAAGGAACATCGCATATTGAAAAGCTGCCAAACGGTAAACCACAGGATAATCTTTTACTAATCGGATGATTTGCTGATACGCTTTCATCGCATCAAACCATTTTGGATTGTCCAGCCGGTTTGAAGCGCTGTTCTCAATTTGACGGTAAAAATATTTTTGCCCGCAGTTATAGACTGCTTTTTTACAATTCAGCAAATAGATCACATTAAAGAGCAGATCCTCACAAACAGCGATGCTTTGTTCCAAGCGAATAGACTTCGTTTGTAACAAACTCTTCCTATAGAGTTTGTTACAAACGAATCCCTCGAACGCTCCAAACACCTGCTTCAACATCTCCGATTCTTCGTATGTAGATGTTACTCCATTTGTGAACATTTCCGGTTCAAATAATTTGCTTTTGGCGACCCCAATCACTGCAATGTCTGCATCTGCTTCTTCCAAATCATGAATCATCTGTGCTATAAAATCAGGTGCGACAAGATCATCTGCGTCAACAAACGTCACGTACTCACCCGTACAGTGTTCCAGTCCGAAATTCCGGGAATAAGATACACCATGGTTTTCGTTGTAATACGGTATAATTCGTGCATCCTGCTCGGCGCGACTTCTTATTATTGAAGCTGTCAAATCCTTTGACCCATCATCGACTACAAGAATTTCCAATACTGGATAAGTCTGCTCACAAATTGAATCCAGGCATGCTTCGAGATATTTTTCCGCATTATATGCAGGAACAATAACACTGACCTTTTTCATATTCTCTCACTGCTCCTCATATCGCTTCTGATATCCTGCTGCCATACTCTTTGCTGACAACTCTTTCTCCTGAAATGCCTTAATCGCAGACTTATTTATCTTTCTTTCCCTCAGTGCCTTCAGCTTTACCTCAAAATCATCCGGTGAGAACGTCTCCCCCAGATAAACATCCTGCCCCATCTCTACGACTTCGCAGTGCGAGGGAATATCCGATAGGAACAGCCCCAGCCCGCAGGACAACGCTTCCAGCACCGAAATCGAAAATCCCTCAGATTTGGAGGCGGACACATATACATCGCTAATGTTCATGTATGCAATCGGATCAGTCTGAAATCCCAGCATCCGCACATGGTCATCCGCTTTTGCCTTGCACTCTGCTTCTTTTTCACCTTTGCCCAAAACAAGCAGATACTCGTCGCCTTCGTGATATTGCACAAAATTATCGATTAGCCAGACAGTGTTTTTTCGGGAATTCAACACACCCGCATAGAGAAATACGCAGGCATCTTCTGGCACATCAACTTCGGCTCTGGCTATAACGGAATGAGCCTGCACCGGCTTGATACCGTTGCGAATAAACGATGCGTTCGGCAGGTGCCGTTTCATCACATCGTAATATAGGCAGGCTTCTGCGCTGCTATTTCGTCCAGCTGCGTCTGCGTGCAACACATCAGTTTGGCGTAGGTATAAAAGTGAACGTTTGCCAGCGGAAAATCCGGGTCGTTCCTTTTCAGGCTTTCCAGCTGGGTCTTAAAGATATATTCACTGGGAGAAAGCCAGATCACAACCTTCTCCGGGTTGTCCTCGATCAGCTTGAACGCAATATAGCTCTTTCCGGTGCCGGTCGGATGAACAATGGCAGCCTTGCCATACTGGTCCATCATCCGGACTGCCGCATGATATGCTTTTTCGTTGTGCTCAAACAGACATAATGCCACCTTGTTCACCCCTTCCCGCATAAAGGGGTATCCTCCACAGTGATAATGGAGGAACGACGCAGAAATCGTGCGACATTACGTTATATTTAGCATATCCCCGCCCCTCATGGACACCTGATAGGAGAAAATTCGGTTCATCTCCCGGCGCTTTCGGGTCAGGTCAGAGTGCACATAGCGCTGCAAGGTGATGTTGGCGTTAGCGTGTCCTAACAATTCGCTGAGAGTCTTTACATCGCACCCCGCCTGCAGACAGGTCGTTGCAAAGGTATGGCGCAGCGCGTGCGGATGTACCTGCCGGACAGTTGACTGTTTCAGATATGCCTTGATGCTTTTTCGGTAGCAACGGGGTTCGGTGGGCTTGGACTCGTTGCCGGACAGAAACCATGTGGCATTGCTGACACATCCACGCAGCTTTTTCAGCATAATAAGCAGCTGCTTTGGGATTGGAATTTCCCGGCGGGAGGTGCGGGTTTTAGGCGTTTGAATGACCACCTTTGTATGCCCATTTTCACAGGAAATTCGGCAGACCGTCCTGCTGATTTTCAGCGTTCCGAGTTTCAGGTCAAAATCGCCCCACTGTAAGCCGCAAATCTCGCCAATACGCAGACCTAATTCAAGCCCCAGTAATAAGCCGATTTTACGAGGCGTTGGGTTCTCCTGTACATACTGATAAAGCCGCTGCTGCTCTGCCGGGGAGAGGGGTACAGAAATTTTGTCGATGGCTTTTGGCAGCGCTACTTCCAGCTCCATCGGACGGATCAGGCGCAAGTGCGCGGCATATTTGCAGATACGGCGCAACATCGAGAGGCATTCCCGGGCAGAGGAGCTTCCCAGTGGCTTGTGTGCGGCATCTATCGGCGCAATGATCTGCTGCATAGCCTGTTCCAGAAAACTTTCCTCAAGAGATGCAACTGGCACTTTACTCAAAACCGGAAGAAGATATTTGTGCAGCGTGTACGAGTAATGCGCATAGGTGGATTCTTTTACTGCATTCCGCTGGGAGTGCAGCCATACCTCAGCCAGTGCTTCAAAGGTCAGGTCGGTTCTCTTTAGATTGTAGAAGCCTGCCTCTGCTTTCTTTTGAATCAGCACACGTTTGACCTCAGCATAGACCGTGCCATAGACGTAGCCCCACCGGATTTTCCCCTCCGGTGTACGCACTTTGATGTAGCGGCCTTCCCACCGGCCATCCTTGCGTTTGTGAATGTTTTCTCCCCGTCGTGCCATTTCTGTTTCCTCCTGCGTCTTGGACACCCATCTGACCACTTATTCTGTCCACCTTCGTTTTTTGCTGAATTTTTCATGCGAAACTGGGCAATGTGCAAAAAAGCTTCGGCTTCTGCGAGTTTTTTTCTAAGGTCAGGTGGGATGCATTTGTAAGGATTTCTATTGATTCCCAGATATAACCATGATAAAATAAGAGAAGAATTCAAACAATGATGTCGAAAGATCGGTATCCTCCATTATCACTATGGAGGATACTTTTTTTGTTAAATACATTCTTTGCCATTACGCGGCTGCACATTCTCTGTATCATAAAATATTTTTGCAGCATACGCAGATGCGTATGCATAGCTGCACGGATTTCTGTAACATCATAGTGAGGTGAACTTCATCACGACTGTAAACGATGCCGTTGACAAACGCTTTGAACAGTTCTACAACCAGCGGGAGATACATCCCAACAAGTTGGCGACCCGTCCCGGTGCATATTCCAAAATTGATTTATTGTTTATATATTTTTATTCTACAAAATGCACCTCTTGCGAATATAAAAAACGCGTGTTATACTGAAACCATCAAAAAACATTGGAGGTGTCCCCTATGCCCCGTCCCAAAGGAAGCAAGAACAAGACCAAGACCGTAAAAGCAACTGTTGACTTTGCTGCACAGATTGCTGAAAAGCAGTCTGCAAAGGAAGCCGCTGCTGCTGAAATCGCATCCATCACCGCTAACATCGATGCGCTGAAAGCTGACCTGAAAGCCAAGAAGGCAGAGCTGAAATCTATCGACAAGGAAATCGCCAGAATTGAAGCCAAAAAGATCAAAGCTGAAACCAAAGCTGCGGAATCTGCAAAGAAAGCCGAAGCGGAGGACGTGCTGAAAAAGCTGCTGGCAAGCGGCGTGAGCGCAGACGATATCCTCGCTAAGTTGAAGTGATCTGAAAATTTCTTACGCAGTAGTTGACGGAAACATCTACGTCGCAAGCAGTACAACTTGGTACCAACTTGCGATTTTTGAATCGGATTTTTCAAAATCCAAATTCAAAATGCTTGTTGGGCTGTGCCCAAACCCCTTGTGTTCTGCATCCGGTGGATGCAGGCTGCGCATTTTTGCAAAATGCTTTTTTGATCTGAGTGCCGATGCCTGTGGTATCGGCACTTTTTGCACAGATAGATTCCCGGAAGCAGAAAACAGTGCTATGCAGCACATCCGGGATTGTGCTATACTTGATTTACACAAACCTGTTTGTCCTAAAAAGTTGGAGGTGTTCATGGCTACACGAACCATTTGTTTTCCCATATCCGGCTACCCCTATTGCAAAGAACAGCCGGTGACATTCACATGGATAAAAGGTAGCAAGCGGCAGAATATCCGTGCCGTCCATGATGCCGTCCATACAACAGACCCGGATGTTTCGATTCTGGAAGTCAGCTCCGCATCCGTTCAGCCGGATGGTGAGGTTGTTTCTTCTTTGCGGCTTCTGCTGCATCTGGATTCTGTTGCGCAGGATGTGCCCATCAGCACGGTTTTTGAAGCTGCCAAGGTATTTGAACATGGTGGGCCATTCGCTGACCTTCTGACCTGTGAGCCATCCAAAGTCCATAAGGACACTCGGCTGCGAACCAATGGAAAGTTGCTGCGCTACTCTCTGGAAGGAAGTGAGTATCCGATAGAGCCGCACCCGGATTCATTTTTCGAGTGGCTCTACTGCCGTGCGTTGAAGCAGTTCCCGGAAAAGGCTGCGCAGCTGAGCAGATATAATGCCTTTTCTGATATTGCTGCCGCAGCAGATTCTAAAAAGTATTATGGCGATTCCTCGCGGGCAGCTGCAATCTATATAGGACTTGCAGCGGCTGGAAAACTTCCGTGCATCGATTCCTATGAATCATTCATTGCGGAAGTTTACACGGAGCCAAAGCCCTTGCCCAAGTCTGGAAAATCTGAGACTGCTTCAAAAAAGACACCCGAGGTTTCCGCACCGGCAAAGGAGATTCCTGCAGACGAATCGTCGCAGTCCGATAATGCAAATATTCCGGACGGTGCGCAGATGGAACATATCCTTGAGCTGCCCAAAGCGACCTGTCTGCTCCTCTCTCTGGCAAAAAATGCTGGTCTTTCTGCAAATAATTCCAGTGAGCTGGCGTATAAGGGAAAGGAATTTTTTCTTGCCGCTTATCAGAAAGCACTAAAAAACAAAACGCTCCAAATCAACGTCCATAAGAACAAGATCACTTTTCCGATGGAGGAGCATGACAGCGGATTTCATGCGGTCGGAGTGCTGACCCGTTCGCCTGCTTGGGAATACGGATGGAAGTTCAACTATCTGGCCGAGAACACATCCGGCGCAGAAAAGCCCGAAGTCAAAGCAAAAATCCAGAAGCCTTTGACCGCATTGGAGCATCTGGAACGCTGTGGGTATAAAATCGTTCAGCAGGTCGTGCCGGAAAAACTCCCACCGATTGCCGTTCAGCGGATGGCATGGAAAACAGGCGAGGCTCTTTGCGACCCGGTGGTGGTGGATTTCTTGCAGTTTATCCGAACACATATGCAGAGCGACGGCTCTTTTTCGTTCCGTATCCCAAAGGGTGCGTCCAAAAAATCGTTTACCACACTTTCAGAGATTGCTCAGACGTGGGACAAAATGGGACTTTTTGCAGCCATTGTGATCTACCCGCAGAATATCGTCTATGAACTTGCGCAAAATGAAACCGTCCGGCATTTTTTGAGCGGAAAGTGGCTGGAGCTTTTTGTAGAGCATCAGGTTCAGCAGATTCTGAACCGCTATCGGGAGGAGCAGGGCGCAGAAGTTTCGGTTTGCTCCAATGTGATTCTTTCAGAAACGGCATCCGTAGGGAGCACGCATGAGCTGGATGTCGTGTTCTCCATCAATGGAAATTTTTTCTGGGTAGAAGCCAAATCCTCCAGCCGAAGCATTGATTATGGAAAATATGCTTCTCTGTGCGAAAAGCTGAACGTGACACCAGAAAGCTTGCTTTTGGTCAACAGCGATTTGTCCGTGGAAGAGTGCGAAGGTGTTTCTTATTTCTGGAATTACCGTGTTGCAAATTGTGCAACTATCACGCAGGAACTGGAAAGCATGATCGCTAAACAAATTGAAAGCACCGGGAATACTGCTCTGAGTACAGACTGAGCAATAAACAAAAAAAGACCCTGAGAACCCTGCCGGATAAGCGGCAAAGTTCTCAGGGTCTTATTGTTTATCAGGCTGCACAAAGCTTGCAGCCCGATGTTGTGGTGTATGACAGAGCAGCCCCCACAGCACAGCAAAACCGGAATTTTTCATAAATATTCGTAGCTTCGCTGTTTTTTATTTTTAGAGGCGTGAAAGTGTTTTTGAGTATAATAGAATCGTCCCCGGGGGGCATCGGCCGGGAATAGCAAAACAGAAAGGACGTTGCCTATGAGCAAAGATAAATTTCTCGCAGCCTTGCGGCTGCTGCTGTGCATCGTGCTTTGCATGATCGTAGGGGCTCTCATGGTGTGGTTCCTCACATTGAGCGGGCTGGCAGAGCACGCTGGAACAGCAATTGCATTTATCCGCTCGTTCCCTGCGCACCTCGAAGATGTTGCCGAGGTAATGACCGGCGCGCTTTGCATGGCTCTTGTAGGCGGGATGATATGGGAACTGGTGGTGCACTGGAGGGACCTGCTGGCACTGCTGGACGGTCTGTTTGCGATGGTGGGAGCGCTTGTCAGGATCTTCGATCTGGTCAGCGATGATCCCGGAGAGATTTTTAACGAAAAAGAAGCCAAACCACAAGATACAAAAAAAGACAGCAAACCGCCTGAAATCGATCTTTGTGCGGACATTGATGAACTTGCAGACACAATTTTGACAAAGGAGGCATCATAAAAAATGAAGCTTGAAAAAAAGGAACCCAAACCCGGTATGAGGACTGAGACCCGCCTGTGGGTGCTCTCGTTCGTGTTTGTGCTGGCATCGTTTCTCTCTTGGCTTTCCACCCAAAAAGGCATGGTCACGCTGTTTTTCGTAGGTCAGGCAGGGCTAGCACTTCTGGCATCCGCTGTCGTTCAGATCACGGAGATCGTTTTCAGCGGCCGCTGGAAAAGCTTCAGCTTTTGGCTGGCATTTCTGATTTCGGTCAGCCTCTCTTCTTTCCAATTTGTGGAAACTGCCTACCCCGCCGGGCAGTTCAGAGAAGTAGCTGAAACCGGCGTAAACCATATCTACACAGAGCTTCTGCCCAAAATCCAAAAGGACACTGCCGCCCAGCTGGATGACCTGCGCACGACAGTTTTTTCCGAGCTGGACGCATTGGAAGCCGCCGCCGCGGATGCCGAAGGGGCGGCAAGCAGCGGAAATATTTTTACTACAACAGATGCGGAGGCTCTCAAGTCCCGGTATGCACAGCAGACAAGCCGTTACCCCAAAGGATATGAAAACGACATCATGTTCCAGAATCTCCTTACGGCGGCAGCGCTGGTGCACAGCGGAGACACCCAGAACGCCCGACTGCTTATCGAGCAAAGCCTTGGCGCACTGGATGAGCTGGTCGATATTGCAGCCACAGGCAAACAAAAAGCCTTCTACCGTGATATCAGAACCGATTTCAATGTCCTTTTGGTCTCTCTGGGTGTACAGGAAAATACCGGCGCAGCAGCGGTGAGCGCCGGTGCCAAGGCGATGCGCAGTGCACTGATGCAGGGCACACTGGACACCGCTGCCTTGCGTGCGGATGCGGACACCCTTGTGGCACAAGCCATGGCGGTGGAGCTTCCCATTGATACCGCGAAATTGGCCATTCTGCGCGACAGCGTGCTGGATTTTGCAGCCTTGGTCGAGCTGAACACCAGCCTGAAGGAACATCAGGCGGAACAGCCTGCGCTTGCGCAGCGCCTTGCCGCCGCCGGTGCAGCGGAGGATGACCAGCAGGCGCTGGAAGGGGTGCAGACTGTATGGCGCGAGGAACTGGAAGGCCTCCGCGCTGAGATTGCTGCCTCTCCTCTTGCGAACCGTGACAAGCATTTGACAACACTTGACAAGCTGACCGGGACCTATCTCCAAACAGCGTGCAATTCCATCCAAATAACGTGGGCTGTACTGCACATCAGGCAGGTCGGTATCAGGAACGCTCTGCCTGCCATCGGTTCCATCTTACTTGCTGCCCTACTCGACCTCTCTGCCAGTGCAGCTTTTGAAAGTGCAAAAGAGCTCCGCCGGCAGCGTGCCAAGGAGAGATTTTTTGAAGGCACACAACCAAAAACGCTATACTAGGATCATAGGATCATCGGAGATCCTCTAAATTCATCATATAGGAGAGAAAAGCATGTTTACGATCGTAATTTTTTTGCTGGTCCTAGCAGCAGCTTTGGCGGCGTTGATGCTCATTCTGGATAAGGCTTCGATCAATAATGATCTGATTGACCGGCTCACTCGTCCCGCCACGCGTAATTATCGTAGTAAAAAGTGAAAGGAGCAAACCCTATGGAACTGTTTTCGGTGTTGGCCGCCTTTTTGGTAAGTCTTGCGGCTATGCTTTTTCTGCTCGCTCGCTCTGGGCGCATTCGTATCAAGCTGCCTTCTTCCCATCATGACCGGGAAGACTGGGAGGATGAGGCGGCCACCGTTGGGGCGGAATGTGTCGTTGTCCGTCAGATTTCTATCGCCAGTCAGCACGCAACCACCGTCGCAACGCATCTCGTCCCTCTCCCTGTGAAGGAGGGTTCCTACACCGCCATCATCCCGCCCCGAGGGAAGGCTGACCCTGAGGCAGCCGCAGTGGTCACCCTGAGCAAAACGCCCACCATCGCCACGGTCAGCCATGACGAGCCCCTCATGATCTATAAGGGGCGTAATCAAACCTACTACATCAAAGTTAACCCCGAGAACCTGAACAAAAGCCGTTTTCGCGGAGAGATAGTCGATGAATTGCCTCTGGCTGATGTACTTTCCTCTAAGGGCAGCTATCAGCCCTTCTTCCTTGGAAAAGAAGCCCTTCTTTTCCAACGCCGCGAGAAGAAGCCGGAGGAAACTACCGGGACTGTGATTCTCGACGACGATACATCTAATAACAAAAAGCAGGCTGCCTTTGAGCGTCCCGCGAAAAAACACAATTTCAAGAATTAAAGAGGAGGGATAAAAGGTGGAAAATATTTCCTACAAGGTCGCCCTTGGACAGCGCCGTATTTTCAGTAGGGAAGGGGCAAAAAAGCTGGTGCCCTGTATCACTGCCGTGGTCATTGCGTGGGTCATCAGTGTGCTTTTGACGCTCAGGGCACAGGATGCTGCTGCCGCACAGGCTGCAACGCAGCTCTGGGTGCTGCCCTGCCTCAGCATCGCGGCCATGGTGATCTCCGTCTCCGTCGGGGGAGAAGCAATGATCATCCTCTTCGTAACATTTGTTGCGAATGTAGGCATCAGCGTCCAGCTGCTTTTGGATGCAAGTGCAGCCCAGAGCTTGGAGGCGGCGTACCTTACGGGCTTTGTACTCGCTGTTATTGGTGCATGTGCGGTGAGGTTCATTTCACGCTGCAAAGCGCCCACCGTTGAAGCAATTTCCATTGTGGGGTCGCTGGTCTTGTTTATGGGGGCAATGTTCAGCCCCGCTGTCAATGGCTCTCATATCGCAGTAAAGGTTATGGGGCGCTCGGCTCTGGTCGGTCAACCGATGCTGATGATTGCTCTCGTGGGTATTGCAGCGGCCGTCACAGACATGGAAAGCGGCTCCCCTCAGCGAGTGCTCCATGCAGGTGTTCTTTTGTTGACCAATGGGTTCTTCTTTGTGTTAATGAACGAGCTGGGCTCCTTGCTGATCCTTCTCATTACCGTCTCTCTTGTGCTCATCGCAAGCGATGGAGTAAAGCCGATCGATTTGATCCCGGTGGGGTGCCTCTTCGCCAGCCTCAGCTTTTTGGGCTGGAAAGCCCTAAGCATTCTGGGAACGAAGCTCCCTCATTCGCTCTTTGGGAAAATCTGGAATAAAATCAACGCGCGGTTTGCCTATGTTAACGTACTCTCGAAAATGGACAGCCTTTCGCAAGAAGAAACGTTAGGGGCAGCGTATCAGCCAATTCAGGGGCAAAAGGCGATCTTGACCTCGAAGTGGCTGGGACACAGTCCGTATGACATCAGTATCCCAGCGAAAAGCTCGGACTACGTTACATGTTGGATCGCGAACAGATTAGGGCTGGCGGCTGTTTTGGCCGTGGTCGTGCTCGTGTACATTATTTTCATTTATGGCTTGATTTTCAGCAGCAGAAGCCATGGAATGGTGAGTGTGATGGGCGTTGCCTGCGCAAGCGCACTCGCAGCAGGCGGAGCGTTGAACCTTTTGGGCGCGACGAACATCTTCCCGGCAGTCGGCGTATCCTTCCCGCTTCTGAGCGAAGGAACGATGAATATTATCGTGAATTCGATGATGACGGGAGTAATCGTGCTTTCGACCATAAAAGAAAGAGAGGAGAATTGAAGATGCTGAACCTGCCCCGGAAATATTTTTCTCGACGCGCGTTCCTCGGTGCTGCAGCTGCAGTAGGTCTGGCCGCAACGACCGGCAAGTTTTTCCAGCAGGCGGGAGCTGTCCCCTCTGCTGAAAAAGAAAACATCGAAAACTGGCGGACTAAATTTACCAAGGAAGCGCAGCGCAGCCAGACCATCGAGGGCGCCATCGTAGACCGGAACGGTGAGCCCCTGACCGAGCCCGGCGACCCCGGCACCCCGGCCAAGGTACTGGATGTCAGCTACGGTTCGCTCATCGGCCTGCGCACCGCAGGCGGCGAGCTGACAGGCTTGCGGAAGACCTATCAGGAGGAGTTGCTTTACAGTACCCTTCCCGGTAAAGGCGCAGGACGCACACTGCATTTGACCATTGACAGCGAATTGCAGAAGGTTGCTTACAGCCTGATTTCTGGTACTCGCGGTACCTGCGCGGTGATGAACGCGCGTACAGGCTCTATGCTGGCCTGTGCCACAAGTCGTGGTACGCTTGAGTTTGACGTAAACCATTACGCAGAGTTGTATGATGTCTACAAAAACGAGCCAAACTTTTTTGCAGACCCGCTTATCACACCTATGGCACCCGGCAGTGTGATGAAATTGATCACGGCGTCTGCCATGTTGAAAAACGGCGTAGATATGACGTATTACGATGATGGGCCTTACCATGGAATCAGCAATTTCAATAAGAAAAGCTATGGAAAACTTGATTTAAACCGCGCGGTAGTTCATTCGTCCAACACATACTTCGCGCACGGCGCAGAAATGGTCGGTACATCAAACTTTTTGAAAGAAGCCGGACAGTGGGGCTTCGCGGACGCGGTTCCTGCTCCCACGGTGATTCCTTCTTACGAAGGGACGGCTCTGAAGTCCTCTCTCGGTCTCCAAGCAGATAGCAGCGAAGCAAACCTCCGCCAGATCGGCTTCGGCCAGGGCAGCGCCCTTGTGACGCCCATACAGGTCTTGCTTTGGTACGGTGCACTGGCTCTGAATAATGATGAAGCTGTTGGCGCTCCGCATATTGTCGATTACATCGAAGATCCCAATACTGTGGAGGATGCGAAATATATTGAGACAAGACCTGCCCTGCCTGCCATGTTTGCCGGATACGGCAAAACTCAAGAGACCCTGCGCGCGGCTTTTGCAGGCGCGGCCGAAGCTTATAAGCTGAAAAACGACAAATTAAAGGCAATTTATGCCAAAACTGGCACGGCGACCCAGCCGGACGAAAAAAACACGGTCCTGTTAGTTTTTTCGTTTATCACCCTGAGCGGAGGATCGTACGCTGGAGTGGTCAGTTGTTCGAACACGGAGAAAACCTCGGCGATTCTCAAACCTATCGCACGCAGTCTTATCAAAACGGCTCTGGAGCTGGGGGTGGTTGAATGAAGGCAAAGGTGACATGGTCAAGCCTGAAAAACGCACGCCGCGAGAATCAGGATAACCTGTCCATTGGCGAACGGGTTGCCTTTCCGGAGGGCATCGAGGAGCGCCACATCAGCGGGCAGGTCCTGATGGATATCCGTGAGGATAATGAGGTGCTTTTTGCCGCAGCAGACGGCCTTGGGGGGTGCACCAACGGAAAATATGCCGCAGCCCGCTGTCTGGAATCGCTGAGAGAGAGCTTTTACAGCTTTTATAATACCGCCACTGAAACCGAAGCAGAGGAACAGACGGCTCTCTGTGAACCGCTGCATACCTGTACAACGGGCGAGCCCCCGCTGCCAGTGCTGCGGCCGGTGAGCCAGCTGTTGCCGCTGCGCGCTGCCTCCCTTGAGTATGAAGAAGAAGCAGAACCTGCGCCGTCCCGGCTGATGGCGGCAGCCATGGAGGCGCGGGATGCGCTGGCAGAAACCTACCGGGATCTTGACGGCGGGTGTACCCTTTGTGCAGTCTCGGTGTGCGCAAACGGAGAGGTGGAATGGGTTTCGGCTGGCGATAGTGGCATCTGGTTGCTACACAGCGGCAAATTTACTCTCATCAATCATCCGTTGGATAACCGCTATTATTTCCATAAAGCGCTTGGACTACCCGCGGATCCAAGAGAGAAAAACATTCTGTTGAATTATATGGGGGCGACTGACACAGAGCTTCACGCAGGACACTTCCGCCTCCAACACGGAGACACTCTCGTACTTTGCACAGATGGCGTGGATCTGAATCCGCTCAGCCGCTTTTTGTTAAAGCTAAAGGGCAGCGCTGACCAGCTGTGCGCCATCAGCAATGCCAGCGACAATGCCACCGCAGTGCTTATCAGGTTCGTATAAAAAGGAGTTTTTCTATGGCTGAGAGAAAATACTATACCGCCCCCGATGTGGCAGAACGAGCCATTCGAGGTTGTTGGCCGGAGCTCAACTTCAGGCTTGGAGAGCAGATCGGACACGGCGGCATGTCCGATGTATACAAACTGGCAGCCGGCGGCAGGGTCGAAGCGCTCAAGGTCACTAATAGCGCCGCCCGTGCGGACACGCCGGAATTGTTCGAAGACCTTTGCTGGCGAGGCGCCAACGAGCTGGAATACGCCCGCCGCATGTCTGAAGCGGGCTGCGGCGTGAAGGTTTATGACACGGCAGAATTTGCTCTTTCGGATTCGGATAGCAATCGCAGGCTGTTCCTCATCCGAATGGAATACCTTCAGTCGTTGCCGAAATACCTCGAACAACTTCAGGAGGCTGAACGCACTGCGACCGTGCTTGCCGCACTGGAGTCCATCGCAAAAACCATCCAGAAAATGGAAAAAGAAAAGACGCTGCACCGGGATATCAAGCCGGAAAACATTCTTGTAAAAAACTGCGGTGCATCGCCGGAGTTTTTTCTGACAGATTTCGGGCTGGCCCGGCCGAATTATCTGGAAAGCAAAATGGATAATTTTTCCATCAGTGGAACAGGCTGCTACCGCGCCCCTGAGCTGCTGGAAGGCCGCGAAATTGTTGGCAACAAAAGCGACATATACAGCCTTGGGGTCAGCTTGTACAAGCTGCTGGTGCATAAAGGCAAGAAGCGGCTGCAATTCGACCCGCTTATCTTTGCTCATCAGGTCGATCAGTACAAGGACGTACCGGACGACATTCTGGAGGTCATCCTTGCTTTGACAAAGAACGACCCGCAGGAACGGCTCTCTCCCCAAAAGGCTTCCACGGCGCTGCACAGAGCGCTGTTGGCACATGACAAGGAACGATATGCCGTAGCGCTTAAAACCGCACTGTATGCTCTCCGCGGGCGTTGTGCCAATGCAAACGAACTGGTCAACAGTCTGCCGCGCGGCGCAGCCGCCACCTTGCTGGCAGCAGCAGCAGCCCTGCAGCACAAGGACGCCAAAACCGCGCGGCAGCTTCTCGCAGGAAGCGATCACCCCGCCTGTTGGTTCTACCTAGCTGGAGTTATTCCCGAGCAGGCGCAGAGCCTTCTCGAACGCGCTGCGCGGGCAGGCTACGCGCCAGCGCGTGCAGCCCTGCTGGGGCTGCCGAGGAACCCCCAAAAGCAGCTGGCAGCCCTGCGCGCCGCCTTGCAGCAACTGTAAAAGACTAACTATTAAAAGTCAAGCCCCAAAATGAAAAAATCCGTCCGCCGACCGCTGCCCCTGACAAACAGCATTCAAATGCTGGAATCAGCACAGCGAGGGCGATGGAGAGAACAGCAAAGC
>Ga0129312_1000454_pt1 | contig 35619 bp, 42 predicted proteins | sample O827metagenome_FD_94434 | JGI IMG/M metagenome (GOLD analysis project Ga0129312, IMG submission 94434) | Orangutan group fecal microbial communities from Wisconsin, USA - O827 metagenome | ecosystem: Host-associated > Mammals > Digestive system > Large intestine > Fecal | place: USA: Wisconsin... | reverse complement strand
CTTGGAGATGTCATAGGCTAACTTTAATGACGGATTGTACTGTCCTCGTTCTAACCTGACGATGGTTTCTCGCCGGACACCTACTCTGTCTGCCAGGTCGCCTTGAGTGATGTTCTGTACTCGACGGAATTCGACAATTTTAGTCTTCAACTCAGTCATTCAAAACACTCCCCCTCATCTGTAGCCTCCAGATAGAGGAAGAATGCGTACTTAAGAAGTGATGGAAGGTTGATCCCGATGAGGGCGAACATGATGCCACCTTCCATGAAAGCTTTTTCCCTAAATGCGAGTACCAGGAACGCGATGGTCATAATGCCAATCAGCATTTGAGATATGATGATGGCTTTGTCAGCAGCTCGTGACAGAAGAACCCGGTCGCGCTCGTCCACCATCTCACCGTTGCCACCCGCCAGCTTCCACGCAACACACAACTCAAACATGACCATTACAAAGCATGAAATGGCGGTGGTGGTGAGAAGCGGCTTGAGGGCCGCTGAGACCCATAGAAACATACATAAAGTGGATAGCAGCACAGTCAAACCTCGACCGGCAACAACGACCCATGCCTGTGCTCGCAGAGTTACCTTCTTCATAGTTCCCTCCATGTGATATATTTGTATCATGTGAGAAATATATCACACTTCTGTTCCGGCGTCAAGTAGGAGTTTCGGCGTGTTGAATTATGGCCTTTGTATTAAAATAAACCTATTAAATATTTGTATCAATCTTTCTTGATTCAGCGCTGTTTCTGTGATAGAATATCAGTATCATTTTGAACGAGGGTCTATACCGATACAGAGGGAACAGCTATGAGATATGGATACTGCCGGATTTCCCGGCCAAAGCAGAGCATTGAACGCCAGATTAGAAATATTAAAGCCGCCTATCCGGATGCGGTCATCATTCAGGAGGTTTTCACAAGAACGAGGATGGATCGAAAAGAATGGATGAAGCTTGTCCGTCAGATCAAAGAAGGAGATACTATCATCTTCGACAGTGTGTCCAGAATGAGCGGCAATGCAGAGGAAGGCTTTGCTGCCTACGAAGACCTGTATAATAAAGGTGTCAACCTCGTATTCCTGAAGGAGCCGCACATCAATACGGACACCTACAAAAAGGCTCTTGAAAACAACATCGCTCTGACCGGGAGCAGCGTAGATTTGATTCTGGAGGGCGTCAACCGATACCTGATGGAGTTGGCGAAGGAACAGATCCGACTCGCGTTTGTGCAATCTGAAAAAGAGGTTTCGGATCTGCACCAACGGACGAAAGAAGGTATTGCCACTGCCAGACTCAATGGGAAGCAAATCGGACGCCCTCAAAATGCGCATGTCGTGACAAAGAAGAGTATCAAGGCAAAGGAAATCATTAAAAGGGTCTCCCGCGATTTTGATGGAAACCTAACTGATGCAGAGGTCATCGAATTGGTTGGAATAGCCCGGAACACCTATTACAAGTACAAGAAGGAATTGTATGCAAGCGAACAAGAAGCCGAGAATAAGCGGATTTGATTGAGAGCGAGGGTATCATGGCAGACGAATACATCCTCAATACAACAGATTATGAATTCACACTGTTTGAACACCAGGGCTTAGGGGGAATAAGGAAGTACATTGCCTTGCCGAAGAAAAATCAGATCCCCAAGTTGCTGGTGAAGCACGGTGGTGAGTATTCGCCCAGTTGTAGCAATTATATGTACTCCAGGATCGGCAAGGCTATCGGAGTGACAATTCCCCAGAGCTATATCATGCGCATTGCAGAAAAAGACAAGCGCTTGTTTGATTCGCCTTGTGCTGTTGGCATTGAATTTATTGACGGCCTTCAGCCCGCTGATCTTGAAAGCATCCAGGGAAACAAGAAGCTCGAAAGCGATATGATCAATTGCTTTGTCCTGGCTGGATTATTTACACGGTTTGAAGACCTCATGCAGACGGCATATCTTCCTTCGGTAGCTGTATATCCACTTGACTTTGATGAGAGCTTCAGTATGGACAACGGCTTATTCAACTGCATCATGCGAGATGACCAGTATGCTGAGGACGCGGTGGTAAGAGTGCTTAGAAATTGCCGACAGAACAATCAAGAACGATGCCTTGAAATTGCAATGGAGGTCGCGGCAAAGACACTTAAACTCCGGACTGAGGAAGTTCGCATGATTGCGATGAAGCTGCTCCAGCAGTTTGTTGCACTGACGGAAGATCAGATTGCTTCCATCGCCGAACCTTTAGACGAAGTGTTCACGCCGCTGCTTGCAATTTATTACGAGGAGTATGTTCGTATTCTTCAAGAGAAAGTAAGCTCGTATGTTTGTACACTGCAATAACGACGGCAACGGCAGTTGAGCGCCGCAGGATTTACCGTGATGGAATTTGCTTTCCAAAATACTATTGCATTCTCCACCAGTGTAATGATGCAAACAGGCCCGACACCGAACAACGGTATCGAGCCTGCATTTTTATCGCCCGCAGCACTTCTTATATTTCTTCCCACTCCCGCAGGGGCAGGGATCATTGCGGCCAATCTTTTGCTTTTTGATAACGCCACTCATTGCTAAAGGCGGACGCCGGTTATAGAGTGCAGCCAACTCGTTGGGAGTATGCCCTTTATTGGCCCAAAGGCGAGTGTTGTTCTGCACGGCAGTGATGATCTCGACGAAGGAAGATACGGACTTGTCATCAAGATCTACATGATATTCTTCCAGGAGCTCAAATATCTGCCCGATGCCGGCTTCAACAGCGCAGGCGTACTGGATCTCCGCAGCGACTTCTTCTGCTTTGCATCTAGGCTGTCGGCATTGCTCTGCAAGAAATTGTTTCAGCTTGTCCATTTGAGGAGTTTGTTCATAGTAGTCCCAGTCCGCATACCGAAGTAGCTCTTTTTTCTCCGGCACATACCGTGGCTTCATATCGCACTGACGCAGAAGATCCTTTACATCCTGGAAGTCGTTCTCTTCAAACTCATCGCAGACGATGTACTCATCCCAGAAGCAATATGGAGCGCCGACTGCTATGTGACGGATCAGAACCGGGAACAGCTCCTCAATAGAGGTCTTCTGGCTGTTCTGCCGGTTGAAGATGTCCACAAAGTCATCCTGACTGATGACGCCATACAGATGAACAGTGGCCATGGCATAGCTGTTGAGCAGGTCATAACGAGCCTTCCTCTTTGAAAAGTCACCTCGTTCCAGCTGAAGGAACACATCGCTGATCTGGGAGGGAACGGTCACCACCATGTCAGCCTGTGATTCTTCGCAGACAAGATAGCAGAGATCCACCAGGAGCTTATACTGCTCGGACTGAAGCTTCTTCACCTTGATGGGCTGCTGGCTTTCGGCTGCCCGTTTGAAAAGCATGAATGTGGAGGTGTCGAGGACATAAAGGAGCTCTGTCAGGCGCTTGGGCTTTTGCAGCGCACTACTGACTACCTCTACCAATGCGGCCTTATTCAGCTTGGAGTAGCCTTTTACATAGTAATCTTTGGCCAACTCCTTTAGCTTCGCCACGCTCGTGTTTGCCAGCACCTCTTCAATTGTAGGCTTCTTAATCTCATTCAGCGCCATAGTGTACTCCCCCTGTCCCGTTAGCTTCCAAGCTCTATCGTTGCCTCACCATCGGGAGCGATGACAATCTTCATGGGACGGATGTATCTGTCGTAGAATTGCCGCTTCTCGGCGGTTGTCAGATCGGCTCTCGTTGCCGTGTATGCTTCCTGGAGGATGTCCTGAACATTGATATGGAAGCTGTTATCCAGCACTCTCCGTACCTCAGAAAGGACGGCGGCGATTTTTATCTCGTCGCTGTTACCCGTACAGAAATCATCAATATAGCAGTATGTAATTCCAGCATTGATCAGCGCATTCTTAATTGCAGGCCCGCATTTCTCGTTCTCAACCATGACGAAAAAGCGCAGCTCCGGCATGGCCGCTATGAGGCCCCAGTAGTCAGAGTCACTGGAAACCAATATGAAAGACTTGATTCCATTCTGGTAGTATTCGCGGCAGGTGCCTGTGGTGAGCCGAATATCGACCAAAGACTTCTGTTCTTTGATACGCTCAATCAAGTTGTGCTCGATGGGGATGTCGGTGAATTGTTCAAGGATCTTCCATGCTGTCGTTGTGTGAATGTCATCATATAGAATAATCTTATTGATCTTGCTCAGCAGAGCCTCCTGATCCAAGTTCTTCAGCGTGGCATACAGCTTGAAAGGATCAGAGTTTTCACAATCGACAACAATATCGACCTGCTCGCTTTCCTCCAGGAACTTATATATCCCGGCCTTCGTGAGGTTGCCGGCATCTGTCACTTTGCTCAGATCGCAGAAGTAATCCTCATTGGCCTCATACAGCAGTGAAACAAACTTTTTGTCGTTGTAAAGAATATTGCCTGCATTGATATAGTCCCAGTTCATGTAGACCTGATAGGGATACTTGCTTTTATTGGCATAGTATTCATTAGCAGCCGCTTTGATCCCATCCTCTGATAGACCATTCGGCATCAGGAAAAGTGCCCGAACATATTCCCACTTCAACCAAATAGGAAACATACTTTTGCAGTTGTTGATCCGGTTGCTGATGTGTCGGTTGATATCTATAATGTACTGGGAAGGCTTATAGTTTGCGCGTTCAATAGTAATCCCGTCGTTCATAAGCTGCTGGAGGCTGCTTTGAGGAATCAGATCCGGCATGGAGTGAAGATTCTTCATCTCATACCGCATCAGCTTATATATGGCGGAGTAGTTCTGCTCCAGCGCTGTTCGCAGCGCACAAAGATTTCTGACAATGCGAGCATTTTTGTCCGATTCGAGTTTTTCATACCACTCAAGCTTCGGAGGTTCATGATCACTCTCAAAGAACCGTTTGGGGACTCCGATTAGATAGGCCACTTTGGAGATGACCATGTAGGTGCTGTTCTCAAAGTCGGTATAGTGGTGTTTAACGGCTGCATCGTCATTGCTGTCAGTTGGGGCCTGATAGATGCTGGGTTCATCCATAGTGGTACTGGTCATTTTTTACCTCCAGACTGCATAACCGGTTTGTAGACGATGCCGCACGATTATTTTACCGCATCCTTGAAAACCTTGCCTGCTTTGAATACAGGCGCGACCGATGCTGGGATTTCTACTGGTTCTTTTGTTTTGGGATTTCTTCCGATTCTGGCGTTACGCTGTTTAGCTTCAAAGGTGCCGAACCCTACTAATTGCACTTTTTCATGGTTTTTCACTGCATCCATAATCGCATCCAACATGCTATCAAGAGCTGCTGATGCCTGCTTTTGCGTTAAATTCGTATCCTCTGAGATTTTGCGGATCAGTTCTTGTTTGTTCATAGTGATACCTCACATTTTAGAATTAGAACGGCAAATCATTTCACTTTAATCACCATTATAGCCGATTCAGAAAGAGGGCGCAACTTCCAGACATTGCGACAGAAACTTATCCTTTTTGCAAGAAGCTCATGCCACCTATTAGAAAGAATTTGATTGCCTAAGCTCCATATTTTCGCTATAATAACAAATTGGGTAATGTAGGAAAAGGAGGGCGGACGATGCAAGATAATGATACTGCTATGGCAATTCTGGATAGCGTTGCCGAGGCCCTTTCTCAGCGTGGATTTGAACCGTACGAGCAAATCTACGGGTATTTCAAGACGGGCGATGTGAGTTATATTACTCGCCATGGTGAGGCGCGTCAAAAGATAGTTGACATCAGTCGTGAAGAGATTCGCGGCTATCTTGAAAAAAAGATGCCAGGGACGAAAGTGATTGATAAATAGGTCCGATGCTTTAGTAAGGCATCGGACCTACTGTTGTTTTTGGGTGACCGTAGTAAGCTGCTTTTTTTCAGGAGGCTTAGTTATAAATTCGGACACGCAGGCCAACTAGGTTTCGGATGGAGATGCCGACTAAATACCAGTCCTCACCCTTCTCAATCCTTGTTGCTTCCCAATGGCTGCCGGTCCAAACATCGAAGCACTCGCCGCAGTGCAGGCCACCGAGATAGGCATTGAGACCAAAGCGAATGTCCATCCGATCCAGACACGGGTCATAAATCAATGCGCCCTGTTTCATACCTGTGTTCTCCTTCTTTTGCCAAACATGGGGCATAGTCACGCCAAAACTGCTCGTATCCAGCCCAGGACGGGTTTTCAAAGATGCGGGCGGAATGGAGCTCAAGAGCGTACTCCTCCACTTCTGCTTTGCTGTGAAGCCAAGCACAGCACTCTTTCGACCAGCGTTTCAGTGCTTCGTAAATACCCATTTCGTTAGACCGTTGGATCAAGTCCAGCATGAGCGACTTCCACTCGGATTCCTCAATGTCCCCGATGTCAGTCATGACGCCACGACGATAGCCATAAACACGATCACGCCCAGAGCCGGACTTGATATACGATCTTCCGGTCCCAAAATGGTGGCGAAGATCTGAAAATGTCAATTCTTTACGCGGCTTTTTTAAGGTGAAAACATCATCCATAACATCATCCTCCCCGGAAAGCGGCCATCATGTCGCTCAAATCATCGGCGTTTTCAGGTGTCTGCTCATGCGCGGCAGGAGGAGCGGCCAAGCCGGCCAAACTCCCGTCCGCCAGCATTTCCTGGATGACCTCACGGATCTGCCGCTTCATAGTTTCTTTGCTGAACTCATCCGCTGCTTCAGGACAGCTGATGTAGTGGAGAACTGCATTGACAACTAGTTCTGTTTTATTCCTGGGCTTTGAGCTGAGGATTTCCATGACTTTGCGATGTCTGAAGTCATAGGAGTTGAAGTTCAGGTAAGTGCGTATCACCTTATCGCCCATTTGCCTTTACCTCACTCTGGTACAGAAGCATATAGCCGACCGCATTGGCATGGATGTCGTCAATGAAGACGGGAAAGGCCACCTTGCCGCCTCTCTCGATCATGCTGCGGAGCAGGATGGAACCTCCGCCAGCGAAGACACATTTGCTTGTCCGCACATCAATGCCATGCTCACGCAGGAAGTTATAGAATTCATTGAGGAATTCGTCAGCCATGCTGCGGATCAGCAGCTGCACTTCTCCGGGAAGCATGGTCGGTTCGCTGCGGATCACTTCATCAATGTCACAGTCCTCCAGAAGTCGGTCAAACTGCGAATTGCATTTGCTGGTGATGGAGTTGTAGAGTGTGATAACGCCTTTCTCGAAGCTCTCCATGACCTCCAGATCCGGACGGCCATTACGAAGCTTAAGGACATCGACCGTAAAACCTCCGATATCTATGATGTAAGAGACACCATAATTTTTGAGATCGCTGAATTTGGTGATTGCGGCTGCCAAAGCCTGTGTGTAACTCACAACCTTGGAGATTCGGATGGACCGGTATTCGCCGCAGAATTCAAAGTCAACGGTTTCTCGCTTGCGAAGGAAATAGCTTTCAAAGCCGGCGTGCTGCCGCCCATAATGAGCGGGCGGAAGGCCGACCAACAGCGTAATATCCACCGGATCAAGCGACTCGGGGATCTGTTTGTGCCGCAGCTCGTATGCGATGGCAAACAGAGTCAGCACATAAAAGCGGTCATCCTTCGTTTTGTCGCGGAGATAGGAAATTCGCTTTTCGGTCAGGGTATAATACTTGCCATCCCAGAAGATATAGTCCACATTCAAAGCGGGCTTGTCCTCCGAAACGATGATGCCGGAAGTGAATAGGAAATTGGGCGTCTTCACGCTCTTATTCCCATGATCTACAGAGACAATCATAAATGGGTCCTCCTTAAAAGTATTCAATAACTTATACGAACAACGCAACGGAATGACAACTGAATACCGTCCAGATCGCCGGGTGTAGATGCCGTTAAGCATTCGCACCCGGCGAATAAACGACCTTACTCCTCCAGAAGCTGGCGGAGGTGGTTAAAAGCGTTTAGCAACGATTTGCGGATAGCAGGATGAGTACGGCCCTCAACGCGGGCGATGTCGGCGTAAGTCATGTTATCCATAAACATATACACACGGCGCTGCTGCTCCAGAGGCAGCATTGCGATGGCATTGTACAAGCGGCGGCACTCGTCTTTCCAAACCATCTGCTCCAGGTAGTCGCCACCGTCAGCCGCATAGCAACTCTCAACAGTATCGAACGGGACCCCGCTGCCGTGATAGTACTCCTTTTTCCGGATACGGTCGCTTTCGCGCTGAAGTTCCTGCCACTCGGCGTAGAGCGCGTCATCCACCGGCACTTCCTGGTAGTTTCCATAGTAATCCTTGATTGTGATTATTTTCATTGAGTGTTCCTCCAAGTCGTTCAAGTTGTTTCGGGGTGATTTGAACAACTCGGAGGGCGGACCTCTTGCCCACATGACAATAGTCTTCATCGGTCATGCTCCCAAAATTGGGCAGCAAAAAAGCCGAGCACCTGCAATTGGCAGATGCTCGGCTCTAAGCTCCCAGTATTGGCCGGAGAAGGGTAAAAAGAATGGCCCCTTGGTCAAGACCAAGGAGCCATTTTATCTCCAGCATAACCTATTATAGTGGCTCATGCTCTACACTACAATTTCGTTTGCCTCCCATTTTACTGATCATTTTTTTCTCGTTTGCCCTATCAAACGACTCTCATGTAATCTCTCATTTGACTCTCACTTGCCGGTTCATTTTCTGCGTCCATCCGCGCTTGCTCCGCATCACGACGCTGCTCGTCGAGAATCATATCGGGAATTACGACACACCAAAGATTGGCTGCCAGAAGGCGGATCGCTGGCTTGATATTACGGTAGAATGTGGCAGTTGAGATGCCCAGAATCAGGCAGGCATCCTCATTGGACTTGCAATAGGCGTTAAAGTACCTGGTACTGAGAATGTCAAAATACCGTTGCCCATGCGTGGGCTCGTCCTTGACCAGCAGAAGTGCATCATCAAGCATAGACAGTAACTGCATGGAATGCCCCATTTCGATTAGGCGCTCAGCAATCCGCTTGCGGTCGGTATCCCGATCATAATCAACAGCCAGATTGATGAAATCAGATACCGACTGACGCCGGCTCTCATAGCACTCCTCCTCGAATTCTTCTAATCGTCGTGAAGACCGTCGCAGCGTCGGACCATAGAGCTGGAGTAAAGCCTGTGTCTTCTCCAGCTCTTCGCCTGTGACATTGGCAGCTATATCGAATCGCTTCAGATAGTTTTCAAATTTGCTCATGAGTCTGTCCTTTCTCTGAGATGGACTAACAGTAGATATTGAACGAACCCAGTATTTTAGCGAATGCTCTGGACTTGTCGTACAGTATCCTCTGTCCTCCGGATGGCTTTATCTTTCGGCTTTTCTGGTAGAGAAAAATTGTGGGAACGCCGCTCTCATCTACCAGAACGAGATCTCCATCGGAGATCGGCGCACCGTTTTGACAGAGCAGGAGGCTTCCGGTGGCTATGCCCTGCTCATGGTAATGGTTGCCTTCTGCAAAAGTGCAGAAGCATTTGTCTGGGTTCAATTTGGAAAAACCGGCTATCTGAAGTATGTCAGAGCCTTCGACCAGTCGGAAGGGATGGCGACCGGGAATAGATTTATCATAATCAGGCATAAAGGAACCTCCTCGTTATTGGTACATGGGCGAAGGCATTTTATATTCAACCTCCCGATGTGACGGGATCTTCAGTCCCGTAGTAAGCGCAGCGAAATTGATGGACTGGAGACCGAACCTGCGGCGGATATCCTCTACCGTTTCCTCTAACTTCAGACGGCGTTTATGGCGGGAGAAATCCGTCCAGAGATCCAACTGAATGGGGGTATCGGAGGGGACAAGATCAATGGCGCTGATTGTAAGCGAGCGAATGTGGTTTGCCCAGCTGTGCCGGGTATGAAACAGCTCTGCGGCTGCGTCGGAGATCTCCAGATAGCTTTGCGTTGGAAAAGGAAGCTTGCACTGATACTGTCTATATGACAGTGTGTTGTCCCGCACGGCGATTCGGACGCCCATGGCAGCCAGTTTGTTCTTGCGAAGCTTTAGACCAACTTCCTGGCTTAGTTCACGAAATACGCAGCGCACCTCATACTCGGAGACGAGATCTGCTGTGCAGGTAATACCGTGACCGATACTTTTGATAGGCAGCTCGTAATCGCAGGGCATGACACGAGAACTGTCCAGCCCATTGGCATAGCTCCAGAGCTTTTCACCATTGATGCCCAGCAGGTGAACGAGAAAATCTTTGTCTGTCTGCGCCAGATCACCAATAGTGTGGATGCAATACCGGCGCAGTTTCTCTTCAGTCGCTCGTCCGACATACAGCAAATCAGACGCCGGCAGCGGCCATACTTGCTCCCGGAAGGTGTCCGGTCGGATCTCCGTAACGGCATCGGGCTTTTTCATATCGGAGCCAAGCTTTGCAAAAATCTTGTTGAAGCTGACTCCTATGGATACAGTCAAGCCCACCTCTGCCTTCACGGTTTCGCGGATCTCGTTTGCAATCTCGACGGGGGTGCGTTTCTTCAGAAGCGGAGAGCCGGTCAGGGAAATCCAGCTTTCGTCGATTCCAAAGGATTCTACTTCCGGGGAGTATCTGAGATAGATGCTCCGGACAAGCTTGGAAAACTTCAGGTACTGATCCATGTGCGGCGGTACAATTGTGAGCTGTGGACACTTTTGACGGGCTTCCCAGATAACATCGCCGGTCTTGACTCCACATCGCTTTGCGAGCTGGTTTTTGGCCAGTACGATGCCATGTCGTTCCTCAGTGCTGCCGCAGACCGCAATGTATTTACCCCGCAGCTCCGGATGCAGCATACACTCAATACTGGCATAGCAATTGTTCAGATCACTATGAAGGATAACTCTCTCCATAACGCTCAACTCCTTGTCGAAAGAATTTAATAGAAAATTTCCTGTACTTTCCGGTAAATTCCTGTTGACAACTGCTTGATATGCGTTATAATGGGGATAAAGTTTCCTGTACTTGCGTGAAGTTTCCTGTACTTTCTACAAAAACAATAGCAGGTGGATCTCCATTTGTCAATAGAATTTTTGGAGATCCATCAGCGGAAAGAGGTCAGCAATATGAATACGACTGGAGAAAAGATCCGAGATTTGCGGTTGAACCTTGGCCTGACGCAGGCTGAACTCGCAGAGATGACCGGAATTACTGTCCGGTCTATCACCAATTACGAAACGGATGCGGCGACGCCTCGCCGCCTTCAGCTTCGCAAGCTCTGCGAAGCCTTGAATACCACGGAAGACTATCTTCTGAAACCTGAGATCGACGATCCTGCTTATGGCCTTGATACAGCTCCCTATGTCAATGCTGCGCGTGACCGGTATGGCAGCAAAGGTGCCATTGACATGAAAGCGCTTCTGGATGCCAACCGGGCTTTGTTTGCCGGAGGCGAAATGCCCCAGGAGGATAAGGATCTGTTCTTCCAAGCTGTCACTGAGGCATACTTTGAGTGCAAGAAACAGGCGCACGACAAATTCACGCCAGAGAAGTACCGCAAATAATCGCCAATTTCAGAGACGGCGCTATTGTACTGAATATTGGACAGTGAGTGTGGTACGATATGCGCACAATCGAATCATAGACGCTACTCTGGAATGAGGTGAGAATTTTGCTGGTTGAATTGATTAAGAGAGAAAGCAATCGCCTGAAAATGAAATATCGGACGAACGACCCCGAAGAGGTGTGCCACGCGATGAATATCAGTGTCAAGTACACCTCGATGGGATCGAGTGAAGGGTCCTGCAAGGGCTTTTACATGGCAAACTCCCGCTGTAAGATCGCCGTAATCAACAACGATTTGCCGGCGCATATCCAGCGAATTATTCTGCCCCATGAACTTGGCCACGGTGTCCTTCATGTGACTCCTGCACTTTGTACTTTCCATGAGCTGACGGTTCTGAATGAAAGTAACCGGTTGGAGTATGAGGCGAATATCTTTGCTGCTGAGTTTATGCTGAATGATGACGATGTCTTTGACGCCCTTCAGATGCGGCTGGGTTTCTTCCAGACAGCAAGTTTGCTGGAAGTGCCTCCCGAGCTTCTGGACTTCAAGATCCGCCTGCTCCAGCGGGAAGGCCACAAGATTACTGCCCCCTATATTGGAAACGCTGATTTCCTCAAGCGGGACATCAGCAAGCCGTTGCATTGACGCTATGGCAGGATCTGCAATACCTGGTGACGCATACAAGGCGTATGTGACCGTGCTGACTGAAATACGGGCTGATGGCCTGATGCTCCCAAGAATGATTAATTGGGAAGATGGAATGAAATACGAAGTCGACCGCGTAATAGATGTGAGACCAGGCTATGCGGCGAAAGCCGGTGGCCAGGGAGATCGCTACACCATCATGGTGAATGGCAGCCGGACTTACCTTTACTTTGAACGGTCAACGAACCTGTCCGGGAATATCATCGGCAGGTGGTTTGTGGAAAGAAAAGTGCCGTTGATTGAAAAGGGAGGGTGACCCCCAAATAACAGGAGTCGCGGATAGGAACTCAGTTTATTTCTGGTTATCGAATTCTGCAACATTCACAATTACAAGGCCCTTTGACTTGGCATACTTTACCGTATACGAGGTTCCTCCGGTATCTTTAGTGCAATAAGCAATGCAGTAAGCTGCACCGTCAACAAGGTGACGATCTCTTGCCAGATATGCCTCTTTGCAAGGAATCGATGATACACAAACCCTCTTATCAAATTGCTGAACATGCTGGTCAAAGCGAACTTTTTGCTGAGAAGACCACCGACTTGTAAAACCATTAAATGGATAGACTAAGATTATTTTGATTTGTGGGAATAGATTTTTGCGGAGGTCGAATAGCACTTCTGAAGCAAGCGTATCAAATCCAATAGCTCCACCTACTCCGAAGTACCGAACACCGTGATTGCTGATTAGATCAATAATTTGTTCCCTTGTGTTTCGGGCTATTCTTGACCGATCGGCTTCAGGTATGTCTCGATGCCCAGTAAAAATACAGGTTCTTTGTTTGACTTCGGCTTTGACCATTGAAGCATCTCCCTCATATGTTTTCGTATTGCTTACAGAGGCCAAGGCTCTCCGTTATTATCTACACCCAAAGGGAATTCGCATCGTTTTAACCAGTCATTGGTTGTAAGCTCAGGTATTGGCGGAAGCTGGGTCTTAGTTTCAAAGCTATAGATAGCCCTATTAAGAATATCTTCTTCCAAAGAAAGATGTACTTTTTCAAACAGTTTCCACCGATCATCATCTGGAAGATGCAGAAGGATAATAGCAGTTCGCTGGTTAAAGCAATGGCAACCAAGCACTTTGAAATGAGAGTCTCGATTTGCTATACACAACCCCCAGTTCGTGCCATGCTCATAGCTTGAGAGATCTTTCATGTGATTCGAAAGTATCATATATCTATGGGTTGTAACCATGCCCTGAACCCGGTAACTGGCATCAACAAACGCCTTTTCTCGAATTATCGTGTTCTTTTTATAAAAATTTTCTGTTTTAGAAGAAAGATTAGAGTCCCTTGCAAAGATAGATAATCCTGGGAAGATGTCATTTATTGCCTGCTGAATCTCTTCAATATTAAATTGAGAAGTTGCTCCTAAGCTCATAAAAATCCTCCTTTGTGAGATTTGGCACAGCAACCGTTCAAAAAAGAAACGGTGTATGCTATATTAATAGTCTGGCGATCTTCTTATATCGTTTCCTGACGAGGTGAAAAAATGAAATGTCCATTTTGTGACGCAATAGTACCTACCGGTAGCGCCGTGTGCCAGTTTTGTGGGGAACCCATTCCAGGCGTCGTGTCTACCCAAAAGAGTCCCGTAGTGACTAAAATGAATAGCAGAGAATTAAGTGGGCATTCGGATCTGATAAATTCACAGAGATCTGATAGCTCTGAAGATAATGACACTCATGTTGCAGCAACTGAAGGGGCAATTATTTCTGCAGCAGAGCCAAATGATTGTGCAGATACTGCAAAAAACACACAAGGGGATCATCAGCAAATAATGGAAACTCGCCCAGCAGGTAATGAGACAGCAGACATTACTCAGGAAGAAACCAATTCCAGTTGCACCTCTTCTGCAGGTACTGTTGATAAGAACATTGAGACAAATAATGCGACGAGCGAGCCGGCGGCTCTCCCAAAAGCAACATCTACAAAACCGAAGTTCCTCATAATAGCAGCAATATTACTATTCTTCTGTGGCGTAACTGTAGGCGGACTTTTCTTCAGACACGGGCAACCGCAGGACAATAAACTACCAAATACTGCGCAAGAGGTATCTGGCGACAATAGTTCATCCAATAGCGAAATTCCTGCTGTGGTCGAACAAATTTCACCTGATGATACTGGTGATAAAACAGGTGAAGTTATTAGCCCTGAGAATGATAAGCCAGGTGTTTTGCCAGATGAAAGCAATACTGCCAATGAAATAAATCAACCGGCCACTGGTAAGGAGAAAGACGAATTTAAGGAGCAAATTACAACCTCTGGCGGAACCGCGTCGGTTGTCATTGCCCCCCAATTCCAAGGGGTATGGGGCGTCTATCTCGCAAATGACGATGGTTCCTTAGCGCTGGATAATAATGGAGAAATGATCTTTACCGGTGATTTTATTGTTGTTGATCTTGCAAATCAATACATTTTTAATATTGGTGAAGACGGAACCCTTAGCAAGAAATGGGCAATTCAAAAAACGGAACAAAGTGATATGCTCACATTCTGGGCAGAAAATGGATACTTTAGTCTTGCTCATTTAGTTACGGATAGTGCTGTTCGAGAGATTTGCGGAACGAATGAATCAAATACTTTCAATATGGTTTGGTTTAAACTGGATAGCTCTGTACCATCGTATGAGGAACTCCTCGCAGACGAGTCAGAAGCCGAAGAACAAACTCCCAGTGAAAGCCAAAGTGCACCTGCTTCTGATGCTTCTCAGTCTGATGTAGGAAGCTACGCAGAATTCCCTGGTGTGCCAGACTTCGGGGCACTTAATAATGTTGATCCTCATGCTACTTTTGCTCTCGAAGGTGGTAGCCGGGTTTATATTTACCTACACAGTGATTTGAAAGCCGCAGGCTCTTATACGATGAGCTTTAATCTGTATGATCAAGAACTTCTAAAAAATGGATTTATACAATCTGGATTCTCTGATAACGGCTCTGGCTCAAGCACCGCTATAAATTACGGCAAATATGAAAACGGCATTGCGACAGCGGTAATAATAAATCCGTTGGACAATTATGGTGGTGAAGAATGCATGTCGGTCGTTGTTGGGTGTTCAGTAAACTAACCATAAATCAATGCTTAAGTACCCCGCTTATTTCTAAGCGGGGTACTTTTGCGCAAAATCAAAGCATAACATCGAAAATTGGGTCTGGGTCACTAATGCTCCCGTAATATACATGAGCTGCTTCGCGGCAGCCACCATCACAGACGGCAATCTTATCACAGTTTTTGCACATCTCTGGAATGTAAGTTCTTTCCCGAAATGCATTCCAATATGGTTTCTCCGATAATGTTTCTATTTCTGAATAGTGACAGATTTTAGCCGGAGAATGGTTGCACACCTTGATATATCCACTGGGATCAACAATAAAGAATCCTTTTGCCGCAGCACATCGACTGCTCACCTGAATGTGCTTATATTCTCCAACTCGTTTGATTGCACAGAGCGGCAACTCTGTGCCCACATGCCCATAGCGATTTGCTTTCGAAAGAACGGTCTCAGCAATATCCAGCATTTGATTGGTCTCATCTAGAGTAAGTAAGAACTCGGTATTTGATAAACCCCTTCCTCCTGGTAGAAAACGGTTTAACAGAATATAATCTGCCCCATGTATTAGCGGGAGTGCAATGTTTTCATACAATTCAGGGAGGTTCTTTTTAGTAACAGCAATATTAGCAGTGGTATTAATACCAAGACTCCGTGTAATCTCAAAGAGGCTTAAAACATGTTCGATGTTGTCCACTCCGGTATGATCTTTGAACGACTTAATTCCTGGCACGCTAATACAAAGGCTCGCATTATGTCGAGCAAAGAACGAAAGGAAGTCTTTGTCCAACGATCTTCCGTTAGAAATCATTACCAGCTTAGCGTTTTTACTGGAGATATAGCTGATGATTTCTCTTAAATCAGGCCGGGTAAGGGGCTCTCCGCCAGTTAAAGTAAATGAACGAACACCGGATACCAGTAAGGAGTCAATTGCTAAGCGCCATTCCGCCAGTGAAAGCTCTGGCACTTTGTAGCTGGGATCATCTTCCCACGGGCAGGAGCAAAACATACAAAGATGATTGCATTTATATGTGAGTTCCAGTGCCGCAACAGGTGGAAGAGAGATGTTGTTTTTTTCCATTGCTATACTCCAAAGTATTATCGGAAGCGTTGCCCTTTACCCAGCACATTATTAATATGCCCTAAGTAGGTTTCTGCGGGAAGCTCTGTTGAAGTTACTTTCGCCAACTTATCAATCGTATCTGCACCTCGTAAAAATGCGAGCGCAACTTGATATTCGAAATCCCTAAAACAATGAGAAGATGGAAAGCTTTGAACAATGCGATTAGGCTCAACTTCAATTGAGAACACAATATTATTTGTTGAATAGCTGGAATGCGACGGATGAATCCTGTTTGCACAGTCGTTGCAGAAACAGGCGACGGTGGCATGATAACCTAACTTTGTAAACTCATCAGCAACACGCTTGTACTTTGAAATAAGTTCTTCTTCGCCTTCCCAAACGGTAATCTTTTTGCGATTTCCGCATTCTGGACAGGTTATCATAATTTGAACATCTTCAGGAAGAGAAATGCTGTAGCACATAGCGCTTCGTTCTTTAGGAGTATAATCATAATCAGCTGAGGAGGCAGCCAATTTTTCGAGCGCGGCATCAAGATTGGCGCGCTCTCCCTCCTTTTTCTTGTCGGCTTGCCATCTTATTGCATACATCATACCCATCATGTACGCGCTTTCTGTTGCATCGATAACTGCGCTCTCACGATCAGAATCAGGCGTAATTTTTTCAAAGATCTCAAGAGAAGCTACAACATATCCATAGATCAGATTCCACAAATTGTCGCAACAGGTTTTATCTCCCCGGATATTCAGCATTTTTTCTACAACATCATCAACTCTCTCAATGTCAACATGTTCAACAAGATAATTATAAGTGTTGTTGCCAGTTATGCTGTTGGGATCGTTATAGTAGAAAAGAGTTGTGCACAAAGAACCATAGAATGCTTTCAAAATGCTTTCGCTATTGAGCTTTTTCTTTCCGGATGAGGCGTACCGTTTCTTGCAGAAACGATAGACCTGAGCCGCAAAATCTTCTTTTTGGCAAATAGCCCTTTCCGTTACAACAGAGCCGCCTGGGCCTAACAAATCATTCTTATGAAGAATATCGTAAGCAATTCCTGTCAACTCTTCAATTGCTTGATCAAGCGTAAAAAAGCTGGAGGAATCTAATGTTCCTGCTGCCATCAAGTTTTCCTTGAACTTACGCACATTCGCATTATCATATAGAAGCAAGATAGCATTAGCAAGGCTCATAGCCGCCTCGTTCTTGCCAAGATTGCGAAGGGTGATTGCCTTGCCAAACATCGCATTTCCATAAACTGGGTCAATCGCAATTGCTTTGTCAAATGCAGCTAACGCATTGTTGTACTCAGACTTCATGCCGAACGCATTTCCTAAATTCACCCAAGCCTCAGCAAACTTTGGTTCGACAAACAATGCTCGCTTATATTGTTTTATGGCTGGATCTACTTTGCCTTCAACAAGTAGTTCATCTCCACAGGTCTTAATGTAAATAGCGCATTTCTCGCAGTTGTTCGAGCAGTCCGACTCATGCCCCTCAAAGCCGCATGATATATGTTTTGTCTCATCCCGGCCTAATGCGCCGGTTTTCTCATTAGAACTCATACTTATGCCTCCGTGATTCTCATATATCGCCGCTTAGCACCTGTTTTACTATTCCACCGACGAGAAGTTAATAACCATCGTAGAATTAATATCGTCTGCCAATCCGGACATTACGCTATCAGCCTTTTGAATTGTTCCTTGAATTCTTTTCGTGCCAGAGAACTTGATTTCTTCTGCGTATTGAGCCTTTGTGCTTGTCGAGGCAGTGGAATCAAAATTATTCTTGTACTCCGTCGTAGTCATATATACCCACACTGTCTTTCCTGAAGAAGTTTTACACTCACATACAAAATCAGAATAATTTGAGGAGCCTTCCGTATAGATACCAACCGCAGGAAAAATGGATTTAATGTCGGCATATACTTTTGTGCCGGTTTCCAAGCTGCTACTGTAACTTACTGCCGGCACATCTTGCTTTGTGAGGTGGCCATTGTTGCTATCTATCCACAGCCAAAGGGCAACACAAGCAACTATGGCCAAGGCAACAATTCGCTTAATTGTGTTGGTCCGCTTTTGACTTTCGTTAGCTTCTTTAATACGCAGTTGTTGGCGCAATGTGGAAACATCTTCTTTAAGCTTGTCTCTTGCTGTGGGGATATCTCCAAAAATATCCACCAATGCCTCTGCCAACCGTAAAGCATGGGCCGTCTCTTTCTTGGTGTTATGGAGTTCTATGGAAAGACCCCGAACCATAACACATAGCCCCTCTCTGGTCTCTTGCACTTTGTCATTGCTCAGATCGCTTGAGAGGATCATTTCGTTAAGTGATTTGACTTTAGAGACAAGCCTATCAATTTTTTCTCTGGTGGGAACTGCTTTAATCTCAGTCATAGTTCGCCCGACCGATTCAATTTCTGAATCTATCTGAGCCAGTACTTCATTGTTCGTTATGATAGTGCTGAGAGTCTTGCTATCCTCAGTAAATGTGTTTAACAGAACCCCTATTTCAGCAAAAACCGGCTTCATCGCTTGAACAAGTGTCAAGGCCTCTTTGCTTTTGCTTTTTTCATTGTGCAGATGAATCGCCAATCCGCGCAGAGCAAAACCGACATCTTCGCTGATCTTATGGGGCATACCGCTGGCCTGTGATTTCAACTGTAACGGCTGCACTTTTTTGTCCCAAGACATAACCATTTGTACAAGATTTTGAATGTCGCGAATTGTAATTGCGGTAGCCGCCGAGTTTTTGATCCGCTCAATTTCACTCTTGATATTTGCGGTATCATTTTCAATCTCGGCAGACATTTGAACTTCATAAAGATCAAGAACATCGGAAAGGATAGCACCATCATTGTAATCATGTGCGGCAACACATTTTTCAGCAATTAAGGTCGCCAACTCAATGCAATCATCCATGCTGAGCAATTTGATTTTCTGATCGATGACCTGCCTGATAGTATTACGCTTTGAGTTTAACGCCTCTGTTATCTCTTTCATCGAAACAACGGCAAGCTTTGCTTCGGTTCGACAGTTGTGTAAGATTGAGAAGATTTCTTCCTCATCTAGAGAGGCAAAGATGTCATCAATTTCTAAAATTGAATAACCCAATTCAAAGCTATCAAACGAGTTGTCAATTTCTAGATTATATAGTATCGCATTTAGACGCGAAAGCCCCTGTAAGCCATCGACGGGAATAATTTCGTTTCTATCGATTTGTACTCTTATCGTATCAAGTGTTGTCTTATCAAGGTCAAGAAACCAATCCAATTCAGCAGCTAACCGCTTACTTGGATTGTTCAAAACACTTTGTGCCTCGCTACATAATGTGCTATCAACAAAGAAACTTCTCTCCTCGGCAGCTGCTGCAATAGCGCGGCGGCCATCCGCGCAGGTTAGATTCAAAATATAGAAAGGATTATTTTTTAGGCTCATACAACTACACTTCCTCAATTGTTTGCAAACCCAATGCGATGCTTCTCTTTCTTTTCCGGGAGAAGATCAATTGCTGCGTCAAGGCATTCCTGACTAATAAACGATAGATTCTTCTTGACTGCAAACCTTCCTGCCTCACGAAGCACAAAAGAAACATCAGACATAGGGTGCCCATCGAGCGCTTTGGAAACTACTTCCGGATTTGCAGTTTCATCTACAGGAAGCTCTTTGAAGCGCATAGTTAAAAGCGCCTTAATCTCTTCGGCATTAGCCATCTTCACTTCTACGATATGATCAAACCGGCCTCTACGAAGTACTGCCGGATCAATGGCATCAATCATATTTGTCATGGCAAATACTAAGACCCCCTTTGATATTGCCTCCGGAATTCTTCTGAGAAATTCAGCTACCTCCTCGGTATGATGCGTTCCGGTTGTCACGCGACTTCTATCAGACAGGAATGCTTCCATTTCATCAATCACAAGGATTGACGGGGCGGCATCAATAGCAGCTTTAAAAACTTCAGAAATTTTCTTGCTGGTTTCGTGAATGTAGGCACTGGCTATGCTACTGGCATCAATATCGAATCGCTTCCACCCCAAGTATTCTCCTAACTTCTCAACTGCGTATGTTTTTCCACACCCAGGAGGTCCATGCAGAATCGTAGCTCCCGGGAAGTTGATTCCCATCCGTTTATAAGCATCTAAATTGAGAACAATGTCGATAATGTTGTCCCTAAAGAAGGCTTCCAGATCTGGACGACCAACAAGAGAAAACTCGCCAATTAGTGATGCTGACTCAGGGGATTGCTCTGCCATAGCAGCTTCAACATGAGCATCGTTTTGAACCCTGGTAGGTTCCTCCGCCGGTACGACGGGAATGTCAAATCCTGCTTCTGAAACATAAGTTTTTAAAGCACTCTCTGGCAACCATGACATTAACTTACTCAATCTACTGAAGGAATCGACAGAGATAGTGACACCTCCGCTCAACCATTTTCCGTAGGCTGTTTTAGCGTCTATCGAGCCTTCCTCAAAAAGAGTTGGGAGCAACAAAGAAAACTCCTCAATGTAGAGAGCGCTGTCTACTACCATTTCTGGGAATAGCTTCGATGTTGTATTAAGGGCGATGGAGAATGCCTCGACCTGAAGACCGTTCTCGGGGTAAGGGCCTTGGTCTAAAGATGCAACAAGATAGTTCCCAGTGCTGACAAAGGCACAGATGTCGGGATCACATAACCTTTGAAATACCCCAGAAGGCAGTGAAAACTCTGACACCCACCGATCATGAAGCGCAGGTGTTGCCACAAGGATATAGGTATCCTGATTGCTCTGATAGATTTCCCAATCAGATCCACCGGCAATTCTTTTTGCGACTCGCTTATCACTGTCAATCTGAAAACCGCGTGGCAACAACTGTTTCATATCTTTACCCCTTCAAGATATTCACGACTTCATACATTCCGTCGCCAGTACTAACATGAACTCTAATGGACAACAACTCGCTAAGAACCTGCCGGAGTTTTGCCATGTCATCATTTGCGAGAGCCTGATCACCCAAACGCTTAAGCTCTTGGAAACGAGATTTGTCTAAGTAATTTGCGCTGTTGGAAGTAGCATCACGATACCAATCAACTATAAACCAATCTTGCCGCACCAGGACATTCGTGTTAATCATCCTGAGATTGCTTAGAATGTTATCAAAGTCCGAGTCATTTCTATCTATAGATTTCTGCGCAGTTTTTGTAAGGGTATCAAATGCTTGCTGCTCGGCAGGATTTGCATATTGACGGACAGTATCATCAAAGAACTCAACGCAGTTGTCGAGATCCATTTGCCTGATCACCTTCAAATTCTCTTGCCGCGCCTCGTGAATGAGTTGCTTTGCACGCAGCAACTCTTGGTCAGCCTTCTGAATATCTTCGAGGTCACAGTCTTCGCGGCTATCGATTGTTGCTGCCAACTCCGCCCGCTTCCTGGCCTGCTTGAGCTGTGGCGCGTCAATCCGTTCCTCCATTCGCTCAATTCTATCAATTAAACTGCGCCCCTGATCAGCGATGCTATCTACATCTTCGAGATTCAACTGCCCTTCCTGACGAGAGTAAAAATTCTTGTTCGAAAAGACTGCACCGATGCATGGAATGGAGACTTCGAGATGGATAGTTCCGGAGTCAGACATCTCATACTCGCACTCAATGTCAGCACCGGTAGGAACTACACCATTGTCAATGTCAGTGCCCATGATTTTGAACACTCCGATAAAACGGTTGTCGGTGATGGTGGACTCAATATTTCCTTCCCAGAGTTTAAAGTTGATAGAATCGTTGCTTCCAGCTTTCAGCGTCTGCCCCGCTTTGAAGTTAATGCTTCCCTTTTTGGGCAATGCGTCTCCCTCACAAACAAGGAACTCCAGAACAGGGGTGCCACCCAGTTTGTCTATTACCTCTACGCCAATAGAATGGGATGCGGGAATTGCTCCAATAGTAGCCAGCGTCTTTGTGATTTCAATCTTGGATGTTCCGATAGCTTTTTCATGGCCAAATTCATCGAACACCTTAACAGCAAATCTGTTGATTCCATTGAGGGCAAGTGGCAAAGCAATTGTCAAGTTATTTTTCAACTCAGAATTACCGGAAGTCCAACCGGTGTCGAGGCTTGTAAACTGGATAGCATATCCATTCAATTCACTTCCCAAAACGCACATAATCCGCGCAGCATCATTGGAAGTTCTTGCAGTAAACTTAAAAGAAAGGTTGATACTTGTGTTGATAGTCTCGTTGGTTGCCTTTCTATTATGAGTGGCAGTAGACCAGTCAATCGATTCCGCAAAGATACTTGCACCCTCTGCCACAGCGGTCATAGGGTTCACATCAATATTTGCGGGGACAGAAAGTTCATAGGCAACCCGGTCACGCAGGGGCTTATAGTTTGTTGGGCCGCCAACAAATACAATACGCTCAAGATCGTTGGAGGTCAAACCAGCTTTTGCCAGCGTTTCGCGCGTTGCAGTAATGGTTTCGGCGATCAATTCAGAAATCAAACTATCCACTTGTTCACGAGACAAATCGATGTCGATATACAATTCGTTGCCATCTTCATCAACCGTCCTAGATTCACTTTCGCTAAGTGCAATAGTAGTGGTTTCAAAAGAAGAAAGCTCAATCTTTGCTCTCTCGGTTGCCCATTGAGCGACTCGGCAGAAAGTCTTGTACTTTCTATTTACCTGCAAATCATCGGGGAGAGAAAAGTTTGTTCTTAGCCACGGAATAACAATCTGATTGAACACCATGCGATCTATGTCGCGACCGCCACACATTTCCACGCCGCCGTGAGCAAGCAAGTTAACTTTTCCGCTGATATTTTCTGCAATAGAGACATCGAAAGTTCCGCCGCCAAGATCATATACAAGGAAAAGGCCTTCTTGCTTGGAGGTGCGCATAACGCTCATAATTGCAGCGACGGGTTCCTGCATAAGCGCCACTCTGCCAATGCCAGCCAGTTTCGCGGCTTGGAGTGTGGCATCTTTTTTCATTTGGTTGAATGCTGCAGGAACAGTTATAACCGTAGCTGTCTCGGGATCGTTACGGATCTCTTCCGGCAGATACCCGTATAGCACTTTCAAAATCTCTGCACTACATTCTTCGGGAGTAAGAGATAAGTTGGCTGCTTCTAGATCAATCTTTGTGCTCGTACCCATAAAACGCTTGAACAGGGTTGCTGAGTTGTTGGGATTGTACGGCGCCTGATTATACGCTTTCATGCCATAGTATTTATTACCGCGCTTATCAACATAGATAGCAGAAGGAGTGACATCATTCTGCTCAGGGCTTTTCCAAACCCTTACCGTTTCGCCATTATAGGAACAAATCGCACTATTAGTAGTACCTAAGTCAATGCCAATATAGTGTTTCATTTCTCAACCCTCCCAAGGATTACAGTACCGGGCCTTTTTACTGTATCATCCAGCATAATGATTGGTTCAATCATTTGTACAATGTAAAGCTGCTCGTCGACAGCAAAGTCATCAAGGTTTAAAGGTGTTACTGACATACCAGGATCATAAAGCTGTCCTTCCAAGTTTAAAACTCGGATGGCGGCTTCATCCAGAGCTTTCGCCACTCTTTTTGAGAACCAAGCAAATTGGCTCAAATATTTGTTTTTTTCGTCAGCCTCCAGTTTGCTAATCGCTTTTTCAAACACTCGCTGAAAGCGGAAGGTTTCAGAAGCAATGGACACTAAACTATCTTTCAGCTTATCAGTATCTGCAGTCATTCGCAAAAACCTCCCTTGCTAATTCAACTTCGTTTTTGTAAGAACAGGTAGTCCATTCTTTGCGAGAATGGTTACTGCATCCTTTGTAACGGAAGAAGCTTTTAAGCCCCCCATTCGAGAAACATGCCGAATATATTCCATTTCATTCTTAACCGAAGGATGATTTTTGAAATTGAGGCTATAGGCATATGCAGCGAGCGCACAATCGTAGTTCCCTTCTTCGGTTTCAATGAAACCTAACCGCCGATAGAAACGAGCGATGTTTTCCTCTTCAATTAGATAGGTTTTCATTTCGAGCAGCGTCTTTTTTGCGTCAGTATACTTCTGCATTTTAATAAAAACTTCGCAGATCTCGAAACGCGCACTCAAACCAATAGGGTTTAATTTCAGACTATCACGGTATGCAGCCAAGGCTTCCTGAAAACGCCCCTGTTCAAAGAGCTGAAACCCTTTATTGTATGCTTCAATATAATCGTTGCCGGTTAACCAATAAACCGTTTTACCCTTGCCGTGGAATTTGCCGTATATGGCAAGCTCAATAGGATTTTGAAAGTAGTAACCCTCAGATTCCTCATCCGGGACCACTCCAGATGAAGCTACCTCACTACCCACTTCAAGAGGAAGTGTAGTTTCAATACCCGGAATATCAACAGATTTCTTTTTTGTGAACTTTTCAAACAGGCTCATAATTTGCCCTCCTAATTAGTCCTCGGGTAGGCAGACAAGACAAGGGGAGTATTGTCCGCTATTATATTCTTCCTTCGTCATGCGGTGAACGCTTTCTTTTCCGGCAATTGTGATACAATCTTTTTCGTGATACCTCTCACCAGAATCTGTTACATAATAATTTCCACAATAAGCTTTCTCCCTGGCTGATTTTGAGACAAAAAAGAGCACAGAAGCTGTAATCAGAATACATAGTGTTCCGATAATAAAAATCTGTTTGTGAAGAGAAATGAAAACTTGAATTCTCTGAGGTATGGATGGATTCAATAAATAGTGAGCAAATACATTTGCCTCAAACTCATCTTCGATGTTGTCTGAAGAACATCTATTGTGTGACATGTGTCCACATGCAATATGACCAAGTTCATGCGCCAAAGCATACCGCTTTTCACTTTCAGTCAATGAATCACAAAGAAAAATTAGTTTAATGTCTTTATACTGGTATGTGAATGCACTACTGGTTTCGATGTACCGCTGAAGCGCGAGTTCAGAAATCAAAGCGGCTACGCCGCCAGGATTGCTTTCCTGACCGAAGTCGATTATTTCAAATCCGAAATCGGCTGCGATGAAAACTAAATTGTCTAATGAAGGACTTATGAGCCGATATTTTTTTATGGCTTGGGCGGCATATGATTGAGCAAATGCTCGCTTATCCATCTTCAAGTACCTCTCTAATTAGTGATTTGATATGCTCTGAATCAATTGAATTGTCTGATTTGCTTGCAAAGCCTATACCATTAAATGGTTTTACCGTGGATGTATCGTCTCTCTTCATACAACGCTCAACCTCCATGGTGAGCACAGTGTTTACGGTATGAAGGCCCTGTTCATCGAGCACTGACAGCTTAGAATAAATATCATGAAATTGACTGTTAAATAGGATGATATCACTGTCTATCGTTTGCTTGATATCCAGCAACTTACATATTTTAACAACCGTGTCATATGAAGTGCCGCCAACCCCTTTTGACAGGGCGTTGGAAAGCGTACTATACGGTATTCCGCTGACTTCAGAAAACTTGCGCACACTTTTATATTGCCGCTTTATCTCATTTTTGATCAATTCAGTGATACTGTCCATGCATTTCACCCCTTTTGGAACTACTCTCACTATATCACCAAATACGATGAAAAGCAATATATTATTAACCAAATATGGTATTTCGGCAAGGGGATGTACAAAAGCAGAGTAGATTTTGGTATTATGGAATTTGCCTTTCAAACATAGTAGGATACCCATGTACTTATTCGATTTACTTCTCCCGTGCGTGGGACCTCGGCTATGCAGTGAGCCTTTGAGCAAATGACTCAGGGCAGTTTTGGGATTTGTGCCGCAAGGCGCAGTGCCCCACCTAATAGCACTTTGATTTGATGTACTTCAAGTCGAAGTGCTCTTTTTTTGTCCAAATTCCGATTCCATCGGGTTTGAGAATAATTTGAAAGGCGGTTACGCAATCATGACGGAAAGCAAAATCTACGCGGACAATTTCAAATGCTCTTTCGGAAATTCGGATCAGTTTCTGGATTTCCTGAAGGAACGGAAGGAGAAAAGCTTATGGATGAAAGCACCCTCGAACAGCCTCCAGTTTAAGCCCCTTGAGAAGGACTCCGAGCTTGGGAGCCTGTATATGCAGCTCTACCAGTCCAACGGCAGCGCGGAGATCCTGGTTGATACCATGGAGAATACCAGTCTGCTACTGAGCGTGAATGGAGCGGATTACCCCGTGCGATCCTGTGCCCTGAAGACCATCCTTGAGCGTGCCAGGATCTCTGGCAACGCACTTGGAAAGGTGTCCAAGTCGGTACTGACGCAGATCCTCAACTACTGCCTGGATGTCGCCACTGGCGATAGCCTAATCAAGGTGGCGGATGACAAAGTATCTGCGGTGCATGGTGGAGATCCCTCTGACTACGCTGTGCTGGAGATGCTGCCCATGTTCCAGAGCGTGAAGGACTTCCTGGATGATGAGTTCCCTGGGAACAGCTTCCTTACGGCAAACTACGATCATTCGGTGGTTACGGCAATCTGGAGTCTGGACGGACAGGCCAACGACCTACTGGATACCTACTATCAGGAACTGGCGGCAAATGGCCTGAGTGGAAAAGTCAATGTCACACCAGGCCTGCGCTTCACTACTTCTGATGTCGGCGTCAGCGGAGCCAATCTGTACCCGATCCTGCTGAACAAGCATGGGGACAAAATAATCCCGCTTGGAACCCCTATCAAAACCGAGCATAGCAATGGCGTAAATCTGGAAAAGTTCGAGGCGCAGCTGAAGCTGCTCTACGCACGGTTCCGGGAGACCATTGAGAAGCACACGAAGATGATGGGGATTGAGATCCGGTATCCGAAGAACACCATGCTTGGTGTTCTCAAACACATCAAAGCACCGAAGAAGGCAAGCTATGAGGCCCTGGATCAGTTCCTGGCTCTCAATGGCGAGCAGCCCTGCACCGCCTATGAACTGTATCTGGCAATGAGTGAGGTGATCTTCCTCATTCAGTGCGAGGGGGCATCCGGCGTCCGGATCGCCCAGCTGGAGGAGTGTATCGCGAAGGCCGTCCATGTGAAATGGTCGGAATACGATCACCCCGGCGACTTCAAGTGGTGATCAGGAGGGAATGCAAGATGGCACTTGATTTGAATTACAAACCAAATGTGTTCGTGGAAACGGCCAATCTCACGGAAGACGAGTGGTTGGCGTGGAGGCGGAAAGGCGTGGGCGGCAGCGATGTAGCTGCGGCCCTTGCTTTATCTCCCTACAGAACGGCAAGAGAGCTTTACTACGACAAGATTGGCGTCGTGCCCGCAGTTGAAGGTGAAGACAAGTCCATCACCTTTGAAATCGGACATCTGCTGGAAGATGTTGTGGCTAAGATCTTTGCCAAGAAAACCGGTCTGTCCGTCTATCAGGATCAGAAAATGTTCCAGCATCCGCTATTCCCATTCATGCTGGCAGATGTGGACCGATTCATTCATCTGCCTAATGGTGACACTGGCATCTTAGAGTGCAAAACCGCTCACTATGATACCCAGTACCTGTGGGCGAATGGCGCAGTGCCCAGGCACTACGAGTTGCAGGTAAAGCATTACATGGCAGTCATGAACATTGATGTCGCCTACATTGCGTGCCTGTTCTCAAATAGCGAAAGTGACTTCGTGTGGCGGAAAATTGAGCGGGATCTGGATGAGGAGGAAAACAATATCCTTCTGCTCCAGAACTTCTGGAACCGCTATGTTCTCAACCGCGTGGAGCCTCCGCTCACGGAGAAACCGGACATGGTGCTGGCTGCGCTGAGCCGCTACTATGGGCCTGCGGATAAGAACGCACCCACCGTTACCGTTGGTGCTGAATTTGCCCCGGCCCTGGAGCAGCTGCTTGCCATGAAGGCTCAGAAGAAGAATCTGGATGCTCAATCGAGGAAACTGGACGAGCAGATTAAGCGCACCTATGCCCCGATTGCGGAGCTGATGGGTGCTGCCTGCGGCGCAGTCTGCGAGAGTAACGGGATCAAGTACAACATTTCGTTTGCTCCACAGTATCGCGAGGGCATCTCCAAGGACAACCTCAGCAAGCTGAGAGCACAGTACCCGGATGCCTATGACGATCTGGTGCAGACCACGGAGAGCCGGATCTTCAAGTTGACTAAAGCCATCGCATAACAGGAGGTCTTCAACCATGGAAATGACCTATGTGTGTTCGCCGCTCTCTGCCCCATCTCGGGCAGAGAGATTGGCGAATGCCGCAAAAGCTACTACTTACATGATCTGGGCGGAAAAGGAGTTTGGCGGTCGCGCTGTTGCTCCTCACGCCTATCTTCCGTATTTATTAGATGACAGTGTTCCGGAGCAACGGGCACTGGCATTGGATTTCGGACTGAAACTACTGGGTATGTGTTCCCGCCTGGTTGCCTTTGGAGACCGGTTATCTGCTGGTATGAAAAAGGAGATTGAGGCGGCACACGAAAAGGGTATTCCTGTCTTCTATCGGACTGGCATCTGCACTGAGAGCAAGCCTTCCGTCAAGAGGACACCAGTAATTGTTGGCCGACCTATAAACGGGGTTACTCTCAATGGCCTGGAATATCTGCAAGATGAAGATGGTGTCCCCATCTGCTTTGAGGATAGGGGTGCTGCCAGAAAGTATCTTCGCGAGCATGGCGTGACTGACGACGAGATGGCGGATATGGAATTCCGTGAAAGCAATGGCACCTGCCGTTTCTGTGGGAGTCCTCTGTTTCCCAGTGATGTCGAGGAATACACCTATCAGTGTTTCCAATGCGATGAAGACTTTTACTCCATCGAGCAGAGTCCGGTATCCAACAGTTTGAATGCGGAGGTGAATGGATGATATGCCGATATGAACGGACGATCTTCAAGTCCTCAGATGGATTCTGTATCTTCCTCTATGTGACGGAAGACCAGACGGTTCCAATGGAGGCACGAAGAAACAGCTATCAGTCAAGCAAGAAAATCCACTTCAGCGCCATTGGCCACCACCTGCCGGAAACGGACACGGTGGAGGTCGATCTGGATGGTAAGTGGCAGCAGTCAAGTTATGGTGTCCAGCTGTCGGTTGAGAAATGCGAGCAGAAGCTACCCACCGATAACAAGGGCATCGTAGCGTATCTCAGTTCTGGTTTTATCAAAGGGATAGGTCCTGAAACCGCAAAGGCCATCGTTGCCCGGTTCGGCAACAGGACACTCGAAGTGATGGAAAATGACCCGCAGCAGCTCCTGACAATCAAAGGGATCAAGCAGGCCAAGCTCCAAAAGATCATCGACTCCTATGAAAAGACCCGTAAACTGGGGGCTCTGACTGCGTTCCTTGCTCCTTATGATGTTTCGGAGAAGAAGATCATGAAAATCCAGGAGAAGTTCGGTGACAACAGCCTCAATATCGTCAAGACAGACCCGTTTCAACTTTGCCGGATCAAAGGGTTTGGCTTTCTGACGGTTAATGCCATTGCGAAGAAGGTCAAAGTCAGCCCGAAGAATCCGTTGCGGTATGCTGGCGCAATTGAATACACACTGGAGGAAGCCCGGAACTCCGGACACTTATTTCTCCCGCGTGATGAGTTGATTGACCGGAGCCACACTCTTCTGAACGATGGTTATGGATGCGAAGTGGTGTCAAAGGATGAAATACTCACTGCCATACAAAGCGAGCACCAAAATGGCAGCATCTATGTTGAGCATGAAAGAGTCTATCTAACATACGAGCGCACCTGTGAGGTGAAGGCGGCGAAAAGGCTGGTGTCATTGCTCCTGTCTGAGCCAATTCCCAAGATCAGAAACCTGGATGATGAAATCAAGAAGACTGAGGCGAAGATTGGACAAACCCTTGCTCCATCGCAAAGAAATGCAGTCAAGCTGTGTCTGGAAAACCGCTGCGCCATCATGACCGGCGGCCCCGGCGTTGGCAAAACCACCACTTTGCGTGCAATACTGGACATCTACCATCGTCTGAACCCGGACAATGAGCTGCTTCTTGCAGCTCCAACCGGTAAGGCAAGCAGGCGGATGACAGAGCAGACGGGATTCCCAGCCTTTACCCTGCATTCGGCTATGGGAATTATCTCGGAAGAGGATCTGGAGGAAGAGAAACCTGATTTGCTCTCGGCGGATTTCGTTGTCATTGACGAATACTCCATGGTGGATATGAAGGTGACTTATGCGCTGTTCCAACGGCTTAAACCCGGCGTACAGATCCTGTTCGTCGGTGATCCGGATCAGCTCCCCTCAGTGGGCGCAGGAAATGTCTTGCGGGAATTGCTGCGATGCGGTGTGATTCCAACAGCGGTGCTGGATACGGTTTTCCGTCAGGCATCGAACAGCCGGATCTTCCTCAATGCTTATGCGGTGAACAACAACGACACCAATCTCCAGTTTGGAGATGATTTTGCCCTGTATGAAGCGAAGGATAGCGAGGCGGCAGCCGCATTGGTGATTCGTGCCTATCTGTCCGAAGTAAAGAAAAAGGGCATTGAGGGTGTTCAAATACTGTCACCTTTCCGCAAGCGAGGAGCAGTAGGCGCAGATCAGCTCAACAAAGAGATCAGAGATCTCATCAATCCGCAGCGTGCCGGCGTCAATGAGCTGAAGCATGGTTCAAAGGTGTTCCGCGAGGGTGATCGTATTATTCAGACGAAGAACAACGAGGCTGTGTCCAATGGAGATGTGGGCGTCATCGAACGCATCTACAAAGATGACGAGGGTGAGGTTCAGGTTGACATTAAGCTGTTCGACGGTCGGGCTGTCACCTATAGCGAAGACTTAATGGATGATGTTGACTGGTCTTATTGCATTACGATCCACAAGAGCCAAGGAACAGAGGTGCCAACCGCTATCATCCCGCTGATGAAGGAACACTACATCATGCTGCGGCGGAATTTGCTTTATACAGCCATTTCCCGTGCAAAAGAGAAAGTGATCCTGATAGGACAGCGGCAGGCAGTCTACATGGCAATTCACCGGAGCGATGTAGATAAGAGAAACACGGTGTTTGCGGACCGTATCGTGGCCTATCTCAACAGAGAAGTTCAAAAAAGAGCGTGTTAAAAAGCGGCGTCAAGGAGGCGTTCTGCCTCCTTGCGCCGACTATGATTGGAGGTTCAATACAAATGACGGAAAACAATGCACGAGTTATCCCTACGATCAATGTGGTAGACAACTTCAACCCTGCGGACTTTACACGGCAGTTGCCCAATGAGGATGGCACTATGAGCCTTTACTTGGATGTCAAGTACCGGCTCCTTTGGTTCCGGCTCCACAGACCCAACGGGAAAATCGACTCCGAGATCATCCATGTGGATGATAAATCGGCGGTGGTCTGCTGCAAGCTGTATGCGGATCGAGGCGATGCCCCGGATCAGTATGTGGCGAAGTCCAGTGCTCAGAGATTTGTGACCCAGGAACGCTTTGGAGACCGCTATCTCGAAACGGCGGAAACCGCAGCGATGGGCCGAGTGCTTGCCGCTGCCGGATACGGTACGCAGTTCTGCGGCGCTGCTGATATGTTTGGCGATATTATGGTGGATGCGCCTTTGGATCTCGGCGCGGTTGAAGAAGACTGTTCCGAAGAGCCGGGAGTGGCAAGCCAGGTCAAACATGAAACGAAGCAGACCAGTACTGCTCAAACGGCTACCACGGTTTCTATGCCGCAGCCGGCACCCGCTACCGCCCCTGCCCCGCCTGCTGCTCCTAAAAAGCAGGAGCCTGTCACGCTGGAGGACTATCTGAACTCCATGACGCTGGAAGAGGCAAAGAATGTGCGTATTGATGTTGGCTACTACAAGGGCAATACCCTGGGCGAACTCGCTCTGCGGAAGCCAAGCGATCTGGAGTGGTATGTCAAAAACTATTCGGGTCGGAATCTGGCGCTGAAGGCCGGCGCAATCCTGCTTGTCGATGCAGCCAGTAAAATGGCCAGCTGATGGGCTGGTTTGGCAGATGGGAGGTGATGCACAATGGGGTTCCGTGACGAACTGCCATGCAGCATTCGGGATGTAGTGGATTTGCTCAGTATTCAGGTGATCCGGGACACTGGCACGCAGCTCCATTGCAGATGCCCATTTTGCGCTGACAGAAAGGCACACCTGAATGTCAAACTGGATAAGAATGTATTTCGCTGCAACCGATGTGGTGAAGGCGGCGGTGTGCTTCACTTGTATGCCGCAGCCACGAACATCAGCATGGCAGCAGCCTATGAGGAGTTGTGCCGTATTTTTCAGTCCGGAGAGGACATTGGAAGAAGAAAACTTAATGACACTCCCCGAAATCAGAGGATTGTAACACCGGAAGCTGAGTTGGCTCCATCCAATATCCGTGATAATACTTACAGAAATCTCCTCTCTCTGCTTACTCTTGGTTCCATGCACAGAGAGTCCCTGCTTATGCGGGGACTCTCTGGCGATGCAATTGACCAACTTGGGTATCGAACCACACCTGCGGTGCGGTCGGGGCGCATAGTTGCGGAGCTTCTGGAGCGTGGGTGTGAGCTGGAGGGTGTTCCTGGTTTCTACCGTGATCGTGAGACTGGCAGTTGGAAATTGGATATCAGGGCTTCGGGTATTATGATCCCAGACCGGAATATGATCGGAGAGATTGAGGCCATTCAGATCCGCTTGGATCGGCCCTACAAGTCCAAATTTAACAATCTCACCAGTGTTGATAAGTATTACGGGACAACCGCTTCCTGCTGTCCACATTTCGCAGGCCCACATGATTCTGATGCGGTCTATCTAACTGAAGGTGTCATGAAGGCAGATATTGCTCAGTATCTATCGAATGCACTTGGCCAACCCAGATGCTTTATTGGCCTAACTGGAGTGGGCAACATCAATCAGTTCCGTAGACTGCTCAAGGAATTGGCCACCGTTCATATCAACCGGATCATCGTCGCTTTCGACATGGATGCCCTGATCAATGAAAATGTGCGCAATGCACGACAGCGGGTATTACAGGAAGGCAGCGATGCCGGATTTGAGATGACGCCAATTGCCTGGGATGAAAAATACAAAGGGATTGATGACCTGCTGCTCTCCTTCAAGGAGGCAAGGGTATCAATATAAAATCATAAAGGTCGCTGTTGCACTTCATGAGCAACGGCGACCTTTTTGCGGAGATGATGACTGATATGACTGTGAAAGATATATTAAGCTTCCCAAGCGGGCTCTACACCAGCGGTGATCTCGTGATCATGCGCCAGGAAGGAATAGGCTTCTTGATTATGGAAGAGACACATCACAACTGGGTGGAGTTACGCAGATATGATGAAGCTGGACTATTGACCGAGGTAACTTACGAACGAGCGTGAAAGGAATTGATGGAATGAATACGAAAATCAACTATTTATATCGTGACGCTGATAACTACAAAGTCCACAATGAGTGCGTTGTCCAAGGAACTATTTCCGCTGAGCAAATCGCAGTTATCCTGGAATGTCTGGATGAAGGAGAATACTTTATCCCCCATCTGGTTGGCCTGCCGGAGAAACGGTTCGATACCTTTGATCCGCAGGTCGATCATCCGTATTTTGAGTTGTCGGAGGATAGCTTTGCGGAAACGATGGAGTCGGAAACTGTCGAAGTTCAGGTAGATGAACTCGTATCAGCGTTTTTGTGCTGCAAGGGGAAATGGGAGCAAATTGACCCGGATCGGACGATGGAATTGCTGAACATACTCATTGATGAAAAAGTCAATGATGAAGGCGGCCATGGATATCGGGTTGTTGAGAGATTAGTGGAACTAGGCTTCTCCAAAAAGGAGCTCATGGTTCTGAAGTTTGCTGAGAGCGACATCGACCGCGCAATGCAGGAGGGCGAAGAAAATGTTTGAAATCTACTTTTCTGACCTGACAACGGAGGCACAAGAGCGTTTCTTGGCCTTCTGTGGCCTTTCCAGCGCTGCTGAGGGCAATTATGATGTGTTCCCAATAACAGCCATTCCTACTCAGGAAATGGACAGGGAGAGCGCAGGAACAAGCGAAAACGGGGCCAATAATGTGGAATCTACCGAAGCCTCAGATATTGTGGAATGGGAGGAGCCCTGGCATGAATGAAGTCAAACACGAGCGATTTCGGCGTATTGTCGAAAAGAGAATGACGGGCATCATCAAGGATCTAAAGAAACTCGGGAATTGCGCTGAGCCAGCATCGTATGAGTACACGGAAAGAGAAGCAGAGCAAATAATTGCGGAGCTTGAATTACAGATTTTTCACCTCCGGGAGCGGTTCGCCGGCAGAAAGCGGTTCTCGCTGAGAAACGAAGACAATGCAGCCAACGACACACCATATAACACAGCTTCCTTTGAAGTTGATTGCGGGGCTGGCGTTATTGTGGTTGATGAACTCCTGAGCGGCCCCTATCCTGGAGTAAGAGTATTCTTCAAACTTCCTGATTGTAACCGTCCCGAAGAAAACTAATTTGAACTAATTTGCCATTAGGGGGTTTCATTTGCCCCACCTTTTTCTCCATTCATAGTGAAGGGGCATTTGCCCACAAATCCATTCTTTTGAAGGAGTGAGGTACGATGGAACTGTTTAACCGAAAAGAGACAGCGGCCATTCTTGGGGTATCGATAACCACCTTGGACAAAATGCGTGAGAACAAGAAAATCGGATACTATCAGTCCTGCCCAGGTGGTAAGGTTCAGTTTACCAGAAAACACATTGAGCAATACTGGGAGCGGATTGAGAGTGAGCCGCGAGAGAAGTATGCAAGGAAGCCTAAAAAGGCAAAACTGATTTTTTGATGGAGAGGTCCGTTGCAGAATGCAAATTCTGCAACGGACTTTTTTCTGCGCTCAAATTCTGTTTTCAGATGGGGAAGATCATTTGAAATTCAGAGCGAGGAACACACCATTGATCGTTATCCAGAGAACGCATAATGAAGAAAAACAGAGTCGTGATTCAATGTGCAGATACCAATTTCTGGGCGGTTTTCCCACCACAAATTTAACCTCAAACCCTCAAAAAAAGGCTTCCCACCGCAAATTTAACCTCAAAAATTGTGCTATAAAAGGTTACACACCACAATATATTGTGGCACACTTTTTCAAAAAATAGACCCCTCAGATTTAGGTATCGAAACTTTTGACATAAGAAAACCCCGGAAAACCGAAGTTTTCCGGGGTAACTGATAACAAAATCAGCGCTTGGAGAACTGGGGAGCACGACGGGCGGCTTTCAGGCCGTACTTCTTACGTTCCTTCATACGAGGGTCGCGGGTCAGGAAGCCGGCCTTCTTCAGAATGGCGCGGTTATCCTCGCTGGCCAGCAGCAGAGCGCGGGCTACACCGTGACGCAGAGCGCCGGCCTGACCGGACACGCCGCCGCCGGTGACGGTAGCCACGATGTCCATCTTGCCGGTGTTGCCGGTAGCCTCCAGAGGCTGACGGACGACCATCTTCAGGGTCTCCAG